>Ga0114129_10011704_pt1 | contig 12483 bp, 21 predicted proteins | sample RhiMetdeltSRZDD1_FD_80071 | JGI IMG/M metagenome (GOLD analysis project Ga0114129, IMG submission 80071) | Populus rhizosphere microbial communities from Tennessee, USA - Rhizosphere MetaG P. deltoides SRZDD1 (version 2) (version 2) | ecosystem: Host-associated > Plants > Roots > Rhizosphere >...
GCATGTGGGCGGCGGCGCTCCGCTCCGCCCTCCATGCCAGATATATGTGCTTTACCTTTCAAAATTCTACGTGCAATAAATTGGAGTGATCTTTTAGAGCGTCAACCATTCCCCGATTTGCGCTTTGTGATGGTCGCTCAGTATGTAGCTTGATAGATATTTGATTGTCCCCATCGTGAATTTACGCCCTTTGAGTAATTCCATTTCATCAGGCAGGGTTACCGCTTGCACTTCGCCTATTGATGATATTTTCATTCCATCAATAAACGGTCTATAATGCTTGTTCACTTCGTACCAGTTTGCACCCTCGCTCATTTTCTTAGTCATTGCACCTGTGAAGGATGCCTTTTGGAACTCACTAAACACATTACCATCTAATCGCTTTCCATCTAAATCAAAACCTTTTAATTTGCGGGTCTCACCGAATACATAATCCTTCTTTGCAAAACCTATAAAAAATTCTGCCGTGCCTTCAAGTTTTAGTAATCCCATTTCTGACTGGTGAATAGATGGGTAGAGATTATGCAACCCTTCACAGTTGACAATTAGACTGTCAGTGTCAGTATAAAATACGTTTGCTTCCCCCGCCCTTTCAATGAGCGAAAATAATTTCCGTCTTGCATAATCGGTAATGTGCGAAGCAATGGCAAACGAAGTATAACGGGTCTCATTTCTTTTGTGAATGAATAGCACAGACCCGCCCGCGTGTAGTTCTGTCCATGATGTATTGTTGCGCGGGTCGTGGGCTTGCATGACTTGAAACTCATCAATGGGCGCATCCCCTACCCTTTCGATTTCCGTTGCCAGTTGTCCAAACTTTCCATATAGTGTATTGCTGAATGCCTTTTGCATCATTTCACTAGCAGTGTTATCTTCCGCCCTTGCCTTTATCCTTCGGTCATATACATCGGTTACAAACTCTGTGAAAATCGGGTTGCCCATATAAACCCCAACATGATGTACTTTTGCAATCTCATCATGATCTAATGCGTACTTGAGTGATGCACTCGGTAATACCGTTCTAAATTCCCCTAATGGGTAATGGTTTGTGTCTGGCAATTTTAGCGGATAATGGGGATGACGTGCCGATAATGTCACATCAGCAATTACTAAATACCCTTTCAAGTACCTTTCTAAATGTTTCTGATTTACTCCGCTTGCAAATTCAATCATTTGTGTTGGGTACTGCTCGCGCATCATAACATCAGGGTACATCGAATTGACATCTAATTTATAAAGGTCTGGCGCGCCAGTTTGAATTAATCTCATTACGCCAGTATACCCGCCAACATAAGCCGCTTTTTCAAATGCGACAATTTCGGGTTGATGGTTTGTCACTATTTTATGTTTCATATATGACGCTCGGAAAATCGAATGCGCGGTAGACGAAGATGTCATTTTCAAACTACCCCGCTTGTTATGTATAGTTTCTTTTATCAACTCGGACACGACTAATTGCAGTAGCTCCGCTTTACTCTGGCAATAGTCAAAGATGTTGCTTTCGCTTGTTTCTTCGCTTGGTTCTGGCGGTAGTTGGATCTTGAACGAAGAAGCAAGCCTATCAAGTTTCACGGGGTAATAATTCTGCACATCTAAAATTGTTATCCTTCGGGTCTCATCTGTAAACTTCAAAATACTTGTGGTCAATTTGTGGTATATGCTACCCATCACAAAATTTTGTAAAGGTAGTTGACGGAAACCGTCCAGTGCTAAAAAGTCTGTAACCACATCATAAGAATAAATATATAACGTCTCTCTCTTGTTGACCTTGCCCGCCATCCATTCAAATAAATCATAGTTAAGTGTAAAATCAAGCACCTCCCGCCGTTCTTTTACTTTCTTTTTCTCGCGTTGCCAGAAGATTGCAGACCCGCCCACCAAAACCCGCTTGTACTGCGTTGGGTTGACTTGCATTTTCTTAGTGTGAATACCTAAGAAAATCAACTTGGTTGGGGCAGACAAGCGGGTTAGCTGTGGAATAGGTAACCGATTAGGAAATGCGCTATCTTTGCTCATCGTGTGATCTTAGGAAAACACGATAGCAAATAAGCATATAAGCGCCGTGAGTAATGCGGCGGTTGCTAGGTTACCTGTCAAGCGTGACATTTCCATGAACGTCAAGAACGCCAGAACTAACAATAAACCTAGTGGGCGGTATGCGTGTCTTATGGTTCGCATGTCAACCTCGTATCACTACGATTAGAAGCAAACCAATCATGATGACAACCACCGCCAGAACGCCATAGCCAAGCGATAACCCGTAAGTAGTTTCTGCATCAATGCGCCGCGTGTCTGCATTCGTGTTGTTAGCATCCGCCTGTATTTCATAGGCTTTACAATTGAAAATATTTACTTCTTTTGCGTAATGCTCATCGTAAAGCGGGTCGCCTTGTGGATGTACCCAACATTCCCCGTTTTCAACTTGATAGCTAGTAACTCGTGGCGTGAATGGTAAACCCGCCATATTAGAGACCCCGCACAATAACGCAATCGCAAACAAGAACGCACCAAACATAACTACCGCAAATATTCTGCCCATGTTTACCTCTTTGGAGTATTGTAAAAATAGTTTATTTCTTTTATCTCATCAACTCGCCGCACTCCCTGTTGAGACCCAAACCCGCCTTCAATGGTCTTTGTCCTAGTATTCCAATCTTCCAATACTTCATTGACAGTAGGGTTAGTGTCATAATATAGGGTCGTAGCACGATCTAAGTCACTTTCCCCGCTCGCGTTCGTATACTTGTACTGAATGACAACCCGATAACGGTAATCAGTTTGCCCTTGCCACTCCGCCATTAAATTAGTTGGCACAGGTGTATGAATGTCGAAATTCTTCAACCCTTCCCCGCCAAACTGCTCTAAGCGAGAACGATTTATGTCAGCGTACATATTAGACATCCTGTAGCCTAATCCAGACGATTGCAGAAATGTCACAATCTCTGAATTAGTATAACCTTCCTCGATTAGTCCCTTCAAATAACTTTGCGCTTCCCCTCGGTTTCCTGTAAATTGTCCTGGCATGTTGTTTTGTCCTTGTCGTTTGTTTCTGTGATTTGCTCATACCCGTTGGCTTGGGTTGGAGTACGAATAATTGAAAGTAATCGCTTTACGTCTAATAAACTTTCAATCAGTGGTTTTAGTTCTTTTACTTGCATCTTCCATCTTCGATAGTTCATCTTTTTTGGCATCTTTATACTGCTCTCTCTTGTAGCGGGCTTGTTTTAGCACTCTCTCTCTTGACACTGGCAACATGCCCACATTGACTAAATACTCTGTTAAATCATGTTCGCTTATATCGCCTTCAATAAAATATTGAATAACCCGATCTAAGGCACTCATCCTAAATATACCTTTATACTTTCCTCGTCTAAACTCCAGATATTACCCACAAACATTAATAGATGCTCGCGGGTTGCGGCAATGCCCATCATGACGGTTTTCAAATCCTTAGTATAGACTTGATAACGTTCTAAATTTGCTTGTGCTTGGTGGTCATCACTCTCACTTGCTACCCTTGTAAGTTTTTCAACCTGCTCAGAGAATGCCAAGTACACTTCATTCACATCTAAGATAGCACCGCTAAGATGGTTCAATGCCTGCGCGGATTTTCTTTTCAATGGGTCATTCTTTGCGCGTGGCATATCAATCACCCTCTGACGTTTTGCTTGTAAGATAATCGCGGACATCAGCAAATAAGTTTGAAACCTGTTTCCGTTCTTCCCTGTACGATGTCCGTTTCTCCCTTGTCAACATCAAGTATATAATGTCTGCTTGTTGTGCCGCTTCCACAACCCTTTCGAGTGTATAGGTATTGTGTTGAAATGCGCCATTGAAATCATTCGCCTCCAATAACCCTTCGTTGCGATTTAGAAACGATCTAAGATTATTCAAGCACGTTACCACAATCTCACATCGTTGCATAGCATCTTGAACATTTGCCCGCTTTACACGTGATGCAATCAAACGAATATTTTGGATTGCTTTGCTTGTGCGGTCTTTGGTCTTTTGATCTAATTGGATTGTCATGATTTTATCTCTCTATAAAACCGCCGTTCCGCCGTCTAGCATGTTGTTATTATCGGGTCAATGACCTTACTGTAACTTGAATGCCTTAGTCACGAACGGAAAAGCGGGTTATATTATTCTGTGGTCTTACTCAAATGTATAGTATCCGCCATATTTGCCGCCGGATTTGTGCGTCAGTTTGACCCGCAAGGGACGAGTTGACCCCATTCCTGCATAAGCGTCAAGAATAGGTACGACAACCTGCCCGCCAAGTGTCACGCTGTATACTTCGGTTTCTCCCACAACCCGCACAACACAAAACCACGCGTGATTTTGACCTTCAAACGAACTGTCAAACCGTTCTGCGCGCAAGATGTCAAACACCTTACCCGCCAGTTCTTCAGCGGTTGACGGCGTACCAGATAGAAAATGAGACCTTGCAAATTCCCCCCATTGCATAGGTTCATCGGTTGGAATGGCGACAATCATACTGTTATCAATTATGCTTTCGCCTGCTGGCAATTCATTTTTTGCATTCATCATTATTAGTCCTTGTCTGTGATCTTGGAATGTTCAACACTATCAACAATATTAGATAAGTTATTTTCTAGTCTCTCATTGACCTCCTTTCCCCCCGCATCAAATAAGGAACATACTAAACACTGCTGGCTAAGTACGTTTTCATGAAGTTTTTCTATGGGCGTGATCTTCGTGCCGCATTTAGAAATTGCTAGTCTTGAATTTGGGTTTTTAGCAATAAACTTATGCCTTAGATTATCGCTCGCGCTACTGTCGCACCAGACCCCAACCGAACGCACGCGGTTTTCAAACAACTCTAAGAAATCGTCAGATAATAGATTGCGATTTTTCATTCACTCACCTATGAAACCCGCCGAAATTATTTCATCTTCGATGTGATCTAAAGATACAACAAAGTCAAATAATTTAGGATTGATGTCTAAATCAGTTGATACCGCCTGCATGTCAGACCCGCCTATAAAAATGTGCGCCCACTTGTCAACTAACTTACTGATTGCCCGCTCTACACGATGAAAAATGGACGTATCATAAAACCGCACGTGCAACGATTGCATTGCCCCAAAGTTTTCTATTTCGCCTTCGTACCATGAAAACATGATTGAAACGCAATCATTATATCGGGTTACTGCAATCCGCCTTGTCTGTCTACCTGCCATAATATACCTTTGCCTTTCGAGTTAGATAATAGTTTGACTTGCTACAATGCCTAATCTTACTCCGAAAACCCGTAGGCGTCAACCCCTAGCGGAAAAGAAAATTCCATGATAATGAAATTGTAAGGCAAACCACAAGAAACAAAATTGCAATCAATATCCTGTTGTAGCGCGGGTCATTCATCCTCAAATTCTTCGGTTTCCTCGTACCATTCTTTTACATCGTCTGGAATTGGTTCAATAGGCTGGCGCGGTTTGCGATATATTCCAATTGCCCGCCGTATCAAATAACCCCGCTCAATACTTTGTGCTATTCGCTCCGCCGCCGCTTGTAAATGTTTCTCTAAATCCTGTGAGAGATTATATTGCTTCTTCGGTCTCATCCGCCGCGCTCGCTTTCGTATCATTCGCCTGTTTTACGTATATCTCAATATTCTCGGTTGTGTGTCTATGCTTTGCAAGATACGCTCTAAACTTCATTTCGTCAATATAATCTCCCGCGTACCATTTCTTTATATCCGCCATTGACGGTAACGCGCTTTCGATTTCCGTTGCCCGTTGCCAGTTGAGAATATAACGATCTATAGATTGCGCCTTCAAACCCGCTTGTGCTAATTCAGACCTTGCCGCATTTTCGTCAATCGCCTTCGCCAAAAACCTTTCTTTGGAATAGTTTATTAAATCCGCTCGCGCCGCTTTTGCAATAGCGACATCGGACAATTGCATTATATTTTCCGCCTCCTGTGCATCATAGCCCATCTTGACAAGGTTTCCAGCGGTTGCGCCCCTATCCGTCAACCCTTCCTCATAAAGATTTTGTATCTCTGTTTTGGTAAGGTCTCTCTCGTCCTGTGAAATACCCATCATTGCAAATTGCGTAAGCAATTTTGCGTCATCAGGTGTATACCCCATTTGGTTATATACCTGTTCTGCTTTCTGTGCATCAATCAAACCCGCCTGTAACAATCGCCTTACATCAACGCGGGTCATTACGTTGTAGGAAATGTCTCGCAATTTCTCCCGCCAGAATGGGGGATAATCTGAAATACGTAACAATGTGTCTAATTCGTTTTTATCTATCAATCCCCTGTGGAGCATTTCATAACCCTGCGTGGGACTTGGTAAATTCCAATGAGAACGCCAATAACGTTTCGCCCAATCTTTACTATACCCTTGCTTTTCAAAGAACTCATTTATCTCTGTGGGAAAATCTTCATCGTATCCATAAAGACGTGATGCGTTATCATTGAACGCATCCCTTACAAGCATGTGAATTAAATCATTCAATGGCGGGAGATTGTTAGTCAATTCCAAAAATGTTTCACTGTCCTTGTCATCATAACCCATGCGCTTTAGATAGGATGTAAAATCGCTTTTGCTATATTTACCTCTCCACAACCCATTGAATAATTCTCCCATTGAAGGGAGATTACGCGTATACTCGTGATAGACTGGAATTAACGGGTCTGCTACACCTAGTTTTCCCATATTTTCCTTATAAGCCCCGTCACTCACTAAGCCTATTCTGTGAAGGGTCGCCAGTTCTTGCGGACTTGGTAAATATGATCTAAATTCATTATCCGCCCTATATGTCACAATGCGCCTAATCGGGTCAAGCCCTCCAAACATCATTGTCGTGATGGTTGTATAAAAAATCAGGAATTTCATAATCCAAGAACTTTCCCCCGTTTCTGTCAATGCCGCGTTCAATGCGTTTCTATACCATTCTGGCGTACCTTGAACTTTTAGCATCTCTCTTATAATCGGGTCTGTTGCCTTAGCAATACCTGGGCGCATGATCTTCATGGATGCGTCAAAAATATCAACTGCAATTTCTGCAAAAAATTCATAACCCCATTGGACAATGCTTTGAATAAATCGAATAAACATCTTCTCGATTTTCGTCCCTAGACTGTCTGTACTTGCCCATTTGGTAGACAATGCGGGCGGTAATGCAAACTTAAAATTATACTTATTCGCCATTGAAAACAATTCCTATTCTAAAATATATTATTGATTGCACTTTCCACAATCTTTATTAATCGTGATAGGTAACGCTCAACAAATATTTCGAGTTTATCTCCAAATTTCATCATTATATACTCTGTGGGATTTTCTAGGAATAACCGCAAGTCTGGAAAGAACGCATAAAGTTTTTCTTTTATGTATCCATCAGGGTCATTGATAAAACGTCCTAACGCAAGTGAATATATCTTCAATCGGTCAATTATCCATTGCACAGGGTTGGAGCGTAAAATGCTAAATGATGGTATGAGCGTACCTAGAAAATTTATTATATGCGTGTTGATGTCTCGCATAAATGCAAACCTATCATAAATGATTTGCAATACATGCGGGAGAATATAACTATAAGTATTTCTCAATATAGCGTCAATCCCACCAAACACACTACGCACAAGATTTATAATAAAGTTGTCACGGTTAGATATAAAATTGATTAATTCTCCCGCCCACTCAATCAATTGTTGCAATATCGGGTTGCCGGAAATACCGCTCCGCACTTGATTATAAAACTCATCGAATTGTGACCCCGCGTTATATAAATCTATTCCCACTCCTATAAAACGAGACCCTACCTCAAAGAATAAACCGGACAAAGCGCCGCCTATAAGATACACCCCCGCAATATTAGCACCCGTCACTAAAAAACCATTGCCTACATAATAAAACCGCTCCGCGATCTTAGTAATATAGTATGAAAAATGCATAAGGTTTATTGCGTCGTTGCTGGCGGTTGTATTGCAGTGTTTACGTCATACTCACCGCCAAAACGTTCTGTGATCTTCCCTAACATTTCGTATAACTCGGTTATTTCTTGCGTGTCCAAATCGGGTATACGTAAGATGACAGTCGCACGAACTAAAACGGGCGGTTTCCCGTTCGCGCCAGTAGATTGTATATTAGTTGCCATTTTGGGTTATCCTTCCTTTGATGCGCCTATACTCGAAATCACTCCCGAAATAGAAGCCTACAATCAAGCCGTCAATACCTATCAACCATTCAGGCACAGGTTGACCCCGCGCCGCTATAAAAACCGTAGCACCACCAAACAGCAAAGTAATAATAACCTGTGGTACAACCGTTTCAAATGCGATTGTGCCAGTGTTTAACAATGTTGTTATCGCTCTAATTTTCTTCACAGTTGGCGCGTCATCTGTCAATACCACATCTTTTTTACTTGTCATAATTTACACCTTTCTTGTGATCTTCTTACGGTTCATCACCGCTTATTATAACGTATCCGCAATACCACTGTTCTTTATAGGTCGCATCAATCCCTGTATTTCTCAATAGTATTTCTGTGAAACCTTGTAAGCTTGTGCTACCTGTCCGCAAGGCATACGATGACAAATCAAATTGCTGATTACCCAACATGCAACGCAACCAAGTATTGTTCTCAACATCTATTACAAACTTGATAGAAATCCATGATTGTAATAATTGTGCAATTGTGCTTGGTGTATAAACCGTTGTCAGGGTCAAGTTATTATATACTTTGATTGCGCCACTATTCGCCGCAATATAAAAGATTGCTTCCTTTGCAGTTGTCCCGCTGTAATTGTGAGATAACCTAATCTCTACGTCCCCAAAGTTTGAAACCAGTCTCAACCCTACCTCAACACCTAATTTTTTACTTACTGGTAAGACTAGCGTACTATCCATTACAGAAATTCCGTTATTTGCTAACGCATATAATGCCACACTGCCATGATACCCGATTGATAATTCTTCATCGGTCAAGTGTGTTGGGTCTTGACCTGTGCCATTGTTTTGCAATGTCCATCTATGCAACCCTTGTCGAAAGTCATCAAACCATATAATGCGCCCTCGATTGTCAAGACGGTTGAAACCCGACGAAATAGCAATAGCGTTCTTGTTTGGGTCATCAATACTGAAAAACGATATATCCGCCGCATTATAATCGGGATGTCCTCGCGCCATGATCTTATTTGCCTTTCTTATAATATTCTACGTCCAGACATAACACCTACAAAATCATCATTTAGGGTCGCGCCTGTTATAGTAACTTTCAAAATGTCGCCTGCATCCATCACAACGGACAAATAAGCAAATTCATATTTATTGGTGACTGGCGGTTGCACAGTGAAAATATTGCTCAATACGCCGCCTTTGTCTATAAACATATTCATTATAACCCCCGCAACCGTCCCGATATAGCGCATACCAACCACATTTACTTCCCATACTTGACTAGTTGATACGGTTGTTATCACTAGTCCCGAATTTGTACCCGCCGCTAAATTCAAATTCTCATATCTTGCGCTTACTGCCATAGGCGAAACATAAGCACCCAAAACTGGAATAACAAATAATTTCCCGTCACTATCTGTTGATAATTTCTCCCCCGAACTTGTCAAGTTTACTGCGGAAACTAAAATATTGCCAAACTCATCAAACAGTAACGGAGTGATATTTTTATTTGGTTTCAATCCGTGAATAATTGACATGTTAGACCTGTAAAGTCTTTATAAATGCTCTCATTGTGTCACTAAGTTTCGTAGGTAGTCCCTTTAATTCAAGAGCATACCAAATCGTGTGCTGATATGTATCATCTATATTATACGCTCTCAATACTACCTCGAATGGTTCTTTATCCCATAGATGAGAGAAACGAAACCCAAATACAAAGCCGTCTGATCTAAACCAATCACCAGCAGGTAACGGGAATATCTGTTCCGCTCCATGATATAGTTGCATCCCAACCAGACCCGCACAACCACTCGGAAATTCAACCCATAACCGCTCGCATTGAGAAATCGGTAATATTTGAGTGTGAGTAACGTATGATGTAATTGCGGTATTTTTGGGAATGGTTTGATAATGGAAAAACGGAAGGTAAAAATTCTCGTCCGCTAATCCAGTGGTAAGGGTCTCACCGCCAGTTGTGAGACCCTTACTATTTTTGGCACTCGACAAGGACGTTTGACGAGTAGGCACAAGACCTATAAATCTTCGTACTCGACAATGATGTTTGTTACATCAGTGTCAGACGGCGTACACGTGAAACCATCAGGAAATGGAAACCCGCCCATTTCATACTGTTGTGGCGTATTAGCGGGAGAGAATAAAGAAAACACCGCCGCGCTCGAAGGCATTGCGCCACGTGAAAACGCAATGCTTTGCACCGCCCCGTCTCCATTGTGAAAAGTGACCCGTATTATTTTACAGGCTGAAAGATGGGAAAACGCCACAATCCCGCCTATGGTATGCTCACTCATTGACTATATACTCCGCACTTCTTGCGAAGAAATCCGAACGGTTGCATCCGCTCCGCCTTGCGTCAGAGTTAATCTTACTTGGTCGTATGCGGACGTGTTAAGCAGGTTTGTCTCTCCCGCTGTTGAGAAATCCAAAACCACCGCATGAGATAAGCCCTCGCCCTTTACAAGAATTGCGTTATTTCGTCCAGTTGCATCTGTTGCAAATGTTTCTGACCCTGCAGTAATATCGCCTGCCATTTGGTTGATTGTGATACGGTCTCCCGCAATTGTTGAGATGCGTGACAGTTCAAATGTATCATTCGCGTCACTCATCGCGCTTTGAATGTGACACTCTGCAAAAATGATGCGTTCAACATCAGTGTCAATTGTGTTTGTATCCGCCGTAAATGCGAATATCGCTTCTTCATGCACAACCCAGTTTGTAATTTTGTTGATGTTGTTAAGGTCGTTCCATCCAATGTTAGCAATGACTTTTTCATCATTGTTAACATCAAACTTAACGTTCGTAACATCGGTTGCGCTTTCTATTGCCGCCTCATACACATAAACAAGCAATTGACGAAGTAGATTACCGCGCGGTATCAGGGTTGTGTCATCGCCACTCGCAACCGAAGCAAACGACTTAATTGTTTTGTGGGTAAGTGTCCCTAAGTAATCGCCGGGTTGAGACCCCATCGTCATCGTTGCGAACACTCCAATTTTAGTCGTACCAGTTGTAAACGACGTTGCCGCAATGGTTGGCGAGTAAGTAATCTTCAATTCCAAATCAGTCACCGCCGCGCATCTCAAATAAAAGTTTGGGTCGTATGGTGATCTACCAAAGAAAATTGGAAACACCATTTCTTGAACTGCGCTCGCTCGCTCGTTTCTCACCTGTGGAATATTACAACCCGTCATCCACAAATTCCATCGTTTTATTTCAGCGGGAGTGAGAGAGACGAGTACATCAGACCCATTTGCAACGACTTCAACCAAATCAACAACATCGGTTATGTCTTGGTTCTTTGCTGATGTTGACCCGTTAGTACATTGCACTTTTACATACAAAGTATGTAAGTAATTCGATAAGGGTAATTTGACAATCTTGGTAGCCGCGTCACTTGATTGTGTCTCATTATTCAAAATTACCCGTGCGGGAAAAAGCCATTGACCATTCATGATTATAATCTCCTGTTGTTTGTGATCTTATGATTGACTAGAGATTATCCGCCGCGCCGTTTAAATTTGCTCATTCCGCGCATCCACTCTACCGCCTTATTGATACTATCTTCGAGTGTGATGTCAGGCATGTTTGCAAGTTTGGACTGCAAAGCATCTTGATATGGAAGTAATTCAGAATAGAATGCTTCCATTTTCCCCTGTGCCGCTTGCGCTCCCGCCGCTACACGTGGCGCGCCTTTCTGTATCATTGATTGTTTCCAGCCTTCCAGTGTGACTGTTTGCATTCCCCGCTTCCATTTCCCCTCGTTGATTGATGCATTCCAATTGGTAATTAACTTCTGCTCTTTTGCAATTGCTTGCTGTGCAGGATTGACTGTCACATTATTAACCCCGTTTACCATGTCAGTTGTTGCCGCTTGCGTTCGTCTTACATACTTTTCAGCGATTGTCTTTGGGTCTTTTGATGCCATTGTATAATTCTCCTTTTCCTTCGATGTGTTATATGTTTGCGCTGATGCGCTATCAAGTATTTATTATAAATCTTTCGCTATGGTTGGCAATGATTTGTCTACTTCTGATTTCAGATGGATTTATTAATATGGGGAGATATGTACCCTGAATAATGAAGTAGGTACAGTTTTTTGAACGCTTTTTAGTCCTTCTTAATTTTGCAGTAATTTCTATGCAAGATGAAATTTTAGCGATTGCGAGACAATAATTTTTGCCCCGTACGACTTCAATTTTTAGGACGTTGCGTGATCTAATTTTCTTTCGCAATTTTCTATTTTTCTTTTTTTGTTTTCCAATTTTTCAAACCCCTCCCCCACCCCACTAACAAGCCGCCGCCGCCTCCATAC
>Ga0114129_10011705_pt1 | contig 12483 bp, 9 predicted proteins | sample RhiMetdeltSRZDD1_FD_80071 | JGI IMG/M metagenome (GOLD analysis project Ga0114129, IMG submission 80071) | Populus rhizosphere microbial communities from Tennessee, USA - Rhizosphere MetaG P. deltoides SRZDD1 (version 2) (version 2) | ecosystem: Host-associated > Plants > Roots > Rhizosphere >...
CAGCTCGAGCTGCTCGTGCCGCCCGACCAGCGGCCATTGCAGCGGCGGCACCGCGCTCGCGGGGCCGGCGGAGCGTGCCGGGGCCATCACGCAGACGGTACCGGGCGGGCCGGAGCGGCGCCGCGTGTTGAGCAAGACGCTTGCCCGTCCGTCCGCCGAAACCATGCTCCGGGGGCGTTGCTCACCCCTCACGCCGACCGAAGTTGAGCAACGGCTACCCGGGGCAAACCAGCTCCGGTGCGGTTTGGTGGCGAGGTCGCCGGCACAGGGCCGGTGCCCGGACCCCTGGAGCAATCATGCAGATCCCCTTCAACGTCCTCGACTTCCTGGACCGCGCCGAGCTCGTGTACGGCGACCGCATCGGCGTGGTCGACGAGCCCGACCAACCGGCCGGGAGCTGGGGCTCGCTCACCTGGCGAGAAGTAGCGGCCCGGGCCCGGGCGCTGGCGGCCGGCCTCGACGCCCTCGGCGTGGGCCGGGGCGAGCGGGTCGCCATCGTGTCCCCCAACAGCGCCCGCCTTCTGGTCACGCTGTTCGGCGTGTCGGGCTGGGGTCGCGTGGTCGTGCCGATCAACTTCCGGCTCAACGCCGAGGAGGTCGGCTACATCGTGCGCCACTCGGGCGCCTCGGTCCTGCTGGTCGATCCCGAGCTGGACGAGGCGCTCGCCGGCGTCACCGCCCCTCACCGCTTCGTGCTCGGCGCCGAGTCGGACGCCGTGCTGTTCGCGGACGGTCGCGAGCCCGTGCCCTGGCGCGACCCCGACGAGAACGCCGTCGCCTCCATCAACTACACGAGCGGGACGACGGCGCGACCCAAGGGCGTCGAGCTGACCCACCGCAACCTCTACGTCAACGCCCTGACCTTGGGCTGGCACACGGGGGTGGACGAGAGCGACGTCTACCTGTGGAGCGTGCCCATGTTCCACTGCAACGGGTGGGGCCTGGTGTACGCCATCACCGGGATGGGCGGCCGCCACGTGATCCTCCGCAAGGTCGACGGCCCCGAGATCCTGCGCCGCATCGACCGACACCGTGTCACGTTCATGGGCGGCGCCCCGGCGGTCGTCAACACGATCCTGGCCGCCGCGCCCGCGATGGACAGCCGCCTGCGCGGGGTCCCCGGCCACGGGCGCATGCGCATCGTGTCGGGCGGCGCTCCCCCACCCACGGCCACGATCCAACAGGTCGAGACCGTGCTCGGCTGGGAGTTCATCCACGTCTACGGCCTGACCGAGACCTCGCCGCTGCTCACGCTCAACCGGCGACGGAGCGAATGGGCCACGCTGGGCAGCGGCGAGCGCGCCCGGCGGCTGGCCGCCGCGGGCCCGCCGGCGATCGGCGTCCGCCTGCGCACCGGTCCCGACGGCGAAGTCGAGGCCCGGGCCAACGTGGTGTTCAACGGCTACTGGCAACAGCCCGCGGCCACGGCCGAGGCGCTGGCGGGCGGCTGGTTCCACACCGGCGACGGCGGCCGGATCGACGAGTCCGGCTACCTGACCATCGCCGATCGGCGCAAGGACGTCATCATCACCGGCGGCGAGAACGTCTCGTCGATCGAGGTCGAGGACGCCCTGTGCCTGCACCCGGCCGTGGCCGAGGCGGCGGTGATCGGCGTGCCCGACGACCGCTGGGGTGAGACGGTCAAGGCGCTGGTCGTGCTGCGGCCGGGAGCCGCCGCCGCGGCCGCCGATCTGATCCGGCACTGCCGGGACCACCTGGCCCACTACAAGTGCCCGACCAGCGTGGAGCTCGTGGACAGCCTGGCCCGCACCGCCACCGGCAAGGTCCAGAAGTTCAAGCTGCGGGCGCCCTACTGGGAGGGCCGCGACCGGATGGTCTCCTGACGCCGCAAGGCGGAGCGATCCGGATGCCGGGCGGTGGGCGTTAGCTTCGGCTCATGCCCACCCTCGGCATCAAGCTGTCGCCCCAGAACTGCACGATCGCGGACCTGCGCGCTGTGTGGCGCATCGCCGACGAGGCCGGCTTCGACCACCTTTGGGCTTTCGACCACTTCGCCCCGATCTTCTCCGACGTGGAAGGCGACGTCTTCGAGGGGATGACGCTGCTGGCGGCCATGGCCGAGGCGACCTCCCGGGTGCGGATCGGGTTGATGGTCACCGGCACCACCTACCGGCACCCCGGCGTGCTGGCCAAGATGGCGACGACGATCGACCACCTGTCCGGCGGGCGGCTCGAGTTCGGCATCGGGGCCAGCGGGGCCGAGGTAGAGCACACGATGCTCGGCATCCCGTTCGGCCCGCCCGCCGAGCGCGTCCGCCGGCTCGGCGAGGCGCTGACCGTGTGCCGCAAGCTGTGGACGGAGGAGCGCACGTCGTTCGACGGCCGCTTCTACGAGCTCACCGACGCGGTCGCCAACCCCAAGCCGCTGCAGAAGCCCCACCCGCCGATCTGGATCGGCGGCAGCGGCGAGCAGCTGACGTTGCGCGTCGTCGCCGAGCACGCCGACGTCTGGAACGCCATCGGACCGGTCGACGAGCTCGTGCGCAAGGCGTCCGTCCTGGCTCGGCACTGCGAGGACATCGGGCGCGACCCGGCGGAGATCCGGCGCTCGGTGCAGCCGCGCTTCGACGCCTCCGACCCCGCGGCGATGGTCGATCAGCTGCACGCCTACTGCGAGGCCGGGTTCACCGAGAACATCGTCTACGTGCCGCCCGGCGGTGACCCGGTGCGGGCGGCGGAGATCGCCGCGGAGCGGGTCCTCCCCGAGTTCGCCGGCCGGCGTTCCTAGCAGCCCGTATACGGCGGCGCGCCGCCGCCGTACGCTCACGACCATGGCCAAGCGCGCGAGCAAGGCCGCCAAGCGCGACCGCATGCCGAAGAAGCCGTACGAGCGCGAGCTGTTCCGCCTCCAGGCTCAGCTCGTCAAGGCCCAGGAGTGGGTCCGGGCCGAGGGCAAGCGAATGGTCGTGATCTTCGAGGGACGTGACGCGGCCGGGAAGGGCAGCACGATCAAGCGGGTCACCCAGTACCTCAACCCCCGCGTCGCCCGCATCGCCGCGCTCCCCGCGCCGACCGAGCGCGAGCGCACGCAGTGGTACTTCCAGCGCTACATCGCCCACCTGCCGGCGGCGGGCGAGATCCTCCTGTTCGACCGCTCCTGGTACAACCGGGCCGGGGTCGAAAAGGTGATGGGCTTCTGCACCGCGGACGAGTACCACCGCTTCCTGCACCAGTGCCCGATCTTCGAGCGGATGCTCGTGGAGGACGGCGTGCTGCTGCGGAAGTACTGGTTCTCCGTGAGCGACTCGGAGCAGGAGGCGCGCTTCCGGTCGAGGCTGGAAGACCCGATGCGCCAGTGGAAGCTGTCGCCCATGGACCTCGAATCGGTCTCCCGGTGGGAGGACTACTCCCAGGCGAAGGACACGATGATGGTCCACACCGACATCCCCGAGGCACCCTGGTACGTCGTGGAGAGCGAGGACAAGCGGCGGGCGCGGATCAACATGATCGCCCACCTGCTGAGCACGATCGACTACCACGAGGTGACCCGGGTCCCGCTCAGCGTGCCGAAGCGGCCGCCGTCCAGGGGCTACGAGCGGCCGCCGCGCGACACCCAGACCTACGTGCCGGACCACGCCGCCACGGTGCTGGACGGTCACACCGAGTAGACGCCGTCGAGGACCAGCAGCACGCTCGCCGCGATCAGCCCCGCGGCCGTGGCGCGGGCCACCCACATCACGGCCCGGCCGCCCGTGCCCTCCGGCGCGACCCGGGCCACCACGGCCACGAGGGCGGCGACGGAGGCCGCCAGGGCGGCGGCCGTCACCGGCACGCCCCGGTCGGCGTGGGCGCTGAGGGCCAGGAACACCAGCGCCGGGCGGACCACCAGCGGGACCGCGACGGGGACCAGCGCGGCGCGCCGGCCCGCCAGCGCGGGATCGGGCAGCGGCGCCGGGCGGACGAGGGTGACGGCACCTGCGACCGCGGCCACGACGCCGGCCGCGATCCGGAACGCGGGCGTGGTCACGTCCAGGAGGTCGAGCAGCGGCCCGCTCAGCAGGGAGATCGCCAGCACGGCCAGCGCCCCACCCGCCCCGCCCAGCGCGGTGAGCGCCACGACGTCCCGGCGGGACCGGCCGGCGCGGGGCACGCCGAGGGCCACCCAGCACGGGTTGAACGCGGTGACCAGGGCCGCGAGCCACAGCCACACCGAAGGAGCCGGTCCTCCCCGGCCGGCGCCCGTCCCGCCCTGCGCCTCGACGATGGCCACGGTGCGCAACAGGGCGGCCAGGGCGTGCTGCTGGTCGTCCATCCGGGTCTCGCCGTGGTGGAACCACGCGCCCCGCACCTTGTCGGGCGCCCGGGCCGACGACGCGTCGGCCGCGCTGGACTGCTGGGCGATGGCGAGCCCGGCCACGCACATCGCCCGCTCGGCCAGCGGCTGGCGGATGTCGGCCAGCCGCGGGTCGACCCGGGACGCGCGCCACAGGCCGGTGAGCGCCTCGCCCACGACGCCGTAGCCCCCACCCCGGGGCGTCTTCGGGCCCCGCACCACCGGTCCCCACGGCCCGAAGCGCTGGCCCACCCAGCGCACCTGGGCGCCGAACAGGCCGGCCTGGCGGCGGGCGTAGGCCACCTCGGCGTCGGTGAGGGGCCGCTCGGCGTCCCGGTCGTCGAACTCCACCGTTTCCGCCAGCCCGTAGGCGGCCCAGTGGTCCGGCACGGGCGGCCAGTGGTCCTCGGCCTTGTCGCGCCGGGTCGCGAGGTACGCGCCGATCCGGTCCGCCGCCTCGCCCCACGGCCCGTCCGGGAACAGCCGGTGCATCCGGGTCAGCGCCCAATAGGCCTCGCCCGTGTAGTACTTCGAGTACCCGCCCGCCACCGGCCGCCCGGCGCCCAGGTCGTACTCCGCCAGCACGGCTCCCGACGGCTCGGTCTGGGCCAGCAGGAAGCGGCCCAGCCGCGCCATCTGCTCGTCGTAGCGGTCGTCGCCGGTGTCGAGCCGCCGCTCGACGAGGCCGGCGAGGAGCAGCGCGGTCGCCCCGGTCGAAGCGGATCCGTAGGACGGTAGAGCCGCCCAGCCTTCCCGCTCGACCACCCGGTCGAGTGCCCACTCGACGCCGCGGTCGGCGGCCTCCCTCGCCCCCGGGATGCCGGCGGTGGCCGCCTGGTACAGGCCCATGCTGGCCCCGGCGTGGCGGACGACGTTGTAGTCCGATGCCGCCTCGTCGGACCCGGCGTCGTAGAGGTAGAGCCAGGTGCCGTTGGGCATCTGGTTGTGGGTGAACCACCGCACGGCTTCGCCCGCGGACTCCCGGAGGTCCTCGACGGTCACCTCGGGGCAGCGCTCGGGCGGCGACAGGACGCCGAAGACGACGACCCCGGTGAGGGCCACCGCGAGGATCCCCATGGCCGCGCGGGCCCAGGGCGTGTCCCGGCGGGCCACGTCAGGCCGCCCTCGGGGGCACGGTGCGCGGGGCCGCGACCAGCAGGAGCGGCAGCGCGCACCAGGCGGTCAGTGGCAGGCGGCTCAGCACCCGTACGGCCGCGGCGCGCCCGGACGACTCGCGGCCGTCGCGATCGGTGAGGGTGAGCGGCGAGCCGCGGCCGCCCTCTTCCAGCCGGAACCGCGCCAGCCAGTCGAGCGCCTCCACCGCCTCGGCCAGCCGGCGGTGGCGGGGCGCCGCCGGGTCGTAGCGGAGGACCCGGTCGCGGGTCGACGGCACGGCCCAGATGACCAGGGCGGCGATGGCCAGGTAGGAGAACACCTGGACCGAGGCCGAGATCTGGATGGCGACGTGGAACACGACCGCCACCCACACGGCCGCGTACCGGGTGGCCCGCCACCACAGCCCGAGCGCGATGAACAGCTCGGTGAGCACGATCACCTTGGCCGCATAGGTGTGGAAGGACCGATCCACGAGCAGGGACACCGCCCAGCTGGGCAGAGGCGACGCCTCCAACTGGTCGCGCACCTGGACCATGCGGTGCCACGTGACGGTGCCGCCGAACCAGTCCCCGTCCACCAGCTTGCTCAGACCGGACGCGCCGTAGACCACGGACGCCTCGAACCGCAGCAGCCACAGCGGCCACGCCGGGGACCGGAGGTCGAGCGCCGGCAGCCCACGCCGGTCCCGGAGCCAGGCGTCGAGCGACAGCTCGCGCCCGCACGGCACGATCGCCAGCGCCGCCAGCACGATCACCAGGTAGGCCCGGTTGGCGTGGAGGTTGGTGGTGGACAGGAACAGGTTGTAGGTGACGACCCCGAACGTGGCGGCCGTCGCCACCCGGGTCCACAGCCCGAGCGACATCGCCACCGCCGCCACCACCCCGAGGCCCAGCAGGCCGATGTACAGCGAGCGGGGCAGCTCCGGGTACCAGGCCGCGTACGGCTCGTAGAACGCGTCCCGGTAGATCCGGCCCCCCAGCGCGTCGGACACGAACGGCCACAGGTGCACGAGCGCGATCGGACCGGCCATGACCCGCAGCAGGGCCAGGGCCCGCATGCTGACCCGCCGGCCCAGCAGCTCGTCGACGCGGTCGAGCAGCTTGGCCGAGGGCGGGGCGACGGCGGTGGCGGTGGCGCTCATGCCGGTCCCCCTTCGGCGGCGGCGCGCCGCTCGTGGCTGCGCAGCACCGTCACCTCCGGCCCGTCGGCGTTGTGCCAGGTCGTCACCCTCGCCTCGAGGTAGCGGGTCTCGTGGTCGCGGGGCGTGTGGGCCGCGACGTAGTCGAGCGCGGCCGCCAGGAACGCCACCTGGTTGTCGAGCCCGGCATCGGCGTGGTGGCGGACGGACGGGTCCGCCAGGCCGCGGCTCGTCACCAGCTCGTCCCACCGGTACCCGGACCACGGCTCGCTCACCGGCACCCGCTCCCCTCCCGCGGTGACCCGGACGACGTCGGCCGACCACGTGCTCGACTCCGGGAACATCTGGAACGCGAACTCCTTGTGGGCCGACCGGTAGCCCCGGCCGACCAGCGCCAGCTGCGCGAGCACGACCAGCACCACGGCGATGCGTCGTCCGACCACCCGGGCCCGGGAATCCACGCCGAGACGATGGCACGGCGCAGAGGCCCGAGGCACACGCCACGAAAACCGACGGTCGGCGTGACCCGTCAGTCGAACAGCAGATGCAGCGCCGGGAGCGACGGCACGAACGCGTAGAAGCCGCCGGTCGGCTCGATCCAGTCGTTGCGGACCGGCACAGGGATGGACCCACCGTCGGGCCAGGGGACTTCCACCGTGCACCCGTCCCGAGCGGCCTGGCTGATCATGGGATCGGGAGAAGCGTTCGCCTCGGGCTCATACGCGGCGTTGGACCAGTACGCCTGGAGCCGCTCGAACTGGCGCTCGATCGAGGCCTGATAACAGACGAACACCAGGCCCTCCTCCACCTCGCCCGCCTTGGTGAGCTGGCTGAACGGGATGCCACGGCGCAGGATGGGGACTTCGTCCGCCTCGGTGTTTCGGGGGTTCATCTTGCGGACATGCGCATGGCGCGGGCACTGGCTGCCGTAGAAGTCCGTCGTGTACTTGAAGCTGTCACCGGGGTCGCTCACCAGCCGGGCCGACGTGACCGTGCGCCGCGTGAGCGACGTGCCGTCGGGCCAGCGGCCGACCTCCATTGCCGCCGCCGCGTCGCGGGTGGCCGGCCTGTACCCGTAGCCGTCCAGGAGCAAGGCCACGGCCTCGCAGTGCTTCTCGAAGCGGTCCGGGTACTGGCGGAACCGCACCCACACCATGAACGAGCCGTCGGTCGTGATCGCGTCGCCCTCGGCGACGAGGAACCGGTCCGGCGGCTGCTGGGGCTGGGCGACGATGCCGGGAGCCGGTGGCTTGTGGAACCCCTTGATCCGCGGCTGTGAGAGACCGTCGGCGAAGCCGAACGACTCCTCCTGCGGGTGCTCCCGCAGTGCCCCGGGCTGCTCGTAGACGATCTCGAAGCCGGCCGCCACCGCCTGCCGAACGTCACCGACGTGCTCGTCCAGCAACCCCGCGTCGAGAGCGCCGAGGTTGACCACGACGTCGACGGGGTTGGCGTCGTGGCCGACCTCCCAGTGCGCGGGATCGCCGAACAGGTCGAACGGCTCGTCCTCGTCCTCGATCGTCACCTTGAGGCGCGAGCGCTCGGCCAGCCCCAGACGGAATGCCTGATGCGCGGCGAACGCTTGGTCGAGGTCGACGCGGGGCGCGAGTGCCCGGAGCCCCGCGAAGGTGAAGCCGACGTTCGTCGAGGTGTCCAGCGGCTGCACCCCTTCGGGCGTGACCGCCGCCTTGGCCTTCGTGACGCCGGGAAGCAGGTCACCGAGCGCGGCCCGCGCCCGGTCGACGTCGGTGACCCGCAGCAGCAGGAAGTGCTGCGCGTAGTCGACGTCCTCCTTGCGCCGGAAGCCCGGGGCGATGTCCGCCTGGATGTCGTCGGTGGGCAGTGTCGGGTTCGGTAGCAGACCCATGACGTCTCCTCCTTAGCCATTCTCCCGTGCCGCAGCGGACGGTGCGTCGTAAAGTCCGAGGTCGGCGGCCATCCCGGAGATACATCGCATGGTGGATCAGCGGGCCGGACCCAGGACCGAGGCATGGTGAGATGTTGGCGGGACGCACCAGTGCGCAGGTGTTGCTCGACCGTTGGCTGACCGAGGTCGGCGACGGACAGCCCCGCTTCGCGCTGATCTGCGGCGACCCCGGCATCGGCAAGAGCCACTTGCTCCACCGCTGGGCGGCCAAGGTTCGGGCCGCGGAGACCCGGGTGCTCATCGGGTCGGCGTTCGAGAACGTCTCCACCCCGTTCCTGCCCGTGGCCACCGCGGTCGAGGCGCTCCCCGGCCTGTCCGACGTGTTCGTCGACCCGCCGGCCGGCGCCGATGGCGACAGCGCCGCGATGCGGGTGCACCTGTCCGTGGCCGGCGGGCTCGTGCGCGCTGCCACCCGCCGGCCGGTCGTACTGGCGATCGACGACGTCCACTGGGCCGACCCCGGCACGCTCGGCTTCCTCCACAACCTGGTGGCGACGCTCAGCCAACCGCCGAGCGGGATGCCGGTGCGCATGTTCGTCGTCGCCACCAGCCGGGCCGTGGTGGACGACCCGGACGTCGACGCCGCCCTCAGCCGCCTCGCGCGCGAGCCGATCGCCCGGCGGGTGCGACTGGGCGGGCTGGACGAGCTGGAGATGCACCAGCTGCTCACCCACCGCTGCCAGGCGTTCCCCAGCCCTGCGTTCCTGTCCGCCGTCCTCGAGGCGACCTCGGGCAACCCGCTGCTCGCCGAGCTGATCGTCGAGGAGCTGGAGCTGGGTCCGGGGCTGAGGTTCCGCCAGGGCCACGTGTTCGCGGACCCCGGTGCCGTCCAGCTGACCGTGTCGCCCGAGCTGGGGCAGGCGTGCGCTCCCCGCCTCGGACGGGTCGACAGCGAGACCCGCGACCTGCTGGAGGTCGCGGCGCTCGTGGGTGACGGCGGCTCTCTGGAGGACCTGGCGGCGATCGCCGGCATTGATCAGGACGAGGTCCTGCGCCTGCTGGCCGCCGCCGAGGACGCCGCGGTCGCCGGGGCCGAGGGGGCGGCGTACCGCTTCCGCCACCCGCTGCTGCGCAGCGTGCTGGTCGGATCGATGTCGCGGCACCGCCGTCTGGCCGGCGAGCGCCGCATCGTCGACGGCCTGCTGGCCCGCTACGGGACCGCCGAGGACCGCGTGGCGCTGACGATCGTCGAGCACGCACGGCGGAGCCGCCAGCCGCTGCTCGGTCCGGTGATGGCTGAGCTGCTCGAGGGCGCGGGGCGTTATGCCGCCTCCCTGGGGGCGTGGGCCGCCGCCGCCGATTGCTACGAGCAGCGCCTCGAGGCGCTGGACGAGGCCGGCACCGGGGAGCGGGCCAGGGCGGAGCTCAGAGCCGGCATGGCACACCGCCACAACGCCGACTACCAGGCCGCGCACCCGCACCTGCTGCGGGCGGTCGAGCTGGCGTCGGCCGGCAACGACGTGGAGACATGGGGAGAGGCGCTGTACTGGCTGACCAACTCCCAGGTCCTCGAGCGGGTCCCCGACGCCCGGGTCGACCCGGCGCTGGTCGAGCGCTTCCTCGACCGGGCAGGCGACGCCGTGCCCGACGCCCGCGCCAAGGTCCTCGGCAATCTGGCGCAGTTCCACTTCAGCCAGTTCGACCTGGCGGCCGCGCTGCCGGTGCTGGCCCGGGCCAAGGAGGTGGCCCGCCAGGCCGAGCGCACCGGGACCCACCACTTCCTCGCCACGGTCGAGGGGCTCCACCACCTGGGCGGGTTGGACCTCCCCCAGGCAGAGGACTGCTTCCGGACGGCCATGGCGCTGACGCGGGACCACGAGGACCCGTGGCAAGCCGTCTTCATCGAGGTCGGCCTGCCGCTGGTCGACCTGCTGGCGGGCGAGCTGACCCGGGCCACAGCGGAGGCGGCCGCGGCCGCCCGCTCGGCGCTGGGCACCCACCAATGGAACCTGCACGGCCTGGCCACGGCATGCAGCGCGGCCGCGGCGGTCGGACAGGGTCGGGTCGGCGACGCGGAGCGCCACGCCACCGCGGCCGTGCAGAGCTTCCGGCGGTCGGACTACTACTGGGCCGCGGTCGTCGGAGTGCCCAACCTCGCCGCGGCGCGGGCCTTCCGGGGCGACCGCCTCGGCGCCCTCCAGGCGCTCGACGAGTGGACCGACCGGGAGGACCACCAGATCGCCCGCGACGCGCTCCGGGTCGAGCTGCTCTGCGGCGACCCGGTGCAGGCTGCGGCACTGGCGGGGAGCGCCCGCCTGCTGCCGTTCGGGCCGACGCCCACGCTCTTCTCGCTCAACCACGCGCTGCTGGCGGTCGAGGCCGGCGACCGCTTGGACGACCTCGCCGTCCTCGAGGCCGGCTACCGCTACCTGGCCTCGGTCCCCGACCGGGTGTCCTTCGGCGCCGACTGGTGCATCGGCATCAAGCGCGTCCTGGGCCTCGGGGCGCTGCGGCTCGGCGACGTCGACGCCGCCCGCGGCTGGCTCGACCGGGCCGGGCAGGACGCGCTGCGCGCCGCGTCGCCGCTCGAACAGGCGCGCACCGAGGTCGTCGAGGCCCGGGTGCTGGCGCAGGCGGGAGCGGACGGCGCCGCCATCCGACGGGCACTGCGGCGGGCGCTCGACTACGCCGCCGACGCCCGGCTGCTCGCCCTGGCGGCCGAGGCGCAGCGAGCCTGGCCCGGTCACCGGCCCGACCTGCGCCGCGACCTGGTGGTTCTCTACACCGACATGGTCGGTTCCACCGAGCTCAACGTCCGGGCCGGCGACGACATGTATCTGGAGCTGCTCCGCGAGCACAACACCATTGTGCGGCAACGTCTGGCGGCCTTCGGAGGCATCGAGTTCACCTTCACGGGGGACGGTGTGGGTGCCTCGTTCGCGTCCACCGACCGGGCCCTGGCGTTCGCGCTCGGGCTCCAGGCCGACTTCGACGAGGCCAATGACGCCCACCCGGGGTTCCCGCTCCAGGTGCGCGTCGGCCTCGCCCGGGGCGACGCACTCGAGAACGAGGGCAACCTCTTCGGTCAGACCGTCGTGCGGGCCGTGCGGGTGTGCGCGGCGGCGGGCGCCGGCGAGGTGCTCGTCGACGAGGACGTCCCCGGGGAGGTGGACCCGTCGGTCGCGCGGTTCACGACCGCGGGCCGGGTGCACCTCAAGGGCTTCGGCGGCGCAGAGCTCTACCGGGCCCGCCCGCTCGTGGCCGCCGACTACTAGCCAACACACGAGGAGTGTGGACCGATGACACCGTCATACCGGTTCGGCAAGGGCCCGATCGTGGTCGCGCTGGAGGCGAGGCTCCGCGATCCGGCCAAGTTCGACGCGCTGTACGAGGACCTGGAGAAGGCCCTGAAGCAGATCGCCGGCGGCGGCGAGCCTGACTTCGTCTCCGACTTCAAGACGAAGCTCAGCGCCGGCGACCGCCAGCACCTCCAGGAGGACGTCTTCGGCGAGAACGGAGCGGATCCGGTGGTCCTCGAGCAGGGCAAGGAGCGGCGCCGCGTCTACTACGAGGGCCTCAAGCGGGCCATGGACCTGGCGCGGAAGCTCGGATCGGCCCAGGCGCCGGCCCCGATCGAGGTCTTCTGGGGCTGTGGCCAGCGTGTCAACGAGTGCTGGATCTCGTGGGACAAGACCGGCGGTGCGGGCATCACCCTCTTCATGCTCTCGAAGGTGCCGGCCACCGGTGACCAGCGCGCCCCCGGGGTCGTGGTCCCCAGCTTCCCCACGGCCGACCCCGAGGAGACCGGCCTCTACGTCGTCCGGCCGGGGCAGGTCGACGGCATCGAGATCCACGAGGCCCGGCCCGACATCGGCGTCTGATCGCCGGGCGACCGCGTGCGGTCCCGAAAACCGACATGAGTGTCGACTCGTAATAGACTGGCCGGATGACGGTGTCGCCGCGCTCCGGCCGCAAGTCCGGCGGCCGCACCCCGAAGGCGGAGGAGACCCGCCGGGCCCTGCTCGACGCCGCCGCGCGCCTGTTCGCCGAGCACGGCTACCACGACAC
>Ga0114129_10011707_pt1 | contig 12482 bp, 12 predicted proteins | sample RhiMetdeltSRZDD1_FD_80071 | JGI IMG/M metagenome (GOLD analysis project Ga0114129, IMG submission 80071) | Populus rhizosphere microbial communities from Tennessee, USA - Rhizosphere MetaG P. deltoides SRZDD1 (version 2) (version 2) | ecosystem: Host-associated > Plants > Roots > Rhizosphere >...
AGTTTGCCGGCTTTCAGCAGGCGACCACCTTCCAGTCGCCGTTCTTCCATTTGCTCTCGTGTCAGATGGGATGGCTTCCATGTCATCCTTGTATTGTAAGTCAATCTATGTTAAACCGAATAGGTACTCTCGAAAGACAGGTCTCACTTTCTATTTGACGTATAATATTAGAGTTCACATCCCGCATCCTTTATTACAGGAATTGAGAAGGTTGCATGGCCGGTGCAGCAAAAAGGCCATTAAAAGTATTTCTTTGTTACGCGTCAGGTGATAAGTTCCCGGTTCGCGAAATATACAAGCGCCTGGTTGCGGAAGGAGTGGATGTCTGGCTGGACGAGGAAAACATAATGCCCGGTCAGGACTGGCAGTTGGAAATTCCACGTGCCGTACGAGACGCCGATGTCGTTGTCGCCTGCCTGTCGAATAAATCGATCACCAAAGAGGGGTATATTCAAAAAGAGCTCAAATATGCGTTAGACCGTGCAGATGAAAAACCGGAGGACACCATCTTTCTCATCCCGGCCCGCCTGGAAGATTGTGTGGTGCCCGCGCGGTTGAGCCGCTGGCAATGGGTGGATTTGTTCGAGGAGCATGGCTTTGCAAGGCTGTTACGCTCGTTGAAACTGCGCGCCGAGAACGTGGGCGCCACCATTGAACCCCTGGGAGAGGAAAGCGAAGACCAGGAGGTGGAGCGCAGGCTTGATCATCTGTACACCGAGGGACTGGCTGCTTTTTATACCGAAGACTGGGACAGGGCATATCAGCGCTTCCAGACGGTTCTACGGGAGCGACCAACGCACAAAAACGCAGCGGAAAAGCTGGCAGAGGCAGAACGACGGAGAAGTTTCGTGAAGCTTTATGCCAACGCAACAGAAGCTTACAGAACCGAGGACTGGTTGGCTGCTATCTAAGCTTTGCAAGAACTGCTGGAAAAATCCGGAGAGTACAAAGACGCCGCTCAACTCCTAAAGAATGCTAAAAAGCAAAAGCAGCTCGGGGAGCTCTATGCGGAAGCCAAACGCTTGCACACGGCACAGAAGTGGCATGCGGTACTCAGAGTCTTTGATCGAATTGCCGCAATAGACTCAGCATATCACGATTCTGAAGACCTATTGCTTTCCGCGCAAAAGGAAGCTGCCGAACTCAAACGCCTTGCTGACCTGAATGACCAGTACCGTCAGGGCATTCACAAGATGGATGCGGGCGAGTGGTATGAAGCCCGCGATTTGCTCGAGCAAGTTCATAAATCGCAGACAGGATTTCATGATACAGAACATCTGCTACGAAAAATCGAAGATGAAATCCTGAGAATAGAAGAGGGACACAAGCGCACCGCACAGGTGCAGATGCTTTACGAACAAGCCCGCAAGATGACGCGGACAAGGCAATGGGGGAAGGCATTGGCGCAGATGGAAGAGATCCAAAAACTCGACAACCAGTTTGTGGATCGCGATGGCATCGGGGAAAAAGTAAAAGCCGAACTGGAGCGCGAAGAACAGGAGGCGCAGCAGCGGAGAGAACTGGCGGCGCTCTATGCCGAGGCCGTGAGCTTGCTGGAAGCGAAGAAATATCAGGAAGCTCTGGAACAGTGGAATGCAATCCAGGCCATTCATCCGAATTATAAGGATCCTGCACGTGTCAGGGCAACTGCCAGGAGAAAATTGAATGAATTATCCCACCCCGAAGGAGTCGCTCGACCGTGGCAAAAGGGAATCACGGATTGGTTCAACACAGAAGCCGATCTACCAGCTGACCATAAGATACTTACAGAAAAATTGCTTTTAGTTTCGGTTGCGGCCACTGCAATTATCCATGAATTGTGGACTCGGACGTTTGTTGGGTTGAAAGTTTGGGAATGGCGGTTTGTTAGTATTCATATACTAGTATTTGTGTTTGGTGCTCTCTTGGGAGGGCTGTATGGCACGGTTGTCGCATTTGTCTTGAATAAGACCATCGCCAATTGGCAAACCAAACACTCGTTGACGGTGATTGTAGGATGGGCTCTTGCCATAGGTATATCCTGGTCGATGGGTAGTGTCTTCGACGTGGATTTAATAACCGTTCTTATTTCAATTTCCAGTCTTGCGACTGTAGCTGCGATAAAATGGGCAAAGCCAGCCACTTCACCAATCAACATGGTGATTATGGTGGCAGGTTGGGCACTGTCTTGGTGGACTGGCCACACGCTTGGAGTCCATCTTTCATCTATTTATGGTGCTGACTATGTGGCAGTCGGGGATGGGATTACTGTTCTGCTTGGGTTATTATTTACATTTGGAATGCAGGTCGAAGGATATGGGGATATTTTAAAAATGGCTTTCTTTGGTCTTCTCGGCTTTGCGATCGGAAATTACATTGCCGACACGGTTCGTATCCTCTTGTCTTTGCCAGCGGAAATTTCTTATGCCCTGTGGGGGTTGATTGGTGGCGCTGCCCTTGAAGCGCCTTCGCGTAATTCACGTCGAATATTATCTTCGGCAGTGATATGTGGGATTGGTTTGCTTGTCGGAGCATACCTGGCGCTTGATGTATTGCCTGCGATCAGGGGTCAATACGCTAACAGCGCGTTTCTGGATAAAAATTTCACTCTGCGCCAGCTTTTTTTGGGAATAGGAGTAGGGCTGGCTTTGGGCTTATTGATTCGTAGGACTTCAGCAATTGGAGTCTTAGTGGTTCTTGGAGCGGGAGTATTTCTGATTGCGCGTGCCCTGAACGCGGAGCTCTTTCCCGTATCGTCGATTTGGGAAACTGCTGTTCGGGGTTCATTGATTGGTTTAGTCATGGGGTATGGATATGGTTATACGCGTACTCCGAAGCCATTGGAAATTCTCCAACGCCCGGCAAGAACAAAATGGGTTTGGGTAGGGCTTTTTGGACTTTTGGCGATTGCAATACTAGGAGTGATTTGGCGCTCAACACTTCCGCTGTTCACACCCCATCTCTGGGACTTTGATACCAGCACTCAGGGTTGGGGTTCGCCTGGCAGATACTTCGACATTACCGTGCCCAAACTCAAGGATGGTTATCTTACATTCACTTCAACCGGGACTGATCCTCAGATTTTATCCCATGCTGGCTTACGAATTTTTGCGTCGACCACACCAATCATCACAATCCGTATGCGTGTCACGCAAGGTCAGGGACCCGATGGACAAATCTTTTTCATAACAAATCAAGATAACCATTGGGATGAGACGAAGTCAGTATTATTCGCTCTTGATCAGGATAGTGCATCCGGAACATACAGCGTCTTAATGTCGGAAAGCCCGGCCTGGCAGGGTGTGATTACTGAAATTCGATTCGATCCAGCAAACGCTCCGACCGGTGCAAGTATACGATTCGCCATTGATTACATTTCAGTACACGCGCCATAAGCGGGCGAGACACCAGTTGCATGGAAGGCCAGATTGTTCCAGCGCTTTCCTATGCAATCACAGCTCCTTCCATCCTCAACAGCCATTCCTTTGTTTTCAGCCCCTCTCCGCCACCGTAGCCGTGCAGCTTGCCGTGCGTGCCTAGCAGGCGATGGCAGAGAATCAGTATCGGTATGGGATTGGTGGCATTGGCGCGTCCCACGGCGCGGTAGGCGCGGGGACGGTGGATCTCCGCCGCGATCTCGGAATAGGTGCGCGTTTCGCCATAGGGGATTTTGAATACCGCCTGCAAGGCTTCCCTCTGAAAGGGACGGAAGATCGCCCAGTGAATGGGGAACGTGAAATCGCGGCGTCTGCCCTCCAGATATTCACGCAGCTCTTCGATGTAGGGCGCGACCACATCAGTTTCAAACGGGATGAGATAGGAATCAAAATCAGGCTGCGTGTCGGCCCATTCCACGGCGATCAGACCCTGGTCTGAGACGGCAAGACGCAGGTCTCCGACTGGTGTGGCATTTAATTCACCGAAGTGGATGGGAAAAGCGAAGGATTTCATTTGCAACTCTGTTAGTTGTAGCCTAAGCGTAGGGTAATCGTAGGTTTCACGTCAAGCAGGTTTGAGTCGACTATGATAAATTAGACGCAGTAAGGTGATTTCTCTTCTCCTCCTTTCTAAGAGAGCCGCGGTCGGCGTCCGCGGTTCTCGGATTTAACGGGGACATTCGCATTATAATAACTCATCTCACACATATTGCGTCGCACTTTAATCCATGAGGCACTTATGAGCGTACAAATTACCATTGTTGGTCTCGGGCAGATCGGCTCTTCGATCGGTCTTGCACTTAAGGCACATGAAGTCAATGTCCAGCGCGTGGGGCACGACAAAGATCCGCAGGTGGGCAAAGAAGCGCAGAAGATGGGCGCCGTGGACGATGTGAAGTATAACCTGCCTGCCTCGGTTCGCGAGGCAAAGATCGTGATCCTGGCTCTGCCCCTGGCGGAAGTCCGTGAAACGCTCATGGTCATCGCCCCGGACCTGCAGCAGGGGGCGCTTGTGCTGGATATGTCTCCCGCAAAGGCGACCGTAGAAGCCTGGGCAAAAGAGCTCCTGCCCCCGGGCCGATACTATGTAGGCCTCACCCCGGCGATCAACCCCCAGTATTTGCACGGGATGGACTTTGGCGTGAGGGCTGCCCGAGCCGATCTGTTCGAGAGAGGCCTGATCGTGGTCAACGCGCCCATGGGTACGCCGGGGAATGTCTTTAACCTGACGATGGAACTGGTGAGATTACTCGGTGCCCTGCCACTATTAATGGATACGGCCGAAGCAGATGGCATTTACGCCGGGATGCATGTCCTCCCCCAGCTCGTCGCAGCGGCGCTGCTGGATACGACGGTGGACCAGCCAGGCTGGCAGGAAGCTCGAAAGCTTGCAGGACGGCCGTATGCGGCTGTGACTGCGGGCGTTGCGTATCATGACGATATCCTCTCGCTGGCCGAGACTGCCATCGAAAATCGTGAGAATGTTGTACGCCTGTTGAATTCATATATCACTTCGCTGATCAACCTGCGGGACGAGATCGATGATAGCGACCGGCAAGCTGTGCTGGGGCGTTTGACTGATGCATGGAAGGGACGCGTCCGCTGGATCGATGAACGTGAGGGGGCCGAATGGCTGAAAGGCGAAGCCCAGGAGATCGACGCCCCCTCGTTTGGTGACCGGGTGAATCAGATGCTATTTGGCAGCATGCTGGCAGAGCGCCCCAAACAACGTAAGTGAGATGAGCTGTTACTGTTACATCGTTGAGTGCGCCGACGGGACCTATTACACTGGCTGGGCGATCGACCCGGAGAAACGCGTTGCCATGCACAACAAGGGACGCGGGGCGCGCTATACACGAACTCGCGGACCGGTGAAGCTGGTCTACGTGGAAGAACTGCCGGATCGTACATCGGCGATGAAGCGGGAGATTGCGATCAAGAGGTTAGGGCGAGTCGGGAAAGTCCGTTTGATTCTCGAGGAAAGTAATAAATACACAGTCAACAGGTAAACGCGTAGACATGTCTTGAAACAAAAATTCTGAAGGATTTGATGCCTTCAGAATTTTTGTTTCAAGACATGTCTACCCAGCACTTATTCCGTAAACAACGGCAGATGTCCCAGCGCAATTATATTGCTCCACTGGGCGCGGTCGCCTTCGGTGAAGATCGCCGCGTCGGCTACGACAGAAGCGCCGGCTTTATCGAGGACCATGCGCATTCCCTGGAGTGTAGACCCCGTGCTAACTACGTCGTCCACGGTGATCACTTTTCTGCCCTTTATTGCGTCGATATCCTTTTCGTCGAGGATGAGAGTCTGGGGCTGGCCGGTGGTGATGGAAAGGGTCTCGGCCTGGATGGCATCTCCCATGTAAGGCTTGTAGCTCTTGCGCAGGACCACGTAAGGCTTTTTCGTCTCAACCGAGAGGGCATGTACCAGCGGTATGGATTTCGCCTCCGCTGTAACAAGCAGATCGTACTCCCGGTCTTTGAGCTTTTGCGCCAGTTCCTTCGCGGACGCCTGGATGAGTTCGGTATCTCCCAGGATATTCAAAATAGCGATCTTCAAGCCGGGCTTGATCTCGAACAGGCGCAGGTCACGTTTCAGACCTGCGACTTCCACCGTATAGGTTTCATGACGATTTTCATGCGGGGACATGCTGTCCGCTCCTCATTAATTTGCTCGAGCTGTCGTTCCACGGGTATGCCAGGCAATGCCCGGCGAGTGGGACGAAATTTCTCGAGCGTAGTTTATCATAATTCAATTTATAATGTTCCTGCTGGCTTACCGATTACTCAAAACTGAACATCCATGCTACCCGACCTGCGTCTCAACGATCATCTTCGCCTCCGCAAACAGCATCCCTGCGGCTCCTACGAGTGGACCGTGATACGCCTCGGCGCGGATATCGGGCTCGAATGCAAGGGCTGCGGGCGGCGTATTCTGCTGACACGGCGTGAGCTGGCAAAGAGACTCAAAATGAACCTTACAGAGCACAAAGATGAACCATCAGACTCCTAGAAAACCTCATATTGTCTTTTACTTTTCCGATACTGGCGGTGGGCATCGTTCGGCAGCCGAAGCCGTTATCGAAGCGATCAACCTCGAATTCAGGGATAAAGTCACAACCGAGATGGTGGACTTCTTCAAGACCTATGCTCCGCGCCCGTTCAACCGCGCCGCGGAGATGTATCCCTACATGGTCAAGGCGCCGCATTTGTGGGGCGCCAGTTTCCACGCCACCGATGGGCAGGCGCGGGCACGCGCCATTACGACCACGATGTGGCCGATCGCACGCCAGGCGGCGCGCTCACTGGTCCAGAGTCACCCTGCGGATCTGATCGTCACCGTCCATCCCTTTGCAAACTCCTTTGCCCTGCGCGCACTTGGCAAAAACCGCCCGCCGTTCATTAACGTGGTGACCGATATGGTCACGACACATGCGCTCTGGTATGACAACCGCGCCGACTTGATCCTTGTACCCACAGATACGGCGCGGGCCCGCGCCATCAAATACAACATATCTCCAGAAAAGGTCAAGGTGGTAGGGCTGCCTGTGGCAGACCGGTATTGCCAGCCTGTGGGGAGCAAGACGGAACTGCGGGAAAAGCTGGGGTGGCCGGTGGACAAGCCGATCGTCCTGCTGGTAGGAGGCGGCGAAGGGATGGGTCCCCTGGCAAAAGCTGCCCAGGCGATCGACGCCTCCGGGCTGGATGTGGGCCTGGTCATTGTCTGCGGACGGAACCAGCGTTTGAAAACGAGCCTTGAACAGTGCGAATGGGAAAACCCAACGCGGATCTATGGCTTCACGCGCGACATGCCGGATTTCATGCGCGCCTCGGATTTCATCGTGACCAAAGCAGGTCCGGGCACGATCGCCGAAGCGCTGAATGCGGAACTGCCGATTATTTTGTACTCGAAACTGCCGGGTCAGGAAGATGGGAATGTCACCTTTGTGGAGGAGGAAGGGGCGGGCGTCTGGGCGCCCACTCCACAGGAAGTGGTGCGAACGCTGACGCGCTGGATCTCGCGTCCCGCGGAGCGGCAAAGAGTGATCGAAAACTGCCGCCGCGCCGGGAAGCCCAGGGCATCACGAACGATCGCCCATATCATTGGGGAGAGGCTGGGGCTGGAGGCTACGCAAGTAGACGGGTAAACACGTACACAGGGGATACTTATCTACCTGTTTACCTATGTACCCTTAACCTGCGTACTAAACACCGACTGGACCGGATGGGGAATTTCGACCCCCTGCTCGTTGAAGACAGACTTTACATTTAAGAGCACCGTATCTTTTGCGTGAAGGGGATCATTTTTTGTCACGTCGATCCAGAAGTTGGCGTTCAATTCCAGAGCATGGTCGGTGAGGCTGTTGAAAACGATGACCGGCTCCGGCGTCGCGACGTATCCCTCCACATCTTCGATCGCCTCGAGAACGATCTTCCGGATGGTCTGCGGCTCACTGGTATGGGACAGGTTGAGAGTGAAATCGACACGCCGTTCGTTGGCGCGCGAGTAATTGATGATGGGATTTGCCAGCACCTCCGCGTTCGGCAGGATGACCACACGTCCATCGGTGGCGCGCATTTCGGTGGCGCGCAGGTCGATCGCCAGCACAGTTCCGTCGAAGCCTTTCACGCCGATGGTCTCCCCCACATGGAATGGCTGCTGAAGCAGCAGGATCACACCGGAAGCGAAGTTCTTCATAATGTCCTGCAGCGCAAAGCCGACGGTAAACCCGAGAATGCCAAGGCTCGTCACGAAGGCAGTCACTTCGAAGAATTGCTGCAGGGCAGTGATCGCGCCGGCGACGATGATCGACCAGAGAACCAGCTGCCCGAGGAGCTGGACAACCCCGAGAGGCGCTCGTCGTCTTTGCAGCACGCGTCTGAGCAGGTTGCTGCACAAACGGGCGAGATACAGGCTGAGGATAAAGATCACAAGCGCCGTAAACAGCCTGGGGGTGCCCGCAAGAAAAAAAGCAATAAACTGATCCAAATAAGGTTGCATCTTCTCTCTCCTTGATGAACTGCCTCGTATCTTAACCGAAAGCCGGGCGAGAGTAAACAGCTATACAGGTACACAAGTAGACTTGTTTATCGGAGGTGTCTCCTTCTCTGAAGTTCTGCCGCCATAACTAACGGGGTACGTGGCTAATCCGGGAGTGGCCCGAATCAGAAATTTATCTCTGCCTGATATAATCCCTGCGATGCCTGTTTTGGACCTGCACACGATGGATGTTTTCAGCCGCAGCCCCGAACAGACGCGCCGGATCGGCATGCGGCTGGGCGGAGCGTTGCAGCCGGGCGACGTCATCTGCCTGCAGGGGGACCTGGGGGCGGGCAAAACCACCTTTGTACAGGGTATCGCCCACGGCTGGGGCTCACTCGACCCGGTCTCCAGCCCTACATTTATTATTGTGAATGTCTATCGCCGCGCCGATGAAGCCCACTTGTTCCACATGGACGCCTACCGCCTCGATTCCACACCGGAAGCCGAAGAACTGGACCTGGATGCGATGCTCGCGCAGGGACCGCTGATCATCGAATGGCCCGAGCGGATGGATGGGCTGGTCCCGCCTGAACATTTATGGGTCCAACGGGAGCATCTCGCAGAGGAAGAGCGTGAGATGCGGTTCCACGCCAGCGGGGAGCGCTACGACAAGCTGCTGGAAGTAGTTCGCAGGGCTGCCTATGGAGGCGACTGATGCTGCTGGCTGTGGATACATCCACTGCGCAGGTGGGACTTGCCGTCTATGATGGTGCCCAGGTCATCGGTGAGTACGCCTGGCGCAGCAGCCAACGGCATACTGTGGAGCTGGCGCCGGCGGTTTTTGACCTGCTGAAACGCTGCGGGCTGACGATGGGCGACATTCGTGCCCTGGGGGTGGCGCTGGGTCCAGGCTCGTTTACAAGCCTGCGAGTTGGGTTATCATTGGTCAAAGGATTTGCCCTGGCGCGGAGTTTGCCACTGATCGGCATCCCCACGCTGGATGTCCTTGCGGCTGCCCAGCCGCTGTCCAGACTCCCTTTACTGGTCGGTATTCAGGCGGGGCGGGGTAGGCTCGCCGCCGGCTGGTATAGACGGTCCAAAGGTAGCTGGCAGGCAAAGGGCCCTGCCCGAGTGGTCACGCCGCAGACGCTGGTTGACGAAGTGAAGAGCCTGGCGATCGTGTGTGCCGAGCTAACAGCCGAGGAACGCCAGATAGTAGCGGCGAGCACTGCGATCCAGCTTGCTTCACCGGCGCAATCGATCCGTCGTCCGGCGGTCCTGGCCGAACGGGCCTGGCAGCGCTGGCAGGCAGGCGATGTAGATGATCGCGCGGCGCTCGCGCCGATCTATTTGCATACAGCTGAGCCAATCCCCGCATGAACCTTCTTCTTCGCAAGATGACGGTGGATGATATCCCCGCCGTTGTAGACCTGGATCATAAATCGTTCAGCCTGCCGTGGCCCGAACGGTCGTTCCGCTTCGAGCTGACCGATAACCCGGCCTCGCGCTGTTGGGTGGCGGAGGTGGACGGAAGCGTTGTGGGCATGATCGTCGTCTGGCTGATCGTCGATGAAGCGCATGTGGCCACGCTGGCAACACATCCCGATTATCGACGGCAGGGCATTGGCAGACGGCTGCTGGCGTATGCCTTGCGCCAGCTTATGCAGGATGGCGCCCGCAGCTCCTTCCTGGAGGTGCGCGCCAGCAATCTTGCGGCGCAGGAGATGTACCGCAAATTTGGGTATGAAGCCAAGGGCAGAAGGCGGCACTACTACAGGGACAATGATGAAGACGCGATCCTCATGAATTTGGACTCGTTGAATGCGGAGCGTTTAAGTCTCGAGGCCACGCCTTCGACATTGGATAAGGATACACAGAATGGACGATGAGAAGAAACTGGAAAAGCTGGCCAAGCAGATTAAGGTCTGTACCCGGTGTGAACTTCATCGCTCACGCACAGAGGCGGTACCCGGGGAGGGACCTACACATACAGAGATCATGCTCATCGGCGAGGGGCCGGGTGCGACCGAAGATAAACAGGGGCGCCCGTTTGTCGGGGCTTCGGGCCGGTTTTTGGATCAGCTGCTGGAACAGGCCGGGGTGACGCGTGCCGATGTGTGGATCACCAACGTCGTCAAGTGCCGCCCGCCCGGGAACCGCGACCCACTGCCCGATGAGGTGGAAACCTGCACGAGCAATTATCTTCGGCACCAGATCGAGATCGTCAACCCGAGCATCATCGTGACGCTTGGGAGACACTCCATGGGTCTGTTCTTCAAAGGCGCAAAGATCACTCAGATCCACGGGCAGATGCGCAAAGTTGAGGATCGCTTTGTGATCGCCATGTTCCACCCGGCGGCGGCACTGCACCAGCAGTCCCTCAAGTCGACGATCCTGTCAGATTTTGCCAGACTGCCGGAATTGCTCAAAGAGGCGCGTGCGGAGTTAGGGAAGCCTGCCCCGAAGGGAAAGGGGAAAGCGGTCAGGAAAACAAGCCGCAGCAAATAAACCTGTACTGAATCCTCATCTGGCATAGATGAGGGAAGGACCAACATGTCAACCAAAGAAACGCTCATCGAAGAGCTAAAAACAAAGAAGGCCCGGGTGGGCATCCTGGGATTGGGCTACGTCGGTCTGCCGCTGGCGGTCGTGTTCGCCGAAGCCGGGTTCCACGTGACGGGGATTGACCCCGACGCGCGCAAAGTGGACTGCCTGAATAAAGGCATTTCCTATATTCCCGATGTGAAGACCGAGTCGATTGCGACGCTGGTCCAGTCCGGGCACCTGAGGGCCACAACCGATTTCTCCGTTTTGAGGGATCTCGATGCGGTGAGTATCTGTGTGCCGACCCCGCTGCGCCAGACCGGCGACCCGGATATGTCGTTCATCCTCTCTGCCACGGAAGAGTTGGCAAAGTATATGCATACAGGGATGGTCATCGTGCTGGAGTCGACCACGTATCCCGGCACGACGCGTGAGGTGTTGCTGCCGAAGCTTGGCAGCGAGCGCGGGTTGACCATCGGCGAGGACTGGTTCCTGGCATTTTCTCCCGAGCGTGTGGACCCAGGTCGTGAGGACTTTACGACGATCAATACCCCCAAGGTGATGGGCGGGATCACAGCGGCTTGCAGTGAGGTGGCAACCGTCTGGTATGAAGGCGCCATTCAAACCGTGCACCGCGTCAGCTCGGCGGAAGCGGCGGAGATGGCGAAACTGCTCGAGAATACCTTCCGCATGATCAATATCGGGCTGGTCAACGAGCTGGCGATCATGTGCGAGCGCCTGGGCGTGGACGTCTGGGAGGTGATCGACGCCGCGGCGACCAAACCCTTCGGATTCATGAAGTTCACCCCGGGCCCCGGGCTGGGCGGGCATTGCATTCCCATTGACCCCCTCTATCTGTCCTGGAAGATGAAGTCGGTCCACTACAACGCCCGCTTCATCGAGCTGGCGTCTGAGATCAACACCAACATGCCGCGTTACGTGGTCAGCCGGGTGATGGAGGGCTTGAACGATCGCGGCAGAGCGCTGAAAGGCTCGAAGGTGCTGGTGCTGGGCGCGGCCTACAAACCGGATATCGACGATATACGCGAATCACCGGCGCTGGATGTGATCGGGCTTCTCAAACAGAAGGGCGGCATCGTCGAATATCATGATCCGTACATCCCGCACATCCATCACGAGACCGATGGCTGGCATATGGACAGTGTGAAGGACGTGATGCAGGCCGTCAGGGCTGCGGATGTGGTCGTCATCATCACGAACCACAGGTTCTATGACTACCAAGCGATCGTGGAAAACGCCGCCTTTGTCTTTGACAGCCGTAACGCAACCCGTGCCGTTGCGCAGGGATTTGAGAACGTTATCAGATTATAGCGCGTTGCTCAACGCAGGATAATGGAGTAATCACCTATGGCAAATTATCTGGTCACTGGCGCAGCAGGGTTCATCGGGGCCCGCACCTCTGAATTCCTCATCAAGGATGGTCATACGGTTGCCGGTGTGGACAATCTGAATGAGACGTACGATCCGCGTGTCAAGGAGTACCGGCTCAAGAAACTGCAGGCGCTGCCGGG
>Ga0114129_10011709_pt1 | contig 12482 bp, 9 predicted proteins | sample RhiMetdeltSRZDD1_FD_80071 | JGI IMG/M metagenome (GOLD analysis project Ga0114129, IMG submission 80071) | Populus rhizosphere microbial communities from Tennessee, USA - Rhizosphere MetaG P. deltoides SRZDD1 (version 2) (version 2) | ecosystem: Host-associated > Plants > Roots > Rhizosphere >...
AGAAGTACACTGCGGGGGAGCCGCAATGGCTGAGAGTGCTCCGAATGTGTCGGAGCAGACCCCTTGAACCTGATGCGGGTAATACCGCCGAAGGGAGCGAGGGGCTGTGGCAGGCTAGTAATCTCAGCCATGCGCGTAACCGCGCATGGCTTTTCGTTTTCAGGCCAAATTGACAAATGAATAGACCGAATGGAGCGAGTGGGACGAGCGTCATAGAAGGTAAAGCCGCGACGGGTAGCGACGAGAGAGACAGGAGTCGACCGAGTTTCAATTCGCGCAAGATTTATGTCGGCGGTGAGCTCTATAAAGACGTTCGCGTTCCGTTCCGGGAAATCTCGCTCGCGCCGACGAAATCGATGAATGGCGAGATCGAAGTGAACAAGCCCGTGCGCGTTTACGACACCAGCGGCCCGTGGGGCGATCCAAGCGTGACGCTTGACCCATTACAAGGACTTCAACCGTTGCGCACGAAATGGATTCGCGATCGCGGCGACGTGGAACAATACGAGGGTCGAGTCGTTAGGCCAATTGATGATGGCTACCTTTCAGAAAAGCACGCTGCTGGCGCGGCGCAACGCCCAACGCCCAACGCCCAACGCCCAACGCCCAATGGAGCCGGCGCGCCCTCGCGCCGCAAACCTTTCCGCGCATCTGCTGGGCATCGAGTCACGCAATTGTACTACGCGCGTCAGGGAATCATCACGCCTGAGATGGAGTTTATCGCAATTCGCGAGAACATTGGCCGCGAAGCTGTAGCGGCAAATGGCAGTGCGCCTGGCACCTATAACCGCCGAAATGGTGAAGACCGCCGCTCGCAGAGTGCCGCCACAGAAAAAATAGCGCGCAACGATCTTCGTCAGCAACATCTCGGCGAATCCTTTGGCGCGCACATTCCGTGCGAGATCACGCCTGAATTCGTGCGCGACGAAGTCGCGCGCGGACGCGCGATCATCCCTGCGAACATCAATCATCCCGAGTCCGAGCCGATGATCATCGGCCGCAATTTCCTGGTAAAGATCAACGCCAACATCGGCAACAGCGCTGTAGCATCGTCGATCGAGGAAGAAGTAGAAAAAATGTGCTGGGCCACAAAATGGGGCGCCGACACCGTGATGGACCTCAGCACCGGCAAAAACATTCACGCCACGCGTGAATGGATCATTCGCAACAGTCCTGTGCCGATCGGCACGGTCCCGATTTATCAGGCGTTGGAAAAAGTCGGGGGCCGCGCTGAAGAACTGACCTGGGAGATTTATCGCGACACGCTAATCGAACAGGCGGAGCAGGGAGTCGATTACTTCACCGTGCACGCCGGGGTGTTGCTCCGCTACATCCCGCTAACTGCGCGGCGCGCCACCGGCATCGTCTCGCGCGGCGGTTCAATCATGGCCAAGTGGTGTCTGGCGCATCATCAGGAAAGTTTTCTTTACACGCATTGGGACGAAATCTGCGAGATCATGGCCGCATACGACGTCAGCTTTTCAATCGGCGACGGTCTAAGGCCAGGCAGCATTGCTGATGCAAATGACGAAGCTCAATTCGCCGAGCTTTACACGCAAGGCGAGCTCACGAAGCGCGCATGGGCGCAACACGTGCAGGTGATGAACGAAGGCCCGGGCCACATTCCCATGCATCTGATTCGGGAAAACATGGAGAAACAACTCGAGTGGTGCGACGAAGCTCCGTTCTACACGCTCGGCCCGCTCACCACAGATATCGCACCTGGCTACGATCACATCACCAGCGCCATCGGCGCGGCAATGATCGGGTGGTACGGCACGGCAATGCTTTGCTACGTCACGCCGAAGGAACACCTCGGTTTGCCTAATAAGAAAGATGTGAAAGACGGCGTCATCGCCTACAAGATCGCAGCACATGCCGCCGACCTGGCGAAAGGTCATCCCGGCGCGCAATACCGCGACAACGCCATCAGCAAAGCGCGTTTTGAATTTCGTTGGGAAGACCAATTCAACTTGTCGCTCGATCCCGAAACCGCTCGAGAGTTCCACGACGAAACTCTTCCCGCCGAAGGCGCTAAGACTGCGCACTTCTGTTCCATGTGTGGCCCACACTTCTGTTCGATGAAAATCACTGAGGACGTTAGAAAATTCGCAGCGCAGCAGGGCATCAGTGACGAAGCGGCAATCGAAGAGGGATTAAAACAGAAGGCAACGGAGTTCACAAAGACCGGCTCGGAAATTTACGCGAAGGCGTAGTGCCTGGGGAGCGCACGCTTCCAGAGTGGTGGTTTCGGCATCTTGCCGAAACGAACTTGTGCTAAAGGGCTCGGACGTTTTGCTGTCGTGGATTCCACCTTAGCGACGATGGTTGCGCTTTCTGTGACGATGTCGCAGGCTTCGAGAACAACATGAACATCGAAACGCTCCATATCGGAATGAAAGTGCGCCACCCGCAATACGGGGTTGGCGTCGTGAAATCGCTGACTGAGCAGACAGCCGAGATCGCGTTTGAAGATCAGGACACGCCCCGAAAAATAGCGCCGGCTTCCAGCGATCTCCAGCCTGCGGAAGCGACCGCTGCGGTGAGTGCGTTAGAGGTGCCCCTCGCGAACCTTGTCCGAGACACTGCCCACGCAGTAGTCGAAGCACTCGGACTGGAACGACAAGACGCCGTCGTAGAAGATCTCGCCAATCGATGGCAGAGCGGAACCCTGGTCATGCAACCGGCCGACAGTTCGCTTCAGCCGAAAGAAGTCCCGCTTGAAACATTCTTCCACAAAATCGTCATGATCCGAAACAACCTGCGAGTTCTCGAACAAAAAGTGAACGCGAGCGACAAACTCAGCGAAGGCGACAAGATCGAACTGCAACAGTACATCACTCGCTGTTACGGTTCGCTCACAACGTTCAATATTCTTTTCAAGAACAAGGACGACCAGTTCCACACTGGCCGCTAAGATGACTCATCCCGTTATGCCGACGATGAGCTGTCTCACCGCGAACGGCTTGTGGTGATCTCGACTAAATTGATTGCTAGCGACAGGAACAGGATTGGCGTAATGGCACGCTTATGAGCACGGACGAATCGAGCAATGAGGATATTGAAGAGCCGTTCAACGGCGCGGAACTGAGCGAATCGGTTCTCGCCCAAGATTGGAACGCTCCAGAAGAGGAGGCCGCATGGTCAAACCTGTAGCCGGAGAAATCGTTGTTATTCCGTTTCCGCGAACCGATGGCGCAAAACGCCGCCCAGCTTTCGTAGTTGCCGATTTACCAGGCGCAGATTTGATCCTCTGCCAGATCACCAGCCGTGCGCACTTCGATGGTTTCGCGGTCACGCTGGATAGTACCGATTGTGAACGCGGCAAAATCGATCAGCCTTGCCACATTCGCCCGCAGCGCCTTTTTACACTTGAACACCACATCATTCTTCACTCACTCGGAAAGGTCACCGAAGCGAAACTCGAAGAGGTGTTGAAGCGAGCACGCGAGTTCTTCATCGCCTGATTGTGCTGTCGTCGTAGCAGCGGGAGTTGACCGCGGCGTCGCGCGGAATATGCGGGCATCCTCCGTTAGTCCGATTCCGCAGTGGCACCCTCTGCGAAAAGGCTTCCGAATTGCTGGATTTCGGACCGATGCACCAGGTTATTTGGGACTTTCGCCTTCAATTTCCGTAGAAGTCAGCGTGAACCCCTCAATAAAATCACGACTGGCACCGCTCCCTCTTCCACGACTCGCACGGCTCGTTCTTCTCTACAGCCGCGACGACGACTTCCAAAACGTTGTGAGGCAAGCGCTTTGGGACACCGGCACGGTTCTCCTCATTGCACGCACCGTCGAGGAGGCATTACAAATTGTTTGCCGACGAAAGCGTGAGTTGGATGTCACTATCATGGCTTTCGATGAAGATTGCCGTGAGATTACATTGCTGGGCGCATTTCATGGCTGCTGTGAGCAGCTTCCAACGCTTGTTGTTGTTGACAAAGATTCGGAGCAGGCAAGAGCCCTCGCCTACGCGAACGGCGCACGCTTTTGCCTGAGCAAACCCGTCTCGCCAGTAGAACTGGCCAATGCCATCGCCGATCTGGAGGCGGCCGCCCCGCAACTCGCCGTCGCCTAACGAGTCAGAGCTTTTGGCTGCCCGCCAGCCGTAGTCGCGGGGGTCGACCGAGAGATTTTCGGACCTGCGCAACCTCGCTGCGGTTGGCGCCCTCGGCTACAACAGCAAGATTTTCGCTGCCTCGCTGTGTCGAGGCGTTAGTTGCGTCGCAGGAGGCGTGATCAATGTTGGACGAGATGAGTTCTTATACATTGGAGCCGGTTGGTTTTATTCGTTCGACATTGAAGCGGCGGGAAGAGGCGCCGCGGCAGGGAACGGAAGGTGCGCCGGACGCGTGGCTCGAGATCGAACCGCAATTTGCCGAGGCCTTGTTAGGCGTGAAGGTGGGTCACGAGCTGATCGTCATCACGTGGTTGCACCAGGCGAGGCGCGACGTGCTCAAGGGGCATCCGCGCAACGACGCGAGCCGTCCGCTCACCGGCGTGTTTTACACGCGTTCACCGGCACGACCGAATCCGCTCGGGCTGCATCCGGTGACGGTGCGTGAGATTGACGGTACGCGAGTGAAGATCGGGCCGATCGAGGTATTCGATGGCACACCGGTGGTCGACATCAAGTCAGCCTCAACACGTGCCGACGAATGAGCCGCACTGTCGGCACTTCAAGCTGAAACGGTCGCCGCGGCGACTCCTCAACGCGTTGGCAAAAGACTGCGGCTTTGCCGTCTAATTTATCATTGTCTTCGGAGAAGCCGATCCACCTTTAGACATTTTATTTGTACAGAGTCTTTGGTTCGGGCGACGCCAGAATCTTTTGAAAACGCGGATTACTGCGTAACGGATCCCACTCCCAGCGCTGGCGCAGGTCTGACAGCGTGATGCTTTCGTCGGCGTAATCGACTGCAAAAGGCGTGGTGAGAAGACGCTCGATTCGATTGATCGCTTCGTCCGTTAGACCGAGTCGGGCGCAGGCCAAAGCGTAAAAATCTTCGACTACCGCGCCCTCGATTACATCGTGTGTGATGGGTTTCAGCTCCATCGCTCGTTGTCCTTCCCGCAGCGCGTCCTCCTTTCGTCCAAGCAACGCATATAGCAGGCCGAGCTGTGCTCGACGCGTGCCGTCCTGCGGACTATCAGCCACGAGTTTTTCAATAGCTGGCCGGGCGGCCTCGAACCCAGCCTGCGCTTTCGCCGCGTCGTCGCGCACCAAATCGACACAAGCTTGAAGATAGCTTTTCGGCAGTCGGACTCCCGTTTGCGAACTAATCGTGTCAACCTGACAAGCAGCCAGTGCTTTCTCCGCGCGATCCGCATCGCGATCCATCAAACCGACGTCCCAGCGCGCGAAGGTCACGACACCGTCGGGATCTAAATTAGGCGGTAAAGATTGCAGCGCGGCTTTAATCGGCTCCGTGCTGCCTTTCCAGTAAAACTCAATGTAAGCGCGTTGTATCTTTACGTTGAAAGAATCAGGGAAAAGCGAGAGCACGCGATCCATTCCCTCAGCCGCCTTCTGCCAGTCGCGCAGGCCGAAGTAAGTCTGCGCCGAATCATAGAGCGTGATGGCATTGCGCGGGTCGAGCTGTTCCGCGTGGTGGTAAGCCGCGAGCGCCTGAGCCCAATGGCCACTGCGTCTTAGCACTGCGGCGGTGTAGAGGCCCACGTCACCGTCGTTGGGAAGCGCCTGTGCCGCGAGCGCCAGTTCGCGCAGCGCTGTTTTGTAATCGCCTTCAATATAATAGTGATAAAGCCCCAGCGCGAGATGGCCTTCGGCGAGGTTTGGTTGGAGTCGCAGCGATTCAAGCGCTTCCGAATGCGCCTTTTGCTTCCACGGTTCGGTTGGTTCGTAGAAGTGGTACAGGTTACTCGCGGTTGCCGAGAGTCGCGCGTGGGCAAGGGCGAAGTTCGGGTCGAGTTTGATCGCCTGATCGTAAAGGTTAATCGCCGACTTGAAATCCTGCAGGAGGTTGTCGGGTCGAGTTTGATAATCGCGGGCACGCAAATAGAGCACGTAAGCGTCGGCATTGGTTGTTGGTTTGGTTTCGACGCGCGCTTTTTCCTGCGGCGAAAGCGTGGCCTGCAACGAGTCAGCGATGCTTTTCGCGACTTCGCCTTCCACTCCGAAAATGTCGGTCAACTGGCGGTCATAACTTTGCGCCCACAGATGCGCGTCGTTGTCGGCCTGGATCAACTGCACGTTGATGTGTACGCGATCTCCGGCCTTCTGGACACTGCCTTCGAGTACATTGCTCACGCGGAGTTGGCGCGCGATCTCGGAGAGATTTTGCGGAGCGCTTTCGTAGTGGGCGGTCGAGGTGCGGGAAATTACACGCAACCCGCTGATTCTCGAAAGTGTGGTGATGATTTCATCCTGAATACCCTGCGCGAAAAACGCGTTCTCCTTGTCTGAGCTAAGGTTCTCGAAGGGCAGCACAGCGACTGATTTGTCCATGCTTGCCGCCGGCGCGGTTTGTTTTGGCATCTCGGCAGTCGCCGGCTTTCGTGTCCGCGCAAATTGAAACGCGAGCAATGCGGCCGCGAGCACAGCAGCGGCGACAATGATCGCGGTCCATTTGCGGCCGGCTTTCGGCGTTTTCGATTCCCGCATGTCAACTTCTTCTGCGCGCCTGATTCCTTCCGGAGTTAGCTCGAATGCCCACGCCAGGATCAGCGCAACTGGAAACCCGAGGATGACAGCGGTGACAAACACCTTCATCACCCACGACGGCGCTTCGAAAGTGGGGAAAAGAATGGAAGCCGCCTGGATCAGCAGCCATGCCACGATTGCGTATGCGACGGCAACGCGGTAAACCTTGCGTCGCTTCAGCTCGGTCAAAAACGTAGCCGGATCCATGACAACGGCGGGAAGGTTACAGCAACGGGCTTCTTAAGCACAAACAGGAATACGCAGCGCGACGTCGCGCGTGTTGTAACTGATAAACACGATGATCCGTTCTTAACAAAGCTTAAGGTGGAACGCGTTGTCCTCAACGCGTTGGCAAACGTACGCGGCTTTGCCGCCTGACATCTGGGCCTTCGGCGGTTAAGCTATCGTCTTCGGAGAAGCCGATCCACCTTTCGCGCAGTACGTCACTTCTTGAGAATCGGGATGATCTTAGTTTGAATTGGCTGCCCGGTGACTTCGATGTCTTTATCCGAAACGTAAACGTTAATTTCCGATCGAACACCAAACTTTCCTTCTTGGTAAATCCCGGGCTCGATCGAAAAACAAACTCCCGGAATGATACGCCGCGAATCGCGCGTCTCGAAATCGTCGATGTTGACGCCATTGCCATGGGTTTCTTCGCCGATGGAATGGCCGGTACGATGCGTAAATTGTTCCCCGAAACCTGCGCGTGTAATTACACCGCGCGACACATCATCGACTTCCGCTCCGCGAATGGGTTTGCCAGCCCGAACATTCTTGCGCACGAAATCGACCGCCGAATCGCGCGCTTCCCGCACAATGTTGAAAATGCGAGTGTACTCTTCCGGAACGGTTTCGCCGACATAACCGGTCCAGGTTTGATCAGTCGCGACGGCATCGGGTTTGTTCAATTTGGTGGCCGCATCGATCAGCACGAAATCGCCGCGCTTGATCGGTGAGTTCTTGTCCTTCGTCGGCATGTAGTGCGGGTTGGCAGTGTTCGCGTTCACCGCGACGATCATAGGCTCCTGCCGCATTCCGTCTTCGCTGTAGCGCCGAAGCATGAACTGCGCGATGTCCCATTCAGTGGTTGGTTCGTTGGCGCGAATCCGGCGCGCAATCTCGGCAAACGCCTCCTGAATGATGCGATGCATTTTGTCGGAAGCTTCCACATGCATCTGGTGCTGAGCCGGAGTAAAAACGGCCTCGAATCGTTGTACCAGTTCCGCGCTCGAGACTGGTTCGACTCCAAACGACCGGACGAGCTCGATCGTTCCGGCGTCCACGCGCGAGATGTATGGGATATCGTTCATCGGCGAATACTGCATGGCAATGCGGGTCTTCGATCCATTGGCCGCCGCTCCCAGCACCTCTCGCAGTCGCGCGTGCAATTCCTGCCAGCCGCGGAACACAAGTTTCCTGCCGGGGAGCGAGTCGAGTTTGAACTGCTCGATCGACTGCACAATTTTCACCGGCTCGCCCGACGCCGGCACGTAATAGAACCAGCGACGCGAGGCCAACATATTTTCGTCCAGCTTCAGAATCCGATAAGCGAGCGGATCGCTATGCCGGAAATCGTAGAAGAGCCAGCCATCCAGTTTTGCGTCGCGCAACGCAGCTTGAATTTCGGCCACGCGTTCCGCCGAAGATTGTTGCGCGTTCATTGACGAAATAAAAGTGAAGCAAACAACGGCTGCTACGAAGAGATTAATGCCAGTCATGGTCCAAGGCTTGTGCGGTTTCATCGAGCATCGAAGTTACTCAACGAGACGCGACATGTTCTAGTGTCAATTTCTGAAAGCGTTGATCGCTCCGAAGCGGATCGAACATCGGATCGAGCCGGAGTAGCGCAGGAGTGAGCGGCACGCGCGAAGCCAGTGCGCCTTCGGACGGTATCGACAAGAGTTTCTGCAATGTGGCAATGGCGCGGTCCGGTTCTCCCATTTGTGCCGCTACTCGGGCGAATACCTCGATAGGAGCAGGGCCATCCACTGCGTCCTTCTCGAGCGGGAGCACTTTCATGGCCTGTTCCGACAAAGCGAACGCCGCCGCTTTGTCTCCAAGGCTCATCATAACCAGCGCCAGATCGCCGATAAGGAGATAGTTGTCCGGTTGTTCCTTGAGGAAGCGTTCCAGTTCGATGCGCGCCTGCTGCCAACTCTTCTGGGCGGCGGCATGATCGCCAGCCACATCCTGTGCCCAGCCTAACCAAAAGCGCAGTTCGCCATTGTTATAACCCAACGCCGGATCAGGCGTGGCAAGTATTTCATTTAATCGAGAAATCATTTCAGCGGGGCGGCGTTCCAGGATCGCCTGGTAAACTTGTATTTCCAGTGCACCCGTGTCGTCGGCTGGCGGATTCAGTGGCGCGAGGAGCGCGCCAGCCCGTGTAAGATCGCCCTCAGCTTGTGCAATACCCGCCTGCTGCGCAAGCGTGTCGACATCATCGGGAATAACCTCGAGCACCTGATCAAACTTCCGCAGCGCTTCCGGGAAACGACGACATATCATGTACGATTGAGCGTGCTGAGTAAGCAGGGAAACGTTGCGCGGATCGAGGCGCTCCGCCTCGTTGAAGTACAACTCGCTTTGCTCCCACTGACCTCGCCGCCGCGCGACATAAGCCAACGATTCAGGAATCTGACTGCTGTTCGGCAGGAATTGACGTGCCTGTTCAAAGTAGTGGACCGCGGCGTCGTATTCTTTCAAACAGGCGTAGTAGTAATACCCTTTCGCGAGTATGGCTTCGCCGAGATTTGGTTGGAGAGCGAGCGCTGTTGCAGCAGCCTGGCCTGTCTCCTCGCGTAGCTCGACCGTAGGTTGAAGGCTAAGTGTGAGATAGCCGAGCGCATCAACGTACGAAAGCAGCGCCCAGGCTACAGCAAATTTGGGATCCAACCGCACCGCTTCTTTGAGATACTTCTGTGCTCCAAGCGTGTTGGCAGGTGAGTTTCCCGTTTTCAGCGTGTAAGCCAGACCGCGCAGATACGCATCATAAGCCTCAGGATTGTTCGTCGGTCTGGCTGCAATGACTTGCTCTTCCTGACCCGTAAGTTTCGCCCGTAACTGATCGGCAATGGCTTTGGCCACCTCACTCTCGACGGAAAAAATGTCGGTAAGCCTGCGATCAAACGTTTCTGCCCAAAGATGTGAATCGTTCGCAGCTCTGATCAGTTGCACGTTCACGCGCACCTGATCGTTTGTTTTCTGCACACTGCCTTCCAGGAGATTCGCGACACCGAGTTGTTTCCCAATCTCAGAAGGCTTTTGAGACTTTTTCTTGTAACGCTGCGTGGACGTGCGCGAGATCACTTTGAGATCCGCAATCTTTGAGAGCCGAGTCAAAATCTCATCCTGGATTCCGTCTGCGAAATAGGCGTTGGATTTATCTTTGCTCAGGTTTTCAAATGGCAGAACAGCGATGGATTTTTCATTTGCTGATCCGGCGGAAACGACAAAGAAGAAAAAGCAGACAACCACCACGGCCGCGAGGACTGCCGCTACAAGACTGACTAGTACAGCCCGCTTAGGACGCTTAATTGCGGTGATATCAGAATCGCCACGCGATTTTGTTTGCGACAAGGACCTTTCCGCTTCGAACCTTCCTTTGAGAGATCGGAGCTCGCCGAGCATCTCTTCGATCGTCTGGTAACGTTCATCGGTGTTCTTGCGCAAAGCCTTTTGCAGAATCGACTCAAGCTTGCCTGGAACATCTGGCGATATGCTCGATACAGGTGCTGGCTCCGCTGTCAGAATGGCGGCAATGCAGTCGCTAGGGGTTTCACCGCGAAACGGCGGGGTACCTGTTACCATTTCGTAGAACACAACGCCCAGGCTCCAAATGTCCGAGCGAGCATCCACCTTTTGGCCGCGCGCTTGTTCCGGAGACATGTAACGCGCCGTGCCTAACACTAGCCCAGGTCGCGTTTGCAGCGGCGAACTCGTTTCGGCTCTGTGATGGTCTGACGCTGGCGTTTGCTCGGTGAGCTTGGCAATTCCGAAGTCGAGCACCTTCACGTATCCGTCCGGTCGGACCATGATGTTCTCAGGTTTGATATCGCGGTGCACGACACCGGCATCATGTGCGGCAGCCAACGCCGAAGCTACTTGCACTCCAATTTCCAGCGCGGTGTGCGCGCTCATTCTCCCGGACACGAGCGCGGCGCGAAGGGTGACGCCTTCGATGAACTCCGTCGCAATGAATTGCACGTTGCCCTCTGCGCCAATCTCGTAAACCGTCAGAATATTCGGGTGATTTAAGGCCGAGGCAGTTCGCGCTTCATTTTTGAACCGGCTCAACTGCGTCTCGTCTGTCGTTAGGCTGTCTGGGAGAAGCTTCAGCGCGGCTTTGCGCCCCAGTCGTTCATCCCGCGCCAGATAAACTTCGCCCATTCCACCGACGCCGATGAGCGACTCGATCCGGTAATGACCAATTAATTTTCCAACCAATCCAGTTCCGGTGTCGTTAGGCGCGAATTCGGGAACGGCTTTGAACGCTGGCATTTCAATAAAGTTGTCCGCGCGCTCGTGGGAGGTAAGCAAAGACTCGACCTCGCGGCGCATGCCTTTGTCATCGTGGCAAGCCTCATCCAGAAATGCGGCCCGCTCCTCGGGTGCACGTTCGAGGGCTGACTGGAAAAGATCGATGACCTTTTCCCAGCGGTCCGCTTTCATCAGGTTTGTTCCTCGCTCAACTCCCGATAAAGCCACGCCCTGGCTGCCGTCCATTCTCGCTCCACAGTCCGCCGGGAAAGCTTCAGGAATTCAGCCGTTTCTTCGACGCTCAAACCACCGAAGTAGCGCAACTCCACGATCTGACTTTTGCGTGCGTCCTGCACCGCCAGCCTTTCCAACGCTTCATCGAGATCGAGTAATTCCTGCGCTCGCGTTTCTGTTACTAGCGCACCTTCATCCAGAGTTACTTTCAGCGCACCGCCGCCCCGTTTCAGTGACTGGTGTTTACGAGCATGGTCAACCATGATGTGCCGCATAATCTGCGCGGCCGCGGCGATAAAGTGGGTGCGGCCTTGCCAGACCGGCTTCGTGTTATCAACCAGCTGCAGGTACGCTTCGTTGAGAACGGCGGTCGTTTGCAGTGTGTGGCCGGTCCGCTCCCGGCTCATGTAATGGTGCGCGAGCCGATGTAGTTCAGGATGCATCAGCGGAAACAACTTCCCCAGCGCTTCCTCGTCTCCGTTGCTCCACGCGCCGAGCAATTGCGTGACCGCTTGTCGCGTTGATGGGGGCGTCGTCATAGAGGGGTCCTCGCCGCCGCAAAATGTATCACGATCGAGCGATTTTGGCAGCCCCTGCCAGGAGCAAAGAAAAAAAATTACGCAGCGGTGGCGGGTTCAAGGCGGTCTCCGCGCATTCGCACATGAACCGGCATAAACAACAGACGCCGGAAAAACCAAAACAGAAAGCAAAAACAAGAAAACCTATGCAAACTAAACAATCAGTAACCAACAATCATCAGCCTTCGACTGCTTGCAGAGAAAAGCATGCGGCGATCAAGCTGGCAATTCGTTCGACCGTCATAGCGGCCTTTGGCTCGCTATCGGTGCTAATCTTGGTTCACCAAGGGGCGGACGCGCAGGGTATTCGGACCAGGGCAGAAGCTGCTCAGGCTCCTCACCTAGCGCCAGCCAGGTTCGATCTGGTACCAGCTTCGGATGCCATCGCAGGCTGCACCTCGATGCCGAACCCGGCGGCGAGCGTCACCGTGTTCTCAAGGGAGGACATTCGCGGCGTGGATACCCTGGATTTACATGCCGAAGGCCTGCGGCCCAATACGACATTTGCGGTCTTCCTGACCG
>Ga0114129_10011711_pt1 | contig 12481 bp, 14 predicted proteins | sample RhiMetdeltSRZDD1_FD_80071 | JGI IMG/M metagenome (GOLD analysis project Ga0114129, IMG submission 80071) | Populus rhizosphere microbial communities from Tennessee, USA - Rhizosphere MetaG P. deltoides SRZDD1 (version 2) (version 2) | ecosystem: Host-associated > Plants > Roots > Rhizosphere >...
ACCGGCGGATGCGGCTGTTGGATGGGGCGCGGCCACAGATTCACGTTGGCGAGCTGATAGTAGCGGCCGTTCCACGCGAACAGCTCGCGTGACTGCCACGCCTTGAGCGTCAGCGCGAACGCCTCGCGATAGCGCTCGCGGTGCTCCATCGGCGTGATGCCGTAGCAGAGATTGACGTCCATGGCGCTGCCGAGCGGTAGGCCCGCCACCAGACGGCCGCCGCTGATGCAGTCGAGCATCGCGTATTCCTCGGCCACGCGGATCGGCGGATTCGACGTGGGCAGCGTCGCGCCCATCTGCACGATGGCGACGTTCGTCCCGTTCGTCGCCTTGGCGAGCACGGCGCCCATGATGTTCGGGCTCGGCATGAAGCCATAGGCGTTCTGGTGATGCTCGTTGGTGCACACGCCGTCGAAGCCGGCGCGCGCGGCGAACATCAGCTCGTCGAGCGTCCAGTTGTAGTACTGCCCGACGCGCTCGGCGTTGGCGAGCTCGTGCCACGGCGGTGTCACCCACACCGACTCGTAGCGCTTCTCGAAGTCGTCCGGCAGCTCGCGATGCGGCATCAAATGGAACGCGCTGATCTTCATCTCAACCCTCTCGCTTGGGCGGCCACTGGATGCCCATCTGATCGAACCGGCGCAGGCGGTCCTGACCGAGCGCGCGATCCCACACCTCCGCGAGCGCGGACGCCGTCCAGCCGCCGTCACCCGTCAGCGTGCGCAGGGGCGCGGGATGCGAGAACAGCGTGACCTCGTCACCGCGCACGCCGACCACCTGCCCGGTGATGTGCGCCGCGCGATCGCTCGCCAGGAACGCGACCACGGGCGCGATCGCCTCCGGCGGTGTGGCCGTCGCCATCGCGCGGCGCTCGCCGGGGAGTCGTTGCGTCATCCGCGTGTCGGCGGTCGGCGAGATGCAGTTGCAGCGCACGCCGTACTTCGCCATGGCCAGCGCCACCGAGCGCGTGAGGCCGACGATGCCCTCTTTCGCCGCGGCGTAGTTCGGCTGGCCGGGGCTGCCCTCGAGCCCCGCCGTCGAGGTGAACGTGATCATGCAGCCGGCCTTCTTCTCGCGCATGTGCGCGGAGGCCGGGCGCATGACGCTGAAGTGCCCCTTGAGATGCACGGCGATGACGGCGTCCCACTCGTCTTCGGTCATGTTGAAGATCATCCGCTCGCGCAGGATGCCGGCGCAGCAGACGACGATGTGCAGGTCGCCGAAGGACTTCAGCGCGGCGTCGACCATCGCCTTGCCACCGGCCATGGTCGCGACGTTTTCCACGCTCGCCACGGCGCGGCCGCCCGCCTTCTCGATCTCTCGTATCACCGCCTCGGCCGGCGCGCTCGAGGGATCGCGGCCGTCGACGCTGACGCCGTAGTCGCCGACCACGACGGCGGCGCCCTCGGCCGCCAGGCCCAGCGCCACCGCGCGACCGATGCCACTGCCCGCGCCCGTCACCACCGCGACCTTCCGATCCAGCAGGCCCATGCCGTGCTCCTCTCTCTATACTGCGCGCGTGGGCGGATTATAGCCGGGCTAGTACTCGCAGTACCCCACCGCCGGCCGCCAGACTCCCGCGGTGCCCGGTGTGGCGCCGCACGCGGCCGGCGAATTCCACGACGCTGGCGGCGACTGACCGAGCTCGATGGAACACCCGGCGGCGGTCACCGCCGCGAGCAGCGCGATCACGGCCGAGCGCAGGATCCGGCGCATAGGATCATTCCCTCACCGGTGACGGTCGTGGGCGACGCTGATGAGCAGCCCGATGCCGGCGAGCGCGACGAGGATGACGCCGACATAACGCATGCCGTCGTAACGCGCGACGTCGCCGTAGATGAACACCGCGAACCCGGCGATCGTGAGCAGGATGACGGCCGGCGGCAACAAGAACATCATGGCGCGAACGAAATCATATACCTGGCGTCGTCAATCGCCGGGTGGAATGATCCTTCGATCCACCGTCACGACTTCGATGAGCCAGATCGCCAGCAGCAAGTACGCAAGCCCGATCGTGAGCCCGCCCGCGACGTCCGAGAGCCAGTGACGATCGAGGTACACCCGGCTGAACGCGACGACCGCCACGGTGAGCAAGCAGAGCGCGCTCGCGAGCGCGCGCCAGCGGCGCCGCCGCCGGGACGCGGTGGCCACCAGCCACACCATGAGACCGAAGAACACCACGAGACTCAGGACGTGGCCGCTCGGAAAGCCCCACGGCGACTCGTCCGGTCGCGCGCGCCCGATGCTCCACTTCGCCACGGCCTGCAGCGCGCCCGCGCCCGCCATGAGGGCGGGCAGCGCGAGCGCCCAGCGCCGCTGCCGCCGCCAGAGCAGCACCGCAATGCCGACCGCAATGAGCAGCATGAGGCCGAGCGGCCCGCCGAGCTCGGTGACGAGCGCCATCGGCAGGTACGGCATCTCCTCGCGCAGGATCCGGATCCACGTGCGCGTGCCATAGTCGATGGCGAAGAACTGCTGGTGCGCCGCGAGGACGGCGAGCGCCACATAGCCGGCGAGCGAGGCGAGCGCGCCGCTCAGCAGCCACAGCGGCTTGCGCGCACGCACCAGCCTCCGGTAGCGGGACCCTTCCGGCCTCATGCACGATATGTACCGTGAGATTCGTCAAACCGCTGCTCTTCGTGGCCGGCGCGATCCTGCTCGCTGTCCTCGTGCACCGCGTCGGCGCCGAGCCGATCCTCGCGACGCTGCGGGCGCTGAAGTGGTGGCAGTTCATCCTGATCTGCCTGCCGTACAGCGTGATCCTGGCCGTCGACACGCTCGGGTGGCGCTTCGCGTTTGCCCGCGACCGCGCGCCGTTCTGGCGGCTCTACGGCGCCCGCCTGGCCGGCGAAGCGCTCAACGTGGTGACCGCGGTCGGCTCGGTCGGCGGCGAGGCGGTCAAGGCGTGGCTCGTGCGACGCGACGTCTCCTACGCCGAGAGCGTGCCGTCGATCGTCATCGCCAAGACCACGATCGTGATCGCGCAGGCGATCTTCATGGTGATCGGCATCGTGCTGGCGTGGACGGCGCTCGACGTCAGCGGAACGGTGCTGCGCGCGATGCTGTGGCTGCTGGTCGTCGAGGTGCTCGCGGTGGGCGGGTTCTTCGGCGCGCAGGTCGCCGGGCTCGTGCGCCGCGGCGGCCGCGTGCTCGTGTGGGCGGGCGTCACGGCCGACGCGGCGGCCGCCGAGAGTCTGGATGCCTCGCTGCGCCGCTACTATCGCCAGGAGTGGCGGCGCTTCGCCGCGTCAACCGGCTTTCACACGCTCGGCTGGCTCGTCGGCGCCGTGCTCGAGGCGACGCTGATGCTGTGGCTCCTGGGCGTGACCAGCTCCGTGACGACCGCGACCGTCATCGAGGCGCTCGGCTCGGGCGTGCGCTTCGCGTCGTTCATGGTGCCCGCCAGCCTCGGCGCCTTCGAGGGCGCCAATGCCGCCGCGTTCGGCGCGCTCGGATTCGGCGCCGCGTCGGGGCTCGCGTTCAGCGCCGTGCGACGCGCGCGGCAGGCCGTGTGGATCGTGATCGGACTGCTCGTGCTGGTGGCGATGCGACTGCGCGACCGCTAGGACACGCGCTCGGCGGGCGTCTCGACCGGCGCATCGTCTTCCAGCGTGCGAGCGCGCAGCGCCTCGATGGCCCCCGGCGGCACCAGCAGCGGCAGCGCACGCCGCCGTGTCTTGAGCGTCTCGCGCCGCCGCGGCGTGGTCACCGTCACGCTGCGACCGCGATAGATGCGCACGCCGTTCCAGCGGCCGCGCGTTCGCAGCAACAGCGAGAGCAGCCGCCACCCGAGCCGGAGCTTGCCGACGCGCGGGATCACGAAGACGTCGAACATTCCGTCGATCGGCGACGCCGCCGGCGTCAGGCTGAGGAAGCCACGATACGTCTCGACGTTCGCCACGGTGACCAGCACGGCGTCGTCGACCACCGGTGCGCCGTCGATGTCCACCTGAAAGCCGGCGAGTCGTGCGTTGAACAGAAAGCGGCGGCCCACGCTCCAGTACCAGAGATAGCGCAGCATGCGGTTCTTGGGCTGACGGCGCCCGCGCTCCGCCACCTCCTGAATGTGCTCGAGCAGTCCGTACGAGCGATGTGACAGGAACAGCTCGTCGCCGGCGGCGCCGACGTCGACGCGGCGCCGCTCGCCCCGCTCCAGCAGCTCGATCACGGCATCGGCACGCGCGGGGTAGCCGAACACGCTCGCGAAGATGTTGCCGAAGCCCGCCGGCACCGGGACGAACGCGGCATGGCATCGGATGGCGGCGGCCGCGGCCGCGCTCTGCGTGGCGTCGCCGCCGATGCAGACGAGGTGGGTGAATTCCGGAGGGCACGTGGCCGCCCACCGGCGGAGACTCTCGAGATCGTGGAACGTTTCGACGTCGGACGGCCAGTGGCGCCGCCCCAACAGCCGGCTGAGACGACGCGCGACCTGTCGCGCCGCGCCCGACCCGGAGCCGGGGGTGACGACGATCTTCACCGCCCGGTGCGGAGCGCCGGACGCCATGGGTTCAGTGTACCGGCGATCGGAGGCGATTGCCGCCGATCGCTCAGGCGATGCGGTTCTTGAAGTACGAGTCCTTCTTGACGATCTTGTCGCCGCGGAACGTGAACACGTCGCAGCCGTTGACCTCGATCTTCTTGCCGTCCGACGTCGTGCCGCTGAACACCCACTCGGACACGCCGCGATCGCCGGCCGCAAAGTGCCGAGCCTGCCCGAAGTGCGCGTCCGGGAACATCTTGAAGACCTTCGCGAACGCCTCGCGAACTCGCTCGCGGCCCTCGTAGCGCGTGCCGCAGACCTCCTTGCCCGCCGTCGTCTCGAACACGCAGTCATCGGCCATGAAGGTCATGATGTAGTCCACGTCGTGGCGGTTCCAGCCATCGCCGAACGCTTCCAGGTCTTTGATCGTCACGATGTCTCCTCCGTGGTCAGAGCTGTCCGGACTCGCCCCAGCGCTCGAGCAGCGCGCGGTACGCCGGATCGTCGTAGCGCGCGAGCGTGAAGGCCGCCGCATACGGCGGCAGCGGGCGTCCCGTGATGTGGCTGGCCACGAGCTCGCCCGCGACATTGGACGCCATCAAGCCGTAGCCGCCGAGCGCGCCGCAGACGTAGGCGCCTTCGACGGGCAGCGGGCCGGCGAGAAACCGATTCTCGCGCGTCTTCGTGTAATAGCCGCCGTCGACCACGGCGCGCGGCAGCCGATCCGCGTAGCGGGCGAACGCCGGCACCATGCGCGTCATGCCGCGGATGACGAGCTCCGCGTAGGCGGGATCGAAGCGCATCGGAAACACGGGCTGCACCGGATCCAGATGATACGTCCACAGCAACAGCACGATGGGACTCTCGCCCGCGCCCTCGGGGCGGCCGTGGACGCCCACGGGAAGCTCCTCGAGCAGGTCGGGACGCGTCGTCGCGAGCTCCGCGCGCTCGTCGTCGGTCCACGCGACACGAACCGGATCGGTCCAGATCAAGAGCGGCGCCTCGCGCGGCATCGCGCCGAGCGTGTCGGCGAACGCGATCTTGGCGTGCTGCTCGCAAGAGACCGGCAGCTCGACGCCGAGCATGCGGCCGACGTCGGCGAGGAACGGTCCCGCCGCGTTCACCACGCGCGGCGTCGCGATGGTCGTGCCGCTCACGGTCACGGCGCTCACGCGTCCGCCGGTGGTCGCGATCGCGTCCACGCGCCCGGACACGAGCCGCACGCCCTTGTCGCGCGCGCGCTCGAGCATGTGCATGCCGAGCTGCTGGCCGCTGAGCCACCCGCAGCGGCGGGCGTGAAAGAGGGCCACCGTGTCGTCGGCGAGGTATGGAAAGTGACGGCGGATCAGCGCCCGGTCGGTGATCACGTCGACGCCGGCGGGCTGATCCTCGAACGCGTCCGCCGCCGACGGCCGGTACTCGCTCGCGCCGCCGGCGTGGATCCGCGCCGGACCCGAGCCCAGGGTCGCGGCCTCGTGGGCGGACTCGATGAACCGCGCGGCGCGCGCCGGATCGGCGCTCGCGAAGAGATACCCGCGGCGATTCATCCGAAAGACGTTGCCGCTCTCGCGCGCCAGCTCCTCCAGCAGGTCGATCGAGCGGTTCATCGCGGCCACCATCGCATCGCCGGGGCCGGGCCACAGGTTGCGATAGCACTCCGTGGACTTGTCGCTGGTGAGCGACAGCGGTGGGCGCTCGTCGACGAGCACGATGTCGCCGACGCCCTGGCGGGTCAGATGGAACGCGGTCGCGATGCCGGCGATGCCGGCGCCGCAGATGACGACCTCGGCCGTGCGCGGCGTCATGGCCGTCCACGCTATCATGAACGCCGCCTCATGCACGTGCGTGGGAATGCCCGTCAGCGCCTCCGTGAGATCGCCCGCCGCGCGATGGTCGAGCGCGGCCTCGAGCCGGAGTTCTCGCCGGACGCGCGCGCCGAAGCGGAGGCCACGCGCGGACAGGCCGCGGGCGGCGATGTGCTGCGCGATCTGCGCGATCTGCTCTGGTGCTCGATCGACAACGACGACTCGCGCGACCTGGATCAGCTCACCGTGGTGGTGGACGGATCGTCGGGCGGGCGACGGGTGCTGGTGGCCGTGGCCGACGTCGACGCCGCGGTGGCCAAGGACTCGGCGCTCGACGCCCACGCGCGCGTGAACACGACGTCCGTCTACACCGCCGCGCAGGTGTTCCCGATGTTGCCCGAGCGGCTGTCGACCGACCTGACCTCGCTCAATCCGGATGCCGACCGTCTCGCACTCGTGGTCGACGTGACGCTCGGCGCCGACGGCGCGGTGGCCGGCGGCGAAGTCTATCGCGCGCGCGTCCGCAATCGCGCCAAGCTCGCCTACAACGCGGTCGCGGCGTGGCTCGATGGCCGCGGGCCGCTGCCGCCCGCCGCGGCCGCGGTGCGCGGCCTCGACGCCAATCTGAAAGCGCAGGACGCGATCGCCCAGGCGCTGAAGGCCGAGCGCCACCGGCGCGGCTCGCTCGGCCTGCGGACGATGGAGACGCGCGCGGTGTTCGACGGCGACGCGCTCGCCGACCTGCAGCCCGACGAGGAGAATCGCGCGCGGCAACTCATCGAGGACTTCATGATCGCCGCCAACGGCGTGACCGCGCGGTTCCTCGCCGCGGCGCGCGTCGCCTCGCTGCGGCGCGTGCTGCGCACGCCGGAGCGCTGGGATCGCATCATCGCGCTCGCCGCCGAGCACGGCGAACGTCTGCCCGCGGCGCCCGACGCCTCCGCCCTCGCGGCGTTCCTCAGCGCGCAGCACGACGCGGACCCGGAGCGATTTCCCGATCTGTCCCTCGCGATCGTCAAGCTGCTCGGCAAGGGCGAGTACGCCGTGCAGCGGCCGGATACCGAGCCGGCCGGCCACTGGGCACTCGCCGTGCGCGACTACACGCATTCCACCGCGCCGAACCGCCGCTTCCCCGATTTGATCACGCAGCGGCTGGTCAAGAGCGCGCTCGCCAATCGCGCGCCGGCGTACGGCCCCGACGAGCTCGACGGCCTCGCGCGGCACTGCACCGAGCAGGAAGACGATGCCGCGAAGGTGGAGCGTCAGGTGCGCAAGTCGGCCGCGGCGCTCCTGCTCGAGCGCCGCATCGGTGAGCGCTTCGACGCGCTCGTGACCGGCGCCGCCGAGAAGGGCACGTGGGTGCGCATCACCCGCCCGCCCATCGAAGGCCGGCTCGTGCGCGGCTTCGAAGGGCTGGATGTCGGCGACCGCGTCGAGGTCACGCTCAAGTCCACCGACGTCGAGCGCGGCTTCATCGACTTCGAGCGCCGCCGCTAGGACGCGAGCATGCGAGACGGGCACGCGAGTCGCACCGCAGAACACAACGCGTTGTTCCGCGCGCTCGAATCGGACTTGCCCGAGGCACGACGGCTCTTCACCGATCCGTTCGCGCGCGCGTTCCTGACGTGGCCATTCTCGCTGGCAGCCCGGCTGGGCGGCCTTCCCGGGGTCCGGCGGGTCGTGCCTCGGCTCATCGATCACCGGTGGCCGGGAGTCCGTTCCTCCGTGGTCGCGCGCACGAGGCTCATCGACGATGTGATCCTGTCCTCTCTCGGGGAACACACGGAGCAACTCGTCATTCTCGGGGCCGGATTCGACTCCCGGGCGTACCGCATGCCGCGCCTGCGCGACATCACGGTCTTCGAAGTCGACCATCCGGCTACCCAGGCGGCCAAACGGCGCGCGCTGATGCGGGTGCTGTCCGACCTGCCCCCGCACGTCCGCTTCGTCGCCCTCGACTTCAACCACCAGACGCTGGACTCCGTCATGCCCGCGGCGGGCTACCGCGGGTCGGCGCGCACGTTCATCCTCTGGGAAGGCGTGACCAACTACCTGACGGAAGCCGCCGTCGATACCACCCTGCGGTGGTGCGCGCGGTCGGCCCCGGGCAGCCTCGTGCTCTTCACCTACGTTCACCGCGACGTCCTGACGAACCCCGGCGCCTACGTCGGCACGCAACGGCTGTTTGCGACGCTGGCCAGGGCGCGTGAGGCGCTGACGTTCAGGATCGACCCGAGCGAGTTGCCGGCGTTTCTGGCCACGCGGGGCCTGGCTCTGCACAGCGATGTCGGCGCCGCGGAGTACCGGGAACGCTATTTCAAGGACGCCGCACGCACGATGCGCGGGCACGAGTTCTATCGCGTGGCGTTGGCCAGCGTGCGTGCCCGCTCGTGAACGCCCGATCGAGTTGCGCATGGGCGACCACGGCTCACGCCGCGGTCACGCCGCCATCCACCGGAAGCGCCGCGCCCGTGACGAACGATGCCTCGTCGGAGAGCAGGAACAGCGCGGCGTTGGCGATCTCGTCCGGCTTGCCGGTGCGCCCGAGCGGCACCGAGCCGTGGGCGCGCTTCTGCACGAGCTCCTCGGGATCGAGGCCCGCCGTCGACTTCTGATCCGGCCGCGCGACGAACACGCGCAGCATCGGCGTGTCGATCGGACCGGGACAGATCGCGTTCACCCGGATGTTGTCCTTCGCGAGCCGCAGCGCGAGGCTCTTGACGAATCCGACCACGCCGAACTTGCACATCGAGTAGACGGGGCTGAAGCCGGACCCAACGAGCCCCGACGTGGACGCGGTGAAGAGCAGACTGCCGCCGCCGCGCGCCCGAATCTCGGGAATCGCCGCCTCGGTGGTGATCAGCACCGTCCGCAGATTCAGGTCGATCGCCACGTCGAACATGCCGAGGTCGATGCCCTCGACGGCGGCGGGGCCCGGATGGCCGACGTGATTCCAGACGAAATCGAGCCCCTTGAAGCGGTTGAGCGTCTCCCACACGATCCGGCGCGAGTCGTCGTCGTTCGTGAGATCCGCCACGATTCCATGCGCCGTGCCGCCGGCGCGCGTGATCTCGTCGACGATCCGCTTCACACCGCTGCCATCGATGTCCACCACCGCCACGCGCGCTCCCTCGCGTGCGAACCGCAGCGCGCCTGCTCGTCCCATGCCCGAGGCGGCGGCGGTGACGATTCCGATCTTGCCGTCCATGCGCATCGTCGTGACCTCCTCCCGTGAGGCTGCGAGAGGCCGAGTGTAGTGTAAAATCAGCCGCCTTTCAGGAGGGCCAGCGCATGCGCACACGCCGCCTCGTCGTCGCCGTCCTCGTCGCCGTCGGCCTCGTCACTGCCGCCTCGGCCGCGCCGCCGAAAGACGCCATCGTCATCGGCCTCGTCGCCGAGCCCGTGACCATGGATCCGCCGCAGATCACCGACCTCAACTCGGCGCGCGTGACGAAGCGGATCTTCGAGGGGCTCGTCGCGCAGGAGCTCGGCAGCTACAAGCTCGTTCCGGGGCTGGCGCAATCGTGGGACATCGGGAAGGACGGCCTCACCTACACGTTCAAGCTGCGCCCCAACGTGACGTTCCACGACGGCACGCCCTTCAACGCGGAGGCGGTCAAGTTCGTCTTCGAGCGGCAGCTCAACGACAAGGGCCCGTACTATGCGACGGGCACCTACCCGTACGTGAAGGGCTTCCTCGGCAACGTCGCCGGCGTCGAGGTGCTCGACCCGAGCAGCGTGCAGATCAAGCTCAAGGCGCCGCTCACGCCGTTCTTGCAGTATCTGGCGCACCAGTCGCTGTTCATGTTCAGCCCCGAGTCGCTGAAGAAATGGGGCAAGGACGTGGTCAAGCACCCGGTCGGCACCGGGCCGTTCAAGCTCGAGACGTGGGAGCCCGGGGTGAAAGTCGTGCTCACGCGCAACGACGCGTACTGGGGCGGCGCGCCAAAGATCCGCCAGGCGATCTACGTGCCGATCGTGGAGGCGCAGGCGCGACTGGTCGCGCTCAAGACCGGCGACATCGATCTCACGATGGACGTGCCGCCGGACGCGCTCGACGATTTGCGGCGCGATCCGAACGTGGTCGTGGCGGAGAGCAACTCGTCTGCCGTGTGGTACGTCACGCTCAACACCCGGCATCCCGTGCTCAAGGACAAGCGCGTGCGCCAGGCGCTCAATCACGCCGTGAACAAGGACGCGATCATCCGCGACATCCTGCGCGGCACCGCGATCGTCTCGCGCGGGCCGATGTCGCCCGTCTACGGGCCATACTACGAGGAGAACACGGCGCGCTATCCATACGATCTGGACAAGGCCCGCGCGCTTTTGAAGGACGCCGGCTACGCGAACGGGTTCGACCTGACGTTCCTCGTGCCCGAATCCGGCTCGGGCATGCAGTCACCGGTCGAGATGGCCACGGTCATCCAGGCCAACCTCGCGCAGGTCGGCGTGCGGGCGAAGATCCAGACGATGGAGTGGGGCGCGTATCTGCGCAAGTATCTCGAGCAGCCCGACATGGCCGAGATGTCGTGGAACCCCTCGATCGGCGACCCCGACCACATGATGTACATGCTGCTGTCGTCCGACCGCTTCCCGCCCGCCTTCAACGCGGGGTATTACCAGAACGATCGCGTCGACGACCTGCTGCGCCGGGGACGCACGACGATCGACGACAAGGCGCGCGTGCCGCTCTACCGTGAGGCGCAGAAGCTCGTGGTCGAGGATGCGCCGTGGATCTTCGTCGACCACGGCAAGCAGGTGATCGTGCACAGAAAGCGCGTGCAGGGCTTCAAGCTGCACCCGAACTTCGATCTCGTGCTGACGCCGGTGTCACTGCAGTAGCGACGACGAGAGCGGCGGCCGGCTTATCTCAACAGGACGAATCGGTATCGGCCGACTTGCTCTTCACCTCTGAAGAGGTCGAGGGTCCAAGATCCCGGCCACGAGCGCAGCGCGCTCATGGCGAATTCCTCATGGGTCGCGTAGTCGCGCGCTCCTCCCGGATACCATGCCGACACTTCGCGCTCGAACGTCGCGTGAACCGAACGGTCAGGCCGTCGCAATGTTCCGCGCAAGATACTGACCGATGTCAACCGCCTCACGTGGAGCACAAACGTGACAGCGGTGTCGCTGTCCGCAAGAAACTCCGTGAATGATGGCGGCAACGGGTTGAGGCGCCCAGGTGGCGCAATCGTGAAGTAGGCATAGAGCACGTCGTTTGACCAACTGCCCTCAGTCGTCGCGTCGCGCGGCATCCGATAGTGACCGCTACACGCGGTCGTCACCGCTAGCGCAGCAATGGTCACGGCCCTCGTCACGGCGGCCATACGGGTTCAGCGCACCGCGGGCGTCGGTCGTCTGAGGTCGATCGGGGGCACCGATTTGGACGTCGCGACCGGCACGGGCGGCGGGTCGGGCGGAAGCGTGAGGTCGATCACGATGCGAACAGGCAGATCGCGATCATCGGTTCCTGTCAGCGTGATCCGCCACAGCGGTATCGGGACGCTCGGGCCGGCGCAACTGCCAAAGCTCGAATGGCACCCCAGCGATGATGTCAGCGGAATGCGAAATTCGCCGTGGGCGCGAAGCTTCCACAGCCCTCGATACACGGGCGACCAGGCGCCCGTTCCCGGCTGATAGACCGTCGTCTCGATCTCATTGAAGACGAGCTCGCGGCCCTGTAGTTCCGTCACGTGGACAGAGAAGGAATAGAACCAGAAATCCCGATCGTTAACCGTTCGTCGTGCCACCTCGAGATCCGTGGCGCGATACCTGATCGGGCCAGCCACGCCTTCGGTCCGAGGGCCCAGTGATGCGCAGCCAGCGAGCGCAAGCACTGCAAGTGCCAAGACTCGCCATCGCTTCATGGTGCATCCCCCATGCATGCCTGAAGGAACGTGGCCGCGAGAGCGCCGCGAGTATAGCGCGCTCGGCGAATGTGATGAGGTATGTGACAATTCGCGCACGATGAGCTCGATAGCCTCCGTCCCCGAAGCCGAAATCCTCTTCGAGTTGATCCGCCTCCGCTATGCGGACCGCCTGAACGCGGAACAGCTCGACGAGCTGCGGAAAACCGTCGAGGGGCTCGTGCGCGACCTCGCCGCCCTGCGCGCGGCGGAGATTCCCGACGACGCGGAGCCCGCGCAGCCGTTCATCCCGTTCCGGGCCGACCGGTGACCCTGGCGTTCCGCACCAT
>Ga0114129_10011714_pt1 | contig 12480 bp, 12 predicted proteins | sample RhiMetdeltSRZDD1_FD_80071 | JGI IMG/M metagenome (GOLD analysis project Ga0114129, IMG submission 80071) | Populus rhizosphere microbial communities from Tennessee, USA - Rhizosphere MetaG P. deltoides SRZDD1 (version 2) (version 2) | ecosystem: Host-associated > Plants > Roots > Rhizosphere >...
CGACCTCGACGAGCACATCGCTTTCCTGGTGGCCGCGTTGCGGCCCATCGCGCGCGAGCTCGGCCTGCGCACGGCCCAGGATGCGGCGGCGGCGAGCGCTGCCGGCGGCTGAGAGCTTCGAGCGCGCGAGGGGCGCGCCCGAGACGGCGCTCGTCCGCGTGAGTTTCGGCACACCCTGCGCGCCTCACGCGCGCTTTTCAGGGCTAGACTCGACGTAGGGGAGGCGGGCGCGCAACCTCCCTCCAGGAGAGGGAACCCGAGCCGCGTCAGGCGCCCGATGAAGCTTTCTCGCCGCAGCGGTGGCGGCGGACGCTCAGCTCAGCTCGGCAATGCGGCGAGAAGTCGGTCGATCTCGTCCTCGGAGGTCCAGAAGCCGATCGAGGCCCGGATCCAGTCGAGGCCGGGGAAGCCGCGTACCACCACGCCCTTCTCGGCCAGCACGGCAACCGCCTCCTCGGGGTCTCCGCCGGGTCGGAAGGAGACGAGCGTCGCCTGGTCCGGCTCGGTCAGCACGTCGTAGCGCTCCGCGAGGAGTTCCCGGCAGCGCTCGGCCATCGCTCGGGCGCGCCCGAAGCGCTCGTCGCCCTGCTCGGCCGCGAAGGACAGTGACGCCAGCAGGCCGCGCAGCGACGGCAGAGGGACGGCACCAGGGTCGTAGCGGTCCGCCCCGAGAACGAAGGCGATCGGCGCCGCAGGATCATGGCTCGCGAGGGCATAGCCGGAGGGAAAGCGCACGGCGAGCGTCTCGACCAGCTCCGGCCGCACGTACAGCGCACCCGTGGCGTCGGGGCCGAGCAGCCACTTCTGTCCCGAAACGGTGTAGAAGTCGCAGCCGAGCGCCGTCACGTCGACCGGTATCGCGCCGACGCTCTGCGCGCCGTCCACGAGCAGCGGAACGTCTCGGCTTCGACAGAGCGACGCAATCTCGCGGACCGGTAGGACCCGCCCGGTCGTCCACGTGACGTGCGACACGGCGACGAGCCTCGTTTGCTTGGTCAACCGGGCCTCGATCGCCGCCGCGATCTCCTCATCCGGCCGGCCTCCCGTCTCGACGAGCTCAGGGCGGGTGCCCGCCACGTACAGGGCGCCGAGCAGCCCGAAATGCTCGTCGTCGGTCGTCAGCACCTCGTCGTCCGGGCCGAGCCCGAGCCCGCTGACGACGATGTTGCAGGCCTCCGTCGTCGACCGTGCCAGCGCGACGCTCTGCTCTGACGCCCCCAAGGCGTCGGCGAGCGCGGCACGCATTGCAGATCGAGCTTCGTGGATGACGTCCCAGTAGGCGTGCCCCGAACGCCCCTCTTCGAGCTCGATCTGCTGCTGTTCCACCATCGCGTCAACGGCGCGGCGAGGGAGAGGCCCGAAGGAGCCGGTGTTCAGATAGGCGACATGGTCGAGCACTGGAAGCTCGGCTCGCACGGCGTCGAGATTCACGGGCCTATCATCTCCACTTCGACGGGCGCGTGGTCGGAGAGCAACAGCCCGCCGCGGCGTCTCCGCTCCTCCGGCCACGCAGCGGGGCCGCGCACGATGGTGAAACCCCGCGCGACGACGTGGTCGATGCCGCCTGCTGCCTCGGAGAACCCCCAGTCGTCGCGCAGCGCGGTCAACAGGAGCGAGCTTGCCGTTGTCAGGTTGAAGTCGCCGGCCAGCACGAGCGGCTCTTCCGGTCGAGCGAAACCATCGGCGTACGTGACTGCGCGCAGCAATTCGGCGTCGGTCGGGCGGCTGTCGAGGAGGCTCGACAGGTGGAGATTGACGATGACGGCGGTCTCACCTCCTACGGCGATGCGCACGAGCTGTGCCACGCGGCGGTTCCGCGACCACGCCACACGCGTTGCGATCGACAGACCGAGCCGTTCCCCTTCACGCCGACGTACGGCGCGCGGGTTGAGTGAAAGGCTCGTGGGAGCCTCGACGATGGTCAGCCGGGGGGCGATCAGCACGGCGTTCGCCTGGCCGGTAAGCGCCGAGCGCAGCCGGCGCGGGTCGAGCGCGGTGACTCGCCTGGCAAGCCTGCCGCCGATGGCGGGCATGGCGATCGCTCCGACGGCGTTCATGCCGCTCCACGCCTCGAGCTCGGGCAGCGCCCAAGCAGGAACCTCCTGCAGACAGACGACGTCCGGACCGTCCTGCGCCGCGAGCGCGACCATCTCATCGAGATAGGTCTCTCCGCTCTCCGGAAAGCTGCGACCGTGGAACAGGTTCCACGTACGGACGAGAAGCCTCACTCCGGCCCCGTACTCTAGGCGCGTGCGCGTCGTCCTCCTCGACCCGGCGGCCTTCACGCTGCCCTATGACCACCACCTCGCCGCCGCGCTCGCTGCTCGCGGGCTCGATGTGGAGCTCGTGACCTCGCGATTTCGCTTCGGAGATCCCCCCGTTCCGGACGGGTACAGCCGCCGCGAGCTCTTCTACCCGCTCAGCTCGCGCCTCTTCGGGCGCTCGCGCCTACGGTTGCCGCTGAAGGCGGTGGAGCATCCGGCGGGGCTCGCTCTTCTTCGCAGCATCCCACGTGACGTGCTGCACCTCCAGTGGGCGCCCCTCCCGCAGGTCGACGTCCGCCTTCTCCCCGCGGGCGACCGTGCCGTCGTCACCGCGCACGACATCCTGCCGAGACGAACGGCCGCCAAGGTCGATCTCTGGCGAAGGCTCTACAGCCGCTTCGCCCGGGTGGTCGTCCACAGCGAGCACGGACGCGGGCGGCTCGTCTCGGAAGTCGGCGTTGAGGGCGCGGCCATCACGGTCATCCCGCATCCGGTGTTCCCGGGAACCGTCCGACACGAGGACAACGGGCGGACGCTTGTGTTCTTCGGGCTGATCCAGCGCTACAAGCAGCTCGAGCATGCACTGGAGCTGGCGCGCACGCTGGACGCGCAGCTCATCGTGGCGGGCGACCCTCTCTACGACATCTCGTCCCTGCGGACAGCGCCCGGCGTCGAATGGCGGCTCGGCTACCAGAGCGACGCCCAGCTCGACGCGGCGCTGTCGCAGAGCACCGTGGCGCTCTTCCCGTACCGGCCCGAGCTCGACCAGAGCGGCGCGTTGCTCCGAGCGCTCGGCTCGGGCGTGCCGGTGGCGGCGTACGACGTCGGCGGCATCGCGGAGCCGGTTCGACGCTACGGCGCCGGCGTCGTGGCAGAGCCGGACGACCTGGCGGCGCTGACGGAAGCAGTGCGCCGCCTGCTCGAGGATGCCGACGAGCTGGGCCGCGCCCGCGCCGGAGCTCTGCGCGCGAGGGAGGAGCTGACCTGGGACGCCGCGGCAGCAGCGCATGCGGCGCTCTACGACGGTCTCGTGGCATGAGGCTGCGCCGGCGTGCCTTCGCCGAGCTGGTCGACACGCAGCTGGAGTTGTTCGCCGGCGACCACGCTCAGCTCCTGGCCGAGTGCGAGGAAGCGCTGGGCGCCTATGACGATGCGGCTGCCGAGGATGCCGAGGAGCGCTACGGCGAGTATGTCGAACTCGTTGACGCAGTCCGAGACGAGCTCGAGCTGGTTCGTGATCGATATGCCGCGAGCCTCGACGGGCGCACCGCGGAGGCGTACGAGGCTGCGTTCAACGACGCCGCGCGGCGGCGGTTTCCGGGGTGGACGCTCGAGCTGGACTGACGTGTGCGCGCTGGGCGGGCATCGACGTCGGCGGGCGCACCAAGGGCTTTCATCTGGCCGTCGTCGATCACCTGCGCGTCGTTGCCGGGCCGACGCGCATTGTCGGCTCGGCCGACGCTGTGCGGTGGCTCTCCGAGTACGAGCCAGCGCTCGTGGCGGTCGACAGTCCGATTGCGTCCGCGCCGGAGGGCCGCGCCCACCGCGACTGCGAGCTACGCCTGGCGCGCGAGCTCTGCCGGATTCGATGGACGCCGGATGCCCGATCGCTCCGGGCCAACCCGGGCTATTACGGCTGGATCCTGAACGGGCTCGAGCTCTACGACGCGCTCCGTGCCGCGGGCGTCGATGCGGTCGAGTGCTTCCCGACCGCCTCGTGGACGCGCTTGGCCGGCCCCAGGGCAGGAAGAACCCGGGCGCGCTGGACCGCGGCAGCCCTCCCGATGCTGCGCCTGACCGGCTTGCCCGCCAGGACGAATCAGGATGAGCGGGACGCGCTCGCAGCAGCCGTCACAGCGCGGGCGCACGGCCGGCGGCAAACGGAGTGCTACGGCGACATCGTCGTGCCGGTGGCCGTGAGCGACTAGCGACGTCCGAAGCTGTGGGCTGATGGGAGCGAGGAGCGCACCTCGGCATCACCGGCGGCGCGCCGGGCAAGACCGCCGAGCGACACGAGCTCGGACACGACGACGTTGCGATTGCGCCCGTTCAGCTCGTAACGGCCTCGCGCGAGCACGAGCGGCTCGCCGCGCACGGAGGCACGGTGGCGGTCGTACACGGCCGGCGGCACGATCAGGTTCACCTGGGCGTGCTCGTCCTCGAGCAGCATGAAAACGACCCCGTTTGCGGTTTGGGGGCGCTGACGCGCGATGACGAGGCCCGCGACCGCAACCTTCTCTCCGTTCCCGACCGTTGCGAGCTCCCCGGCGGACACCGTGCCCGCCGGCAAGTGGCTTCGCAGCAACTCCATCGGGTGCCGATCGACAGACAGCGACGTGAGCCGGTAGTCGGCGAGCATCTGCTCCCACTCGGACAGCTCGGGAAGATCGGGCACGACCGTCTGAGGCTCGAGCGGCAGCGCCAGCTGCACGGAGTCGCGCGCGACACGGACCGCCCGCGGCGCCAGGCCGAGGCGCCAGAGCAGCTGCCTCCGGGGCCACCCGAAGCTGTCGCAGGCGCCGGAGGCAGCGAGGGCCTCGAGCGCCGGCCGGTCAAGCGGAGCACGCTGCGCGAGATCCTGAACCGTCCGAAACGACCCGCCCGCCTCGCGTTCCTCGACGACCGCGCGGGCGGCGTCCTCCCCCACTCCGCGGATGTATGCAAGGCCGACGCGAACGGAGTCGCCTTCGAGCGTGCAGAGCGCATCACTGCGGGCGATGTCGGGCGGTAAGACCTCGACATCACGGCGCTGGGCATCCCGTACGAGGCTTGCCGGCGGGTAGAAGCCCATCGGCTGGGCATTGAGCAGCGCACACAAGAACTCGGCCGGGTGATGGTGGCGCAACCACGCCGACTGATAGGCGAGCAACCCAAACGCTGCGGCGTGCGACTTCGGAAAACCGAACGAGGCGAACCCGAGCAGCTTCTCGAAGACGCGCTCGGCTGTCTCGCGCTCGACACCCATCGCCCGGGCTCCATCCAGGAAGCGACTGCGGTAGGCCTCGATGGCGTCGCGGCTGCGCTTGCGGCTCATCGCTCTCCGCAGGCCCTCCGCCTCCCCCACGCTGAAGCCGGCGAGCGCCATCGCCACCTCGAGCACCTGCTCCTGGAAGACGACGACCCCCAGCGTCTCGCGCAGCGGCTTCTCGAGCAGCGCGTGATCGTACGGCGGCACGTAATCCGCGTTCTCACGCACCCGCTGCCGGCGCTCGATGTAGGGGTGAACGGCTCCGCCCTGGATCGGTCCCGGCCGGACCAGCGCCACCTCGACCGTCAGGTCGTCGAGGTTCTCGGGCAGCGTGCGTACGAGCATCTGCATCTGCGCCCGGCTCTCGATCTGGAAGACGCCGACCGTGTCGGCGGTCTGGATCTCTCGATAGACGTCCTTGTCGTCGAGGGGGATGCGCGACAGGTCGATCGGCTCTCCGCGGCGCCTCGCGATCGTCTCGACGCACTCCTCGACGGCGGAGAGCATGCCGAGCCCGAGCAGGTCGATCTTGAGAAAGCCGGCGTCGGCGCACGAGTCCTTGTCCCACTGGCAGAGCTGGCGGCCTTCCATCGCGGCCGGGATAACGGGGACGAGCTCCACGAGCGGACGTGTCGAGATCACCATTCCCCCGGGATGCTGGGAGATGTGGCGCGGGAGTCCCGCGATCTCGGCGCACAGCTCGGGGAGAGCCTGCCAGCGCGGCGAGCGCAGCTTCTTTGCAGCATCCGGGAGCAGCGCCAGCTCGCGGCCAACCTTGCGGGCGTCCCAGCCGTCTGAGAGTCGTGCGAGCCGCTCGAGCTCCGTTTGCGGGAGGCCCAGCGCCTTGCCGACCTCACGGATGGCGCCGCGGGAGCGGTAGGTGGCGAAGCTCGCGACGAGCGACGCGTGCTCGCGGCCGTAGCGTTCCGTGACCGCGACGATCAGCTTCTCGCGGATATCGCGCGGGAAATCCAGATCGATATCCGGCACGGATGCGAGCTCCCTGTTGAGGAAGCGCCCGAGCGGCAGATCCGCTGCGACCGGATCGACGTGCGAGAGGCCGGTGAGGTAGCAGACGATCGAGCCGACCGAGCTGCCGCGACCCCGTCCGGGCGGTAAAGCGTGACGCGGCGATCCTGCTCCGCGGACGTCTGCGGCGACCTCGCGGGCCAGCTCGAGCACCTCCCAGTGGAGGAGGAAGAAGCCAGAAAGATCGAGCTCGGCGATCAGCGCAAGCTCCTCTCGCAGCCGAACCTCTGCTCGCTCGCGGCGCGGGCGAGGCGCGTGCCGGTACCGCTCGTCGAACGCACGGCTGCACAGTCGGTGGAGCTGCGCGTCCGCCGGCTCGGCGCCCTCCGAAAAATCGGGGTACCGGTAGCCGAGCTCCTCCGTGAGGTCGAACTCGAGCCGCTCGGCAAGCTCTTCGGAGGCGTCAACGGCGTCTGCGTCGTCCGGAAACCGCATGCTCATCTCGGCAGGCGCTGCCAGGACCAGCTCCTCGTTGCCGTGCCTCTCGGGCTCGCAGCCGTCGAGTGAAGCATGACTCCGGATCGCAACGAGGACGTCCTGCAGGCGGGTGCGACGGACGTGGTGCGCATGGACGTTCCCCGTGACGACCGTGCGGACGGAGAGCGTTGCGGCGAGGTCGCGCAGGGCCGCGTTCCGGCGGGTGTCGCCGCGCTCGAACGGGCGTTGAAGCTCGATGTAGAAACGCTCGGCGCCGAAAACTCGGGCGAGCCGCGCTGCGCTACGTGGATGACGGACGGCCAGCCCCCGGCGGGCGCAACCCGAAAGGCAGACGAGGCCGTCGGTGTGTTCCTCGAGCTGGGTCAGGCTGAGACGCGGCTCGAGCCGATCGTCCGCGTGGGCGGCGGTGAGCAGCCGGCAGAGATTGGCGTATCCGCGCCCCGACTCACAAAGGAGAGTCACGTGCGCCGGCGGGTCGGTGGCAAGCGTCACCTCGGCACCTGTGATCGGCCTCACCCCGAGCGGCTTCGCCGCATGGGCGAACTCGAGCGAGCCGCAGACGTTGTCGTGGTCGGTGAGGGCGAGCGCCCGGTATCCGAGCTCCGCGGCCCGGACCGCCAGCTCCTCCGGCAGCGAGGCGCCGTCGAGAAACGAGTAGGCCGAGTGGCAGTGGAGCTCGACGTAGGTCATGCTGGACCGCGATGGACCCCGTCGTCTTCCTGGGCCCCGGTGAGGGCGAGCAGCTTCCGGTGGGCGCATCGAGCGCGGTGCTGAAAGCGACTACCGAGTCGACCGCGGGCACCCTGTTCCTCTCCGAGTCGACGATCGAGCCGGGCTTCCCAGGCCCACCGCCGCACGTCCACCGGCGGCTTCATGACATGTTCTACGTGCTCGAGGGAACGCTGACGTTCCACCTCCAGGACGGGACACGGGAGGCGCCCGTAGGAACCTTTGTGTGCGTCCCACCGGGGACCGTTCACACGTTTTCCAACCCCTCCGGCGAGCCGGTGCGCTTCCTCAACCTCAATACTCCGGCCGGCTTCGAGGAGTACATGCGCGACCTGTCGGCAGCGTTCGCGAGCGGCCGCACGCCAACGCCGGAAGAGATCGGGGCGATCGCGTCTCGCCACGACGTGCAAGTCGTCTGACCAGCGCCGGCGCTCTGCGGTCACCGTCGGTGATTCGTCACAGCTCGTGCGTCTTTCGAAACAGTCCGTACACCACACGCGCACCCGCCGGCGATACGCTCAAAGCGGGTGGTGGTCCGGGGTGGCCCCGTTGATAGACGGAAGCGGATACGGCTTCCGGAGCCCGGCCTCTACGCACACTGCGTGAACCAGCAGCCGCGCGTCTCGTCGAGGAAGACAACCGTGTTCTCTCCCGTCTCGAGCACCACGTCGAAGTAGCGGCGGCGGATGGGGTGGCCCGTCCACCAGCGCTCCGCCACTCGCCACTCTTCGCGCACGCTCGCCACAGGGACACGATTCACGGCCTCGGGTATCTCCTCCCCGGTCGTTCTGACGACGACCGGGCGAGGCTCGTTCAGTCGTCTCGCGGCACGAGCAGCGCCCGCGTCTCGGGAACGCGTGACCAAGGTGCGACCTCCACGACGGTGCAGACGGCATCGATTCCCGTCCCGACCCGTACCTGGCGCAAGCCCTCTTTCAGCCGCTCGCGCAGGCGGGCGCCTCGCGGCCGCTCGAGTTCCTCTTGACGGCCCGCGAGCTCCGTCAAGGCTCCCAGCTCCAGCCTCAGCTCGAGAACGGGTGCCGGCAGCCCGGCGAGTTTCGGCGCGAGCGCTGCCCGTAGCCGTTGTCGCTCGGCGGTCGGCTCTCGCATGGTGAGCGTCTGCTGCCACGAGCCGCCGCCCACGAGCCGCGCACACAGGACGAGCTGGCGCGGCTCACGACCGGCCCGCTCGGGCCGGGCCAGCAGACGGTCGAGCAGCGCGCCGAGAGCCTGGTCGAGCGTGACGGCGTTCGCCACCGCCTCGGGAAACGTCAGCGCCTCGAGGATCCCCGTCGGAGGCTCGCGCGGCGCGACCCGGGAGCCATCCTCGCCCGCCGCCAGGGACCACGCCTGGTCGCCATCGGTTCCGAGCCGGTCCGCGACTGACGGTCGAGGCAGACGGGCGAGCTCGCCGAGGCGGCGGATCCCGAGCTCCGAGAGCTCGCGGCGACGCTCCGGTGCCAGGGGCAGCAGATCCAGGGGAAGCGGCTCGAGGAAGAGCGCCTCCTCCCCGTCGTCGACGACGACGGCTCGGCAGGGCGGGGCGATGCTCGCGGCGGCCAACGCGGTGAATCGGCGGCGAGCCGCGCCGACGCGAGGATGCCATTCGGGCCCCGCAGCGTCGAGGGCACGGCGGAGAACGGCGCGGAGCCCGCCCGCAAGACGCTCGACTCCCGAGGTGTCGAAGTAGGCGCAGCCGGGCTCGACCGGCTCGACGGCGAGGCCTGCTTCCTCGAGCCGGCGAAGCATGCACTCCCACTCCTGCTCCACGGCTGCGGGATCCTGTTCGACGAGCACGAGCGACGGACACGTGCTGAGGGCTTCGCCGAGCGCCATCCGCGGACGGATGCCCGCTCGCTCGGCCTTCGCGTTGCACGGCCCGATGAGTTCGCGCTCCCCCGGGGCGGGTGCGAGCGCCACGGGCCTGAGCGTGAGATCGGGCTTCGAGGCAAGCGCGGCGCGGAGGGGGAATGCGGGGATCGTGAGACAGCCGATCATGGAACATGTGTTCTACACGAACACACGTTCTCCTGTCAAGCCGTCTTTGTGTCGAAACCGTGCCGCACGGCCAACGCACGGCCAACTACGTAAACGCGACGTCCGACCTACGCCGAGACCTCCACCGCGCTGCCGCGCAGCCCGACCACCTCCGGGACGACCTCCAGCACGCCCTCGCGAGCGCACCAACCGATGTCCTCCTCGAGCCCCGCCGCGACCAGGTTGCGGCCGCTCTGGCTCGCCGCCAGACCCTCCTCTGCGCTGCCGAACGACCGGGCGAGCCGTATCGCAGCTGCCGCGGCGTCGCTCGGCTCGCCGCCGAGCCGCTCGGCCAGCCGGCCGGCGCAGTAGGCGTCGTCCATCGCGAACGCGCCCTGCACGCCGGCGCACACGATCGCCACGTCCCCCCCACCGTCACGCGCCACCGACGCAACCGCCTCGAGATTGAGAAGCGACCCGGCGAGCACTCGCTCACACTGCCGCGCCGCCGCCACGAGCGCGCGCGTGCCGTTCGTCGTCGTGAGGATGACGGTCTCGCCCTGCGGCACGAGAAACTCGCTGGGCGAGTTGCCGAGATCGAAGCCGGGGATACGCACACACGCACGCTCGCCCGCGAGCAGCCCGTCGCCTTCGGACGCGCGGAGAGCCTTCGCCTCGTCGATCTCCCCGCAGCACAGCACTCGTTCGTAGCCGCCCGCCAGCGCCTGCGCGATGGTCGAGGTTGCTCGCAGCACGTCGATGACGACCGCCAGCGGTGCGACGGCGGTCTCTGCGGGCGTGAACGCGACGTGAACGTGCACGGTCGCGGATCCTAGAGGCTTCTTCCACGCCGCCTCCTGCCTCCGTCATTAGGATGGAGCAAGGTGGCTGAGCCGAGCACGACCGAGCGCACGACCTACTGCTACCGCCATCCGCGGGTCGCTACGGGGGTCAGCTGCTCCGACTGCGGCCGGCCGATCTGCACGGATTGCATGAGCTTCGGGCCGGTCGGCATCCGCTGTCCCGAGTGCTCGGGCGCTCCGACGGGCGCGAAGAAGACGGTTCGCCGTGTCCAGCAGCGGGCGACCGAGCGGGCGCCGGCCGCCGTCGTCACGAAGACGCTGATCGGCCTGAACCTCGCGGTCTTCATCCTCCAGGTCGTGACCGCCGGCACCCTCAGCGGGACGAGCGGTCGTGTCTTCGAGGAGGGAGCGCTCTACGGGCCGTTCGTGGCCGACGGCGAGTGGTGGCGGCTGATCACCGCGCCGTTCCTGCACGGCGGCCTGATCCACCTCGGCTTCAACATGCTCTTCCTGTGGTGGTTCGGCCGCCCGCTCGAGGCGATCGTCGGGCCGGCGCGTTACATCGGTATCTACCTCGTCTCGGCGCTCGCGGGCTCGGCGGGCGCGTTGCTCGTCTCCCCCACGTCGGCAACGGTCGGCGCCTCGGGGGCCGTCTTCGGGATCCTCGGTGCCGGTCTCGTGCTCGAGCGCAACCGCGTCTACGTGTTCGGCGGCCAGGCGCTCTTCGTCATCGCCATCAATCTCGCCCTGTCCTTCGTGCTGAGCAACATCTCGATCGGCGGCCACATCGGCGGGCTCATCGGCGGCGCGCTGGCGATGCTCGCGCTGACCCACTTCGGCCGCGGCCGGCCGCTGCTCTCGCGCGAAGGAGCCTCCGCGCTCGTGGCGCTGATCGTCATCGGGGTCGGGAGCGTGATCATCGCCTACGCGCGCGTCCGCGGCCTCGCCTGAGGCCGAGGCCGACTACGCGCGGCTTCGTGCGACGAGATCGTCGAAGCGGAACTCGGCGAGACCGGCTGCGAAGAGGCCGATGCTGCCGCCGGGGGCCTCGCTTTGCGCACTCGCCACGGGCTCCCCGTTGACCCACAGCCGCAGCAGCCGGTCCTTGCAGTCCGCCCGCAGCCGGTAGCGCTCGGCGCCGACGGGCACGCGGGCCGACTTCGTCCACCGCCCGCCCTGGCTGACGACCTCGAGCCCGCTCCCGCGGCGGCTGAGGATGGCCACCGTACCGTCGGTCCCGATCGCCAGCACGTCGAACTGGTTTTCGTTGCGGTAGTTGCAGAGGAGGCCGACGCCCGCGAACGCGGCACGCCCCGGGTTGTCCACGTCCACGGCGATCGTCGGGCTCTCGAAGCGGCGGCCGGAGTCGACCGTCGCGTACCACGTCGCGTCGTCGATGCGAATCTCGTACGAGCCCCGCGAATAGCCGGCGGCGACCGTCGGCGTCGAGAAGACCTCCCAGCCGCTCCCGGCATCCGAGAAGTCCTCGCGGAACACCGTGGCGCCGTCACCGGGCGTCTCGGCGACCGGCGGAGGAGCGGCCGGCGGCTCGGCCTCGTCGGGCACGGTCGGGACGGCCGGCGGCTCGACGGTCGCGGCCGCCGGATCAGGCGTCTGCGGCGAGGCCGCGGCGTGATGCACGGCCTCCGTCGGCCCGCCGCCGGTGCGAGGCGCGAGGACTCCGGCCGTCGCGCCGGCGGCCGCAACGACCGCGGTGGCTCCCGCCGCGACGGCGAGCACCCGGCGGTTGCGCTTTCGCGCCGCCGGCCGCGCCCTCAGGAGCTGGGCGAACGTATCGCCGAAGCAGAGCTGTTCGTGCCCGTGAAGCTCGACGGGGCCGCGAATGCGGGTTCCGGCGACGAAGGTCCCGCGCTCGCCACCGAGATCCCGGACCGCGTACCGGCCGGGACCGACCGCCTCGAAGCACGCATGGCGCCGGTCGACGCCTTCGCCGGCAACCACGAAGTCGCAGCCGCGGGCGCGCCCGACGACGAACGACTCCCCGTCGATGCGCACTGCCTTTCCGGCGTCCGGACCAGTCTCGACACGCAGCCACACCCCGGATTTCGAGTCTAGAGGCGGGTCCTGTCGGCATTCGGCAGCGCCCGCGCGTCAGCGCAGCCTTGTGCCGTCGCCGCTAGCCGCCGGTGGCGGCGGCCTCGACGCCCGCCTCGGCAAGCGCTGCCTGCGCGGACGCCAGGCGCGCCAGCGGCACCCGGTACGGCGAGCAGGACACGTAGTCGAGGCCGAGGTCGTGACAGAACGCAACCGA
>Ga0114129_10011716_pt1 | contig 12479 bp, 10 predicted proteins | sample RhiMetdeltSRZDD1_FD_80071 | JGI IMG/M metagenome (GOLD analysis project Ga0114129, IMG submission 80071) | Populus rhizosphere microbial communities from Tennessee, USA - Rhizosphere MetaG P. deltoides SRZDD1 (version 2) (version 2) | ecosystem: Host-associated > Plants > Roots > Rhizosphere >...
AGAAAAGATCGAGGCACAGATCAAACGCTCAAAAGAACGAATGGTATCCGCGCCGGTTGTTATCCTTCTCTGTCTCGACAGGAGCGAAATGGATTCGTACCCGGACGAAAACCGCCAGCAAGCGGAATGGAAGATGGCAATGCAATCTGTCGCTGCAGCAGGCTTGCAGTTGCTACTCGCCGCGCACGCCGGGGGACTTGGCGGAGTTTGGGTGTGCTCGCCCCTGTTTACACAGGACACCATCAAGGAAACTCTGGAGCTTCCCGCAGCGTGGGAACCACAGGGAATGTTTTTTGTTGGATATGCGGCGCAGAATCCGGAACCGCGTGAGAGAAAAAACATTGAAAGCATTTCATTGTTTCGATAACCGCTCTGTACGCCATCCCCGGCGCAGCATTGGGATCGCCGTCCACGGCGGCTGGAGCACCAAAAAGTGAAACTCGTTGCATTAGCGGGCGGTGTGGGCGGTGCGAAATTCGCTCATGGACTCGCTCAAAGCATCCCCCCTCGAGACCTTACTGTCATTGTCAATACCGGCGATGACTTCGAGCATTACGGCTTACATATCTGCCCCGACCTGGACACGGTTTGCTACACGCTGGCGGGGATCGCAAACCCTGAAACCGGCTGGGGGCGAGTCGATGAAACATGGAACGTCATCGACCAGGCCTCGAAGCTCGGTGGACCGGCGTGGTTCCGTCTCGGCGACCAGGACCTGGGGACACATCTCGAACGGACACGCCGGTTGGAAGCGGGACAATCCTTATCTCACGTTACAAACGACTTCTGCGAGGCCTGGGGGATCAAGCAGAATGTCCTGCCGATGTCCGATCAGCCTGTACGGACAATTGTCCAAACAGACGAAGGCGATTTGGCGTTTCAGGAATACTTCGTCCATCGTCGCTGCGAACCGCACGTGAGAGGCTTTCGGTTCGAAGGAGCTGATATGGCGAAACCTGCTCCCGGGGTGAGTGAAGCGATCCAATCTGCCGATGCAGTCATCGTTTGCCCGTCGAATCCGTGGGTGAGTATTGATCCTATTCTTCGCATCGTCAAGAGAATAGAGCAGCCTGTCGTTGCGATCTCTCCCATCATTGGCGGACAGACGGTCAAGGGTCCGGCTGCAAAGATGTATCGTGAACTGGGCATTGAACCCTCTGCGCTGGCGGTCGCCCGGCATTATGGCGAACTGGCAACAGGATTTGTTTTGGATCATATTGATAGGCAATTGGAAGGTGAAATCAGGAGCTTAAGTATGCGTACATTTGTAACAAATACGCTGATGAACAGTCATGATGATAGAAAACGATTGGCGATGGATGTGTTGGATTTTATTGGAAGGGACCTATGACACTTTGGGCGATTGTTCCCGTCAAACCTCTCCGGCGCGGCAAATCGCGTCTGGCTGGCACATTATCGGAAGATGAACGCACAGAGCTAAACCGCTCGCTCTTACAAAATACGCTGAAAACATTTGCCGACCTGAAGGAAGTCGAAGAGGTCCTGGTGATCAGCCGGGACCCGCAGGCGTTGGCAATCGCGCGTCATCACGGGGCTCGCACAGTTCGTGAGGATGGCCAACCTGAGCTCAATACCGCTCTCAAGCGGGCAACGGTTATTGCGCAGGTGTATGCCACCCGCGGCGTCCTGATCCTACCGGCCGACCTTCCCCTGGTCACTCGCGACGATGTGCTCACGTTGATCGAGCACGCAGGGGAACCACCCGCGGTCGTGATCGCCCCGGATCGGCATGGGACCGGCACCAATGCACTGTTGATCTCTCCTGCGGGTTTGATCGAATATGATTTTGGCGAGAACTCGTTTCAACGACACTGCCAGCGCGCCCGGGATGCCGGCGCCAGGCTCGAGATTGTGAACCTCCCCACACTTGGGCTGGATCTCGATCTGCCTGAAGACCTTGAGCTCGTGCGGAAATTTGAGCTGGTCAAGATCCCATAGGAATCTGGCCTTTCGAGCTTTCAACCGCAGCTCTCCCAACATGGTGCTGCCGTGTTGGGAGAGCTGTTTCTACCGGCGCTAATTTGACTATACCCATTAATATGACATAACACCATTTGGATATGGATGTATTTCACTCTGAATCTGTCTGACAACTGCTATAATCATTATGTGATTTTTGACACAATACATCCAACTCCTTTCCACAATTGAGGTGCTCTATGCAAAAGAACGGCAGTGTAGATTCCCGGATGATGACAAGACACCAACTCCAGACAGAACTGCTCAGATGTGAATACTGCGAGGAGAAGCCCTGCACCCAGGCCTGCCCGGTAAACTGCTCGCCATTTGACTTCATGATGGCAGCTCGAGTAGGTAGCTCATCCGACATTAAACGCGCGGCCGCGGAGATCATGAGCAGCAATCCGCTGGGAGGGGTATGCGGACTGGTTTGCCCGGACCGGTTCTGTATGGCGGCGTGCGCGCGCAAGAAGTTCGACGGTTCGATCAATATCCCAAAAGTGCAGGCCACTCTCGTGGAAATGGCAAAAAGACTCGGGGGAATTCCGAAATTCGGAACACCAGCTCCAAATGGAAAAAAGGTAGCAGTGATCGGCGGCGGTCCCGCGGGACTTGGGGCTGCCTCCGTTTTAGGTCAGCTTGGCTACGCTGTGGATATCTTCGGGAACCGCCAGTCACTCGGTGGCATGATGAACCTCATCCCCGATCAGCGCCTGGATAAGGCTGTCGTCCAATCGGATATCGAATTCCTGCTTTCCCTCGGCGCGATCACGGCAAAGACCGGCGTGCAGGTGGAGAATCCAAGACTATTGCTGAATCAGGGCTACGACGCGGTCTGTGTAACAACCGGTCTCTGGAAACCCATCGAGCCTGGCATCGAAAATCAAGGCCTCGCTATCAAGATGGTCGATCTTCTTTCGAATAAAGCGGCATTCCAGTTTGACGGTCGCGTGGCTGTTATCGGCGGGGGCGCGACCGCTGTCGACTGCGCGATCACGGCCAGGGAACGCGGCGCGGCGCACGTTGAGCTGTTCATGCTGGAGAAACTTTCTGAAATGCCTTTGACCGCTGCGGAACGACAGGAGCTGGTCGACTATGACATTGAGGTCAATGGTCGTATCCGCATCAGTAAAATTATCAGCGATGGCAAAGGTGTTGCAGGGATCGAAACCAAAAAGGTGGAACTGCCCGGCGGACTGCCATTCAAGCCTGCCAGCGTCCGCGACATTGAAGGAACAGAAGGCCGCCGTACAGATTTCAGCGCCGTCGTCATGGCGATCGGGATGCGGTCCCATGTCGTGCGGGAGGAAGTTGACGGCTTATTCTATGCGGGCGACATCTCGAACGGACCCACCACAGTTGTGGAGGCGGTTGCCTCTGGTAAAAATATAGCCACCGAAATTGACGCTTATTTGAAGCAACAGCCAAAACTTGAAATCAAGAAGCCAACCAAAGCTTATTTCGCGATGCCAGGCTACCATCCCGTTCCCGTATCACTCGAAGCGGATTTCTTCGGACGCAAAATCAACTCGCCCTATTTGCTCTCTGCCTCGCCCCTGACCGACGGGTTTGAGCAGATGGACGAAGCCTATGAACATGGCTGGGCGGGCGGGATCATGAAGACCGCGTTCGACAAGGTACCGATCCATATCCCGTCTGAGTATATGTTCACCTTCAACAACCTCACATATGGCAACGCGGATAACGTCTCAGGACACTCTCTCGAGCGTGTCTGCCGCGAGGTGGAGCAATTGATCAGGAAATGGCCCGATCGTTTGACCATCGCCTCAACCGGCGGTCCTGTCTGCGGCCACGATGAAAGCGACCGTCAGGGTTGGCAATCCAATACGAGGAAGCTCGAAGCCTCTGGAGTGATGGGGATCGAGTACTCACTGTCCTGCCCGCAAGGCGGCGATGGAACCGAAGGGGATATCGTCTCACAGAATGCGGCACTGACGGCAAAGATCATTGATTGGATCCTGGAAGTTGGTTCCCCGGATATCCCAAAGCTCTTCAAATTGACGGCCGCCGTGACCTCCATTGTGCCTATTCTTCGCGCCATTCGCAAAGTCCTCGACAAATATCCCGAGAAAAAGGCTGGCATCACGCTCGCCAACTCCTTCCCCACCCTGGCATTTCGCCCTGCAGGGGGACGCGTCTGGGAGGAGGGTGTTGTGACCGGCATGAGCGGCGACGGCGTGACTCCGATCTCCTATCTCACGCTTGCAAATGCCGTCCCGCAGGGGATCGAGATCTCCGGCAACGGCGGACCGATGACGTATAAAGCCGCCATGGACTTCCTTGCCCTTGGCGTCAAGACCGTCCAGTTTTGTACGATTGCTACCAAATTCGGGTACGGCATCATCCGTGACCTCGAGTCGGGGACAGCGTTCCTGATGCAGGAGCGCGGTATCCAGAGCATGAAAGAGCTGATCGGCATCGCGCAGCCCCATCCCATTACGGATTTCATGAAGCTTTCGCCGGTCAAGAAAATTTCTTCGTTCAATTACGATCTTTGCACGTCCTGTGGGAACTGTGCACGCTGTCCCTACCTTGCAATAGAATTGGACGAAAAAGGCCAGCCGCACTCCGATCCTGCCCTTTGCATCGGGTGCTCCATCTGCGCCAAGAAGTGCTTTACAGGTGCCATCGCCATGCGAGAACGCAGCCTGGAAGAACAGGCTCTCTTAATCGAGAACTAACCAATATCGCCAAAGCGAAAGGATGAACGATGACAACAAGATTTGAAAACGGGATCGTCGTAACTCTGGGTGAAAATAATCGAGTACTCTGGAACGGATCGGTAGTGACCGAAGGCGAAGAGATTGTCGCCGTTGGGAATGCCACAGATCTGCAGAAACAATTCCCGAATGCCGAAGTCGTGGATTGCGCCGGCAAGATCGTCCTGCCCGGCTTTATCTGCGCGCACCATCACTTCTATTCTACGATGGCGCGCGGCATGGCCATTCCCGGGGAACCGGCTTCCAACTTTGTAGAAATCCTCGAGCGCCTGTGGTGGAAGGTGGACCGCGCCCTTCTCGAAGACGACATCACCCTTTCCGCCCAGATCCCTCTCATCGAATGTATTCGCAACGGGACGACAACGGTGATCGATCACCATGCCTCACCCGGCATGCGCGACGGCTCGCTCGACCTGATCGAGAGCGCCGTCCGCCAGGCTGGCATCCGTGCCTCGTTATGTTACGAGGTTTCGGACCGCAATGTGATGGGTGGAGGCGTTGAAGAGAACGAGCGCTTCATCAAGAAGGTTGGCAAAGGCGATGGCCAGGTCGCGGCCATGATGGGGCTTCATGCCTCGTTCACACTTTCAGACGAAACGCTGGAGAAATGTGTTGGGATTGCACAGGATGCGGGGGTAGGCTGCCATATCCATGTCGCGGAAGATCTGGCCGATCGGGAAGACTCCCTGAATAAATATGGCCTGCCGGTCGTCCACCGCCTGGAAAAGCTGGGCGCCGCGGGACCGAAATCCCTCTTCATCCACTGCGTCCATATCGATGAGTCCGAAATGGACCTGATCGCCGCTACCAAGACCGGCATTGTTCACAACCCCGAGTCAAACATGAATAACGCGGTCGGTGTCACAAAACTCTTTGAGCTTTTGAAGAGAAATATTCTGGTCGGCCTCGGCAGCGATGGCATGTCTTCAGATATGCTGTCGCAAATGCGTTGTGCTTACCTGCTGCACCGGCTCGCCAACAGCGATCCCCGGGTTGCATTCCTCGAAGCGCCCAGGCTTCTTCTTGATGATAACGCCGATATTGTGGAACGCCAATTTGGCATTCGGCTGGGAGAGATTGCAGAAGGTCGTCCCGCAGATCTCGCGATCATGGACTACCAGCCTCCCACGGTGCTGAGCGAAGCAAACTTCCTTGGACATTTGATATTTGGTCTAGTAGATGCCACTGTGGACACTACCGTATGCCGAGGTAAGATCCTAATGCAGGGTAAGAAGCTTCTGACGATGGATGAGGAACGTATCGCCGCTCGCTCACGCGAGCTTGCCCCTCAGATGTGGCAGAGATTAGCTGCTCTCTAGCTCAAATATATGCAAGAACGAAGCTGTCCCCGAAAATCGGGGACAGCTTTTTTAACGGCGAACTACTCTCTGAAGCAGAATTATTTTGCGGCAGGAAGCGTTGCTTGCCTTAAACTTTCATCGCCTGTTGAGCCCGCTTTGTATTTTCAATAATATCGCCAAGGCGCGGATGGTTGCACAGGAAGCAGTATCCAAAGGGCAGAGCATGGGAGCATGGCGCTGGTCCCTGCTGTACACATTCGGCAAAACCCGCGATCCCAATTTCAACCACCCGACAATTCTCCAGGCGCCCCAGGGTCTTTGATTTCTTATTTGCGGTTTGTTTCGGCATTGAACCTCTCCAGAGGAAAGAGAATGACAAGGGGGATTTGATTAACAACCCAAGTTCAGTATAGGACGACTAATCTCATCTTTATAGTGATTAAATTCACAATCCCTGCGGATAATGTTCCTTATTGCTTCCCTGTTTCGCAGAGATAAGTTGCGTAGTCAACAAAAAAGCTTCAAAATTACTTTCAGGTATAATGACTATTATTATCAATATTTGATGATTCAGTAACGAACAGGACTTCCCGCAGTTATAAAACTAAATCAACTTTCACCATCATCCAAAAATGGAGGATCGTCGCCGTGGAAAGAGTAGCTCTTTATCTGCAAGACTCTCATGATCTCAGAGATGGATTGGAGTACGCGCGCTATGCTGAATCGCATGGGTTCGAAGCGGTTTGGCAGGCAGAGTCGCGCCTGGTCCGGGATGCCATTGTCCCAATGGCAGCCTATGCTGCAGTGACCGAGCGGATCAAGGTCGGCTCGGGTGTCATCAATAACTGGACCCGCAATATTGGTCTGCTCGCCGCCACCTTCCTCACCCTGGATGACCTGGCGCCGAATCGCATCATTTGCGGCATCGGCGCGTGGTGGGACCCGCTGGCGAGCAACGTGGGTATCAAACGCCGCAAGCAGTTGACCGCCATGCGTGAAACCGTCGAACTGACGCGTCGCTTGCTCAACATGGAACGTGTCACGTTCCACGGCGAATTCCACCAGGTGGAAGGCATTGAACTGGATGTGGTCCACGGACGTCGCGAACCGCGTCACATTCCGATCATGATCGGCGCGACCGGCGATCTCATGATGGAGCTCACGGGAGAGATTGCAGACGGCGTGGTGCTGAATTATTGTGTCCCACCCGAATACAATGACAACGCCCTGGAACTACTGGAGAAGGGCCTGAAGAAAGCGGGTCGCACAATGGAAGGCTTCGACCGCCCGCAGCTTATCGTTTGCTCAGTGGATGAGGATCATGACCAGGCCATTGAATACACCAAGGAATTGCTCTGCCAGTACCTCGCACAGCAACCCCATATTGCAAAAGCCTCCGGGGTTTCCCAGGAAGTCATCCAGGAGATTCAATCGATCCTCGGGTGGCCCGCCACAAAGGAGCAGATCAACAAAGCCAAGCACCTTGTACCCGATGAACTTGTTGATCACATCACAGCTTCGGGTACACCCAGTGAGGCAAAAGCCAAGGTGGAGGAATACAAAAAGCGCGGCTGCACCTGCCCGATCCTTTATCCGGTGGGTGGGAACTTCAAACTGCTCATTGACACTTTTGCGCAAGCATAAACCAGCAGATATATTCGGATCAGAAAAGAACCTCCCGCTGTTCAGGAGGTTCTTTTGGTGTTATCAAATCGCTTTCCCCTGCAAATAATTCAGGAGCAGGGTCAGGGCAGCATCGACCGCCGATATTTTATTTTCTTCGCGGTCTCCGGAGAATTGGTAAGTCTTTGCCCATTCACCATCTTCAGCTGCCAGCCCGATCCAGGTGGTGCCAACCGGTTTCTCGGGCGTCCCTCCGCCCGGACCGGCAATGCCACTGACCGAGACCCCAATGTCTGCTTTCATCCGCTGCCGAACGCCTCTCGCCATCTCAAGGACCGTCTCACGGCTCACCGCGCCTTTCGTATTCAGCGTGTCCCAGGAAACCCCCAGCAGGTCTGCCTTTGCTTCATAAGCATACGCGACCACACCTCCCAAAAAATACTCAGACGAGCCAGGCACATCCGAGATACGACTTCCGAGCAACCCCCCCGTACAGGATTCTGCCAGCACAAGTCTTAGGCCACGCGTACTTAATAATTGTCCAACTTGAATCTCTAGCGAATTTGGCACAGGCACCTCAATTGGTATTGTAGCGGGATTATACCCGCCCTTATTCTCGGTTATAATTTTGCATATGGCAGACTGGGCAGGAAAAACGCTCGGAAAGGTTCATATTAACGACCTGATAGCCCGTGGGGGCATGGCTGAAGTCTACACTGGAACACATGAGTCTTTTGGGCGAGTCGCCGTGAAAGTCATGAGAGGCTTGCTTGAACAGGACACGGATCAACTTGCCCGTTTCCAGCGGGAGGCTGAGGTCATCGAAGATCTGCGACATCAAAATATTGTGCAGATGCTCGAATATGCCGTTGAGAACGAGTCCCCTTATCTGGTGATGGAATATATACCGGGACCTTCGCTAGCCACCTACCTGAAAAAATTACACGACAATAAGCAGCGCCTCCCCATTGGAATTGTCGCCCATATATTGCAAGCCATGGCCAGCGCCTTGGACTATGCCCATCTCAAAGGCATTGTTCATCGGGATATCAAACCAGCCAACGTGCTTCTGCGTTCACAGTCCGAGGTGATCGAGCTGGGAAAACCATTACCGGCGGACGTCGAACCAATCCTGACCGACTTCGGCCTGGTCCGTCTTCTGGACTCGACCATGCATACAACCGCGGGTTCCGTGAGCGGCACCCCGGCTTATATGAGTCCCGAACAGGCGCGCGGCGAAAAGGTCGACAAGCGGACCGATATTTACGCGTTGGGCATCATGCTCTATGAAATGCTGGCGGGAGTCGTTCCGTTCCAGGCGGATACAACATTTGGCATGTTGATGAAACATATCAACGAGCCCCCGCCCCCAATCAAAGGCATATCCCCAGAGCTGCAAATGGTCATTGATCGTGCACTCTCAAAAAAGACAGACTACCGCTACGAAACTGCGGGCGAGCTGGCGAATGAGTTCATGGCGCTCTTCAATGGACAGACTATCTCGCCGGGCACACTTCATATTGCTCAGCTGGCACGGGATGCAGCCGAGGCTGAGAAGCAGGGCCAAGCACAACCGGAAGGACGTCGTTTCAGCTGGGTGCGGCTTGGGATCGAAGTCGCAGTTGCGGCGATCGTGCTTTTAGTCATCTACCTAGTCGTGAATACACAGCAAAATGCTATTGCACAGAATGTTGCCATCGGCCGGGCGCGGCTTTCATTCGCCAACACGGATAACGATCGGATTACATTTACGTTGACCCGGGCGGATCGCCCGGGAGATAATGAACATTTGGAAGCATGGCTCATCTATGAGGACGATACATTCCGTAGGGCTGGAACGCTCACGTTCGATGCAGGTGGAGGGGCCCGGTTAGTCTTTACGGATTTGGAGGGAAAAAATTTAATGGATGGTTTACGGGAAGTTCAAATCACGAAAGAACAAAATAGTGCCACCACATCCACCAAACCGGCTGGAGAGGTGGTTTATTCCTCCATCTTTCCTCCCCAGGCATTGAACCACGTTCGCAATCTAGTGGTTTCGTTTGAGGGTGGTTCCGATAATGCCTCCTTGATTGCAGGACTCTTTTATTACAGCGGCAGCTATATCGAGGCGGCTATAAACGGCGATCCTCAATTCGATTATGATGGGATGACTACAGCCTATGCAAATGCAGATGAGGCAACCTTACGCAAAAGGATCGAAGAGCTCATTAACATGATTGTCGGGGAGCAGAGCGATCAGTATAGGGATTACGATGGAGATGGCAATCTGGATACCCAGGCCACCGGGTACGGAAGCCTGCCCAATGGGGACCAGGCTGGTTATCTTGATCAGACGGCTCTCGAGGCGCAGGCGGCAGCAGAGGCGCCGGACACCACGGCAAATATCCGCCTGCAGAACGAATCCCTTCAGATCTGCATCCAGAACATGGAGGAATTGACCAACCAAATTCTGCCGCTGGCGCTTGAGCTCCAGGGAATGCCGTTCGGTCCAGAAATGGAGCCGATCATCAACAATTTATCGACCTTGGGCAAAGCACTTTCCAATGGGGTGGATACCAACAAAAATGGGATCGTCGAGCCGCCGGCGGAGCAATGTGGTGCTTTCCAGGCTTACGATTATGGTACCAATATGGCAGACTTTTCCATCTTTATTGGTCCAAACCGACTGCCACCTACCGTGGTTCCCACTACAGAAAATAATTGACCTCCTGTTTTTGCAGGAGGTCTTGTTTTACTGTAGAAAAATCATGGCGCCGGGGCTGGGGTTGTAATCGAATTGAAGATATCCATCAACTCGGGCGAGACCATCGACAACAAGGCACCCACAACCACAGAAATGCAGCATGCCACCGCGATGACTGGCAGGAGCAGGGAGCCGATCGCCTGCCCCCAGCCAAACTGATTCACTCCTTTGACTGCCATCACCTCAAGGACAAGAACATAGATCGCCGCAGCAAACCCCAGGAGGCCAAAACAAAAACCAGCGAAGGGAATGGCAGACAAAAGGGTAAGCAAGCCACTAACAAGGTAAAAAGGTGTGACGATTGCAGCAATCGCATACGCCAGCTGGTCAAAGGTGCCCCTTCCCCCAAACATTTTGGCAAGAAGTTGAACAATCCCAACGACGATCGCGAACGCCACAACAGAAACAATTGCCCCAATCGGCGCCCCGCAGATGACCGTCATCAACCCGCCACCGCCCGTTGGAAACCCCTGTTCTTCGAGACCCATGCTTTGGAACATCTGGCGCATCAGAACACCCTGGACGGGTAACGCCAGCAGCGAACTGACTAGCGAACCAAGAAATACCCATAAAAACGCCGTGGTAGATTTGGCGTTCGGTGACTGGCCAATCCTTGCAAAGGTCTGTTCGCTGGGTCGTGTGATGGCATCTCTCCAGACCGAAACCCATTCGGAAACGCCGGAAGGCGGCGGCAGCATAGGGGCATTTGTTGGCTCGTTCATGAGTACCTCCAAAGGTTAGGATTTCATATTATTGCATGAAATAAATCCGAGTGCAACCTTATATAACGAAAAAGAGCTCCTTACGTTCTGCGGCCCTACAATCCAAGCCAGTATTGGCATAGCGGATCTCATCACTGGGGTGTGGGTGTAAGAGCAATCAGGATTGATTTCGCGGTATCGATATTTTTCTGCCAGATGAGATAGGTACTCAGATCGACAATTTCCTTTTGAACTGTCACATACGTCTGATCTCCGATCACCCAGCCAAACGAGTCGGTCGTTGGATTGATCAGCAGCCACTTATTGTCCGTGCTGTTGACCACCTCGCTCACGATATAAAATTTCTCTCCCTTAGCAAGTGAGCCTACTATAGGGTAATTCGTGCCGGGGCCCTCGCGAATATTCAACAGATCGACTTCCACTATCCCCACCACTACTTCCGGAACCGGGGTCGCCGACGAGATTTGCACTGCGGGTGCCAAAGCCGTATTTGTGGGTGCCGATGTGGGGGTCGTTCCAACCGTCGTCGCAACGGGGGCACAACCAACAAGAAAAAGAGTTCCAAGGTATAAAATGCCAGATCCGAGGGTCCATAAAAGTTTCGTCATATTTTCATCTCCTGTTAGGATAGGGAAAAATCGCTGCACGATTAAAAATACAGGAATTCAAAGCTTCATTCAAGAGATGGAGTGAATCGCTGCCTTTCAAATATGCAAGGATTGGTACACATACGGCATGCGACTGGTGAACCGAGACGGTTGGCACGAGCGAATATGACACAAACGTATTACAGTCACCTCGTAAAAACGATTGAATTGCCAGCACGACCGGTTTTGTGATAGGCGCGCTCTCCCCAGAAAGCCCCTCTATAAAAATAACATGGCTACTTTCCTCTCGTTACATATAGTGAAATCTTGCCGAAGCGTATGCGACGTGTTGCCATGCCAAGAGAACTGGCATAACCAGCCGGTGTGACCGGCTTTCTTAAGTTGTAGGAGGCTGGCTCTGTTCAAGAGGGATAATTGAGCCGTTACCTGAGCGCACTGGTATTTATGTAATCAAGGATATTTCTATGAATCGTGATCTATTTGTGCGTTCGAAAGCCAACCCGATTATTAAACCTGCAGATTTGCCTCTCAATGTTAACGGGGTGCTGAATCCGGGTGTCGCCCTGGTTGATGAGGAAGTCCTGCTGTTACTGCGGATCGAGAACCGACGAGGGATCTCTGGGTTATATGTGGCCAGGAGCGCGAATGGTGTCGATAGTTGGCGTATCGAGCGAGAGGCGCTCTTGGAGCCTAGGCTGATTGAGTATCCGTACGAGAAGTGGGGTTGCGAAGACGCCCGCGTGACCCAAATCGGCCCA
>Ga0114129_10011719_pt1 | contig 12477 bp, 7 predicted proteins | sample RhiMetdeltSRZDD1_FD_80071 | JGI IMG/M metagenome (GOLD analysis project Ga0114129, IMG submission 80071) | Populus rhizosphere microbial communities from Tennessee, USA - Rhizosphere MetaG P. deltoides SRZDD1 (version 2) (version 2) | ecosystem: Host-associated > Plants > Roots > Rhizosphere >...
CCACGATCTGGTTCGCTGCGGTCTTCGAGAGCCCGAGCGTCGCGACCAGCGCCGCCACCCCGATCACGGTTCCCAGCACCGTGAGCCCGACGCGCGCTGGACGCGCCATCAGACCGGCGCCCGCTTCTGAGATGAGGTCGCGCAACTCCATCCTTGGTTGCGCCAGCTGCGGACGAACACTCTTCTTCGGACGCTCCCGGCGCGTGCGCAGCGAGCGAAAGGTTTCCCGAATCCTCACCCGACCACCTCGGTAAGCCGGCCGTCGACGATCCGGATCCGTCGCCGGGCGTGGGTCGCAACGCCTTCGTCGTGCGTGATCACGACGAGTGTCAGCCCCTGCTCGGCGAGGCCGTCGAACAAGGCGAGGAGCGACTCCGTGTTGACCGTGTCGAGGTTGCCCGTCGGCTCATCGCAGAGCAGCAGCCGCGGCGTGCCGAGCAGCGCCCGCGCGATCGCGACCCGCTGCTGCTCGCCGCCCGAGAGCTTGGTCGGCAGGAAGTCGCGACGCTTGCCCAGCCCGACGCGTTCGAGAGCGGACAGCGCGCGAGCCTCGCGGCCCGAGCGCTCACCGCCGGCGTACACCTCGCCGAGCATCACGTTCTCGAGCGCCGTGCGATGGCTCAGCAGGTGGAACGTCTGGAAGACGAAACCGATCATTTGCGCGCGCACCGCCGCACGCTCGTCGTCGGTGAGCTGCCCGGCGTCGATTCCCTCGATCAGGTAGGAGCCGCTCGTGGGCCGGTCGAGGCAGCCGAGGATGTTCAGCAACGTGGATTTGCCCGAACCGGAGGGCCCGACGATCGCGAGCCACTCGCCGGCGCGGATCGTGAGGTCGACGCTGCGAAGCGCATGCACGGGCGGATCGCTGCCGTAGGTGCGGGTCAGGCTGCGCAGCTCGACCACCGGGGGCCGCGCCCCGTTGGCGTCCGCACGGCCTCCGCGCAGCGCCGTGGTCTCGGACACCGCGGAATGCTCCACGCTATGGCTTCCTGCCGGTCGTGCCACTCGTGCCGGTGCTGCCGCTCGCACCTGTGGTGCTCCCGCTTGCACCCGTGGTGCCGCTCGAGCCGGATGTGCTTCCCACGGGCGCGGAGCTCGCGTCGGTGCTCCCGCGCTCGCCCACGACCACGAGGTTGCCGCTTGCAAGTGCGCCGTTGACGGGCTCGACCTCGACCAGGCCCTTCGCCGCAAGACCCGGGTTGACGGTCACGTACTGCGTGCGCCCGTTGCGCTGGACCTGCACGCGTGCGCTTCCGTTGGCTCCAACCGACAGCGCCGTGACGGGCACCACCAGCACAGGCTTGCCCGTGGTCTTGACGCTGATCGTGAGCTTCACCGACGTGCCGACGAGCTGGGCGGGCGCCGTCTTCGGCTTGACCTCGAGATAGATCCGTCCGGGATCGACCTTGTGCGTGCCCGGCCGGTCCGCCACGACCGACACCACGCCGCTCGCCTTCACGCCGAGATCGGGCTCCTCGATCGTCACGGGTGCGCCGGGACGCACGAGCTTCGCGTCGTTGACCGACAGCGACGAGTCCACCGCGAGGCGCGAGTTGCTCACGGTCATCACGCGACCGGTGACCGCGTCGCCGCGGCGTGAGCGCACGGAGTCGACGCGCAAGGGCAGGGTGGGGAAGAAGAGCACCTCGTCGGCGGGCACGCGGACGCCCATGTGGCGAGCCAGCCGGCGCACTTCCGCGGCCGTGCCGCGTGCCTCGCTCGCTGCATTCTGCGTCACCTGCCGCCGGAGCGCCTCGTCGTTCGGATGCTCCAGCACGCGCAATCTCTGCTCGGCGAGAGACACCTGGTTCTCGGCCGTCCGCAGGCCTCTGCGCGCGCGGCGCTCGTCGGCCTTCGCCTGCCGCACGGCCACGACGCCGGCCGCGCGGGTGGCACGCGCGGACGCATTTGACGCGTTCAGGTCCGCCTGCGCCGTGGCGACGTCGTCCGTCGCCTCGCGCACGTTCGCCTCCAGCACGATCCGCTCCGAGGGGGATGTGTCCGGAGGAGCCTCGGCGAGGCTCCGCTGCGCTTCGACGAGCGCGTTGCGCGACTTGTTCAGGGCCGCCGTCTTGGCTGCCACGTCCGCCGCGGCGGTCGCATTGTCGCGCCGGGCGTTGAGGCTCGCCAGGCTGCCGGCGCCACGCTGGGCGGCGACCTCCCGACGCGCCGTGTCGACGGCGTCGTGCGCCGTCTCGAGGTCGATGCGCGCCTGTGCGACGTCGCCGGTGGGGGAGAGCCGGCTCTGCAGATATGCGTCGCGCGCCTGCGTCGCGGCTGCCTTGGCGGCGCGGAGCTGCTCGAGCTGGGTGGACGTCGGGCCAAACGGCGACCAGCCGCGCTTCTCGTACCAGGACGCGACCGCCGCGGCGGTCTGGCCGTCGTAGAGACCGTCGACGTTCCCGGGCGAGAAGCCCATGCGCGTGAGCGCCGCTTCGAGTTGGCGGACATCCGGGCCCCTGTCTCCCGGGCCGAGGTCGCGGTGCGAGGCCTCTCCGCCGCGCAGCACGAACACCGGCCGGCCCGACACCGACATCGCGGTCGAGCCCTCGCCCAGCCGGCTGCCCCGGCGGGGCGGCGTCGTGACGATGTCGGAGGGCCCGGTGGTGGCGGCCTGCTTTGCCTCCGACGGGGCCAGCACGACCTGTTGCGGCGAGCCGTAGCGCACCGTGCCTCTCACGATCACCTCGCTCGACAGCACCTGGCGCGAGACCGGCACGGTGATGTCCGTCGGGCTCGGCGCCGCCGTCTCGGCTGCGATCTGGGCAGGCGAGCGGATCTGCGCTCCCACGATCCAGGCCGCCGCCGCGAGCAGGATCGCCGCGCCGAGGCCGAGTGAGACCGTTCGCCTACGGCCCTGGACGTTCATGTTCAGCCGCGGCCAAGGTCAGGCAGCGCGCCAAGTTGCGCGAGCCCTGCCCGAAACTGCCAACCCCTCGAACAAACACCTGCCACTGCCTCCATGCGGCCACACCGTTGCGCCAGTGTAACGCCCAGTGGTGGCGCGGCGCTAGGGGTTTCGGGCAGGCCGAAAGAGTCGGTGCAGGCGCCGCAACTGGTCGAGAAATTGCACCGCGGCGTGTTTCATTTTTTTTTCGAAATTGGGGTTGACATATGAAAAGCGGCGCGGATAGGTTAAGAAAATCCTGAGAGAGACGTGAGAACGTTCTTACCTTTTCTCGGGACCGAATAGCGGGAATGGTTGGCCCGTCGGTGGCGGCGGGGTGCATTACACGGAGGTGGGGGAATTGCGTCGATTTGACGCTGCCATGCAGCGCTGCGTGCGGTTGCGCGCCCGGCTACGCGTTCCTCGCCTGACGACCGGAGGTCACGGCCTCCATCGGACTCATGGAGGTCTCGGCCAATGATGCGGTGGATCATCGGATCGACGCTGCGGTTCCGGCTGCTCGTCGTCGGCGTGGCGGTGGCGGTGATCGCGATTGGGATCGCGCAGCTGCGCAACGAGCCCACCGACGTGCTGCCGGAGTTCACCCCGCCGTATGTGGAAGTGCAGACCGAGGCGCTCGGCCTCTCCGCGGAAGAGGTCGAGCAACTCGTCACGGTTCCACTCGAGGCGGACTTGCTCAACGGCACCAAAGGCGTCACCGTGCTGCGTTCGCAGTCGGTGCCCGGCATGTCGTCGATCGTGCTGCTGTTCGAGCCCGGCACCGGCATCACGGACGCGCGGCAGCTGGTCGCGGAGCAGCTCACGCAGGCACACGCGAACCCGAACGTCTCGAAACCGCCGCAGATGCTCCAGCCGCTCTCCTCGGAGAGCCGCGTGATGATCGTCGGCCTGTCCTCGGACAAGCTGTCGGCGATCCAGAGCTCGGTGCTCGCCCGTTGGACGATCAGGCCCCGCCTGATGGGCGTGCCCGGTGTCGCCAACGTCTCGATCTTCGGCCTGCGGGATCGCCAGCTACAGGTGCTGGTCGATCCGGAGCGCCTGAGGACCAACGGCGTGACCCTGAGCCAGGTGATCCGGACTGCCGGTAACGCACAGCTCGTGTCACCGCTCAGCTTCCTGGAAGCCTCGACGCCCGGAACGGGGGGCTTCATCGACACGCCTAACCAGCGCTTGCAAGTCAGGCACATCCTGCCGACGGTGACGCCGGACAAGCTGGCCCGGGTGCCGCTCGAGGGACGGGGCGCCCACGGTCTCCGCCTCGGCGACGTGACCCGGGTGGTGGAGGACCACCAGCCTCTGATCGGCGACGCGATCGTCAACAACGGCAACGGCCTGCTGCTCGTGGTGGAGAAGTTCCCTGGCGCCAACACGCTCAAGGTGACGCACGACGTCAAGGACGCGCTCGACGAGATGAAGCCGGGTCTGCCGGGCATGCACGTCGACACGTCGATCTTCCGGCCGGCCGACTTCATCGAGAAGGCCACGGACAATCTCACCGTCGCTGTCATCCTCGCGGCACTCGCGCTCGCGCTGGTGCTGTTCGCATTCTTCTTCGCCTGGCGCATCGCGCTGGTGTGCTTCGCGACGTTCGCGGTCGCGATGATCGCCGCGGCACTCGTGCTCTCGGTCACGGAGTCGACGTTCAACGCGCTTGTGTTCGCCGGGCTCGCGCTCGCGGTCGGGGTGGTGATCGACGACGCTGTAGTCGACGCGGAGAACATCAGGCGGCGCCTCCGTGAGCGCGGCGCCCAAGCGGGCGAGGTGTCGAAGGCGGCGACCGTGCTCGAGGCCGCCGCCGAGATGCGCAGCCCGCTGGGGTACGCGACGCTGATCGTGCTGCTCTCGGCGCTCCCGATCTTCTTCATCCAGGGCACCAGCGGATCGTTCTTCGAGCCGCTCGCACGCTCGTACGTGCTGGCGGTCGCGGCGTCGATGCTGGTCGTCCTGACCCTGACGCCCACTTTGAGCCTTCTGCTGCTGTCGAAGCAGGGCAAGCGCACGTCGCCGCTGGCACGCTGGTCCGAGCGCCGATACGGCACGGCGCTTTCGAGCGTGATCGGCCATCCGCGGCGGGTGCTCGCGGCCGCGGGTCTGATCGCTGTCGCCGGCCTCGCCGTGATACCTGCGCTGGGCGGGCCGCTGATCCCATCGTTCCAGGATCGGAACTTCCTCGTGCACCTCGACGGGCCGCCCGGCACGTCGCGCACCGAGATGCGCCGCATCGTGACGCGCGTGAGCCGCGAGGTCGACGCGATTCCGGGCGTTACCGATGTGGGCGCGCACGTGGGACGCGCGCTCCTGGGAGACCAGATCGTCGACGTGAACTCGGCCGAGCTGTGGGTCCGCGTCGCAGGAGACGCCGACTACGACAACACCAAGGCGTCGATCGAGCGGACCGTGAACGGGTACGTCGGCCTCCAGCACCGGGTGCTCACCTACGAGAAGCAGCGCATCAGGGACGTCGCCGCGGTCGACGACCGTCAAGGTGGGGCCTCCGGAGACCAGAGCGGCGACCTCGACGTGCTCACCGGCAAGGACCGGCGGGACCTCGTGGTCAGGGTCTATGGCGAGGACCTGACGGTCCTGCGCAGGCAGGCGGAGCGCATGAAGACGCTCCTGTCGCAGGTCTCCGGCGTGTCCGGGCCGCGCGTGGAGCCACTGGTCGAGCAGCCGACCATGGCGATCGAGGTGAACCTCGCCAAGGCGCAGCGCTACCAGATCAAGCCCGGCGACGTGCGGCGTGCTGCCGCCTCGCTGCTGTCCGGGATCGAGGTCGGCAGCCTGTTCGAGCAGCAAAAGGTGTTCGACGTGGTCGTGCGCGGCACGCCCGCCACCCACCGCAGCCTCACCGACGTCCGCAACCTGCTGATCGACACGCCGGCCGGCGGCTACGTGCGCCTCGGCTCGGTTGCGAGCGTGCGGGTCAGGCCCACGTTGCAGGACATCCAGCGCGAGTCGAGCTCACGCCGCATCGACGTGACCGCGAACGTGAGCGGACGCAGCGTCGGAGCCGTCAAGCACGATGTCGAGCAGCGGCTCGAGCATCTGCAGTTCCCGCTCGAGTATCACGCGGAGGTAATCGGCGACCCGACCGGCACGGAAGCCAGCGCCGGCCGGCTCGTGCTGTTCGGCGTGTTCGCCGCGATCGGCATCTTCCTGCTGCTCCAGGCCGCCTTCGGGAGCTGGAGGCTGGCGGCGCTTGCTTTCCTGACTTTGCCGCTTGCGCTTGTCGGCGGGGAGCTCGCCGCGCTGATCGCCGGCGGCACGGTGTCGCTCGGCGCGGCGGCCGGGTTCCTGTGCGTGCTTGGACTGGCGGCCCGAAACGCGGTCGTGCTGATCACGCGCTGCCAGCGGCTCCAGCGTGAAGGGGAAGAGTTTGGCCCCGCGCTGGTCGAGCGCGCGGGCCGGGAGCGGCTCCTACCGGTGCTCACGACCGCGAGCGCGACCGGCCTGGCGATGCTGCCGCTCGTGATCCTGGGCGCCCGCGCCGGTTACGAGATCGTCCACCCGATGGCGATCGTGATCGTCGGCGGTCTCGTCACTTGCACGCTGGTGAGCCTGTTCGTGCTGCCCGCGCTCTACCTGCGGTTCGGCGGCGCCGAGCAGCCGGGAGTGTCGCCCGAGCTCGAGCTGCTGCACCGCTGGGCGGGCGTCGAGCCGGTGCCGGTGGGCGCGGGCGCCGAAGGGGATTTGGGGAACGGAGACGGCGCCTCGCCCGCTCCGGTGGATGGAGACGAAAAGAAACCGCGGACGGCCGAGCCCGAGCCCGCCGGCGGGGATTGAAGGAGGGGCGAGTGAAACGCACTGCGCACAGCGGCGTGTCGATGTTCCTGGTGCTGGCGGTCGCGGGGTTTGGCGCCCTGCAGCTGTCGGCGTGCTCGGAGTCGTCGAGCAAGGCGGCGGGCGACGAGCCCGCCAAGGTGGAGGAGGTCAAAGGGTCGAGCTACAAGCGAGTGGTGCTGTCGGCCAAAGCCGCCGAGCGGCTCGGCATCGAGACCACTGCGGTCCGCTCGCAGCGCAAGTTCGAGGTGATCCCGTACTCGGCGGTGCTCTACACGCCGAATGGGCGGACCTTCACGTACACGAGCCCCGAGACCCGCGTGTTCGTCAGGGCGCTGATCCGCGTCGACCACATCAAGGGCGGCAAGGCGTACCTGAGAAGCGGCCCGCCGGTGGGCACGGCGGTCGTGACGGTGGGCGCGCCGGAGCTGTTCGGCGTCGAGTACGAAGTCGAGGAAGACTGACCCTTAGCCGAGCCGGCGGGGCCCCGAGCGCTCAGCGATGCGTTGGATAATCGGATCTAGCCTGAGGTTCCGGTACCTCGTCGTGGCTGGCGCGGCCGCGATGATGATCTACGGCGTCGGCCAGCTCGGCAACGCGCGCACGGACGCGTTTCCGGAGTTCGCGCCGCCGCGCGTCGAGGTGCAGACGGCGTGCCTCGGGCTCTCGTCGGAGGAGACGGAGGAGCTGGTCACGGTGCCGCTCGAGCAGGCGCTGAACGGCGTCGCGCACCTGGACACGATCCGCTCCACGACCGTCCCGCAGCTGTCGTCGATCGAGCTGATCTTCAACCGCGGCACGGACCTCCTGTCCGCCCGCCAGGTGGTCCAGGAGCGCCTCGACACCGTGTCGCCGTCGCTGCCGACGTGGGCAGCGCCACCGATGATGCGTCCGCCGCTCTCGACCACGAGCCGCGTCATGCACATCGGGGTCACCTCCGACCAGCTCTCGCCGGAGGAGCTCTCCACGATCGCCTACTGGAAGATCAGAGCGCGCCTGCTGCGGGTGCCGGGTGTCGTGAACGTCGCGATCTGGGGCGAGCGCCTGCAGCAGCAGCACGTGGACGTCGACCCGGCGTTGATGGCGAAGTACGGAGTGTCGCTCGACGACGTCATGAACACGACCGCGGAATCGCTCGATGCCGGCCTGCTGCGCTATGCGGACTTCGGCAACGTGATCGGCACGGGCGGGTTCGTCGACACCGCCAACCAGCGGCTCGGGATCCGGCACGTGCTGCCGATCGTGACGTCGAAGGACCTTGCTCAGGTAGCGATCAGGCGACAGGACGGCAAGGCGGTCCGCATCGGGGACGTCGCGAGCGTGGGCATCGGGCACCAGCCGCTGATCGGCGACGCGGTCGTCAATAGCGGCCCGGGCCTTCTGCTGGTCGTCGAGAAGGCCCCCGGCGCCAACACGCTCAACGTGACCAACGGCGTCGATGACGCCCTGACGAAGCTCCAGCCGGGTCTGCCGGGTATCCAGATCGACTCTCACATCTTCCGGCAGGCCGACTTCATCGAGATGGCGTTGCACAACCTCTCCCTGGCGCTGCTGCTCGGTTGCCTGCTCGTGATCCTGATCCTGGTCGCGTTCCTGTTCGAGTGGCGCACGGCGCTGATCAGCCTCGTCGCGATCCCGCTCTCGCTGATGGCAGCGGCGCTGGTGCTCTACCTGCGTGGAGACACGATCAACACCATGATCCTGGCGGGCCTCGTGATCGCGGTCGGTGTCGTGGTGGACGACGCGATCATCGGGATCGAGAACGTGTGGCGACGCCTGCGCGAGCGCGCCGACGGGACCGGCAGGCTCGCGCCGCGCATCATCCTCGAAGCGTCGATGGAGGTGCGGAGCCCGATCATCTACGCGACCCTCATCAACGTGCTGGCGGTGCTGCCGGTGTTCTTCCTGCAAGGCGTGACCGGCACGTTCTTCGAGCCGCTCGCGATCTCGTACGCGCTCGCGATCCTGGCCTCGATGGTGGTGGCGCTGACGGTCACCCCGGCGCTCAGCTTGATCCTGCTCTCCAAGACCGGCCATCGCGGCGACGCGCCCCTCGTGCGGTGGTTGAAGCGCGGCTACGGCGCCCTGCTGACGAGGGTGCTGAGGAGGCCGCGGCCGGCGTTCGCCGCCGTGGCTGTGGTCGCGGTCGCCGGCCTGGCAGCGCTCCCGACCCTGGGCGAGGAGCTGTATCCGGCGTTCAAGGAGCGCGACTTCCTCATGCACTGGGTCACCGCCCCCGGCACGTCCGCTCCGGAGGAGCAGCGGATCGTGACGGAGGCCAGCAATGACATGCGCTCGATTCCGGGCGTGAAGAACTTCGGCTCTCACATCGGCCAGGCCTTCCTCGCGGAGGAGGTGGTGGGTTCCAACTTCGGCGAGAACTGGGTGAGCGTCGATCGCAATGTGGACTACGACAAGACCCTGGCCGCGATCCAGGACGCTGTCGACGAGCATCCAGGCCTCTACCACGATGTGCAGACCTACCTGCGCGAACGGATCGACGAGGTCTTGGCGGGAGCCGCGGAGCCACTCGTGGTGAGGATCTTCGGGACCGACCTGAAGGTGCTCCACGCTCAGGCCGACCGGATCAGGGAATCGCTTTCCGACGTGAACGGCCTCCAGGACCTCCACGTCGAGCTGTCCACGAACGTCCCGCAGGTCGAGGTCGAGGAGCGGCTCGCCGCCGGCCAGCGCTACGGGCTGAAGCCCGGAGACGTCCGGCGCGCGGCTGCCACGCTGCTCGCGAGCGAGGAGGTCGGCGACATCTTCCGCGGTGCGCGGGCGTACGACGTGCACGTGTGGAGCAAGCCGCGCGTGCGGCAGAGCGTCACCGACATTCGCAACCTTCCGATCGACACACCGAGCGGGGGGCGCGTGCGACTGGCGGACGTCGCGAGCGTCCGCATCAAGCCGAGCCCGAGCTCGATCCACCGGGAGGACACCTCACGGCGGCTCGACATCGCGGCAAACGTGAGCGGGCGGCCGCTCGGAGCCGTGGCGGAGGACGTCAGCAACCGGCTCGACGCGATCAAGTTCCCGGCTGGCTATCACGCCGAGCTCAAGGGCGAGGCGGTCGAGCACCAGAACGCGCAGGACCGCCTCCGGATCTTCGGAATCGTCGCCGCGATCGGCATCTTCCTCTTGCTGCAGGCGGCGTTCGGCAGCTTCCGCCTCGCGCTGATCTTCTTCCTCACCCTGCCGATGGCACTGGTGGGCGGCGTGCTGGCCGCGTACCTGACCGGTAAGACGCTGTCGCTCGGCTCACTTGTCGGGTTCCTGGCGGTGTTCGGGATTGCGGCCCGCAACGGCATCCTGCTGATCAACCATTGCCAGCACCTGGAACGCCACGAGGGCGAGAAGTTCGGGCTCGAGCTCGTGCTGCGCGGCGCCCGTGAGCGGCTCTCGCCGATCATGATGACGGCGCTCGCCACCGGCCTCGCGCTGGTGCCCCTCGTGATCGCGGGCACGATCCCGGGGCACGAGATCGAGCACCCGATGGCGATCGTGATCCTCGGTGGCCTGATCACCTCGACGCTCGTCAACCTGTTCATCGTGCCGGCCCTCTACCTGCGGTTCGGGCGCGGCAAGGAGCCCCGGCCGTCCTCGCCCGGTGCGGAGGCTTCGGGTTGACTCGGCCGCTTCCGCACAAGAAACTAGGAGCTCGGCAAGTGGGATTCTGGTGTTGAGGGAACGACGCAGGGGGATGGGTTCGGGACGGACCCTGTTCGGCTTGGTCGCGGTGCTGTCGGTGGCGGCGGCGATCGTCGCGAGCGGCAGCCAGGCGCGGACGGCGAGCTTCATACCGTCTCAGCAGCCGGAAGTGCCGTCCTGTGATCCGTTCGGGACGTTCAGCGCCGGTAAGTTCCCGAGGCAGCCCACCAGCACGAACAGGTACCTGCCGATGAAGCCGGGCAACCAGTTCGTGTATCAGGGGCGCGCCAACCGCGGCGGCGGGTTGCTTCCGCACACGATCGTGTTCACGGTCACCGACCTGACGAAAGTGATCAACGGGGTACGCGCGCGCGTCCTGTGGGACGTCGACGAGAACGAGGCCACCATCCAGGAGACCGAGCTGTCGTTCTTCGCGGAGGACACGAGGGGCAACATCTGGCTGATGGGCGAGTACCCGGAGGAGTACGACAACGGCGTGTTCAAGGGCGCGCCGGTCACCTGGCTCGCGGGCACCGTCGGGTCGGAGGCGGGCGTCCAGGTGCCCGCCAGTCCGAAGCTCAGCGGTCCTTCCTACATCCAGGGATTCGCGCCCGAGGTCGGATTCTTCGATTGCGCCAAGGACATCGTGCGGTACGGCTCCACGCAATGCGTGCCGGTCGGCTGTTTCAACAACCTCTACACCACGGAGGAGTGGAACCCGAACGATCCGCTCGGCGGGTTCCAGACGAAGACCTATGCGCCCCATGTGGGCAACATCTCGATCGGCGCGGTTGACGATCCCGAGGGCGAGACGCTCGTGCTGTCCCAGATCAACCACCTCGACAAGACGGCTCTCACAGCCGCGCGCGCGGAGGCGCTGAAACTCGACGAGCGCGCCTATCTGGTGAGTGAGGTCTACGGCCAGACCGACCCCGCGGAGCCGGGCGGGAAGCGGCCTCCGCCGCCGGTGCCAGCTCCGCCGCCGCAGCCGCCGATCGCCCCGGTGCCGGCTCCGGCGCTGTCGGGGACGGGCGTGACGCCGACCCAGGTCGCCAAGCAGGCGCACAAGAAAAAGAAGCGCAAGCGGTGCGTGGCGAAGCGAAAGCGCGGGTCGAAGAAGCATGGATCGAAGTCGAAGCGGACTCGATGCGGATCCAGGAAGCACGGACGGCCCAAGCGCCGCTGAAAGGGATCTGCAAGAAGGCGCGGTAGTCCCGCAAGCGTAAGACTGCCGGCATGAAGGTCGGCGTGATCACCGGGACCGGCACGTATGCGCTCGCGGGAGTGGGGGACGGGCCGCCCGAGACAGTCGCGACGAGATTCGGCGAGGCGCTCGTCACGCGGGGCGCGATCGGCGACGTCGAGGTGCTGCACGTTTCCCGCCACGGCGAGGGGCACCACCGGCTCTCGAGCCAGGTGACGCATCGCGCGAACATCGCCGCGCTCGACCAGCTCGGCGCCGGCTGCGTGCTGGCGGTGACGGTCTGCGGCGCGGTCGATCCCGACCTGCCGCTCGGCTCGCTGATCGTGTTCGACGACCTGCACTTCCTCGCCAACCGCCTGCCCGAGGGCTCCCTCTGCTCGTTCTACGACCAGCCCGGCGATCCGCTGCGGGGACACTGGATCTTCGAGGGGCCTTTCTCGGAGGATCTGCGCGCGGTGCTGATCGAGGCGTGCCGCGAGGCGGAGGTGCCGGCGCGCGAGGCCGGCTGCTACGGGCACGTGGACGGTCCCCGCTTCAACACGCGCGCCGAGATCCGTTCGCTCGCGATGGCCGGGGTGACGGCTGTCAGTCAAACCGCCGGGCCGGAGACCGTGCTGTGCGGCGAGGCGGAGCTTCCGTACGCGCTGCTCGGGTACGCGACCGACTACGCAAACGGCGTGAAGGGCGAGGCCACGCCCGTGACCGAGTTGCTCCGCCTGATCAGCGCCAGCGCCGACGTGTTCGCGCGCGTGCTGTCCGTGGCGGTGCCGATGCTCGCGGGGCGCGACCCGGCGCCGCCGGGAACGGTCTACCGCTTCGAGGGCTGAGCGGGATGGACCTGCGCGACCAAATCCGCGACGTGCCGGACTTTCCCAAGCCGGGCATCGTGTTCAAGGACATCACGCCGCTGCTCGTCGACCCGCAGGCGTTCGAC
>Ga0114129_10011720_pt1 | contig 12476 bp, 11 predicted proteins | sample RhiMetdeltSRZDD1_FD_80071 | JGI IMG/M metagenome (GOLD analysis project Ga0114129, IMG submission 80071) | Populus rhizosphere microbial communities from Tennessee, USA - Rhizosphere MetaG P. deltoides SRZDD1 (version 2) (version 2) | ecosystem: Host-associated > Plants > Roots > Rhizosphere >...
GCCACGGTGCCGACCGCGGCGACCACGAGCGCTGCGCGTGGCCGCTGCCCCGCCGAGGAAACGGGAGGCGCCATCGCAGGAGATGCCGGCGAAGGCGCCGCGATTGGTGCAGGGGTCGGCGCCGGGGCAGGCCTGATAAGGAAAAATCGGGAGCGCCGCCAGCAGGCCCAGATGAACGACCAGGCGATGGCGCAGTACCAGGCTGACCTCGGTCGGTACAACCAGGCCTTTGCCGCCTGCATGCAGGGGCGCGGCTATGTCATTCGCTAGGAACCGAGCGCGTTGGCCCAGCCCGGTCCGATTTGCGCGTGTTGCAGCGGTCGCGCTCCTACTCACGGCGTGCAGCACGCTTACACGGAACCCCGTTCCACTGGAGGTACAGGACAATCCCTCCATCGCCGGCTATGAAAACATCAGGTTCCTCCCCCTGACCGATCCGGATCCTCTGCGAGAATCGATTCGGCAGGCATATGTGACCGAATCGCCGGAGAGCTACGATACGCTTCCGGACGGATCACGGGCTTACAATTATCTGGCCGTGTCGGGAGGCGGCTCGGACGGTGCGTTCGGTGCAGGACTCCTGAACGGCTGGAGCGGGAAAGGCGAGCGCCCCAAATTCAAGGTAGTGACCGGGGTCAGCACTGGAGCTTTGATAGCGCCGCTTGCGTTCCTTGGCACAGCCTACGACCCTCAGCTCAAAGAGGCGTATACGACCGTCAACCCAGATCGCATTTACATCGTGCGCCGACTGATATCGATTCTGTGGGAAGAGGCGGTCGCTGACAACAAGCCTTTGAAGGATCTGGTCGCGCACTACATCACTGAGGATGTCCTCGAGAAAATCGCCAAAGAGCATTCTAAAGGCCGCCGGCTGTACGTCGCGAGCACCAACATGGATCGCGAGGAGCCGGTGGTATGGGATCTCGGACAGATCGCATCCAGCAAGGAGCCCGACAGGCTCGAGTTGTTCCGCAGCGTGCTGGTGGCTTCGGCCGCGATCCCTTCGGTTTTTCCTCCGGTCTTGGTGAAGGTGTCGGCGAACGGCAAGGCCTATGACGAGATGCACTCCGACGGCGGCGTGTTCTTCCAGTCCTTCTTCATCGGCTCGCTCGTCGACTTGCCTGCACTGATCCGCGAAGCGCATCCGGACTTCACAGGCGAGGTAGTGCAGCGGCTTTACGTCATCCGCAACGGAAGTACCAGCCCGGATCGCAAGCAGATCACCCGCGGCTTAGGGAGCATTTCCGCTCGTGCGATTGGGACACTTTTGAAGGTATCTGGAATCAACGATCTATATCGGCTCTATCTCTCCACCCGTGATGACGATGTGGAGTTCCGGTACGTATCGTTGCCCGCCGACTACGTGCGCACGACCGAGAAGCAGTTCGACGAGGCCGAGATGAGCCGGCAATACGAGCTTGGCCATAAGCTGGGGGTCGAAGGGATCCCATGGCAGACACTCCCGCCCGGGTACGCCTTGCCGGATCAGAAGCAGACGATCGCGGGCAAATGACCGTCGATTTCAAGGAGAACGAGCATGACCGAACTGCTGCGCCCCGATGATCTGAAGAAGATCGCCGACGACATCGACATGGCGAAGGCCAAGAAAGCCATGGAGCATATGAAGCGTGAGGAAGAAGAGAAGGCCGCGCTCAAGGAAATATTCATGTCGCGGGAAATTCACCCCGAAGCAAAGACCCGCATCAACGAGGCCGTGCGGCGTGCCGCCGAGCAAGGCAATCGGCAGATTCTGGTGATCGATTTCCCCGCGTCGTTCTGCAACGACCAGGGACGGCGGATCAACAACCTGGAATCGGACTGGCCGGAGTCGCTGGAAGGGTTTGCCAAGAAAGCGTACCAATACTTTCAGCAGGAGCTGAAGCCGCTCGGTTTCAGGCTCACGGCCCAGATTCTTGACTATCCGGGCGGCATGCCAGGTCGTGTCGGACTTTATCTGAACTGGGATCGCTAGAGGAGCCAGTGAGCCGAATCGAATCCAGCAGGGTTATTGCGGCTCCGAGCGTGCATCGAAGGCAGCGATAGCGGCCTCAGCGCTCGCGAAGATCATGTCGGTTCCGATGCGGTCGGCCATACCAGACCCATCGATGATGCGGCGGGCTCGGCTGTTCAAGTCGGCGATACCGAAGGACACGCCGTACTCGGCCAGTGCGGCTCTCACCTCTTCCAGGGCCGCGAGGCCCGTGCTGTCAATCGTGTTGACGGCGGCCGCATCGAGAATGAACCACTGGTCGACGCCGCGCGTCGCATGCGCGATCTTCAGCAGGCGGAGCTTCGCGAACTCGGCGTTGAAGAAAACGAGCGCCGACTGCAGCACGACGATGGTCAGGCCCGGGATCGGCTGCGCCGCCGGGTAGCGGTGCAGCTTGTAGAGGCCCGCGGATCCCTGAACCCGGCCCAGCAACGCTAGCCGCGGATGTGAGGCGGCCCACAGAAGGTGCGCCAGCGTGGCGGCGATCGCTATGAACACGCCCTGCAGCACGCCGGCGACCACCACCGAGATCATCGTGATTAGGGCAAAGCAGAGTTCCGAGCGGCTGATCCTGAGCAGCGCCCTTAACTCCGGCAAATCGATCAGGTCGATTGCGGCAGAGAGCAGGATGGCGCCAAGCGTCGCCGTCGGCAGGTAGGCGAGAGCGTCCGCGACATAGAGCACGAGCAGCGCGAGAGTGCCGGCCGCAACAAGCGAAACCAGCTGGGTCTTGCCTCCGACCGCAAAGTTGACCGCCGTGCGCGAGTCGGAGGCTGTTACCGGGAAGCCGCCAAACAGACCGCTGAAGACGTTCGCTGCGCCGAACCCGAACAATTCTCGGTCGGCATCCATGCTGCGCCGAGCCTTCATGGCAAAGCTGCGGGCGGTGACGGCGCCCGACCCGAACCCTACCAGCATGACGGCTAACGCGCCCCCCACGAGGTCCAGGCTAATCACCTGCCCCGGCGGCCAGCGCAGGTCGAACGCGACATCCGGCAGCGGACCGATGACAGCAACTCCCATGGACCGCAAATCCGTGAAATAGGAGATGAGTGTCACCACGATGATGGCAATCAGCGATGCGGGTAGTGACGGCATTGCGTGGCGCGAGGTGCGCAGGAATATGAGCGTTCCTAATCCAACGATAAGCGTCGGCAAACTTGCTTCATCGATCCGCGCGGCGAGCTCGATCAGTGGCCGGACGAGACCATCGGATTGTATACTGATCGACGTCAATCTTTCGATCTGACCGATGATGAGGCTGAGAGAGATTCCCGAAAGAAAGCCAACCAGCATTGGCCGTGACAGGAAATTGGCGAGGAATCCGAGGCGCAGGAGGCCGGCCATGAAGCAGAAGAGTCCGACCACCATGGTCAGTGCAAGTGTGACCGTCACCCGATCCGCCTCGGTAGCCGCTCCTGCTGCCGCGAGGACGCCGGCCAGCATGATGCAGGTCGCTGTATCTGGCCCGACCATCAACTGCCTGGAGGGACCGAGCAACGCATATCCGATCAGCGAAAAGATGGTGGCGAACAGTCCCATTTCGATTGGGAGGCCGGCGATGGCCGGATAGGCGATCGCCGTCGGCAGTGAGACCGCCGCGACCGAGAGCCCCGCGGTTAGATCGGACTTAAACCACTCTGGCCGATAACCGCCGAGCTGGCTAACAAGAGGCAGCCAAACCGCGCAATGCCGAACGAGAAAATAAACCTTGCCGGCTTGGTTCATCGCTGACGACATCAAGCCCTCCGGCGCCGCGAGGATTAATATGGCGCAAGAATTACCTATTTTCGGGCCGCTTCAACTGTGCATGCCAAGGCCAAGCTTTAGGATAAGTTGTCACGACGGGTTTCGCGCCACGAGTGAATTACAGTAACGTTCCTTCACTCCTTCTCCCGCCTGCTCTTATTGTCTTGGTGAGTCCGGGGCGCGGGGTGAGGCGAAAATCACAATGCGACATTCCAACGCCAAGGCGGCCAAAGCCAAGAAGGCTCGCTCAAGCCACGAACCAATGGATTCCATGGCGAAGCTCAAGCGCCAGGAATACGAGGCCGAGCTGGCGAAGCTGCATGTCGAGATCGTGAAGCTCCAGGAATGGGTCAAGGGCGCTGGCGCAAAGATCTGTATCTTGTTCGAAGGGCGGGACGGCGCCGGGAAGGGCGGCACGATCAAGGCGATCACCGAGCGGGTCAGCCCGCGGATCTTCCGCGTTGTCGCGCTACCGGCTCCGACGGAGCGTGAGAAGTCTCAGATGTACATACAGCGATACCTGCCGCACCTGCCCGCGGCTGGTGAAGTCGTGATCTTCGATCGCAGCTGGTACAACCGCGCCGGCGTCGAACGTGTCATGGGCTTCTGCACCGAGGAGCAGGCGCGCAAGTTCCTGCAAGTTGTCCCCGCGGTCGAGAAGGCGATAATCGAATCCGGTGTGATCTTCATTAAGTATTGGCTCGAAGTCAGCCAGGACGAGCAGACGCGGCGATTGAAGGCTCGGATCCACGATGGTCGCAAGATTTGGAAACTTTCGCCAATGGACTTGAAGTCGTACAGCCGCTGGTATGACTACTCGCGGGCGCGAGATGAGATGATCAAGGCCACTGACACGGCATGGGCGCCGTGGTACGTGGCACAATCCGACGACAAGAAGCGCGCTCGTCTCAACATCATCAGCCACATGCTTAACCTCATCCCATACCATGAGGTCCCGCGCGAGAAGGTGAAGCTGCCGAAGCGGCAGAAACCGGGCGGCTATCGTGAGCCGAACTACCAGTTCAAGCAGGTGCCGCTCACTTATTGACCGCATGCGCCCGACGATTGAGGCGGTTGTCGACCAGAATCAATGATCGTGAGGACAAGACAGGATTAACATTTTCAAGAGGGAGGGGGACGATGTTGACAGCACATTCCCCCAAGCATCTGCTGGACTCCTGCACTCCGACTGTTGAGGAAGTCCGGTCCTATCTGCATGAATTGCTCGGGCGTGACGCGTTCAGCACTTCTGAGCGCAATCGCCGTTTTTTGTCGTATGTCGTGCAGGAGACACTGGAGGGCCGGGCCGACCGCATCAAGGCGTACAGTATCGCACTCGCGGCCTTCGATCGCATGGAGGACTTCGACCCGCTCACCGATCCGATCGTGCGTATCGAGGCGGGCCGCCTGCGTCGCGCGCTGGAGCACTATTACCTGACGGCCGGACACGCTGATCGGATCCGGATCGATGTTCCAAAAGGCTCGTACGCCGCGACCTTCGTCTATCAGGAGCCAGTGCGCGATGCTTCGGAACCAACTCCATTCTCCAGCACAGCGTCGATCGCGGGGCCGCGGTGTCCTTCGCGGGTCTCTTACAACTGGATCAGGCTCGCCGCTGTTATGGTGGCCTTTGGCGTGATCGTAGGCAGCCTCGCAACCTATGCAATTGCGAACCATGCGATGCGCGCAACGCCTCGGGTGGTCGCAACCGGCCAGCCGTCACTCGCCATTATTCCGTTCGAGGATACCGGCAGTGAGCCAAGTCGTGCCTTCGTGGCCGGCGGCCTCACCTACGTCGTGGGCACTGCATTGACTCAGTTGAAGGACGTGGCAATTTTCGGACCTGGTCATGCCCGTGATGGCAATGAGATGCGTCCAGATTATGCCAGCGATTTTACACTCATGGGCTCGGTCCAGACCGATCGGCACAGCATGCGTGTCGCAGTCTTCTTGGTGGATTCCCGCACGGGGCGATTCCTGCAGTCTTGGACGTTCCGAAAGGATCTGATCATCGACGACCTCATTCAGGTGCAGGCCGAAGTGGCGCAGCAAGTCCTCGCGACGCTGAAGGAGCAATGCGCACATGATGTCATGAGCGGGACTGCAACGGGTACCAAAGGAGTATTCGACTGTCGCCCCGTCTCAATTATCGCGAACTAGCACGCGACACGTAGGCTACTGTAAGCTACTGCCGCGACCATTGATGCGAGAGTGGGCGATCACTACGGTGGTCTCCTGGGCCTGTCCGTGGTCGAGCCGCGGTCAATCGTGACGGAATGCCGCCAAGGCACGTTCCATAGGCAGGTCCCGCATTTCGCTGTTGGCAAACCATGAGCCTATTGGAGCGCATAGAGACAGGCCGCGTGATGTCCTTCGCCGAGTTTTGGCGGCATTATCTGCGCGCCCACAGCAAGCCTGGCACACGTGCCGCTCACTATCTCGCGACAATGGTCGGCGCCGCAGCAGCAATCGCGGCTGCGTACTATTGCCAGCCTCTCATGTTCTTCGTCGGGATCGGATGCGCCATCGCGTTGGCGGTGGGCTCGCACTGGATCATCGAGCGTAACCAGCCGTTGATCCGCGTGAATGCGTTCTATGGCGCGATCGCCGACCTCCGGATGTGCTGGCTTGCCTTGACCGGCAGGTTGAAGGACGAATATCGCCGGCTCGGCTTGATGGACTGAACGGTATTCCGACGCCGATCCGCTGTACGCAGGCTCGCCAGTCTCCACTCTCATCCGGTCTGACCGCCCTGGCCTTTGAGCCGAGAGGCCACAGGCGTGATGTCGCCAACATCGTTCACCTCGGCCACCCACGCCACAAGCAGTGTATAGCCGACGGCGAGGACGGTCGGCCCCAGGAAGATGCCGATCAAGCCGAACGCGATCAGGCCGCCGATCACGCCGACCAGAATGAGCAGCAGCGGCAGGTCGACGCCCTTGCGGATAAGTACGGGGCGCAGCACGTTGTCGGCCCCGATCGCGACGACACTGCAGACAAGGAGGAATGTCGCGGCTGGGGTACCGCCGTTCGCGAACATCCAGATCACCGTCGGAACGAGCACCAGACCGGGGCCGAGCTGCGCGATGCATAGCATGAACATGATCGCGCTTAGAATGGGCGCATAGGGGACGCCGGCCACCAGCAAGGCCGCCGATCCGATGGCGGCCTGAATAAAGGCCGTGACGATCACGCCGAGGGCAACGCCGCGAATGGCTTGGCCCGCCAGCAAGACGGCTTGCTGTCCCCGCGCTCCGGCCAATCGTTCTCCGAACCGGACCATGGCGGCTGCAGCGCGCTCACCCTGGGCGTACATGATGGCAGCAACCCCCACCGTCAGCAGGAATTGGAGCAAGACGATGCCGAAATCCCCGACCGCGCCGAAGAACCATTCTGTGATGGTGCCCGCATAGGGTCTAACGTGTTGCAGTGCTTCCCGGCCGCCGGTTTCCTGAAATCTCCGCCACGCCTCGACGGCGCGTTCGCCGATGATCGGCATCTCCCCCAGCCAGGCAGGGGGTGGCGGAAAGTGCGTCGTCGTAATGGCCTGCCCCCAGCGAAGGATCTGATCAGAGTTGCCAAGGATCGTGCCGATGGCAAGCCAGAAGGGCGCGACGAACAGGAGCAGCAGGGTGCCTGTCATTACAGTGACGGCAAGTCCCCGGCTACCCCAGAGCCGCACCTCTACCCGCCGCATGAGCGGCCAGGTCGCGATCACCAGCGTGGCCGCCCAGATGATTGCAGGCAAGAACGGGCGCAGGATCCACAGGCAGGCGACGAGCAGGCCCGCGATGAAAAAGATTGCAAGCGTGGAGCGGCCAAGATCGTTGTGCAAGTCGAGCCTTACGCATGGTTAGCCGTGTCACTTACCATTCGAGCATTCCAAGGAGAAACCGAGCACGTTACGGTAAGCTACGATCGCGGCGCCCTGGTATTGGAACGGCGTGGTCGCCATCGGCGCAGTTGCCATGCTATGACTGTCGGCACGTCAAGGGGCGACTACGATCCGATGCTGGCCGAGAGGGCGGCGTGGTCGACGGCGAAGAGTTCATTGGGGTCTAATGTTGGCTCCTTCGATGCAGTCGATATGAATCGAGACGATCAGATCGACGATGCTGAATTCAGCAAATATATGGCGAGGTTGTCGGATTTGCGTCTTGCTTGGACGGCTCCTGCCCAGCGCCGTGACCACGTGAGGAACGCCTGACAAGGGGCGCTCGAGGTTCGATGAACGAATTGGCTGCGAGTTTCTTGACGGTGTTCGCTGGACTCTTCCCGATCGTAAACCCGCTCGGAATGGCGCCGGTTCTTCTGCGCTTAACTCCGATGCCACGGAACGAACGCGCGTGAAGCTGGCCTGGCAGATTGCCACCGGCGGGTTCATGCTGATGGCGGTATCATTGTTCATCGGCTCGCACATCCTTGCTTTCTTCGGGCTCACCATCGCGGCAGTGCAGATTGCTGGCGGCCTCGTCGTCATGGCCGTGGGCTGGCGCCCCACACTACCGCGTGAGCGGTTTAGTCCTTTGACCCAAGGCAGAGATCCCATTTTGATTGAATGACCTACGAAGCGAGATAGCCGCAGATCCTCGGTGTTGCAACTGCTGGTGACTTCGTTGGTGTTCTGGCGGAGGTTACGTCTCTCTCATCGAAGCAAAAACGTGCCCCCGATTCTCGGGCGGTAATTGTATGAGTGGGAATAGACCAGGATCATGCTCACATTCACTCCGTCCTCCGAGATCGGAAGGTAAATGATATCTTCCTGTTCGTGCCATCCATCGAGTGTTACGTAGGGGTCCTTGAAGCAAAAGGGCCGGCACTCCTGAACGACGTACTGGTAGCAAGCCAAGGCCGCCTCCTTGCTTGCGGCGTAGAAGGAACTGGCGACAGACATTCCCGTCGGATCATAGCCGCGTCCCGCGACCTCGCGCGTTCCAACGAGGCGGTACACGAAGCGGCGCTCGTCGGCAACGACATCGACCAAGATGATACTGGGAAGGTGGAATCTAACATCGACCGGATCGATGTCGCACCGGCGTGGCATTCCGCCTTCGCGGCAACGATCGCGCCAATAGGAAAAAATCGAACGTACGCTTTCATGGCACTCAGCAATTCTGCTTTCGATCTCGGCTTCCGACACGCTCTCATACATCAAAGCGACCCACCGCAGCCAACGTGCGACCCTAGAGCTCAGAGATGGGGATGATCTCTGACCGAGTACGCCTTGGATCCATATCGTCCAGGGCCGGCCGGTCGAGCCACGAGAAAACTGTGGCGCCCAGGATCGTACTCGGCCGACTTCCATCGCCAAGCGGCAGTGCCAAACTCTCGGCTCCGATGGAGGTCAGATAGTCTTGGCAGAGCGTCCCATAGAAGTAACAAGCAGCAGGCAGGTTCAATATGGCGGCGAGGGCAGTCTGGAACTGCCCGGCAATGCTGGGCAAAAGATCTTCGACATACGACCCCGCAACCGGCCTTCCGAATAGCGAGCGAATCTCCTCGCCTGCCAGGCGAAATTGGAAACGTCCCGAATTAGGCTCGACGCGGCAGAGCCAGACAAAGGGAAGGAGCGTTGGAATGGACGTGCAGTCGAAGGCGCTGCGTTCCGGGATGTCCTCATCGCTGCGGAGATTGATCCAGTAGTCGAGGAGCCCTTGCAGCCGCGCATCGTGGAAGCGGCGCGACCCTGCGCGAAGCACCAGAGCATCTTTGTTAAAATCTCGCCTGCAGCTCATCAGACCCGCGTGTGAAACGATCATGCCCGTCACCCCGATCAGGTGAACTCTGTGTGCACGCCGAACTCACCATAGGGAAAGATCGCTTGAATGCTGCGTACGCTGGCCCGGAGGTTTGCTCGGTTATGCTGCTGAAGGACACCCTATCGCGGTTTCGTCCCGCGCGTGAGACGGGTTGAGGCGCAGACTCCGTCAGGAAATACCCGACGCGGTCCTATCGGCGGCAGAGTAGGAGGTTAAGATTGCTCCAGCCAATCACGCTTGGCGGCATATCGGACAACCTCAGCACGCGTCCGCAGCCCGAGCTTTTCCAGGGCGCGTGCCTTATAGGTTTCCACGGTTTTCGCGCTGAGAGCAAGCTTGGTGGCAGTCTCCTTGTTGCTGAAACCCCGTGCTACAAGGCGCAGCACGGCTTCCTCTCGTCCGCTCAGCTCTGCCACCGCCGCTGCATCGGGATCTGCCGGCAAACTGGGAGTCAGCAACTTGCTTGCCATGACTGGATCGACAAAGAGGCCACCCGCCTGAACAGCACGTATGGCGCGGACAAGTTCGTCCGCCGCAGAGCGCTTCAGGAGGTAACCGCGGATGCCCAAGCGCAACAGTTGCTGCAGATAGGCACTGTCCTCGTGCACGGTCAGAATCAGAACTTTCGTGCTGCAGTTCTCCTCCGCCAGACGCTTCGCGACCTCGACCCCTCCCATTCCTGGCATTGAGAGATCGAGGACTGCAACATCGGGGCATTCGGCCTTGATCAGGTCGAATGCAGCCTCGCCGTCAGTTGCTTGACCAACCAGCCGCATGTCGCTTGCGGCTTGGATCAAGGCCGTCAGCCCTGCGAGGACGATTGGATGGTCATCTGCCAGAGCAACGCGAATATCAGACATTGGTTTTCTCCGGCGTAGAAGGAGCAGAAGAGATTGGAATACGGGCGTACAGTGTTGTACCTACCCCCACCGTCGAGTCGACGGTCAGCGTCCCGCCGACGAGGGCAAGCCGTTCCCGCATCCCGGCAAGGCCAAGATGCTCCGAGCAGTTTACCGAGCTGGGGTCAAACCCCCTTCCGTCGTCTTCGATGATTACCTGCAAGGTGCCGTCCCTGCATTCCAGAATCAGGCTCACGGCGGAGGCGCCGGCGTGCTTGAGCACATTTGTCATTGCTTCCTGTACGACACGGTAGGTCGTAGTCTCGACTTTGGGTGGGAAACGTTCACCGTCGATTCGACCGTGCAGATCGACGAGTATACCGAAGCGCTCTGACCAATCGCGAACATAGTGTTCAAGCGCCCGCAAGAGCCCAATATCGTCCAGCGAGGTGGGGCGCAGCTCCCAGGCGGTACGGTGCAAGCTCTGACCGATCTCGCCCGCCAGCTGTTCAAGCCATCGTAGTGTCCCGCGTCCGCGCTCGTCCGCTATGTGCGCATCAAGAGCCTTAAGACCAAGTGCCAAGCCCGTCATGGTTTGTCCGGTCTGATCATGCAGCTCTCGCGCGATGCGCAGACGTTCCTGCTCCTGTACCGTGACGAGGCGTTCCAGCAGGGCCAGGCGCTCGCGCTCCGCTTTCCTTGCGCCGGCCTTCTCTCGTGCTTCCTCTGCTTCTTTGCGGAACCGCGCCATGCGGATATTTGCCCGGACGCGAGCCAGGAGCTCGTTGGGGCTGAAAGGCTTTGTAACATAGTCGTCTGCTTCGGCATCCATTCCGGCCGTGGTAGCCTCGTCGCCGGCGCGGGCGGACAAAATGACAACCGGAATTGTTCGAACTTTTGGGTCTTGTCGGATCTTGCGAAGCAGCGCAAGTCCATCCATCACCGGCATCATCATATCGGTCAGTATGAGATCGATGGCAGTTGAATCCTCCTCCAGGACACGTATCGCTTCATCACCGTTGGAAACGGCGATCAACTGGTAATGCGGAGACAAAAGGTTCACCAAAAACTGAAGCATATCGGAAATGTCTTCGGCCAGTAGGATGCGCGCGCGTTGGTCCTCACCGGATGAGGACGTGCGGCGCTGGCCCGGAAACGGTAAAAAAGAGCGCTCTGTCTCCTGACGGAGGCCTTGGTGCACGTCAGTCTGGATCCGTAACTGCAGCGCGTCCTCGGTGAGTTGCCGAGTCCGCAGGGAAGGCTCGAGGGGCGCCATGGCGTCCCGAAACAGACTCTCGTCAAGGTGCTCACGGCCGAATGGCATTGATACGGTGAACTCTGTGCCTTGACCCACGGTACTGCTGACCTCGATTGAGCCGCCGTTCAGCTTGACCAGCTCCTGCACCAACGCCAGTCCGATACCGCTACCATCGTGTCCGCGGCCACTGACACCCTCGACGCGGTGAAAGCGTTCAAAAATATGTGGCAGCTCCTCGCTCGGAATGCCGACGCCGGTATCGGCGATCGTCAGGATGGCGTCCTTACCGTCATCGGATGGCCGCAGACGAACCGATATGCTCCCGGTCGGAGTGAATTTGAAGGCGTTCGAAAGCAGGTTGAGTACAACCTTCTCCCACATTTCATGATCAACGTAAACAGGCTGACTCAGCGCGGGGCAGTCGATCTCAAGCTTCAGGTTCGCCTGATCGCAGATCGATTGAAAGGCGCCCGCCAAGCCCGCTGTATAAGCGGCGAGGTCGACAGATTCATATCGGGGTTGATACCGATGAGCCTCCAGCCGCGAGAAATCCAACAGGGTATTGACGAGCTTCAATAAACGAATTGCGTTTCGCTGAACCGGCAATAACTCCGACCGTGTAGCGTCCGATATGGCATTCGGCCTTGCCAAAATGGCTTCGAGAGGACCAAGGATAAGCGTCAGTGGGGTACGGAACTCGTGGCTGACATTTGAAAAGAACGCTGTCTTCGCGCGGTCAATTTCGGCAATCTTGTCCGCGCGCTGGCGTTCGCTTTCGATCGCGCGCGCATTATTGAATGCTGACGTCAGTTGCGAAGAAAGGAGCTCGTAGAAGTTCAGATAGGCATCATCCAGCCGGTGGCCGGGATGCGCACCAGCAA
>Ga0114129_10011721_pt1 | contig 12476 bp, 9 predicted proteins | sample RhiMetdeltSRZDD1_FD_80071 | JGI IMG/M metagenome (GOLD analysis project Ga0114129, IMG submission 80071) | Populus rhizosphere microbial communities from Tennessee, USA - Rhizosphere MetaG P. deltoides SRZDD1 (version 2) (version 2) | ecosystem: Host-associated > Plants > Roots > Rhizosphere >...
AGCATCTCTCCCATCGAGTTCGTCGCGATGTGAGCGAATTTCTGCCCGGCTGCGATGACAAGCATTTCCCCGTCTTCGTTCGAGAGGTAGAGCTTACCATCAGATGCTACCGGAGATGCGCTGAAGCCGCTGCCGACTACCGGCAGTCTCTGACGATAGACTTCCTCGCCGGTCCGCAAATTGTAGGCGTCCAACACTCCGTTGTTCGCGAGCACATAGAGAATGCCGTCATAGATTAGCGGTGTCGGCATGTAAGATCCGCGACCCGTGCGGCTCCACGCGATCGCCTCACTATTCGACTTACCCTCAGGCAGTGTAAGGTCCCCACGGGCGCCCGCCTTCACCACAAAAATCGGACGTTCGGGGCCCCGGCCGCTGACGACAGCAAACATGTCATCGGAAAAGACCGGCGTCGGCGCTGTGATCTTCGAACTTCCCCCGAGCCGCCACAACTCCTTCCCGATGCGCGGGTCATAGCCCCGGATGTGGTTGGACGCGTTCGCGACCAGTACCGGCCCCACCGATGTCATCGCAACGGTCGGCGTCCCCCAAGACGGAAGCTCTTCGCGCTCGGTCTTCCACACGGTTTTGCCGGTGTCAGCATCGAGGGCCAAAAGGAATGAATCATTCTGGGTGTCGCACTGAAGAATGACGAGATTGTTCCAGATGATCGGCGAACTGGCCGGGCCCCATTCGTATGTCGGAATGTCGTATGCGCCCAGGTCGAGCCGGCCCAGATCGACCTTCCAGAGAAGCCGCCCGCTGACATCGTAAGCATAGACACCTTGCGACCCGAACCACGCGACGACTATGCGTCCGTCGGTTGCGGGAGTCGAGTTCGCGTAGGTCGATTTGATGTGCCGCTTCTCGATCGGCACTCCCTGGTGAGCGACGCGTTCCCAGAGGACCTTGCCGGTTCGTTTGTCGAGCGCATAAATCATCCATCGATGCTGCGAGCGATCTTTTGATGCATCGCCGTCGCCATACAAACCTGGGCGGAAGGTCGCCTTCGGGTCACTGCTGACAGCGCTCGTGACAAAGATGCTGTTTCCCCAGACGACGGGACTGGAATGAGCGAGCCCGGGAATCGGCGTGCGCCATAGAATATTCTCGCCCGTCTTGGGGTCCCACCGATCAGGGAGATTCTGCCGCTCGGCTATACCCGAAGCCTGTAAGCCGCGGAAGGAAGGCCAACTCCCATTCGGTGTGTTCGGTGTGTTTGGGGTGTTCAGGTCGGCGCGCGAAGGCGCTCGCGCACCGGCTGTCCTGACGATGCGCCGCGGGGCGATGGTTTTCACTTCTCCAGTCGGCGCCCAGGTGCTGCGGTCGATAATCATTCTTCGCACCGTGCACTCATCCGATATGACGTCGAAGTTGAGGTGGCTACCGTCTAATCGAATGCGATATCGCCCGGGCCCTTCACAACCCTTGGGTGCGCCGGTCACTGACATCTCAATCTCATCACCCTTGCTTTTCCAGTTGCCCGTCAGTTTCGGCCAGCCTTGCCCCTCGAGCGTAAACGTGCCGCGCGGATCGAACTTTGCGACAAAGGCCCCAAACTTCATTGAGTAAGATGGGACTTGCACATCAGTCTGCTGGTTAGTCTGTTGGCTAGCGCCCGCCGGTCTTGAGGCGCTGGTGGCCACAATACCAATTGCGAACAACATCGCGAGCCCGAGTCTTTTGCAATCTATTTTTCTCATCAGCATCCTTCGCTCAATCTAAGACCACTGAAGCTCAGTTGATCACTACCTAACCAGAGCCCAATCAGCCGGTACATGGCTCAGTAATGGAGTGTCCGGTTGCGCCATCCTACCGCAGACGACCCCACTTCTTCCATACGGAGTCGTCGTAGAGCAGCTTCAGGAAGATGCAGCCAACCACCGAGCGCGCCTGAAACCCTGTCTTTGTCGCTTCGTGCGTCCAATACCAGTCCAGTCATCGGCACGCGATGCGGCGTCGTGTTCAGGAAATTGAAAACCGGCGCAACGAGCGCTTCGAAGTCGGCCCGCGATCCCGTAGTCGTCGCGGTCCACGTGATCCAATCGAGCTTCGTATAGAGTCGCCGATAGTCGAGCGCAAGTGCGCCGCGCTCCTGTATGTGGCGATAGAAGGCCATTTCTTTTCGCGCGACGGTGGCGGGGAAGAGGTTGAGACCGAGCACGCGATCCCAGACGAGGTTGTACATCTGGCTCCACGTGGACGGCTGATTGAAAGGCGAGACGGGAATGATCGGCGACGTCGGCCTCCGCCGCCCAACGCTCGGCTCACCGCGAGGCGCTGAAGCAGTACAATGTGCCATGCGTCCGCACGTAGACTCGTCCATCGCTCAGGGCGGGCGTTGCATTGATCTCGTCGTCGATTTCGTTGACGGCGAGCACCTCCCACTGGGCACCGGCTTTGAGAACGGTGATCTTGCCTTCGGTATTCGCGAGGAACACCTTACCGTCCGCAGCGACGGGTGACGCATAGTATTCGCCCAGCGCGCCGGGGCTGCGTCCCTCCTTCAGAATGCGGCCGGTCGCAGGATCAAGCGAGGTGATGATGCCGCCGGTCTTCACCATGTAGTACACGCCCTGGTACAGCAGCGGCGCCGGAATAAACGGGATGTTCTTCTGAAGGCGCCAGCGAATCGCGCCAGGCTCGAGATGGCCCCGCGCGTTGCCCGGGCGAACGGCGATCGCCCCCCACTCGCCCACGCCCAACGCACGCGCCTTGTTCCATTCCTGGGCGTCGATGAACTTGTCGTCGTTCTCATCGATCCAGCCGAAGTGCTCGCCAAGGCCCGGATCACTGCGAAACTCCTCGAATGACAGGCGCCCGTCCTTGTTCTTGTCGTATTGCGACAGCACCGCGGCGAAGGTCGGCATCGACGGCTCATTGCTGCCAAGGGTGGAGATCATCACGGTGTCACCGTGAGCCAAAGGCGTGCCGAGCGCGCCACTGGATGCCACCGGCAGCCACCAGCGCTGGGTGCCGGACGCGAGGTCATAGGCGTCGAGACGCGTCGTGCCGAGCACAATCACGTCCGCGCGAGTTGCGTCCGGTCGAAAGACCATGGGCGTCGACCACCCAATCATCATGCCTGGTCGACTGGTCTTCCATCGCAGACGCCCGGTCGAGCGTTCGAGCGCAATGACAAAGGACCCCGCATCATGGTCGCATACCAGCACGACCGTGCTCCCGTCGATGATTGGCGAGCCGGCCATTCCGTAGAAGTTCTTGAAGGGGCCGAGGCGAGAGGTCCAACGCACTTGCCCGTCGTTGTTGTACGACACCAATCCAAATTCAGGGAAGAAGGCGACGACGCCGCTCTCGTCAGCCGCTGGGGTTGGTGATGCCGGATCGTTGGCTTTGTACAGGGCCTGCACCCGCTCGCGCCGGACTTCCCGGCGCCATAATTCCCGGCCGGTCCGCGTGTCCAGGCAGAACGTAATCAACCGGTCGCCTTCGCTGGCGGTGCCGTAGAGTCGAGTGCCCACCACGACCGGCGACGACTGACCGTAGGGCACCGACGCCTTCCACGCTACGTTCTTGGCCGGCGAAAACTCGACGGGATACCCCACGGACAAATCGACACCAGACCCGTTGGGTCCGCGAAACCGCGCCCACTGCGCGTCGGCGCGGCCAACGGTGAGGATCAACAGCAGAAAGGACGCAATGAAAACGAATGAGCGGTTCATAGAGATTGGGGCCTCCTGATACTTCAAGAGTACAGTACTTACTCAGTTGGTGAAATTCCAAAGTAAGCTCTCAAGCACAAAGCAATTAGTAATGCGATTCCTACAAGTAGAAAAGCCATGAATAGTCTAGGAGGCCCTGAAGGATCTCCTCTTTTCATATGCTCTTTAATGCTCTTTAACAAAAGAGTCGCTATTGTCCGCCTTCTTTCTATCGTTTGTGTGGCGTGTTGGAATGAGCGGTTCTCCCTTCCAATAAACGGCATTATTGTCTGTAAACTCCTTTGCCAATCCTAGTGATTCTTCTAGCTTTGCCCTAATGGTTACTGCTTCGAGAAACCGCTGATAAAAGCGCGAGTGTATCCGTCAGTCTAATTACTCGCATCCAAGCCTCCCGGCACAAATTGGACGGCAGCGGCCGGCACCCACGTAACGTAACCATTCCGCTTGGCTGAAATTGCGCTGTAGCCTGCGGCAGGCTTCCGCGACAATATCACCACCCGACACGAGAAAGCCGCGCATACCTATGTTCCCTCCCACGATCAGGATGCGACTATCCACAGCGAAGGCCAGTGCTTCGGGTTTACTCGGGTAAAACAAGTCGCTCGCGATAGCGCCAGTACGCGCGCTCCACACCCGAACGCGCCCGTCCTCACAAGCTATGGCCATCAGCGTTCCGTCTGGGCTCACCGTCAGGTGCTTATCGCCTGGGCAAAATTCCGCCTCCCAGATTTGCTGCAACGGACTAACCTCTTTGGCTGAAGGTGGCATGCGCGTCACCCGGACCATACGATCCTTGCTCGCCATCAACAACATTTCACCCGGCGAAAAAACGGCAGCAATAACGTCGCCTGTACCGACCGGCATCCAGGGTTCGGTCCCGCTGCCCCAATCCCATATCCGAAGCCCTTCATTCGGAACGACAATCGCGATCTGTGCGCCGCTTTGGGAAAAAGAGAGAGACTTACCGCCCGTGGCGGCGTGAGCAATCTCGCGCCCCGCAATGGAGTCGTATAGCCATACGCCCCCGTCCCGCTTTGCGACTGCGACCATTCCCTGTGTCGGGTGCCAGGCTAGGGCTCCGATGTTATCGGGGATCGGCCAGGATGTGATCTCTTGGGCGTCTGGCAATGCAACGATGCGCAGCATCTTCACGGATTCGTCTATCAGGGCGAGACGGTCGCCGGCGGGGCTAAACGCGACCTGGGTGAATGACGACAACTGTAGAAGGCTCGGCTTCGCAGTGGTCCCGGACAAATCCAAGGCGTTACCGCTGCCGGCATAGTTCGATGCCAGCAGCAGCCCCGAACCTGATATGGCTAACTGATCGACCTTTTCAGAGGTGTTCAAAACGTCGGACTCGCGGCCAGCTGTAACCTCTGCGAATTGTACTCCCTGACCGCCATCGACTACCGCCAGTACATTGCCGGGCAGGAACGCCAATCCGGTCGCAACATTCCCGCTGGGGATGTTCAAGCGCCCGACGACGCGCCCCTGTTCACGGTCCCACAAGTCCACGAAACCGTCTCCGCGCGCGATCGCAGCCAGATGGCCGTCCGGATCGAGCGCAAGACGCCAGAGCGCATAATCGAATCTGAACTCTGTGATCTGCCAGGGGCGAAACGCCAGAGGATCGATCACGCGCAACGACCCGTCGCTGCTTACCGTGGATATGAACGACGATTTTGCCTTCGCCGATGAGTACGCGATTTCCCTGACCGCGCCCCTGTGCGAGAACGCGAACTGATCCGAGGCGGTGGTCGGCGACCAGACATGCATCTCCCCCTCGTCGTCGCCGGACGCTAACTGGTTTGACCCTGGGCTGAAAACGAGTACGGTGATGCTGCCGCCCGAAGTGTGTTTCATCGACCGGAGCGGGCTGCCGTCCTTGACCGCCCAGACTTGAACCTGCCCATCCTGATTACCGGACGCGGCGAGATTGCCGTCGGGAGAAAGCGCGACCACGATGCGCCCGTCGCCCGAAGATGCGCTGCGCTCCCAGAGGCGGGCGCCAGTTCTCGCGTCCCATCCACAGACCTTTCCAGAGCTGTTGGCTGTCACTGCGATGGTGTGAGAGCCGGAAGCGGCGACGCTAGTGACTATCCCACGTTCATTATATTTTGCGAAAGGCGTAGCCAAGCCAGAACGAACTTGATTGAGATTCCAAAAATTGATCGAACCGGCGATTGTACCGGTTACTATCAAGTCATTGCCTATGAAGGCAGCTGCCCCCACGGGCGCTTCGTGTGCAAGCACTGCAGCAGGTGTGTCAGAGGGCACATCCCAGATGAGAACGGTGTTATCTGTTTGGCCTTCCCACACTGCCGACACGTCCGCGTTAAGCCCGAAGGCGAATGTCGCGATACGCTTTCCATCGGGTGCTGCCGCCATCCCGCCGGTTCCGTTAGGATGGGTGCCCGCGCCGAGTGGGCGAAGCAACATACCGGTTCCACTGCGTAGCATCGCCTCGATGTCGGGCGAGCGCACGCCGACATCGGCCAGCTCGCGAATCGCCTCGACCAGCATCAGCGTGCTAGCCGGGAGCGCCGATTGATCGCCGTTGCGCAACTGTACAGCGCGGGCCGCTAGGTCGCGGGCCTGGGCTTCGCGGACGCTGCGCTGCCTCAACATTATCGTGGCAACGATAATGATCAGTAGGGCAATTGTTGCGCCCGACGCGATAACTTTCCATCGGGTGGAAAAGCGGCGGCTGGCATGCACATACTCTGTTTGCAAAGCCGTCGGCAAGGGGCGCGTCTCATTAGCCTGGGCCAGCCATTGCTCCGCTTTTTTTATGTCTGCGCCGTGCAATAAGCTGTACCAATGCCTGCCTCGCATATCCCAGTCTGTGGCGCTGACAGCTAATTGCGCATGATCAGCCAGCCAGTCTGGGTCACGCCGCAGCGTAGCATCAAGCTTGGCAACGCAGCTTTCGAATGAGTCTGCGCCCGAGAAATCGGACCACTGTAGCGATCTTAACGCCTCGGGCATCTCGGCGTTGGGTAGTGTCCTAATTTGATTTTCCCTATCTGTGCTTCTGGCACGAAAAAGTTTTCTTTCTGCTTGCAATCCCTCAACGGTTCAATTACAATCCCGCCGAACAAATTTGTTCTTTGAGTCTTTCACGCTCTGCTGTTGAAGGCAAGGTCACAGGCGAAAGCCTCTTACTGCAGCCGGAAACACAGTGCCTTTCTATTCATAGAGGGGCTTAAACCCCGCTCTTAATGGAAGGAGATTGACATGGACACGCACGTCTCATGGCATACCGAGAAGACGTTACCTCTAACTGTCGCTAACACTGGATTCCTACTAGACCGCATGGGTGAGGACTGTCACCCGCTGCAGTTTTTGCGCGAGCTAACCCAAAACTCAATCGAAGCAATCCTTCGGACGCCCGAAAAGCAAGGTGAAATATTTTGGGATGTCGATTGGAAAACCTTTGATGATAGGGGCTACTTCAAGCTTTCCATAACCGATAATGGCGACGGGATGACTGGCGATGAAATGGTGCATTACATCAATAAGCTTTCATCCTCAGTATCCGAACAATCATTCATTGGCAACTATGGTGTCGGAGCAAAGATTGCTGCAGCAACGCGGAATCATGCAGGACTTCTTTATCTGTCTTGGCGAGATGGCCAAGGGGCAATGATTCATTTATGGCATGACCCCGAAACTGCGCAATATGGACTCAAGCAGTTTCATCTAGGAGGTTCATTTGAGCACTATGCCGAAGTACAGGATGACATAAAACCGGATGGTATAGAACGACACGGAACGCGAGTGGTTCTACTTGGGGATTCTGAAGACTCTGATACAATGACTGCACCTCAAGGTGCAAGTTCTCCATCGCGCTGGATTGCCAAGTACCTAAATACAAGATATTTCAGATTCCCGGATGGTATCACAATCAAATCACGTGAGGGCTGGACTACACCTCGGTCAAGTAAAGATACGAACGTTCTGCGAGCGATCATAGGGCAAGAGAAGTATTTGAAGGAGCGTTCAATTCACAGTGGTAAGGTCAACTTGCAGGGAGGTATCGCGCACTGGTGGATTCTACCGAACGACAAAGCACTTAGTCAGAATTCAGGCTTTATCGAATCGTCAGGCCATACTGCTGCCCTCTACAAAAATGAATTATATGAGCTGCAAACTAGCCGTGCTGGTATGGCCCGTCTACAACAGTTCGGGGTGATGTTAGGTTACAGGCAGGTGGTCATTTATGTTGAACCTCTAGCAGACGAATCAACTAAGATTACGACGACGACGGCTAGAACTCACTTAATGATGAATAGTGAACCACTACCGTGGACTGAATGGGCTGCAGAATTTAGACAAAAGCTACCAAATGCAATCGCGGACCTTATCAAAGAGTTTTCTGCAGGTACATCTGCAGAAGACCATAACAAGTCTATCCGCGAACGTTTAAGACAGATTCTCGATCTTTACAAAGTAAGCCGTTATAGGCCATCTACAAATGGAATTCTACTGATGGACATGGACAACCTTACTCAGGGAAATCTCTCGCGGATCATAAGAGAATATACGCCTCGCGGTCCCGGCCACAGCTCAGGAGGAAAGGGCGCTGCTGCAGGCGGCGCGTATTCTGCTTACTTAAAGAAAGACGGTGCCCCAAGCCAAGAGGTGCAGACTGAAAGTATCTTCCCTGAAGTGATGTGGGTTAGTGTCAAGGATGGTACTCGTGTACCCCCTTACCTTGAGGACAGGGCGGCGACATTTTTGCTAGATCAGAATACCCTAGTGATTAATGGTGACTTTCGTGTCTTCAAAGACATGATTGACAAATGGAATCGCGATTTAGGAAGTGGCCCCGGAATAAAGGATACCGTTACCGACGCGGTGCGGAATTGGTTTCAGCAGTCCCTAGTGGAGACTGTTATCGGCGTTCAGGCACTGCAGAAATCGAAAGAGTGGACAGATGAAGACATTAAAAGAGCGATCTCAGAAGAGGCGCTAACTGCTGCAGTAATGCCAAGGTATCACGTGTATAACTCAGTAAAACGAGAATTAGGTTCTAAGCTTGGAAAGATGCAATTGCCTTCGCCGTAATTTCTGCAGCAAAGACTCTGCAGGGATTTCATTAGCGCACGGAGGGCGTCCCTTGTCGTGGCCGACTTAATGGGGTTTACACCCAAAGGGAGCCGCTTTCGCGGTCGGGTTCGATTCCCACGCCCTCCGCATCCCAAAGCTATCACTGAGTCAAAGAATGGTTCAAGGTCTCGCGCACCCATGTTGAGAGATCAACACCTTGGGCCTTTGCCGCTTTCGTGTATGCCGTTCGTTCGTCCGGTTGCACACGCGCCTGCAGAACTACACTGCGAGCCTCACCTTTTGCGAGTTTTGGACGCCCGGCTTTCTTTGATTTCTTCTCTGGCACTTCTGATCTCCTGCAGAATTGCTGCCTGTACTGCAGTCTTAGGTGAATCGACCGGGGGCAGCTCTAAGACGGTAACGTATCGCTTCCCCCTATCATGTTTTCCTGCAGCATGCGCCCAAGCGTAAGCGCGTTTCGCCTTCGGATGTCCTCGAATATTGAAAATCTCAACGTCGCCTTGCCAGACAGTCTCGCCTTGAAACGTCTCGGTCACAGGCACAGTCTCAACGTATGTGGCATCGCAACGATGCAGCCGACGAATCGCAGCAATCAATTCTTTGATGTAAGCCATTAGCCGGCAGCCTCAACTAAGTCTCCCCAACTCCAAAAGTCCCGCTCGATTCCGGCTGCCATCGCTGGCGTCATTCTGAGTGAGTTATGGCGGCGCACGAAGTTATAAGCCGCGAAGTGCAGCGCAACTGCAGCCTCGAAGTTTTCTAGTTTCTTTGAGAAGGCCAGCGTTAGGCGATTGAGCCTTTTGACATGAAGCCGCGTAGTGGCATTGAGCCGCTCAACGTGACTGGTCGAAATCCGCCACATCTCAGGATTGCCGTTGATTGCTTGCTTGCTGATAGAAACGATCTCAGGGGGAGAATACTTTCGTTCTGGCGTGTACCTACCGCTATCATCGGTCGAGTACGACTTTACAATCTGTCCATAGTCAACGTCTGCGCCAAAAGCTAGTTCAATAGCGTTGGAATACGCTGCAAGCGCATCGGTCGAAATCTGCGTGCGGCTTTGTAATCGACTCGCCAAATCTAACAGGAAAGCATTCGCGGTTATGCGGTCGCGCTTCCCAACTGTGAAAGATGGAACGATTTTAGTCTCCGAATCGACCGCACAAAACGTCCACACGTCGCCAACCTGTCGGGGGTCATCACTGAAAGTGACGTGGCGCTGTTTCTTCGCGACGAATCCCCAAACCTCATCAAGCTGCAGATGGCTGCAGTTCAGATTCCGCATTCTTGCATCAAGCACCTTAGCGCAACCTTGGCCGATACGAACACCAAGCCGCATGATTGTATCGCGATGGACATCGGTCATTCTCTCAATCGAGCGAATGCTAGCACCCTCAGCCAAAGCCGCGATAACCGCAATCTGTTTGTCTTTCTGCAGCACATTTGTCATAGCGTCCCCCTTACTATGAGAATAGTGTACTACAGAAATATATCCGTGTCAAGAACTATTTTTGTACTACAACTATGATTTCTTGGAGGGATAGAGATGGCGTACCATCTGGATGAATGCAACTCCAATAAGGCTATCGGTGCTCATCAAACCAGCAATTGCATGCCATCGAGCCGGCAGCAGAGATGCGCGGAGTGTCAGTACAAGCTATCAACCGTCTCGTTCAGCGGGGCAGGTTAAGAGTTGTGGAGATCGACAGACACAAGTTTGTGTACAAAAGGGAAGTCGAGAACTACAAGCCGGGAGTAGGTGATAGGCCAAAACAAACCGCGAAGAAATCTCGCCTGAAGAAATTCAAATTAGGACACTACCCGGCGTTGCGCCAGAGCAGGGGGACTAACGGCTTATTGAGACCCACAGCTTGTCGCAATTCGACGGCGCACACTTCAGAGGACACAGACTCGGGAGAAACAACAAAGACGAAAAATGTTGCATTGACGATTCCGTCCACGATGCGGCGAAGCCAGTCGGCAGCTGGTGGAATCTCACGACGATCCACCCAAGATTGGACGCCACGTTTCCCGAGCTCTTCCGCCAGTCTATCGACAAAAGCTGTATCCTCGCGCGCGTAGGATATGAAAACTTTTACAGGTTGCGAAATGACGAAATCCTCTCCAGCTCTAGTAATATGACCCGGGCTGAAGTCCCCATTGGTATGAGCGTCTAACGACTCGGTTGACCGGGCCGCCGAGCCGCGCTGAAAGAAATCATGCGAAATCCGCTTCGGCGGCTCCGGTCGAACCGTTTGTTGTTCGGCGGCGGCTTGACCGGCAAGTTGCTTCTTTATTTTAGTATCCTGAAACCCTTCAACGCTCGGCCTGAAAACTCTTGCCAGGCCTTCTCATTTTCGGCGGAAGCGCCTGTGCCCGGATCTTCAACATAAAGCAAAATGAACTCGTTGCGTTTGGCGTCATCGACCAGACGCACGAAACGCTGAAAGATTATTGACTCACTAATGCGATAACCTTTGCTCTCCAGAAATGACGCGGCGCGAGCGACATCTGATTGTGGATTCTGCTTGAGCGCGGCAGGAACATTCGGAATGCCTTCGGCATTTACGATGTATGTTTGCCCGCCAAGATTAACGGTTTTTGTGAGAGGGTAATCGTATGTGGCTTTGATGTTGGGCAGATAGCCTTCAAACTGCATCATGTACATGCGCTTGATACGCTTCTCCTTATCGGCGTTAACAAAGAAGTGCTGCTCCACTTGCGCCCTGTCATACAAGATAAAACTCTGTGAGCCGACGTACGTAAACGCCTTATCAAACTTAATGCGGATAGTAGGAAGAGAAGTGGAAGTCAGCACCTGACGTTTGACGCGCCGCATGTGGTTAGATTCAGTTTTGGCCGGAGATTGACCGAGGACAGGACTAGACAACAGTAAGCTGGTCGCGAGTGCATAAACGAACAGTAGGGTTTTCCTCATGATTACATTTCTCGCTCTCTGCCCATCAATACGAGCCGCCGAACGGTGGAGTTGACGCGGCGGCGCGAATCAAAGCACCCTTCGCCGCACCGCGCAAGTTGAGAAACAGGCTCCCGCCGCTCGCGTCCAACGAATAGTTCGGTTGCGCCCGCACAGACGGTCACGGTTTGGGGAGAGCAAGTATTTTGATTTTGAATACGTCGTTGTATTTGATCTTTTGATCTTTCACCTTTTTGGTTTTCGACATGTAATACACACGAAGCTGCATGCCCATTAGATCAGCCAATTTGATTTCGCGCTCGGTTCCGTCAGCCATTTTGTGTGTGTAGCCTTTGGGGAGAACGCCGACAAAGGATTCTTCTTTGTCCTTTTTCTTGTAGGTCAGCGTAAGCTCTCGCGTATCTTCGTTCACCGCTGTGACGACACCCGTCCAAGTGTCACCGGTATAGTTCATCGGATAATAGTCAGGTTCCGCAGTTCCTTTCTGGCCGAGTGACATGCTGGCAGAGATGATCAGGGTGCCAAGGACTAAAAGTAGTTTTCGCATTGAGGATCTCCTGCTGTGCAAATGAGCAACCGAACGTCAGGCGTCAGCGGGCGCGCGCGACGGCGTTGGATGAACTACAAACCTCCGCTGCGCGCGCTCCGCTGCAACCGCGTGTTGAACTAAGCGCTTCGCGCAGAGTCAGGAACCCGCCTTAGAAATACTCGATCATTCTCGATCTGAAAGTCTGATCCACTACACTTCGATTTGCGACCAAGCAAATCAATCCGGAGGTGTA
>Ga0114129_10011722_pt1 | contig 12475 bp, 11 predicted proteins | sample RhiMetdeltSRZDD1_FD_80071 | JGI IMG/M metagenome (GOLD analysis project Ga0114129, IMG submission 80071) | Populus rhizosphere microbial communities from Tennessee, USA - Rhizosphere MetaG P. deltoides SRZDD1 (version 2) (version 2) | ecosystem: Host-associated > Plants > Roots > Rhizosphere >...
CCCACCTCACGCGATCCGAGCGCGCACAAGACCGACATCCCGGGACTCGTTCTCTCGAGCGCCGCGATCGCGCTGCTGACCTACACGCTGATCGAAGCCCCCACCTACGGCTGGGGCGCCGGCCGCAGCCTCACGGGCTTCGCGCTCGCCGCAGCGCTGTTCGCCGCCTTCATCGTCCGCGAGCGCACCGTCGTGGAGCCGATGCTCGACGTCAGCCTCTTCCGCAACCTTCGCTTCACCGCCGCCAGCGGCTCCGTCACCATCGCATTCTTCGGGATATCCGGCTTCAGCTTCCTCATCACCCAGTACTTCCAGTTCTTCAAGGGCTACCACCCGCTCTCGACGGGGGTCCACCTGTTGCCGGTCGCGTTCGCCGTGGGGATCATGTCGGTGCTCGGGACCCAGCTCGCTGTTCGTTTCGGCACCAAGCAGGTCGTCACCGTCGGTCTGTTCTTCTTCGCCGTCTTCTTCGCTTGGGTCTCCACCGCAGACACAGGAACCAGCTACCTCGAGATCGTCGGCCAGATGCTGCTCGGCGGGAGCGGCGTGGGGCTCGTCAGCGCACCCGCGACCGAAGCGATCATGGGCGTCGTGCCGAAGGCCAAGGCCGGCATCGGCTCCGCCGTCAACGACGCCACCCGATTGCTTGGAAGCACCCTCGGCGTCGCCGTGATCGGCAGCGTCTACGCGTCTCTCTACAACAGCCGACTGAGCGACAGGCTTCCCGCCGAGCTGGCCCCGCGGCTCGCGCGCACCGCGCACGACTCCGTCGGCGGTGCGCTCCAGCTCGCCAACCGCAGCAGCGTCAGCGGCCACCCCGCACTCGCGAACGCCGTCCACGCCGCCGCTTCCAACGCGTTCTTCCACGGCTTCAACGCCGCCTGCCTCGTGGCCGCAAGTGTCAGCGCAGTGGCCGCGATCGGCAGCCTGGTGCTACTCCCAGCCCATCCCGAAACCGGGTTGACCCTCGCCCTGGAGTCCGAATAGCAACAGTCCTGCAAATTCGCTCCGGGCAAATCTGAGCGTGCCAGTGGTTGCGTGGCCGTCGAGTCTGGGATGGCGTGGGATGGTCAATCCCATGAAGGTTCTCGAAATGAGTGGGACTGACACGAGCGAGCGGAAGTTGCTATTCGCGCGCGCGCGTGAAACATCAAATCGGATCCGCGGGGCCCGCCGGTTCGCGTAACCGGGAGCGGGACTAAAAAGGCTGCAAATCGATGACCGCGCGCCAGTCGCCCGCCAGGCGAAGACCCTGGTGTGCGACAGAAGGCTGTCCACGACTAGTCGCAGTTTCGTGACTAAGAGTTAGTCGGAACTGGTATTCGCGCGCGCGTGTAGCCCGAAGAGCTCTGATTGACCTCGGGCACGTGACCGAGGATGCAAACACCTGGATCTCTCGCTCGCGATGCGTTTCCTGCTTGCCAGTAGTTCCGTGACCCGTCTATCCGGGACATGATGAAAGCCTTGCGTCGGCAAACCGGCTCAGGGCCCAAAGCGCGCGGCCCGCGGCGTAGCGTGTGCGCTAGGTCATCATGAATCGCGTATGAACAAGCCGCGCATCTTCCTCGGGTCGTCGGGTGAGCAGGCCAAACTGCTCCGGGCGCTGACGCGAGGGCTCTCAGAGGTCGCCGACGTCGAGCCGTGGACGACGACGTTCAACCCCGGGCGGTCCACACTCGACCGGCTCGTCGAGCTCTCCCAGGTGGTCGATTTCGCCGCGTTCGTGTTCGCCCAGGACGACTGGACCACGACCGATGCGTCCCAGTCCGGCCAGGCGTCGCCGCGCGACAACGTGGTGTTCGAGGCGGGGTTGTTCGGCGGTGCGCTCGGCATCCGGCGCACGTTCATCCTCCACGCGCACGGCTCGAAGCTGCCGAGCGACCTGCTCGGGCTGACCTCGGTCCGCTACGACCCGGCCACCAGCCCGGCGGAGGTTCGCGCGATCAACCAGAAGCTCCGCAAGGCGATCGAGACCGAGGGACGCCGCGGCCCGGTCGAGGGGCTGTGGTGGCAACTCTCGCTCACCATGCGAACCGAGGCCGAACCATCGGCGGTGAGCCTCCTGCGCATCTCGCGTGACCGAGACGGTGGCCTGAACGTCACCGGCCGGGCCTGGGGGGAGGACGGCACGCTGTCCTCCCGCTACTGGAGCGAGGCTGCGAAGGAGCGCAGGGATCCGGCCGGCATCCTCTACTTCTGGAAGGGCGAGCGCCCGCGAGACCCGAATGCCCCGCAGCTCGAGGGCACCGGCGAGATCAGGGTGGAGACGGCCGACCGCGCCACTGGGTACTGGACGACACGTTCGGACCGCGACCCCGGGCTGAACGCCCGAACCGCCGGCGTCTACCTCCGAGCCGACCCCTCAGACCTCGAGGTGCTGGACGGCGGGAGCGAGGAGGAGCGGGCCCAGCTCATCGCGCAGCGCCTCCGGGAGTGGAAGTCGGCCGCGAACGCTCTCTGAGCACCGCACGCCTCCGCGTGAAGAGGAGGGGAGCGAACCACGTAGTCGGGTGCGTTGCGCTCAGCCTTCGGCGAACCTGCTGACGAGCTCCTCCTGCCCAGACGTCTCGAGGGCGCGCGGCCCCCGCGCCGCCCGGACGGCAGCGATCGCGACCGTCGGGGAGGCGCCGGCGTCGACGAGCGTGCAGGCGGCGATCATCCCGCTTCGGCCGAGCCCACCTAAGCATGTGACGACGACTGACTCGCCTCGCTCGAGCCCGTCGCGACACCACCCGACGAGGTCGACGGCCTCGCTCAGCGAGCACGTTCCCTGATCGGGCACGGGAAGCCAGCGGTAGTAGAGCCCGAACGCTTCGGCTCTGCTGCCGAGATCGGGAACCCCGGCCCAGTCGAGCTCGGCATCTGTGGACAGGCATAGCAGGCGATCCACGCCCTCGGCGCGCAACCGGACAAGGTCCGCTTCGAGGTTGCGATCGCGATCCCGCCGCCCGGGACAGATCGTCATTCCGAGGCGGCCGGGGCCGATTTGCGGGGTTTCGACCCAGTCGACCCGCAACACGAGGTTGGCCTCAACGGTGGTAGCGACCTGGTCGGCGAGCGAGCACGCGGCGACGAGCGCCGACTGCTTCTGCAGACGCGACGGCTCTGGAAAGCCAAGCGTGTGGACGGCGTAGCGCAGCCCGGCTACGTGGTACTGCAGCGGATTGCGATCGTCGTGGCAGACCTGGCTGATCGTGCTCCGCAGCACTCGGAGAATCTCCCACGCTCGGATGAGGTGCGGCGATCGCACGTCATCGGGAACGTCGACGAGTGGGGCGCGCAGATCGGCGACCTCCCTGAGAGCGAGGGTGATCGAGATAGCCTCCTGCAGTTGGGCGTCGTCCTCGATGGGTGTGAGCAGATACAGCAGGTCATTCTCGAACTTCGCCACATCTTTGAGGACGTGCCCACGAGCGGCGTGGAAGAAGTCGATGACCCACACGTTGTCGTGCGCGTCGACCAGGATGTTGGCCGCGTTGAGGTCGCCGTGCACGTACGACACGTAGTGGTAGTCCTGCGTGGGGAGAGGGGTGCGTGTGAGGAACTCGTCGTAGAACCTGCAGACGTTGGGCAGCTCGAGTCCGCCGGGGAACTCGAGCGTCATCCGGGTCGCGTCCGGCACTAGGGCTGCGACGGCGGCCAGCACGTGCGGGGCCTTGTCCGCGGAGAACTGGTAATGGGAGAAGAGCGGCAGCCGCTCGTAGCGGGCCGCCGCGTACAGCGGCCCGAGGATGTCGTCGAAGGCGGTCTGCAAGAGCGAAGCGAGCTGCGGGGTCGGAACATCTGCTGCGAACATCGACTGCAGCGTCCGCACGCCGCCCTGGCCCATCGCCGCGTAGGAGTACTTCAGTCCGGCGCGGTTGGCGAGGTCGACGAAGCCCCGAACACGAGGGGCGTTGTTGCCTAGCACGTCCTCGACCTGCTCAAACGCCACGCGCTCCTGCGCGATCGACCGGTTCGGGCCGAGCTTGACCACCGCCGGTGCGTGCTGCTGGCCGAGGGCGTCCCGGCTGACCGCCCGCCAGACCGTGGCCTCGGAGTAGCCGCCGTGCAAAGGGTCGAGGTCCACCTCCGTGCTGTCGCGGAAGAGGTGGGCCACAATGCTCCGGTCGCCGTCTTGCAGCGCGGCCACCTCACTGCCGCCGATCCGAGGTTCGAACCCCAGCTGGTGCCGGGGCAGGTCGAGCTCGGCGCCCGGCCGCAACCAGTCGACGAAGTCCGCAAGGGAGTCGAAGCAACTGACGCCAAGGATCTTGTCCAGCTGCGAAAGGGCGTTGAAGTGCTGCGTGCGCGACGCGCTGGCCGTGAGCGCCGAGCACGTCGCGAGCTCGTCGACGCCGAGCCGCGTACTCAGCTCGTAGAGCAGGAAGCTCACCTTCGCCTCCGTCCAGACCCCGACGACACCGATGCGCAGCGGCTCGCCATCGTGCTCGCGCCGGATCCGGTCGAGCTGCGCCTCGAAGTCGGTACCCTCGAAGTCGTTCAGCGTGATCGAGTCGACGATGCACTCGTTGGGCGCGGCCTCGGCCCACTCGTCCATCTCCAGCACGAGGCGCGCGCCGACTGTGCCCTGTATGCAGTGCGCGCCGAAGCGCGCCAGGTGCTCGCGCTGTGCGGGATCGTCGGCGTCGTGCCAGTCGCGGATGTGCACGAGGTCGATCGCATCCGAGGGGAGGCCGCGCGCCCACTGGATGAGCTGGGCCAGCGGCCCTGCGGCCGGCTCCGGTCCGAGCAGGCGGGCCGCCTCCGAGTAGCCGACATGCAGCAGGTTCGGCAGCGGATCGTGAGGGCCAACCGGGTCGACGAAGTCACGTTGCAGGCACTGCGTGATCAGGACGGTCGCCATCTTGCTCCCGTAGCCTGCGCCCGGGACGTGGTGCTTGCAACCCCGACCGTGGACGTCACCAAGGCGGCCTTGGGAGCTAAGGACCCCGGAGAACCCGCCTGTGGACATTCGGCCGACGCCGACCTTGCAGATCGGATCGACGCGCTGCTGCGCCGCACCTGCAAGCTGGCCCGGGCGCTGACCGGTGCCGAGCAGTCTGCGTTGCAACTACGAAGGCACGCAAGTACTTCAGCCTCAGCGAGAAGTACTCGGCTTTCAGCGAGTTCCGCATCGATCCGCAGGGCGTTGGCCTGCACGGCATGGCGATCCCGCCGGATGAGGTCGTGCGCTTGACGGAAGACGAGGTGGTCCGCCACCCGCTCTTTCGTAACTTCAGCGGCGTGTCGGCCAGTCACCCACCGATGCGAGGCTGGCTCGCGACCAGCGTCTGCGGCACAGGCGCGCACACGTACGGGCTGCTCCAGCTGTCCGACAAGAGCGCCGTGACTTCGACGCGTCGGATGAGGAAAACGTCCGCGAGCTCGCGGCGCTGATCGGCGAGATGCTCGAGGCCATGCGCGGCGCGATACGCAAAGGTGGTTCCTGAGGGCCTCTCAGCCAAGATGGAGGACGCCTTCCCGGTCTGACCCGCGGTACTCAACGCGTACTCGCGCGACGCGCAAGCAACCGTCTCAGGAACCTATTCATTCGGGCCTTTGCAGGCAGTTCGGGGATGGGCCGGGCAGGTCTCGAACCTGCGACCTTGGGATTAAAAGTCCCCTGCTCTACCAACTGAGCTACCGGCCCGTGCGGGCCAGTGTAGGGGCTACTCGTCGGCCGTCTTGCGGACGCTTTCCTCCGGGGCGTCTCGCCCGTCGATCTCGACGTGCTCGCGCCGGAGCTCGGCCTCGACGCGTTGCCACTCGGTGACGTTCTCCTTCCGCACGATCACCCGCTCGCGCAGGATCGTCCTGCGTGTGACCACGAGCTCTTCCTCGAACAGCGGGATGGAGACGGAGCCGTCCGCGAGCGTCTCGATCTTGCCGGAGTCGCCGTCCGCGGCCGGCACTCGTTCGTAGGCGACCTCCTCACGGAGCCGCGGGAAATCGGCGGAAACCCGTTCCGTATCCACCTTGCGCCCGAAGTGCGCAGAGCCCACACCTTCCCAGCGCGTCCCGACGCTGGCGTCCTCCGTGTGGACGACGACCTTGTCGCGTGAGCGGAGGGGGCGGCTCGCGCCGCCCCCCGACCCCTCCCGCTCGTTCATTTGGCGTCGCCCTCCACGTCGACGCGCTCCTTGCGCAGCTCGTCCCGCACGGTCTGCGTCTCGGTCTCGACGTCCTTCTCGAGCCCGATCCGCTCCTTCGCGACCGCCTGCTTCTTCACGATCGGCTTCTCCTGGTGCAACGGCACCTCGACCTCTTCCTCCGTGAAGTCGTGATCGCCGACCGGCCGGTTGAGCGGCTCGCGAGTCACGTGGGCGACCTCGCGGTGGAGCTCGACGTCGAGCTCCACCGGCTCGGTCTCGACCCACTTCCGCAGCCGGGCGCTGCCCGCGTCGACGTCGCGCTTGCCGACCTCGATCTCCTCTTCGGAGCGAGTCATCGCCTGATCCGCATCACTCGAGACCGACCGCTGCGGCTGCGCGAGGCCGTAGTACTGCGTCAGCTCCGACTCGCACTCCTGCGAGATCTCGTCTTCGTCGATGTCCGGGCTGTCCTTGACGTGATCCTTCGAGAAGGCGACGCGCAGGCCGTCCTCGGCCAGCTGTGCACCTTCCACCGGTACGAGCACGCGCTTCGTCCCGAAGAACCCGGTGCCGATCCCGATCCATTCCGGCCGGCGGCTTTCGTGGTCGTAGAAGATCTCCTCGACCTTGCCGATCTTCTCGCCGGCGTTGTCATAGACGGGCGCGCCTCGCATCTCGTCGAGGCGAACCTGGTTGAGCTCCTGTTGCTGCATGGGACCCCTTCCCTTGTCGTTATCTCGTGGTTGCGCCCGGGACGTTCGCGCGGGCGTTCTGGCTCTGGAGGTCGGACTGCTTCTGGCGGGCGTCGGCCTTGGCCCGTGTGAGGCCCTGGTCGAGCTCACGCCTGTACTGCTCCTTGCTCTCCTGTCCCTTCTGGTACGCGCCTTCGAGCATGCGCGCAGCCACCTCGCGGCCGCCCAGGCCGAACGCGAGGGCTGCGGCCAGCGCAATTCCGCCGACGAGCGCCGTGTATGTGATGCGCACGATGCCTGGTGCGATCTTCAGCTGCTCGAGGATCATGAACGTCGCGATCGTCATCACGAGGATGGGCACTACCGTGGCCACGATCGTGCCCAGTGCCGTGTCGCCCATCACGCGCCGCACGAGCCCGACCACCGCCGCCGCGACTGCGCCGGCGACGAGGAAGATGAGCAGCGCCGCGATGACGTTCGGGATGTACGCCCAGACTGCTCCGACGAATGCCGTAAGAGCAGCGATCCCGAGCACTGACGCAGCGATCGAGAGCGCGCCCAGGAACAGCGCCCAGAACGTGATCCGCCCGAGCAGCCGGGACGGTGCGGGAACGACCCGCTGGATGAAGTTGCCTCCTGCGCCCGTATGAAGGGTGCGGTCGAGGCCGGCCCGATGCGTCGCGTGGTGCACGAGCTTGCCGACCAGCTTCGCGATGAGGTAACCGATCAACAGAACCACCACGAACCCGACGACGCGCGGCAGCCATTCGAAGAACACGCTGAAGCCGTCGTCGATGCTCGAGCGGATGCTAAAGAGCATCATCTCGAACCCCTTTTCAGTTGGTGGGACAGATTCCCGTAGAAACAGGACATATGGGACGTTCGGTGTCCCGTCTTGACGCGCCTAAACCTCAGAAGCGTGGGTATTGGGACAACATGGGACGAGAGCGGGGACAATCGGTACGGTAGGACGTAGTGCGCGAGCCCGAGCCCAGCGTCGATGCCGCTCTCCGAGCGGATGCAATGGCCACGCGCGAGCGGATCCTGGACGCGGCGGCGGCGCTGGCGAACGATCGCCGGCTGAGCATGAGCGCGCTGGCTGCAGCTGCGGGTGTCGGTCGCTCCACGCTCTACCGCCACTACCCCAGTAGGCAGGCGCTAGAAGCGGCGCTGGAGGCCCGCGAGCAGGGAAGGGACATGCCCACCACGCAGGTGGCCACGCTCGCCTACCGGCCGCCGGGGCAGCTTGGGCGCGACCGGCCGTTGCCACTCGAGGTGACCCACGTGCTCGACGAGATCCCGCCTCACCTCGTGCCCGAGCAGCTCGTGGCCGAGGCGCGCCGCGCAGGGGGCGTGCCCGTTGCGCTGTATGCCGTCGACATCGACGGCTCGCAACTCGTCCGGCTCGCCGGCGCGGCGGACTTCCCCGACGACCTGGAGGCGCCGCCCGCCCTCGGGCCCGAGATCGTGCCGGAGGGCTTGCCCGCGTTCGAGCAGCGCCTGCGGGCGCGGTTGCCCGGTTGCGTGCTCGAGCCGCTCTGGCTACGAGGCCGTGTGCTCGGCCTCCTCATCTGTATCGGCACGCCGCTCGCGCCGCTCGAGGACGTGGCGAAGCAAGGCGCCGCGGCGCTGGAGCTGGCAAACGACTACACCGACCAGGTCGAGGCCGCGCGGCGGCACAAGAAGACGACGCCGGCCGCCGAGGTTCAGCAGAACCTGTTCCCGCCGCGCATTGCGCGCGTCACCGGCGCGCAGCTCGCGGGCGGGCTGCTGCCCACCTACGAGGTGGGCGGCGATTGGTTCGACTTCGTCGAGAACCGGGATGGCACGTGGCTGGCGATCGCCGACGCGTCGGGGAAGGGGCCGACCGCAGCAGGTCTCGGCGGGGCGGTGCTGGGCGCCCTACGTGCGGCCCGCCGCAGCGACTACGACCTCGTGCAGGCGGTGGAGGCGATGGACGAGACCGTTCGTGTGCTCGGGAACCCCGAGTTCCTGGTGACCGCGCTCGTGGCGCGGTGGCGTCCCGCGACGAGCACCCTGACGTGGGTGAACTGCGGCCATCCGCCCGGTTACCTGGTCGGTGCCGACGCGGCGGTCGCCGAGCTCGAGTCGCCCGATCATCCGGCGCTCGGAAGCGGCGACGCCAGGGTGACCTTCAAGGTGACCGAACGCCGGCTCCACACCGGGGAGCGCCTGATCCTCGTCACCGACGGCATCCTCGATCGCAAGGTCGAGGGCGGCGGAGTCTTCGGCGTCGAGGGGATCCGAAGGTCCGTCGCGGAGGCCGAGACTCCCACGGCCGCGGCGACAGCAATGGCCATCCTCCACGCGGTCACCCACTGCTGGCGTGAGCCGCTCGAAGACGACGGAACGGTGGTGGTTCTCGCAGTGACCTAGATGGGTAACGGTGCCGGATGAACCGCGGCGCCGTCCTAGCGGCTGCGATCGACGACGCACCCGTCTGCGTCTTCGTGGCGGATCAGGAGATGCGGTACGTCGCCGTCAACCGCTACGCCTGCGACCTGCTCGGCTATGACGAGCAGGAGTTGCTGCAGCTCAGGGTGTCGGACATAGCCTCGTACGAGGAAGCCCCGGAGGAGTACTCGCAGATGGTCGCGCAGGCATACATACACGGTCGCAGCCGGCTCCGCTGCAAGGACGGGGAGCATGTCTGGCTCTCCTACGCCGCCGGACAGGTCGACATCGACGGACAGCGCCTGTACGTCTCGATCGGGCGCGCCGAATTCGAAGGTTAGGAGCGGCACACCGACGGACAACGGCGCTCGCTCGCCGTGCTCGCATACCGACGCGCCGCGCCCCGCGGCTTAGGTCGGCCCTCGGCTACTCGCGCCGACAGTCAGCCGCTCAACCAGAGCGTCGGGATGCATCGCGTCCCAGACTTTGAGGTACGCCTCGAGACGGGCTGAGGAAGATGAGACGGTTCCCAGCGTGCCGCTGCTTTGGATGGCCAATCCCTGAGACGGCCCCCTCGGATTTGAGGCTGGGAGGCCGTCTCGCCTTTCGATGTGACCCGGGAGTCAGTCGTTGTCGCGCGCGCCGGGCAAATCGTTTTCATCTGCCCAATACGGCTCGCGGCTGCCGGCCTTCGCGAGGCCGCGGCTGACCATGTAGCCGACACCGACGATCGCGACGTACAGCCATGCACGCTGGGCAGGGAAGGCCTCGGCGTTGTCGTTTCCGTTGCCGTCTCCCTGGTCGACGATCCAGGACGCGATCAGGATTCCGGCGATGATCGCGACCATCGCCCAGAACTCCGTCGTCTTGAAAGCATGCTTCGTCTCCGTCGTCAGCCGCGCGATCACACGAGACCCCTGCGACGACGCACGTCGTACTCCGTACAGCATCAGTTGCCATGCCAACCCCTTTCGATCATGTGCGGCCGTGGTCCGGGGGCCGGCTCTTGACAGTCCACGCTGGCTACCCGACGAGATACCGGCCAAACAGACGCGCGGGTTCCTCGCGCTCCGTGCGAATCGAGCGTGCGCGCTCCGTTGCACCGTCATAGCCCGGCCCTAGGCGACCGGGAGGGCGACCCCTAGGCGTGCCGGGGTTTCGCGAACTATCACCGTTGGAGATACCTCTCGCTCATGCCTACAACGCCGTGCGACGAGAAGACACTCGAGGCGCTGATCAAGATGGAGGTTGCCTGCCGCCTTGCGCTGGAGTCTTTGCCCAAGCTGCCGAACGAAACCGAGCAGGCACTGCGCCGCCACATCGAGACACTCTGTGAAGTGACCGAGCGTGAGCTGAAGCGACTTCAGCCCGCTTACACGCGTGTAGAAACCCTCGACTAGCGGCGCGGATCGCGCTCGCGCGCCACCTCAGCAGGTACACCCTCGCGCTTCTCGACAACCCAGTACGTTGGGTTCATCTCGATCACGCTCTCCACGTCGAGCGCCTGGTGATTGGCCGCGATGATGAACCGGCGAGGATCACGGCGAATCGCCTCGTAATCGCTGATCGTGAGGGGCCCAACTCGCTCAAGGCATCCCTGGTCTGAACACTCGCAGATCAATCCATCGACCAGTTCGGACGAGCGGGGATCAGGCCCGAGCGCTTCCTTAATCTCGATCACCCGCTCATTGACCTCACGGAAAACAGCTTCGTTCTTCGCCAGTCGCGACTCCCGCGGCTCCATCGACCCAGGCTAGCCCGAAAAGCCCGTAACCGCTTAGGAGTTGGTGAACCAGCGACCTGTTCCGCGGTTCCTGGAGTTCTCAGCAGTACATACGTAGCGTGCGCCAGCTGCGCGGGATGCTCAATCCCATGGTTCGTTCGTAGCGTCGGGAGCCACCGACAGAACCGCTGCGAGCGAAGAAGTCGGCGCGGCACACGCGCGCCAGTGAACTTCTGGCACGCGACCAGGCGGCAGCCGGTCTCTCCGCACGCAACTTGCGGCGGAGCTACCCACGGCGCTACCAACGTCCGGGAGCCGCGTCTCTCTTCGAGTGGGCCCCCGCAGTCGAGGATAGGGACGCTTGCGCGCCGTTCCGGAAGGCGCACACGTCGAGTCGACGGTGTTGCGCGATCCGCAAATGCACGCAACTCGGCGGTGTGTCCGTCGTCGCGGGATCGCGCCGGCAACGTCCGTCGCGAACGGTAGGTACGCCACTGCTGGCAGTTGGGGCCGCGCGGCGCGTCGGGTCGAAAGGCTGGGCGATCCCGGCGGTTTGGTCAGTGGTTGCTCGCCTGTTTCTCAAGATGGTGAGAGGTGCCGTCGGTGGTGTTACGGCGCCACCGGCGGCTTTTCCCGGGCCCCTGCCGACCTGCGGGGATAGGAATCCGTTCTTCCTTCTGGAATCCTGCGTTGGGCTCAGGGACGGGTGGCGGCCCGCGCCTTCTCCCCGGCTGGTCGTCTCCGCGTTCGCGGCACACGCCGTAAGTGCCGCGCCCCTGGGCCCCGTTCGAGCCTCCGTTACGCGACGGGCAGAGCCGCGCCGTTGCATCCGCGCAGACCGGGTGGGAAGATTCGGTGCGGCCGACACGTCTTGTGGAGGTTGACCGGGGCCTCTATGAACGGAGGCGGTATGGGTGAGGTAAGTAGCAGGGCGCGGCTGATCGATGCGTCGGGATTCGCCGCACGGTCGCCGATCGCCGCAACGCTCTCTCGCGAGGACGTCGAGGAGGCGCTGCAGGTGAAGGACGTACCGGAACTGGTGCTCGAGATCGATCGCCGCAGCAACGGCGACGTCGAGGCGCACACGCTCCGTGTTGCCTGGGCCGATGACCAGCTCAAGGAGCTGCTTCGGGACACGAGCGGGGACGACATCACGCTCTACTTCGATGCCGCGGAGCTTCAGAAGGCGCTCGCGGGCGAGGACATCGAAGCGCATGGAATGCGCGAGACGACCGCTGCAGTTGTCACGGTCGCAGCGATGGCGGCCGGCGTTGGTGCCGCTGCCCACCCCGCAAGTGCGATGGTGGACAGGGGCGCGGGTGTCGCTGCCGGCAGCCCGATCGAGATGGTCAGCGATGCCGCGAGCAGCGGCGTAGCCACGGCTCCCGAGCTGATCAGCGACTCGGCGAGCAGCGGCCCGTCGGGTGTTCAGGCTGCGCAGGCGTCGGGTCCGGAGTTGATCAGCGATTCGGCGAGCAGCGGCCCGTCGGGTGTTCAGGCTGCGCAGGCGTCGGGTCCGGAGTTGATCAGCGATTCGGCGAGCAGCGGCCCGTCGGGTGTTCAGGCTGCGC
>Ga0114129_10011723_pt1 | contig 12474 bp, 12 predicted proteins | sample RhiMetdeltSRZDD1_FD_80071 | JGI IMG/M metagenome (GOLD analysis project Ga0114129, IMG submission 80071) | Populus rhizosphere microbial communities from Tennessee, USA - Rhizosphere MetaG P. deltoides SRZDD1 (version 2) (version 2) | ecosystem: Host-associated > Plants > Roots > Rhizosphere >...
GACTTTGGCCGGTTTCCCGCCCTCGCCGTGCGCAACCCGCTGGTCTGAGCCTGTCACGTGGTTCGAATGCCCTTCGCCATGCGGTTGATCGGCTTCGTCGCGGCGTGCGTGTACTTCTGCGCCTGCCGCGGCCCGGACCCCGCGATGAACGGCAAGGTCCTGACCGCGGTGAAGGCCAACGACGTCGAGGTCGTCCAGACCCTGCTGCGGCAAGGAGCGCCGGTCAACGCACGGGGGTCGGGCGAGGGGGCGGATGAGGGAGCCACGGCGCTGCTCCTGGCCGTGGAGCAGCAGTCGCTCCCGATGGCGCGGCTGCTCCTCCGCTCCGGTGCGGATCCGAATCTCCCGAGCGGCCATCAGAATCTGTTCCCGCTGCTGACGGCGGCGAAAGCGGGGGAGCGCGACATGATCGCGCTGCTGCTCGACTACCGCGCGGACATCAATAAGAAGCGTCCCGGAGACGGGATGGATGCGCTGGCGGTCGCGTGCCTCGAGGGGCACCTGCCGATCGTGGAGCTGCTCGTGGCCAGAAAGGCGACGGTCGAACCGCAGGATCTCAGCTACGCGATCGGCGCCGGACATGTGCCCGTCGTCCGGCGCCTGCTGGAAGCCGGGGCGGATCCGCGCTGGACGTTCAGCGGCCGCACCATGGCCCAGGTCGCGCGCGAGTCACCGGGTCGATCGCGCAGCGATCTGCTCGACTTGCTGAAACGCTAAGCTAGCGCCGCTTGAACGTCAGCGGGAGTGAGAGCGGCCCCTGCGTCCAGGTGCCGGCGAGCTCGGGGTCCTTGAGATCTCCTTCGAAGCCACCGCTGATCATCGAGACCGTCAGCGAGAGGTGCGAACCCTTCTCGGTGATTTTCGTGACCGGGATCTCCGCGCCGCCCTGGTCGACGCTGACGAGGGTGCCGGTCGCGCCGTCGGGCCCGTTCGCGAGGGTGAGCACGAGCCGCAGCGCCGTGCCCTTGACGTCGAGCGTCCCTTCCCAGGTGCCGAGAAGCGCCGGCGACACCGCAGCGTTCTTCACCGTCGCCTCGAACTGTGGCTCTCCCTTCCAGGTCATCGCCATCGGCACCGACCCGCCGCCCTGCGTAAAGGTGCCGGACAGGGTTTTGCCGTCCTCCGACAGCTGGCCCTTGAAGTGCGGCTGGCCTTGCGGTCCCTTGATCGTGAACTCGACGGTGCCGTCCTTCACGGCGATGTCCCCCAGCGGCACGCCCTTCACTCCCTGCGGCGGGATGGTGATCGTGCCACGCCACGCGTCCGCCCCCTGCCGGGCGAGATCGACTTCGACCGTCAGGCCGGGGCCCGCGTCGATCGAGCCGACCCAGTGGCCTGTTCCCGCAGGCGCCGGCTGCGCGCCGACGGGGCCCTGCAGGGCCGAGGTCAGGAGAGCGGTGATGACGAAGGTCCAAGTGCGGCTCATGGTGATGACCTTTCGATGCTGAGTGCCGGATCGGCGATCGGCGTCACGCCGATCACGGCGGCGGAAGCGGCACCAGCTTGTGTGCGATGACGTAGCGCATCAGCTCCGCGCTGGTGCGCAGCTGCATTTTCTCGAGAATGCGCGCGCGGTAGGTGCTCACGGTCTTGACGCTCAGCGACAGCTCGGCGGCGATCTCCGACACCGTCCGGCCCTGGCCGATCATCCGCAGCACCTGATACTCGCGATCGGAGAGCTGTTCGTGAGGCAGCGTCGTGCGCGTGGGCGGCGCGGTCTCGGGCTGCAGGTAGCGCTGTCCGCTCAGGGCCAGCTTGACGGTGCGCACCAGATCCTCGGGATTGCTGCCCTTCGAGACGTAGCCGGCGGCGCCCGCCTGCATGACGCGGCGTGCGAACTGCTCGGCGGGATGCATGCTGATGATCACGATCGGCACGTCCGGGTACGTCTGCCGCAGCCGTCTCAGCACCACCGTTCCGTCGTCGCCATGCAGCGTGAGATCGAGGAGGACCAGATCCCACGGGCCTTCGGCCATGACCGCCTGCGCCTGCGCGGCGCCGTCGGCCGACCCGACCTCGACCTCGGGGATGGCGTCGGTCAGCACCCGGCCGATGCCTTCGCGCACGACCGGGTGGTCGTCAACGACGAGAATCCTGGGCATCGCCTGCTCCCTCCGCCGCTCGATCCACTTCGACGATGGGCAAGGTCACGACCACGCTGGTGCCGCCCGCGGGGCGTCGCGAGATGCGGACGTCACCGCCGGCGGCGAGCGCGCGCTCGCGCATCCCCAGCAGGCCCATCGTGCGCTGCCGGCTCAGCGCCTCGTCTGTGATGCCCTTGCCGTTGTCGCGCACTTCCATGATCACGCGGCCGGGACGCTGCCGGATCGAGATCCACACCGTGCCCGCATTGGCGTGACGCGCGACGTTCGTCAACGCCTCGAGAAGAATGCGATAGAGCACTGTCGTGTGGATCTGGTTGTCGATCCGCACGGTGCCCGACACCCGGCAGCGGATGCCGGTCCGCGCCCGGAACAGCGCGGCTTCCCACCGGATGGCCGACATCAGCCCGAGATGCTCGAGCACGGGCGGACGCAGGGCCGTCGCCACCTTCTGCACGGTCGCAATCGACAGGTCGACGAGCCCGACCGCGGCCTGCAGGCGATCGACCACCGGAAACGCGGCCGCCGTGCCGATCTGGCGGAAGCGTTCGACCGCTCCGGAGACCTCGAGCCGGATGCCGGTCAGCAGCTGCCCGATTTCGTCGTGCAGCGTGCGCGCGAGCACGCGCCGCTCTTCCTCGCGTGCGGCTTCGAGATGGGCGGAGAAATCGCGCAGCCGGTGGCGCGACGAGCGCAGCTCCTCTTCTTCCTTCTTGCGCCCCGTGATGTCGCGGAACTGCCACACATGGATCACGTCGCCAGGCGCGAGCGGCACGGTGAACTGCTCCTGCTCCAGGACGCGGCCATCCTTCAGCCGCAGCTCACCTGCGAGCGCACCTTCAGCGCCGCAGCATGGCAGCAGGCAACACTCGGCGGGGTTCTCGAGTTGCTGGCCGGCCAGAGCGCGAAGCCTGTCCGCTGTCGCGGCAGGCGAGAGATCGGGCGGCAGCCCGAAGATCCGGTTGAAGGCCGCGTTCACCACCGCAACGTGGTTGTCGCTGGTCTGCGCGAACACGCCGTCGCTCATATGGGCGATGAGACCGTTGAGCATGGCGATCTGCGCGTCGCGATCCCGCTCGAGCTCTTTCTGCCGCGTGATGTCGCGCGCGACGCCATCGATGGCGATCAGATTGCCCTGGTCGTCGAACACCGGCAGGCGCCGGTGCTCCGCCCAGACGATTCGTCCATCGGGATGCCGCCAGCGCAGCGTGACACGCTGCGACGGATCGGGCGCGGACGCCAGCTCCTCGCGCAGCCGCTTGCGATCGTCGGGATGCACGCGCGCCAGCGCCTTGATCGGCGCGCTCACCACGTCGTCTGCGTCGAGTCCGAGGATGCCGACAGCGCCGGGGCTCATGTATTCGACGCGGCGGTGCGGCCGAATCTGCAGCCGATAGATCATCTCGTCAGCGTTGGCGGCCACGAGCCGCAGGTGCTCGACGGTGCGTTCGAGCGCCACCGTGCCCTCGCGCTGCGCCGTGACGTCGACGCACGTGCCGACGAACCCGGCGAACTCGCCCGTCTCCTCGTAGAGCGGGAGCCCGTAGTCGACGATCCATCGATAGATGCTGTCGGAGCGGCGAAGCCGATACTCCAGAACAAAGGGACTCTGCGCGGACACCGCACGGCTGTAGGACTCGAGGCACGACTGGAGATCGTCGGGGTGCACCGAGATCGCCCATCCGCTTCCAAGTTCGTCGCGCAGCCGCCGGCCGGTGAAGGCCAGCCACTTTCGGTTCACGAAAGTCACCGCACCCTCCGCGTCCCCTATCCAGACCATCATCGGCGCGTCGCGGAGGACTCTGGCGAAGCGGGCGTGGACCGGGGTGGGGGGGCGTGCCGGTGCTCCCGCTGACCTCATTGGCGCCTATTCTGCCCCGGAGCACGGGCCGCCGCCCGGACTTTTACTGTCAGACAAACACCGACAACCGCCACGTAAAACCTGCCGTCAGTGCACGTCTTTTGTTCGGTGTCGGACAAACACGGATAGGCAGCGTCCGCGCCCGTCGTTACGATGCAGGTGCCTGCCGACGCAGTCGCCACCGAGCGACGCCGCCCGAGTCGAACGCGCCAACGTCCTCGCTTCCACTCCCGCCGGCGTTCATGTGGTACCGCGTGTGCTGACAGTGGTGGCGCGGCGTGGGGTGGGCCGGCTGGAGGGGCTGCGACGACGGGACGGGCGTTGTGACGAGGAGGAGCAACAAGGAGGGATCGGTGGCGAGGAGCCCCCGAAAGGGGAGTTCTCTGGCCGACCTGCAGCGGTGCCGCGGGGAGCTCGAGATCGCTCGAAAGTTTCTCGACGATCTGCTCGCGGCCAGCCCTGCCCTGGTGTTCGAGTTCGATCCGGACACCTTGAGGGTGACCTACGCAAGTCCGAACATCGGCTGGCTGCTTGGCTATTCGCCGGCTGAAGTGCTCTCGGCCGACGGATTCCTGGAGCACACGATCCATCCCGACGATCGTCCACTGCTGTTCAACGCCCTCCGCGAAGCGAGCCGCAGTCTCGTGGCGCAGATCGAGCAGGAGTGCCGGTACCGCGGCAAGGACGGCCGCTACCGATGGTTCCTGACGCTGCTGCGAATCGAGTACGACCTCGACGCCACGCCGGTGCGGGTCATCGGCTACGCGCTCGACATCGCGGACCGCAAGTCGACGGAGGAGCAGGTCCGTCAGGCCCGCGCCTTCTCGGACTCCATCATCGAGAATCTTCCGGCAGTCGTCATCGTCAAGGACGCCCGCGACCTGCGCTACGCGCGCTTCAATCGCGCGGCGGAAGAAACCCTGGGCATCGGACGCGACTCGGTGATCGGCAGGACCGACGCTGAGATCTTTCCGCCGGCGATCGCCGAGGCCTCGGGGCTGAAAGACCGGATGGTCCTGCAGACGCGCATGGTGGTCGACATCCCGGAGGAAATCGTCGCGGCGCCCGGGGGCGAACCGAGAATCCTGCACACCAAGAAAATTCCGGTCCCCGACGAGTCGGGACGGCCGGCCCACCTGCTGGGCGTGTCGATCGACATCACGGAGCAGCGGCTGGCGCACGAACAAGTCCGCCTCTCGCAGCTCGAAGCCGAGCGGGCGAGCCGCGCCAAGAGCGAGTTCCTGTCCCGAATGAGCCACGATCTGCGCACGCCGCTGAACGCCATTCTCGGCTTCGCGCAGATCCTCCAGATGGACGCGTTGAGCCCCGAACAGGCCGAAGGCGTGCAGCAGATCCTGCGTGGCGGCGTCCATCTGCTCGAGCTCATCAACGAGGTGCTCGACATCTCCCGCATCGAGGCGGGGCAGCTCTCGCTGTCGCCGGAGCCGGTGCCGATCGATGAAGTGATGACGCACGTGGTCAATCTGGTCCAGCCGCTCGGCGGTTCGAGGAACATCACCGTCAGCGCGGATACGGGAGAGGACGGCCTGCACGTGCACGCCGATCGGCAGCGCCTGAATCAGGTGCTCGTCAACTTGATCAGCAATGCGGTGAAGTACAACCGCGAAGGCGGCCGTGTCGAGGTGTCGAGCAAGACGCGCGGGGGCGTGGTTCGGATCTCGGTCACCGACACGGGCGCCGGCATTCCGCCAGAGAAGATGGCGCTGCTGTTCCAGCCGTTCGAGCGGCTCGGCGCGGAGCAGGGGCCGATTGAAGGCACCGGACTCGGCCTGGCAGTGGCGAAGGGCCTGACCGAGGCCATGGCGGGCCGTATCGGCGTCGAGTCCAGGGTGGACGTCGGCAGCACCTTCTGGGTGGAGCTTCCACTGACGTCGGCGCCCGAGCTGCGGCGACCCGCGGTGCCCGCGGACGCTGCGGTCTCGATCAGGCGGGCCGCCGGTCTCGTGCTCTATGTCGAGGACAACCGTTCGAACATCCGGCTGCTCGAGCGGCTCCTCGCCCGCCGGCCCGAGGTGCGGCTTCGCACCGCGATGACCGGCCAGGCGGCGCTGGAACTGGTGGTTCGCGAGCGCCCGGATCTGATCCTGCTCGATCTGCATCTTCCAGACATGAAAGGGGAAGAGGTCCTGCGCAGGCTCTGGGCCGAGCCCGCGACGCGGTCGATTCCCGTGGCCGTCCTGAGCGCCGATGCCACGAGCACCCAGGAGCAGCGGGCGCTGGCCGCGGGCGCTATCGCCTACCTGACGAAGCCGCTCGATCTTGCCCGGTTACTCCGGCTGCTGGACGACCGGCTGGCGCATCGCGAAGACGGCGGGGAAAGGCCGGCCGATGGCTGAACAGGCACAAGCCGAGCCCGCCGCTCACGGTCACGGCCGGGTCCTCGCGGCGCTGAGCCTCGTGGCCGCCCTGACGCTCGCCAGCGCGTCGGCCATCGCCGTGTACGGGCTCGATCGCTACCTGGCGAGGCAGCAGACGCACGATCTGCGGCGCGTCGCGTCACTGCTGGCCAGCCGGGTGGCGTTGTTGCCCGGGGGCATCGACGACAAGCCGGCGATCGAGGCGGAGGTCGCGTCGATGGCGCAGGCGGCGGACGCGCGGCTGACGGTCGTCGCCGCAGATGGTCGAATGATTGCCGGGTCGGCCGTCCAGGCCGCGTTCGTCGAGAACCTCGCCGATCGGATCGAAGTGATCGCGGCGGCCCGGGACGGACTGGGCGTCGCCGAGCGCGAGAGTACGACCCTCGGCGGCCGGCACCTGTACGTGGCCGTGCCCATCCGGATCGCTGACCGTCTCGTGGGATTTGCGCGTGCGGCCCGTCCGAGCACGCATTTCGCCGACGCGCTCAGCCTGACCGTCCCCCTCCTGACCTATCTCACCATCGCCGCCGCGATGACGCTGGTGCTGGGCCACCTGGCGCGGCAACGCATCGCGCGGCAGTCGGTGCGACTGATCAACACCGCCGAAGCCGCGGCGGCGCGCGCGGCCGAGAGCGAACGGCGGCTCACCGAAGCGCAGCGGATCGCAAAAATCGGCAGCTGGGACTGGGATCGCGAATCGAACGCGGCCCGCTGGTCGGACAACCTGTACCGGATGTTCGGCGTCGAGCCCGGCGCGTTCGCGCCAACCCTGGAGCAGTACCTCGAATTCATCCATCCGGATGACCGCGACGCCGTCCGGCTGGCCGCGCGCCGCGTCATGGAACAAGGGATACCGGTGGCCATGGACACGCGGATCGTCCGGCCGGACGGCCGCACGATCATCGGCCACATGCGCGGGCAGGCCGTCACTGACGAGCATGGGAATCCCGTCCGCCTCGTCGGGACGATTGTCGACGTCACCGATGTCCGTCACGCGGAGGCGGCGCGGCAGGCTGCCGAGGAGCAGTTCAGGGATTTCGTGGAGACGACCAACGAATGGATCTGGACCTTCGATACCCGCGGCACGCTGCTCTACTCGAACGCTGCCGTCAAGAACATCCTCGGGTACGACATCGACGAACTCATCGGCCGCGAGGTTCTGCATCTGCTGCACCCCGACGATCAGGCGGCCATTCAGGCGGCTCTGCCCGAGATGGTCAGACAGAAGGCCCACTGGACCGGCGTGGTCCGGCGCTGGCTGCACCGGAACGGCGAGTGGCGGTACGTCGAGAGCAACGGCACACCGATGCTCGACAGGAACGGCGTGGTCCGCGGATTCCGGGGCTCGGCCCGCGACATCACGGAACGGACACTCGCCGAGGAGGCGTTCCGGAAGAGCGAGGAGCGGTTTCAGCTGGCGGCCCGCGCGTCGAACGACGTGCTGTGGGACTGGGACTTTGCCACGGGAGACATCTGGCGGAGCGAGGCGATTCGCCGGGTGTTCGGTCATGCCGACGTCGCCAACGAGCGATGGGACGCGATGCTGCACCCCCAGGAACGGCAACTGGTGGGAGAGCGTTTGAAAGAATTCCTCGACTCGACCCGCGAGACCTGGGTCGCCGAGTACCGGTTCCAGCGCGGCGACGGCAGCTACGCGTGGGTGCTCGATCGCGGCATCGTGGTGCGCGACGAAGACGGCAGACCGCTGCGGATGATCGGCACGATGATGGACATCACCGAACGCAAGGAGGCCGAGCGCATGAAGTCGGACTTCGTGTCGTTCGTCAGCCATCAGCTGCGGACGCCGTTGTCCGGCATGAACTGGATGCTCGAGCTGGCCGCCGAGGCCCGGGACCTGCCGCCGCAGGCGGCCGAGTACGTCGCCGATGCGCGCGAGTCTGCGGCACGGCTCGGGAGGCTCGTGAACGACTTGCTGGACATCGCCAGGCTGGAGAGCGGCCGGACGCTCATGGCCCAGGAGCCGGTCCGGCTGGACGAAGTCACGCGCAGCGTGCTGCGGGAGATGAATGCCGTCATCGTCGACAAGCGGCATACCGTGCGCTTCGACCCCGACGGCGCCGGCCCCGCGTTCGCCGATCAGCAGATGATGCGGCAGGTGATTGCCAACCTGGTATCGAACGCCATCAAGTACACCCCCGACGGCGGACAGATCGACATCACGATGGTGCAGCGGACGGATCGCGTCGAATGGAGCGTGCGCGACAACGGCATGGGCATTCCTCAGGCCGCACAGGGACGCCTGTTCGAGAAGTTCTACAGGGCGGACAACGCGATTTCCAGGGAAGCGGAGGGGACCGGACTCGGGCTCCACCTGGTGCGGCTGGTCGTCGAGCACGCGGGCGGACAGGTCTGGTGCGAGTCGGAGGAAGGGCGGGGGTCGCGCTTCGCGTTCACCCTGCCGTCAGCGCAGACAGAGGGAGCGGACGCATGAGCGCGCCACCACGGGTCTTACTGGTCGAGGACGACAAATTCCTCCGTCGCGCCTGCGAGGCGAGCCTGCGGCAGCGGGGCTTCGAGGTCACCACCGCGAACGATGGTGAAGAGGGGCTGCGGCTCGCGCGATCCGTCCCGTATGCCGACATCATCCTGCTCGATCTGCTCATGCCGAAGATGCCCGGTGTCGACGTGCTGCGGGCGCTGAAGGCACATCCGGAAACGGCTTCGATCCCGGTGTTGATCCTGTCGAACTCCTCGCGCGAGGACGACAAGCAGCAGGCGCTGCAGCTCGGGGCGGCCGGCTACTACGTGAAGGCCAACCTGTCGCTCCGCGAGCTGGCCCTGCAGGTCGATCGACTGGTCCACGGCAATGCCGCCCATTGACCTGGCGCGGCTCCGCGACTTTTCCGACGGCAGCGATCAGGGCATGCGCGAGCTCGCCGGCCTGTTCCTGTCGCACATGGACGAATGCGTGCAGGCGCTGCGCGCCGGGATCGAGGCCGGCGACGGCGAGCAGCTCCGCACCGAAGCGCATCGCGCCGCCGGCACCGCCGGGGCCTGCGGGGCCCGCGCGCTCTCGACGTTGTTGACCCGACTCGAAACGGTCGACGCTGCGCGACGGCTCGCTGAATCGCGGACGCTGGTGCCCGAGATCGAGGCGGAGCTGTCGCAGGTGCGGCAGTTCCTGTCCGAGTCGCTCGGGCTCGACGGCGGCCGTCCGGTCCCGGACGCGCAGGTGCCGCGTTGAGCGGCGACGATCCTGGCCCGGGCCGCGTCATCGACGCGAGCACCGAGCACACGATCAAGAACCACCTCGCCGTCATCGTCGGGTTCAGCGAGCTGCTGCTGACGGAGATTGCGCCCGACGACAGCCGCCGCAACGATCTGGAGGAGATCCACCGCGCTGCGAAAGAGCTGATGGTCATCTTCCGCCGCGACGTGCGGTAGCGACGCGGCGCGCCGCGTCTTATAATCGGCTGCGGCGTGGGCACACTCAACATTCTCGTCATCTACGATCGGTGGGAGGAACCCGACGAGTCGAACGTCGCAGGCGCGGACAAGGCGCCGCTCACCCGCACCCTCGACAAGAAGGAAGTCGAAGACGAGGTCGCCGAAGCGCTGGGCAAGCTCGGTCACCAGGCGACGCTTCACGTGCTCGACGGATCGCTCAAGACGCTCCACGCGCTCGCGCGAATCGACTGCGATCTGGTGTTCAACCTCGCCGAGTCGTTTGCCGGGAACGACATGGCGGACTATTGCATCGCCGCCTACCTCGAGCTGATCGACAAGCGCTTCACGGGATCGGGATCGCACGGCCTGCTCTACGCCCAGGACAAGGGCGTCGCCAAGAAGATCCTGGAGTTCCACGGCATCCACACGCCGGTGTTCGCCCGCTCTTTCCGCGGACGCCTCGACTTCTCGCACGACCTCGAGTTCCCGGTCATCGTCAAGCCGGCGCGCGAGGACGGGTCGATCGGCATCGAGTTCAACGCGGTGGTGTCGTCGATTCGCGAGCTGATGGAGCGGATCGACTGGCTCCATGCCAACTTCGATTCGCCGGTGCTGATCGAAGAGTACGTCGAGGGACGTGAAATGTACGTGGGCATCATCGGCAACGAGAGCCCGCTCGCGCTGCCGGTCGTCGAGCTCGATCTCTCGAAGCTTCCGGAAGGCCGTCCCAAGATCGCCGGCGCGGAGGTGAAGTGGGCGAAAGGGACCGGCGCCTACCGGGACACCAAGTCGATCGTGCCCGACGATCTGTCGGACGAGACCGTCGCGCAGCTCCAGACGACCGCGCTCGCCGCGTATCAGGCCCTCGAGCTGAGGGACTACGCGCGCATCGACATGCGGCTGCGTCCCGACGGCCGGGTCGCCGTCATCGAGGCCAACCCGAATCCGTGGCTGGCGTCGAAAGCGGAGTTCGCGATGGCGGCGCGGAAAGCCGGCCGCACCTACTCGCAACTCGTGCAGGAGATCGTGGACCTCGCCCTGGCGCGATACGGATAGCGGGGGAACATCCTACGGCCTGATCTTCCCGTCGGCCTTCCAGAGATAGATGGTGATCTCGTCACCCGTGCTGGTGGTGAAGCGGTCGACCTTGTCGGCCGGCCAGGTCGGGCCCATGCTGAAGGCGTGCGAGACGACGCGCGCGCCCGGCTTCAACTGTCTGGTGATGATCGGCCGCAGCTGTGCGTTGGCCGACGCCAGCAGGTAGAGCGTCACCACGGTCGCGTCCGAGAAGTCCGCCGTGAGCACGTCCTGCTCGCGGAACTCCACGAGCCGCTCGACCCCGGCCGCCCTGGCGTTGGCCCGCGACTCGGCGATCTTCAGCGGGTCGATATCGAGCCCGATGCCGCGCGCCCCGTACTTCTTCGCCGCGGCGATCGGAATGCGGCCGTCGCCGCTGCCGAGGTCGTACACGATGTCGTCCTTGCTGACGCCGGCGACGACCAGCATGCGATCGACCACTTCCGCCGGACTGGGCACATAGGGCACCCGAATCTGCGCCGAGCCGCGAGGGGCGGCCGCAAGGAGCCCGAGCACGGCGACCGCCAACAGTCTGATTTGCATAGGCCAATCTCCCGGGGGTGCCTCGAGGTCGGGCATTCAGCCGCAAACCGTTGGGGCACTTTCACTTATACAGGAAATGTCGCGTCGCGCGCTCGAAAGGCTGAGCTGGAAAGGTGTGACAGCGCGGTCACCTCGGATAGCCGAAAACCGCTAAAACGCGCCGGAAATCGCGCAATCCGATTGCCGGATCGGCCGGAATCCGTTATACTTTTGGCTACTGCTCATTGGCGCACACCTAACCTAGCCACCTTACTTCAGTGGGGGACACGTGACATTCCAGGTTGGTGACAAGGTCATTTACCCAAACCACGGACTCGGCGTCGTTCAGGGCATCGAAACCAAAACCATCCTCGGCACCACCTGCGGCTTCTACCATCTCAAGATGGTCGCCAACGAAACGACCGTGCTCGTTCCGGTGGACAACGTGGACGGCGTTGGACTTCGACGCGCGATCGGCGACGAAGAAATCGATCGATTGTTCATTCTGCTCGGCGACGGCAAGATCGACAATCACCAGAACTGGAAAGGACGATTCAAGGACAACTCGGACAGAATGCGCACCGGCTCGATCTACGACGTGGTCGAGGTGCTCAAGAGCCTGACCTTCCTCGCGCGATCGAAGAATCTCTCCTTCCGCGAAAAGCGCATGCTGGACCGCGCCAAGTTCCTGGTCATTTCCGAGATCTCGGAAGTGGCGCGCGAGAAGTCCGCGCAGATCGAAGAGAAGGTCGATCGCGCGCTCGAGCGCTGCTTCACCATGAAGAACCGGTCCATCGCCCGCGCGAAGGCCGCGAAAGCCGTTCCGGCGACCACCCGCGTCACCGCGCGCCGCACGGCCCGCGCCTCCTAGCGCCGGCCGTTCACCGACCGGCATCACCATCCAAGCCGGAGCCGGAAGGCTCCGGCCTTTTTTTTGAGAGTCGCCGGTGATCGTCGCGCTCCGCTCCCTGGCCACCTATCTCGCCGTCTCGCTCTACATCGTCTTCATGGGAGCGCCGGCGCTCCTGCTGGCGCTCGTTCTTCGCCGCCCCCTCATGTTGTACCGCGCCGGCGAGATCGGCGTAAACCTCGGATTGCTGCTGAGCGGGATCAGGTACACGGTCTC
>Ga0114129_10011725_pt1 | contig 12473 bp, 10 predicted proteins | sample RhiMetdeltSRZDD1_FD_80071 | JGI IMG/M metagenome (GOLD analysis project Ga0114129, IMG submission 80071) | Populus rhizosphere microbial communities from Tennessee, USA - Rhizosphere MetaG P. deltoides SRZDD1 (version 2) (version 2) | ecosystem: Host-associated > Plants > Roots > Rhizosphere >...
GGCTCGATCTGCTGGCGGTACGCTTCGTGATACGGTCGGCCGGCCAATTCAGTGCCTCTACGCTCGACAATTGTGTACGGGTTGTACAGCTCTTCTTTCTTGGCCGGGTTCCGAGCCACATATTCCTCGATCTGTTCACGAGTGAGCCCCCTCGGATAGAGGCCACGCCCCGGGGACATTGGCTCTGCTCCAGTAAACGGACGGTTCTCATCGACCAGATCGAAACGGCCGCCGTTGATCATAAGCAACCGCTTGAGCTTCTGATCATTCGTGGACTGGTACAACGCCAACCCTTCAGGGTCACTCTGCCGCCAGAAAATGCTTTCGAGGTGTTGCGATGCTTCAACAAGTTTCTGAACCATTTGCCGCTCGCGCGCATTAATCCCGGACGCATTGAACGGCATCTTGACCGGCCGCCACCTTGCTAAACGCTGATCGATATCCGAAACTGCCATAGAGAAGAGAACCAAAAGGACGGTTAAGGCTCGCATAACGGTTAGGATAGCGTATTTCAACGATTCCGCCGGTAGGCTGGTATTACGTCCTGAAGGACTAGACCCGAATGCAAATATCGGATGCTGCGTTCCCACGAACGGCTCTGCTTATGTCACGCGTACGCGAGCTCGAGGGCTCCGCAGAGATCAGCGAGATGGCGGCGATCGTCGAACGCACACTTGGAGGAGATTCCACGGCTTTCGAACAAATCATCATCCGCTATGAGCGTCGCATTCTAACGTTTGCGCTGAAATTACTTGGTGCAACAGATGACGCCCAGGATGCAGCGCAAGAAGTGTTCCTTCGCGCTTTCAAGTACCTCCACCGGCTGGACGTCCGCCGCCCAATCGAGCCCTGGCTGATGCAGATGACCATGAACGTTTGTCGGAATATCGGACGAAACCGGCTTCGCCGCTGGCACACATTTCCGCCGATGAATGAACCGGACATGCGTGAGGCGGAGGATTCGACCGATCCCCATTCCGACCTGGCAGGAGAACAAGAGCGTCAAATGCTGTGGAGAGCCTTGGATCGCCTGCCGGAAAAAGAAAGAATGGCCGTGGTCCTCCGTGACATTGAAGGTTTAACCACAACAGAAGTTGCGGAGATTCTGGGGTCCTCCGAAACGACCGTTCGTTCTCAAATCAGCCGAGGGCGGGTTCGAATGAAGGAGGCTATCGACCAAATGACGGGGGGCCGGCGATGAAATGCGGTTACTCCCGAGAAATTCTCGCCCTTTACGTTGAAAACGATTTGCCAAGTCTCGAGGCAGTCGAGAAGGTAAATGGCCATGTCCTGACATGCACGCACTGCCAGGTGTACTGCGAACAGCTTCGACACATCCAATCCGTCGTAAGGTCCGGATTCAAACCCTCGGCCAACCAAATTCCGAGCCAGGAGACCTTGTTCGGCTTACGCCGGAACGTGATGTCGCAGATTTCGACTGCTGCGCAACACTTTGGATGGATGATCAGGCTGGAACGTCTTTTCTTCCAAGGCTTCCGTAGACAGCGATATGCCGTGGCAGGTTTCGCACTCGTTGTGATTGTGTCTGTATCTTTGTTGGGGCAAATATATCAGCGAAGCGAACCTAAATGGATCGGGCCTGGACCTGTCTTTGTTGGTAGAGACACACTCGTACGTCCAGTGGCATACCGAGACTGGGTTTTTGTCGGAAGCTCGATCGGTCGCAATGTGTACATTAATCCGCCCGCGTTCCGCGAATACGCTGCGACGGGAAAGTTCCCTGAGGGGACAGTCATGGTTCTGGAGCTTGCCGAAGGCGAAATGCAACAAGCCTCGGTTAAAGACAGCAGATTTGATGGCGGCTGGGGATACTTCAGCTTCACTGACAATCAAGGAAAGCCGAAACAAAGCGCAACTCCCGAAGATACTGGCTGCCGGTCATGCCATGAGGCACGGGCAGAGAGAGACCACGTTTTCACGCAGTTTTACCCGGTATTGAAACTGTAGGGAAACCTGACCTACCGAAAAGAACCCAATAAGCTCAAGTTCCGTTTCCCTTATCACGCCCAAACTTCGGGCTATCCGAACTGCCGGTCACTTGAATGTGAATCAAAGTTCCTGCGCCCTGTTTGGCAAAGAAGGGGTCGACGGGCTTAAGGACCCAGTGTTTCCATCCGCTCATCGTTTCAGAAACCTTGGCCTGCAATCTGAGAGTGCCGTGGAAATCGAGCTCATCGGCGCGTATGTTGTAATCGCCCGTCAGGTCGACTCCGGCGCCTGGAACTGCAAAGGACAGCGACCGGAAGGTGATCACTTCATTGTTAAGTTTGAAAGAGCCGGCCAATCCGGAGGGCACATCCACAATTTCTTCGTCTGTGGGTTTGCCCTGACCGCGACGGCTGAAAGTATCGATTTGAGATTGGATTTTTGAGCGTAGGAATCTTGCTTGTGTTAAACGAAAAATCCCATCGAGCTGAAGCTTCTGTTTCACCTTCCCGCTAAGCGGTGGAATATCTATCTTCGTCTTGAGATAAATCTTTCCCTCCATGAAAGGCATGCCTTTCATGGAGAGTGTCAGTAAATCGCGGAGATTTCCCGAAGGAATCACCACATCGAGGCTGATTCCACGGTACCGGTCTGTTTCACGCTTAAGTACACCGCCACTAGTCGTGAAACTCGTTTTGTTGATCATACCGACCACCGGTTTCAAGATCGTATTTCCGTTTGTTCCATCGACCAGCACATCGAATTGAGTCGAGAGAGAGACGGGGTTTCCTGCAGACTTGAGTCGAAATTTCGGGACTGTTGCCTGACCGTGAACATTGATTGAATCCAGCGTTCCTTGGAATTGGCCCGTTGAATGGAGTATGCCAGCTATCCCGTCGAACACTCCCAGATCGGCGTCGTTGAATTCGTAGGCTCCCGACAAGGGCGTATCGCCCGGCTCGGTCTCCGCCCACGGTCCAAAATTCCCTGTACTATGGATTTCTCCGGGCGGTTTGGCATTCGTGAGAGTAGCGTCGTATTTCATGGCAACATCCATACCGGCAGATTGCAGATGAACCCGGTGAAGATCAAACTCCAGAGGATCCTTTTTCTTATCCTGTGGAATGATTCTCAAAGTTGTGTCGGTTATCATCACTTCTTCGATGATCACGCCGGTGTTTGGTTCATGTGCCCCAGTTGAAGAATCAAATTTCGGGCGCTGCCCCTTAGGCGGTATGTTGATCTCCATCCCATCGATCGTTACAGAGCGGACGGTTTTCTGTTTGTCAAATAGGCGGCCCAGATCCACTTCAAAGGCGAAGTTCTTCATAACAAACACCGGACGCTGATCCTCTACGCCTTTACGTCGTAATGAAATACCTTCGCCTTCAACGAGGGCTAAGGCGCCTCGTCCGCGCTGCAGCGCGAGTTTCAAGGGCGATATGTGCGGCAGATAGACGTGCAGAGCGGTGATCTCGACATCGCTGTTGAAGCGTTTTTGAAGGTATTGAATAGCCTGGTCTTTGATATACGGCTCGAAGCGAGCAGCCAGTACTCGCCCCGCGATGATCATGGAGACAGCTGCAATGACCACAGCTGCTGCAATGCCGATAAGCCAATTCCTTTTTCTATGTCTAGCCACTGGAAGCCCGGTCAAAACGGAAGCAGGCGGACTACCAAAACGACATACACGAGTCTATGAACGCACACTCCTGTTGAAAACAAGAAAAGCAACACAAAGGGCAGAAAAATGAACAACGTCTTTTACGCCCCTTGTGCTTTCTGTGTTCCTTCCTAGTCTTTCGGATTCGTAGCGAAAATCGTTAGCTCTGTAGTGAAACCGCGATCGTCCATCTCGAGCGCCGCTTTGGTCATGTGGGCGACTTCTTCGCCCCGAAGTTTGGTGGGGTTCTCTTTTTGGGGAAACCCGGCCGCCGCGGCAAAGTTCGTCAGGACTTCGCTGGGATTAATCAGAATGACGCGGACGTTGTACTGCCGCAGTTCGGCACGCCAGCATTCTGTCATGCCACGCAGCGCGAATTTGCTCGCATAGTATGTGGTTCCGTTGGCCGCTCCGCGTAAGCTGGATGTGGAGCAGATGTTAACGATATTGCCCTTGTTCCGCTGAATGAAATGCTTTGCCGCTTCGCGCCCCATCAACATTGCACCTGTAACATTGGTCGCGAAGACGGCATCGAAGCTGGTTCGATCCGTATCGACAAGTTTTTTGAAAACGCCAGTACCGGCATTGTTCACCAGAATATCGAGATGTCCGAACGCCTGTAGCACCTCACGATAGGTTCGGATCACATCAGCTTCACTTGCTACGTCTGCTCGAATCGCGATTGCATTAAGCGTTTCGGCCGTTTTATACAACTTTTTCTCGTCGCGGCCGGTTATCGCCACACGAGTTCCTGCGTCACTTAACATTTTCGCTATCGCCAATCCAATCCCACTACTTCCTCCCGTAACTAACGCCGTTGCATTTTGCAGGTTCATAATTCCCTTCCCATTTGCTGTTCAAGACGTTTCAATTTCGACCGCTCGCCCATCGTGATGAGGACATCGCCAGCTTCGATGCGCAAGTCGGCCGCAGGATTAAATTGCATCGTGCCGGTATTGCGCTGCACGGCGAGAACGATGACGCCGTAGGCGCTGCCGAGCCGCAGCTCCTCCAATGTCTTGCCGGCCAGGAGGCTCGATGGACCAATTTGCACTTGCTCGATCTCGATATCAAGATCGGAAGATTGGCGGAATGCCGACGCCACATCGAGAAAGCTTGCCACATGGGGCCGTAGCAGCGACTGAGCTAAACGGTGGCCAATGAACGAATAGGGGGTGAACACCGTTGTAGCGCCTGCGCGCCGAAGCTTTTCTTCAGCTTGATCGTCACTTGCGCGGGCTGCGATGACGAGCTGCGGGTTCAGGACTTTCGCCGAGAGCGTCACGTAGACGTTTTCCGCATCACTGCTGATGGCGGCGACGAGACCTCGCGCTGTTTCGATTCGCGCCTGTTTCAGAACTTCGTCCTTGGTGGCGTCGCCGACAAGCGTGATCACTCCCTTGTCAGTCGCCCATCTGGCGCGTTCGACTTTGTTATCGACAAGTACGACGGTCGTCTCCCTCCGAAGTAATTCCTGGATGACGCTCCGGCCGACCCTTCCAGCACCGCACACGATGTAATGTCCCGAAATATCCTTGAGCATGCGATCCCTCCGCTTACGACCGAAATAATCGGTCATCTCGAGCCGAACCAACGTGTCGCCCATGACTGCTATTGAGGCAAAGACGGTCGTGACTCCGATCAGCATCAAAACCGAAGCAAATACACGTCCCCGAAAGCTTAGCGGGTGCACTTCTCCATAACCGACGGTTGTGAGAGTCATCAAGGTCATATAGAAGCTATCGAATACCGACCAGTGCTCGATAAAAAGAAAACCTATTGTTCCGACGGTTATTGAAGCGGTAACCAGGCCAGCAATCAGAAGGAGGCGTTTGAGAAGAGGCTGCATCAGACAGGAAAGGCGACAGGTTCCTCTGGCATCAAAAAATCTTGGGTTCCAGAGGAACCTGTCTCCGAAATTTACGCGAGATCTTCAGGTTTGATCGGCAGCTTACGAATGCGCTTGCCAGTCGCTCTGAAAATCGCGTTGGTCACGGCTGGAGCGATCGCAGGCGTACTGGCCTCACCGATGCCCCCTGGCGGATTCGTGCTCGGCACAATGTAGGTTTCGATCACCGGCATTTCATCGATCCGCAGTGGTTCATAATTGTTGAAGTTGGTTTGCTGCACTCGTCCACGGTCGATCGTGATCTCACCACGCAGAGCGGCGCTCAATCCGTACACAATTCCGCTTTCGATTTGTTGCACGACAATCGCTGGATTGACGACGTACCCGCAATCGACAGCGCAAACAACCCGGTGGACGCGAACCTTGCCCTTCTCGAGGGAGACCTCGGCAACCTGAGCATTGAAACTGCCGAGGTTGTCTACAACCGAAATGCCGCGATAGCGACCGGAGGGAAGCGGCTTATCCCAGCCTGCCTTTTCGGCGGCCAACTCCAGAACGCCCAACATTCGCGGTGCCTTTGCGAGCAGCTTGCGGCGGAATGCGACAGGGTCTTGTTTCGCAGCGACCGCCAGTTCATCGAGGAAGCTTTCGGTGAAGAACGTGTTATGTGAATAGCCAACCGACCGCCAGTAACTGGTGGGAATACCAACATCGGGAGGATGATACTCCACGAGTATGTTCGGGATCGCGTATCGGATTTCGGCGATGCCTTCAACACCCGTCCGATCCACGCCGTTGCGCAAACCTGCAAACGATGGACATACGACGCGAGCGTTCCACACTGTAGGCATTCCGTTGGCGTCCAGCGCGGATGTGAACTTCGTGTAAGAAGCAGGCCGATAGGTATCGTGCTGCAGATCATCATCACGCGTCCATTGCAGCTTCACAGGAATACCGGCTGCCTTGGAAATCTCGACAGCTTCTGCGATGAAGTCTGCCCCTCCGCGCCTGCCGAACCCTCCGCCCAGATAAACCGTATTGATCTGCACTTTTTCAGGTGGCAGTCCGGCGGCTTTCGCGGCTGTTTCGCGGGCGATGCTTTGGATCTGCATTCCACTCCACACATCGCAACCGTCAGCACGGACATGAGCCACGGCATTCAGAGGCTCCATTGGCGCGTGCGAAAGATAAGGAACCTCGTAGACTGCTTCAATCTTCTGAGGTGCCGTGGATAGCGCCGCAGCGACATCGCCCTCTTTACGCGCAACTGCGCCCGGTTTTTCGGCCATGTCGGCAAAAACCTTGCGGATCGTCCCGCTTGTTGTCGTCGCCAGCGGCCCTTCATCCCACTGGACGACGAGCGCCTTGCGTCCTTCCATGGCGGCCCACGTGTTATCGGCGAGAACAGCAACGCCATTCGAGATTTGAACGACTTGCTTCACACCGGGAACGGCTTTGGCCTTTGCGGCGTCAAAGGTCTTCACCTTTCCACCGAAAACTGGGGAGCGCTGGAGCGTGGCATACAACATCCCCGGTACCTTGACGTCGATTCCAAATGTTGTTTTACCGGTGACCTTTGCCGGCGTATCCATCCGTTTTTGTGACTTGCCGACGAGTTTGAACTGAGTCGGGTCCTTTAATGCCACGCCTTGCTGAGGCACAGGCAGCTTGGAAGCGGCTTCCACCAGGCTTCCATAGCTGAGCCGCTCCTTCGTAGTGAGGTTCACGACGGAGTTGTTTTCCGCACGGCACTGCGACTTCGGAACATTCCACTTCTGCGCAGCAGCCTGCACAAGCATCTCGGCCGCAGTTGCACCGGCTTTGCGTAGCGGCTCCCAGGACGTCCGCACACTCATGCTTCCGAAAACACCTTGCATAGGTCCGAACGCCACAGGGTCCACACCGGGAAATTCGGTTCGGATCTTCTTCCAGTCGCATTCCAACTCTTCCGCCAACAACATCGAAAGAGACGTCACGGTACCTTGTCCCATTTCAGCTTTGTGTATGTACAGCGTAACGGAATCATCGGTCCCAATGCGGACGTACGCGTTCAGTTTGCCTGCAGCGCTTTGCGCTTGCAGTTGATTGTGTTCAGGAAGGTAAAACCCCAAGATCAGCCCGCCCGTCGCAGCCGCACTGGTTTTAAGGAAGGAGCGTCGATCGAGTTTTTGAATGGCGTTCATTGGGCACCTCCAGTCTCGACTTTCGATCCGCCTGCATATCGAGCTGCCCTATGAATCGCTTCACGAATTGAGGAATATGTTCCGCAACGGCATAGATTCCCACGCATCGCCTGGTCAATGTCTGTATCGCTTGGGTTCGCCTTACGCGTAAGAAGGGCGGCGGCCGACATGATCTGCCCTGATTGGCAGTAACCGCATTGCGGCACATCTGCTTCGACCCAGGCCCGCTGTATGGGATGAGCGCCGTCGGACGAAAGACCTTCTATTGTCGTTACGTTCTTTCCGGCAACCGACGAGATCGCAGCTCCGCAAGAGCGTGTCGCGATACCGTTAATATGAACCGTACATGCGCCACAAAGCTGCAGTCCGCAACCAAACTTTGTGCCGGTCAGGCCGAGCGTGTCGCGCAATACCCAAAGCAGGGGCATCTGGGGTGGGACGTCGACACTCTGTCGTTTCCCATTTAGGGTGAACTCGATCGCCATTGGATTCCTCCTCTGATTCGATGGAGTATATCAAAAGCGAATTCGCGGACAGACCCTGCCCCGCCGCAATTTACCGGATCGCGGAAATTGAGGGTAGACCCGACTGTTTCACTTCGACGGGAAGCCGGCAAACCGAGAAAGAACATGGCAAGGATACTCGGTGGCAAATTGGGAAAGACCGCCGCGCGGACTGGGCACTCCCGCTCCAGGCCTCGGCGCCGTTCGGCAGGGGCTGCAGGGCCGATCGCTCGAAGTCGCAACAACACAACTGCGACCCGGCTATCTCCGGAAAAACGGCGCACCCTACAGTGCTAATGCCGTTGTGCGTGAGTTCTACGACTTGTCCACCGAGCCGAACGGGGATACCTGGTTCGTTGTCACAACGATCGTAGAAGACCCCACATATCTTCAGGAACCCTTCGTTACCAGCACCAATTTCAAAAAGCAGCCCGACGCGACAGGCTGGAACCCGAAACCGTGCTCGGCCCGGTAAAGTAGCTATCGTTTTTGCGGCAGTGCGAAGACGTAAATCCCGTTTGCGCCTTTCGGCGGAGTGATGTCGACTTTAACGGGTCCCATAGTTCCAGCAATCAGTCCGGGACCGGCAAGATTGTCCCCGGCAATAACGGCAATATATTGGCGGCCATTCACGGCATACGTTATGGTGCTCGAAGAAATACTGGCACCCAGAATGGACTCCCACAGTACTTTGCCGTTATCCGCATCAAATGCGCGAAAGCGCCGATTCAGATCGCCAAAGAAGATCACATCTCCAGCAGTGGCCAGCACAGCACCATTTGTCGGCACTTTCCCTAACACCCAGCGTTGGATCTCGCCGGTGGATGCATTGACCTTTGCCAGACCATTTAGATTGTTTGGATCCGCGCCTGGGCGCGGAGTCCCGACACGGCGCTCCGGCGTAGCCGGCTTGCCTTCCGCTGCTGGAGCTGCGGACGTCATATCGAGACAATTATCAATGTACGGGACGTAAAGCGAATTCTTGCCTGGATGGTAGGCCGTCGGCCACCAGCTTCGTGTATTGAAAGAACAAATGGTGTGGCGTTCACCCGGTTGGTCTACCAGGACCTCTTCGTTGATTTTCGCGATGCCGGTTTTGACGTCGATGTCGGAGATGATGAAGTTCGGTGTGTCGAACGGAAAAGGCATGGCCCAGAGAAACTGACCGTTGTCGCGATCCAGCGCCCAAATGCCGCCACCTTCACCGACGTTAATGGAAATATCCCTCACCGAACCCTTCGGTATGTTCGGATTGATCCACTTCACAAATTTCGGATCAGGATTAACTGCCGTTCGAATCAACATTCGCTCTTCGTTGATGTCTTCATCCCAATCATCTCCCGGCAAATGTTGGTAAAACCATTTCAGCTTGCCTGTTGCCGGATCCAAGGTTACTGTCGAATTACTGTAAAGATCCGCAGGAGCAGTCAACGGAATTGCGAACGGATTGCCGCCGTGACGAGCAGCTCTCGTGTTGGGTGTGGGATTAGCGATACCCCAAAAGATCAACTTGCGAGCAGGATCGTAAGAGCCAGGTAGAGCCCAGGTCGACGCCGTCCGCCGATCGATGGGCGCTCCGGCCCAAGTGTCAGGGCCGGGCGGTTCGCCCGGAGCCTGAGTGGTATAAAACTTCCAGAGCTCTTTGCCCGTCTTGGCGTCGTGCGCAGAGATGTAGCAGTTCGGACGGCCGCCGGTGCAGGTTCCTCCCGAAATGACTTTTCCTTCTACAATGATTGGACCAGATGTGTGTCCCCTCTGATCAACTTTCGTTTCCCATCGGAGTTGGCCTGACCGCGCATCAATTGCGACAACATAGCTATCAGGCGCTGTGTAGTAGATCATGTCGTCATAGATAGCGAGCGTCTTTGACCGTGCCTGACTATAAGACCCACCGGCTTGTCCGCCACGGCCCCCGCCGGTTGTAGCGGGTGCCGGCCTCTGGTATTCCCAAATGAGGTCGCCATTCGTTGCGTCTAGGGCCTGGACCGCGCCACCTGGAACGTTTACATACATGACGCCCTTGTAAACGGTGGGGATGGTTTCGGTGACGCCTTGTCCTATCCCTCTGGACCAGGCCAGACCAAGCTGACCGACATTTTGCTTATTGATTTGGGTCAAAGGACTGAAGCGCTGTGCATCATACGTGCGGCTGAACATGAGCCAGTCGTCCGGACTCGGATTCAACAGCATCTGATCCGTCACCGGAACAAAATCTTTCACCTGCCCAATCAACGCAGGTGCAAGCAACACTACCAAGACGAATCCGCTGTAGAAGAGACGCTGCCACATTCCTTGCCCCTCCAGGAAATTTGAAATTGGACGATTCCTGCATCTCAAATTCGAAATCCGAAATTGCCAAACTGAACCGGCCGGAATGCGGCCCTAGCGTCCAATTTCAAATTTCGGATTTCGAATTTGAGATGCAGGAATCGTCCAATTTCAAAATTTTTAATCTCCCTTTCCAATATTCTTCAGCAGGTCCGCCTTCGTGACATCGCGATCACCTCCGCCCGGCTGATGAACCGAGATGATGGTGGTGTAATCAATCTTGAATTCATCCAACTTGTCTGCGAGCAACCGTTCCAGGCCGTTCACGGTCTGGGGCGCAGGCGCATTCGGCGCGGGGGGATTAAATGCATCAGCCTCGAAAACCGCCTTGATCTTGGGCAGATACGCCACGAGCATATCTTCCGAATGTGCGGCCTTGATGTGATACAGCTCTACCGTATTCAGATCCTTCAAAATCTTCTTCTCCCCGATATATTCGAACTTGGCTTTCTTTTCAGACTGCGACAGGCTGTCCGGCATCAACAGCGTTCGGGGATTGTTGAACCATTTTTCATAAAGGGGCTTATTGGATTCGTGCGTGATGATCGTTGCACCCTCTGCCGCAGCAGCGCGTAGGCCGCCTGAATGATCGGCATGAGCGTGCGTGTTGACGACGTACTTGATGGGCTTGTTTGGGATCGCTTTCTTCACTTCCGCAATGATGTTTACTGTCGTGGCTTCACTCTGAGGAGCCTCGAGCAACACGATGTGATCCTTCATTTCGACAGCGATACTCCGGTAACCACCTGTGATCAGGTAAATGCCGTCCGCTAGTTTCTTGGAACCGATTGCCGCAGCTGGCGGAGCACCGCCACGACCACCAACCGGCGCACCGCCGCCTTCAGGCCCACCGCGTCCTTGCCCTTCAGGAGCCCCACCTCCTCGGCCGGCACCGCCGGCTGCACCGCCCGGGCCGCCGCGACCTTGAGGAGGCGGTGGAGGCGGAGGTGCAGGTGCGTTGGCTTTGACATCACTCACCGTGAGGTCGGTCCAGGAAAGACCGGCGCGCGTCTGAACGATTTTCGTTGGGAATTTTACGCCGGCGAAGTCTTTGTAGCCCGAGTAGCTCTGTTCCACGAGCATGTCGCCGACAAGGTTGTCTTCGACCTTGGTTTCAACTTTAGCGACCATATTGTCGGAATCGATAAACCCGCTAATCGTGTACGGCACGCCGGACGGTGCCTTTTGCTCGACCGGAAATGAAACGACTGTGTATTTCTTGCCATTCACGTTTCGCTGCGTCGCCGTGGCATCCATCGCCGAAGCCGCGAGTTTCAGGAAGCCGGGAGGAGATAACACGACGTCCATCTTCTGCGTCCAAGTGGCATTGGCGTTGATGGCTGTCGCGTTCTGCGTTTCGGGCACGGGGGCCAACCCTCCGCCGCCTGCCAACTGTCCGTCCGGCTCTGCCGGCCGCGAGCGCAACGCCGTCTGCTGACCGGTGAGCGTGTTCAGGTCAATGAATCGCGAAAAGTTTTTGAGAGTGAAATGCGGCCAACCCCTGGCGGCGCTCTGTGCCTGACCCATCGCAGTGCCCTCGAAGCCCGACGGGCCTGTGTATTCGATGGATTTGAGTTGATCATAGCCCATAGCTTTCGACGCATTGCTGATCACCGTCTTCGCATCCTGGGCACCTGCCGTCGCTACCAACGCAAACATCAACGCTGACGCAACGATCGTGTTCTTAAACATTTTCGCCTCCAGTGGATTCGGGGGTCGCCGATACTTATGTCAGCGTCATCAGGGGATGTCAACGGGAACCTTTGCAGTTCTGATCGGCGATCTGCTTTAGAATGCTCCACTCCCATTGGTGAGTCGGGGCGTGCTGCCAGGCGTGCGGTACACTTGGCTTCCGACTGTAGGCGACGGGAACGAATTGGTTGGGACAGGCGCAGACGGGGTGGTCGCTCACAACGCAGGTTTGGCTTGTGAGCGACCACCCCTCCTCGGTGAGGAGGGGACTATTCGCTTGCCCACTCACTTCGTCACATATTACTCAA
>Ga0114129_10011726_pt1 | contig 12472 bp, 12 predicted proteins | sample RhiMetdeltSRZDD1_FD_80071 | JGI IMG/M metagenome (GOLD analysis project Ga0114129, IMG submission 80071) | Populus rhizosphere microbial communities from Tennessee, USA - Rhizosphere MetaG P. deltoides SRZDD1 (version 2) (version 2) | ecosystem: Host-associated > Plants > Roots > Rhizosphere >...
AAGATCGCCAAGGAGCCCATCTCGCTGGAGACGCCCATCGGCGAGGAGGAAGACTCGCACCTGGGCGACTTCATCGAGGACAAGGCGATCACCTCGCCCTCCGACGCGGTCATCAACATGAACCTGGCGGAGCAGACCCGGAAGGTGCTCGCCACGCTCACGCCCCGCGAGGAGAAGGTCCTGCGCATGCGCTTCGGCATCGGCGAGAAGTCGGACCACACCCTCGAGGAGGTGGGCCAGGACTTCGAGGTGACGCGCGAGCGCATCCGGCAAATCGAGGCGAAGGCGCTGCGCAAGCTGCGCCACCCGTCGCGCAGCAAGCGGCTGCGCAGCTTCGTCGAGAACTAGCGACCGCGCCGCAAGCCGGGTGACGAGCGCAGCGGGCGCGCGCTATCGTGCGCGCCATGCCTGCCCCGAACGCGTATCTCGCGAAGCCTTGGCTGAGGTTCTACCCGAAGGGCGTTCCCGAGGCCGTCGAGGTTCCGCAAAAGTCCGTTTCGCAGATCTTCGACGAGGCGACGGATCGGTGGGGCGACCGGAGCGCGGTCGTCTTCTACGGGCGCGAGGTGTCGTATCGCGAGCTGCGCGATGGGGCGGATCGGCTCGCCGCGGCGCTGGCGGACAAGGGAGTGCGGAAGGGCGACCGGGTCGCGTTGTACCTGCTCAATTCTCCGCAGTTCGTGATCGCGTACTTCGCGGCGTTGAAGTGCGGCGCGACGGTCACTTCGATCAGCCCGATGTACACGAGCCACGAGGTCCGCTACCAGCTCGAGGACAGCGGCGCACGCGCCATCGTCTGCCAGGACATCCTGCACGACAAGGTGGTGAAGTCGGGTGCGCCGCTCGATCTGGTCGTCGTCACCAGCGTGTCCGAGTACCTGCCGCCGCTGAAGCGGCTGCTCGGGCGCGGGCCGCTCGCGCGTCTCTTCTCGGATCTGGACCAGGGCAAGCCGGACATCGCGCCGGCGGCGAACCAGCACTGGTTCCAGGACCTGCTGCGGGCGTATCCGGCGCGCCCGCCGGGCGTCGTCATCGATCCGGACGCGGACCTGGCCGCGTTGCCGTACACCGGTGGGACGACGGGAAATCCGAAGGGCGTCATGCTGACGCATCGGAACCTGGTGGCGTCGCGGACCATCGCCAGCGCGATCTTCCCCGGCCTGGTCGAGGGCGGCGAGGTCGTGCTCGCCTTCCTCCCGTTCTTCCACATCTACGGGCAGGTCGCGATCATGCTGAACAGCCTGGCGCAGGGGCACCTGCTGGTGCTGTTCACCAACCCGGACACCTCCGCCATCCTGACCGCAATGGAGCGCTACCGCGCGACCACGTTCTTCGGCGTGCCGACGCTCTACGAGTACCTGAAGGACCACAAGGACACCGACAAGGTCGACTGGCGGCGGCTGAAGCTCGTCGTCTCGGGCGCCGACACGCTGCACGAGTCGACGATGAAGGGTTGGGCGCGGCGGACCGGCTCGCAGATCACCGAGGGATACGGAATGTCGGAAACGTGCGCGACGAGCCACGTGAATCCCCTCGGCCGCGCGAAGCCGGGCTCCTTCGGCTGCCCCGTTCCCAACGTGCTCGCGGCGGTGCTCGATCCGGAGACGCTGGACTTCGTTCCGCCGGGCGAGACCGGGGAGCTCGTCCTCGCCGGCCCCAACATGATGAAGGGCTACTGGCGGCGTCCGGAAGAGACGGAGCGCGCCTTCGTCGAGCGCGACGGCGTGCGCTGGATGCGGACCGGCGACATCGTCCGCATGGACGACGAGGGATACTTCCACTTCTACGACCGCGCGAAGGACCTCATCAAATACAAGGGACATTCCGTCTTCGCGAAGGACGTGGAGGACGTGCTCTACGCTCATCCGCAGGTGAAGGCGGCAGGCGTCATCGGCGTGCCCGATCCCGCCGTCGGCCAGCGGATCAAGGCGGTGGTGGTGCTGCAGACCGAGGCGCGCGGGCGCGTGAGCGAGCAGGAGATCCAGGCGTACTGCCGGGAGCGCCTCGCCGAGTACAAGGTCCCGCACGTGGTCGAATTCCGCGGCGAGGTGCCGAAGACCGACGTGGGCAAGGTGTCGCGCCGGGAGCTGCGCGACGAGAGCGCGCTCCAGTAGTCGCCGGCGGTCTGCGCCGGCGCTCCGCTTTTCGAAGCGCGGACGTTTGTGCTGTAGTTGCGGCCGATGGCAGAGCCGTTTTTCCGGGTCGAGCACCTCACCAAGCGCTTCGGCGGGCTCACCGCCGTGAACGACGTCAGCTTCGAGATGCGCCGCGACGAGATCGTCGGGCTGATCGGACCCAACGGCGCGGGCAAGACGACCGTGTTGCGGCTCATCACCAAAGTGCTGCGGCCGGACCGCGGCCGCATCGTCTTCGCCGGCGAGGACGTCACCCGGCTGCGCCCGTGGGAAGTGGTCGAGCGCGGCGTCGCCGCCACGTTCCAGAACACGCGGCCGTTCCGGCACCTGCCGATCATCGCGAACGTGATGGTGCCGCTCGTCGCTCCCCGGGCGCGCAGGCGCGGCGAGTGGGTCAAGGCCGTGGAGGCGAAGGCGATGGACGCGCTGGAATTCGTCGGCATCTCGGACATGGCGCGGGAGCCGGCGTCGGCGCTGTCGCAAGGCGACCTGAAGCGGCTGGAGGTAGCGAGGGCGATCGCCACCGAGCCCGAGCTGCTGCTGCTGGACGAGCCGCTCGGGGGCTTGAGCCCGGCCGAATCGGAGCTGCTCGCCAAGTCGATCCGCAGGTTGCACAAAGGCGGCCGCTTCGGCCGGCTGCACTCGGAAGGCCCTGCGGTCCTGATGATCGAGCACAAGCTCAAAGAGCTGATGTCGATCGTCGACCGCGTCATCGTGGTCGACCACGGGGAGGTCATCGCGGACGGCGCCCCGTCGCAGGTCGTCAAGGACCCGAAGGTCGTCGAGGCCTACCTGGGGACCGGGCATGCCGCTGCTTGAGGTGGAGGACCTCGCGGTCCGGTACGACAAGGCGACCATCCTCAACGGCGTCTCGCTGGCGGTCGAGGCGGGCGAGTTCGTCGGCGTCGTCGGGCCCAACGGCGCAGGAAAGTCGACGCTCCTGCGCGCCATCTCGGGGCTGGTCCGCTTCGAGGAGCAGATGAAGCGCGGCACCGTCGGCGAGATCGTGCTCGAGGGGAGCGTCCGGTTCGGCGGCGAGCGCATCGACGCGCTGCCGGCGCACGAGATCCGCCGCCGCGGGCTCGTGCACTGCCCCGAGCGGCGCCGGCCGTTCCGCGAGCTCACCGTGCTGGAAAACCTGCTCGCCGGCGCGTACCTCTCGCGCAGCTCGCGCGAGAACCAGCAGCGCCTCGAGCGCTGCTTCGCGCTCTTTCCGCGGCTCGCCGAGCGCAAGGACCAGGTCGCGGGGACGCTCTCTGGCGGCGAGCAGCAGATGCTCGCCACGGCGCGCGCCCTGATGTTCGAGGCGAAGCTGCTCGCCATCGACGAGCCGTCGCTCGGGCTCGCTCCGCGCGTACGCCAGGAGCTGTTCGCCGCGATCGCCCGCATCCACGCCGAGGGAATCCCCATCCTGCTCGTGGAGCAGGAGGTCGCGCAGGTGTTCGAGATGGCCGACCGCAGCTACGTGCTCTCGCAGGGGAGGATCATCGCCGCGGGCAGCGCGGAGCAGCTCACTGCAGACGAGAGCTTGCGCGCGGGCTACCTGGGTTTGTGACTGGTCCGGCCGACGGTGCCTTCGCGCGCGCCGGCGCGTGCAGCGGCACGTTGCAGACGCGGCAAATGGTCCGCCACGCGGCGACGCGCCCCTTGCAGCGCGGGCAGGTCGTCTCGATGCGGTCGCGGATCCAGGGAGTGAAGCCGCGCGGCATGACCAGCAGCACGAGCAGCACGATGAGCGCGAAGATGAGCAGCCGCATCTCGCCGAACGCGGTGAAGCTGCCGAGCCACTCGGTGAGCGGGTAGAGCACGAAGACGGCGACCACCGGCCCGTAGATGGTCGCCAGGCCGCCGAAGATTCCCCAGATCACCGCCTGGAAGGAGAGGCCGACGTCGAGCGTGGAGGGACCGGCGCCGCGCATGAAGTGAGCGTAGAGCGCGCCCGCGATGCCGGCGGCGCAAGCGGAGATGGCGAACGCGGCGAGCTTGTAGCGCGGCGTGTTGATCCCCGAGGCGCGCGCCGCCAGCTCGTCGTCGCGGATGGCGTGCAGCACGAGCCCGAATCGCGAGTCGGCGATCGCCCACAGGCCGTGGACGAGCGCGAGCATCACGATGGCGATCAGGTAGTAGTTCGCAACCCGGGAGGAGAAGAGGGAGCGCAGCCCGGACAGGCCGAGCTCGCCTCCGGACTTCTCCGGGAAGGCGAACAAGATGCCCAGCGTGATGAGGGGAAATGCCAGCGTGGCGAGCGACAGGTACGAGCCGCGCAGCCGGAGGCAGAGGTAGCCGGCGCCGACGCCGAGCGCGCTCGCTACGGCGGCGGCGAGGACGAGGCCCAGCCAGGGCGAGAGACCCAGCTCGAGCGAGGCGACCGCGGCGGTGTACGCGCCGGCGCCGAAAAACAATGCGTGTCCGAAGCTCACCTGGCCGGCGTAACCGGCGAGGAGATCCCAGCTCGCCGCGAACACGGCGAAGATGCAGGTCATCGCGACGATGCGCAGCAGGTACGCGTCGTCGGACAAGAGCGGCAGGAGGAGGAGCGCGGCGGCCCAGACGAGCGCGATGGTGCGCGACGGCAGCACGAACACTTCGGTGCGGAGGTTCACCCAGGCGCGTCTCGCGAGGAAGGCCAGCGGGGTCGACATGGTTGGGACAAAGGCGCGAGAAGGCGCCCTCAGCGCTCCTCCTCGAACGCCACTCCGTAGAGGCCCTCCGGCCTGGCCAGCAGCACCGCCACCATGATGGAGAGCGCCACCGCGCCCTTGAGGAAGGCGCCCTGCGGCAAGAGGAACACGGTGATTGCCTCGACGTATCCGATCACCAGCGCGCCCACCAGGCTTCCCTTGAGGCTGCCCAGGCCGCCCAGCACCACGACCGCGAGGACCGTGACGAGCGGCGAAAGCCACATGAACGGGTCGACGACGAAGACCGGCGCGACCGACACTCCCGCGACCGCCGCCAGCCCGACCGAGATCGCCATCGTCGCCATCGCTACCCGGCGCACGTCCATGCCCATGAGATTGGCGACCTCGAGGTCGTTGGCCGTCGCGCGGATGGCGAGGCCGAGGCGGGTGCGGTGCAGCACGAACCACGTCGCTGCGAGCGCGGTGGCGGCGATGGCCAGGATGAGCAGTCGCTGGTACGGGATGCTGACGCCGAGGAAGGTGACGACTCCTTCGACCGCGTTGGGAATCCCGAGGTAGTGGCCGCCGAACGACCGAAGCATCACCTCCTGGAAGATGAGCCCCAGCGCGATGGTCGCGATGAGCACCGCCGACTCGTGCTGCCGCACCGGCTCGATGAACAAGCGGAAGCAGATCAGCGAGAGCGCCGTGACCGCCGCGACGGAAGCGAGCGCCGCCAGCCACATCGACATCCCCGCGAAGCTCAGCAGCGAGTACAGGCAGTACGCCGCGAGCATGTAGAACGCGGTGTGCGCGACATTGACGATGCGGGCGACTCCGAAGATGAGCGAGAAGCCGATCGCGAGCAGCGCGTACACGCCGCCGTTCACGAGCCCGGTGATGAGGATGTCCTGCAGCATCGCGACAGTCGGCCCGCGCCCCAGGCCCGAGCGCGGGCCGCGTCCGTCACTTCGTCGGCTCCGCCTTCGCCTGCCGCTCGCCGGGAAGCTTGAACGGCTTCATCCCTTTGACCTGCTGCGGCCAGAACGGGACCTTCTCCCCGTCCTGCCACTGGACGGCGATGCCCGTCGTCTTCCCGACACCCCAGACCGGATCGTGCGTCTTGGTGAACTCGAGGTGCGCCGCGGTCCCGACCGAGCTCGTCTTCTCGAGCACGGGCACCAGCTTGTCGGCATCCATCGAGCCCGCCGACTCGATCGTCTCTTTGAGGAGGTTGATGGCGTCGTACGTCGCGGCGGTGTACGTCGGCGACTTGTTGAAGCGCTTCTTGAACGCCTTCACGAACGGCACCGTCTTCGGCGTCATCTCGACTTCCGCGTACGTGTCCAGGGTGGCCACGTAGTTGCCCTTCGCAGCCGTCGCCTGCCAGAAGCCGTCCTTTTGCCCCTCGACGTTGATCCCGAAGGCGATGGCCTTCACGTTGCGCTCGCCCATCTGGCGGCCGACCACGATCCCGACGGGCCCGGAGAGCGCCGTGAAGACGACGTCCGCGCCGGCGCGCTCGATGGCCGCGAGCTCGGCGGTCACGTCGGTCGCCGTCGGCGACGGTTGCCAGAGGCCCACCACTTCCATCTTCATCTTCGGCAGGTTCGCTTGGGCGGCGGCGACGATCGCCTGCGTCCACAAGACCTTCTCCGCCAGGATCGCCACCTTGGGCGTCTCCTTGTGCAGCGAAGAGCGGATCTGGCCGGCGATGGTGCCGAGCACGGTGAAGATGGTCTTGCCCAGGTCCGGCGAGTTGTTCGGCGCAACGCGGAACCAATACTTGTACCGGTTGTAGTCCTTCTCCACGTTCGCGCCGAGCTTCGCGTCCGCGGCGCCGACGCCGAGGAAGAGCTTCTTGTTGTCCATCGCGACTTCCTGCATCGCGAGCACCGCCTCGGAGCGGAAGCCGCCGATGACGAAGTCCGCCTTGTCGCGCGTGATGGCGCGCTCCATCGCGTTCGTCGCGTCGGTCACCGACTGGATTTCGTTGGTGTCGACGCGGACCAGCTCGATCTGCTTCTTCTTGCCCGCGACGGAAATCCCGCCGGCGCCGTTGATCTCGTCGCGCGCCATCTCGGCGCCTGCCCAGTGGTTTTCGCCCTGGGTGAAGGCCATCGGGCCGAGGATGGCGATCTTGATGGTCTCCTGCGCCCACGCCGACGTCGCGGCGAGAACGGCGGCGGCAGCTACCGCGATGAAACGCAGCATGCGACCTCCCGTGTAGGCTGTACTCGATCTTTGGAAAACGCCGCGATGCTGCCATTCGCCGAGCGAGACGTCCAGCGCCGCCGGAGCCGTTACGTCGTCTGCTCGAGCTTGCGCTGGAAGTGGAGGCGCTCGGCCGGGCTGCGGGCGAGGCGCAGCGCGCGCTGGAATTGCTCCGCTGCCTCGCGGTGGTGGCCGGCGCGCAGGTGCAGATCGCCGAGCGCGGCCGGGTAGAACGGGTAGCGCGCGAGACGCTCGCGGCCGGCGAGGGACTGCAATTCCAAGAGACCGCGCTCGGGTCCCTCGAGTTGCGCCAGCGCGATGGCGCGGTTGAGCGCCACGACGGGGGAGGGCTTGTGCGCGTACAGCGCGTCGTAGAGAGCCACGATCCCCGCCCAGTCCGTCCGCGCGAAGGCGGGCGCGAAGCAGTGCTCGGCGGCGATCGCGGCCTCGAGCAGGAGCGGCGTCGGCGGCGCGGAGGCGGCGCGCGACAGCCACTGCGCACCCTCGGCGGCGAGCGCGCGATCCCACGTCGAGCGGTCCTGCTCTTCCAGCGGCACCAGCGCGCCGTCCGCGTCCAGCCGGCCAGGCAGACGCGCGGCGTGCAGGCACATCAGGGCGAGCAGCGCGAAGGTCGGTGGCAGAGCGGTCGCGGGGTTCTGCGCGAGCAGCCGTCCGAGGCGGATGGCCTCGGCGCACAGGTCGGCGCGCACGGCCAGCTCGGGATGCGCGCCGTGGTAGCCCTCGTTGAAGAGCAGGTAGAGCGCGTCGAGCACTGCATCGAGGCGCCGCGCCACGACCGGATCCGCGAGATCGGCGAGCGCACCGGGGCGGCGCAGCGCCGCCTTGCCACGCGCGAGGCGCTTTTCGATGGCAGCCGGCGAGGCCAGGAACGCCTGCGCGACTTCACCGACGCCGAAGCCGCAGAGGAGCTTGAGGATGAGGGCGACTTGCACCGGCTGCTGCAGACGCGCGTCGCAGCAGGCGAACATCATCCGGAGCTGTTCGTCGCGCATCGCGTCCTCGGTGAATGCGGCGTCCACCGCCGGCGCCAGCTCCTCGCCGAGGCGCGCGAGCTCGGGCGCGACACGCGTGCGCGTCTTCTGCCGGCGGAGGACGTCGAGAGCGCGGTTCCGCGCGACCGCGCGCAGCCAGGCCGCCGGATTGTCGGGGACGCGCCCCAGCTTCCACGTCTCCAGCGCGTGGCACAGGGTCTCCTGCACCACGTCCTCGGCCAGGTCGATGTTCGCCGGGCCGAGGACGCGGACGAGCGCGGCCGAGAGCCGGCCAGCTTCGTGGCGGAAGAGGTGCTCCACCACGCCGCGGACCGGCGCGGCGCCGCTCACATCTTGCGGATCGGGCGCACCTCGACCGATCCGTCCACCTCCAGGATGGGGCAGCCGCGGGCGAGCTCGGCCGCGTCGTCCAGGCTGTCCGCCGTCACCAGCAGATATCCGCCGACGAGGTCCTTCGCCTCCGCGAACGGGCCGTCCACGACGACCTTCTTCTTGCCCTTGACCTGCTTGCCGCCCGGGTCCAGCGGATCGCCCGCCTTGAACTGGCCGCGCTTGGACAGCTCGCCGATCCATGTGCCCCAGGCCTGCATGTGCTTCTGCATCTGCTCGGGGGAGAGCTGCTGGTAGGTGCCGCCGCGAAAGACGTAGAGGAAATCTGCCATCGCCGTTTCTCCTTCGAGCCTCGCGCCACGCGAGGCCTTTGCCCCTACGACGCAGGGACGGGCCCCGCCCGGACATCTTTCGTAACGCGGGCTTCAGCGGAAGCTAGAAGTAGTAGCCGAGCCCGCCGTGCACGCCGAAGTGCGCCTCGCCGTCGGCGGGCGTGAAGGCGAGCTGGGCGATGACGCTCGCGGTGAACGGGCCGCCGGGGCGGAACTCGAACCCGCCGCCGAGGCTGGTCCACAGGTAGCGCGAGGTATCCGCGGTCGCAATGGCGATCTGGGCGGCGCGCTGCTGCTTGGTGTTGCCGGCGAAGGCCAGCTCGACCGCGACGTTGAAGCCGCCGGTGCCGAAGAGCTGCCGCACGGCGATTCCCAGCTGGACGCCCGGAAAACCGGCGCCTGCTCCGCCCTCGAACGCGGTGCCGCCCTCGGTGAGGTAGCTGATGGCGGCGCCGACCAGGCCATAGGGCGCGTAGTCGTTGCCGAACTCCGCCCGCAGCGAAAGTCCGCTGAGACCGCCTTCCGAGCGGCGGCCGCCGCGCGTCAGATCGACGACGTCGGCGCGAGCGGCGAACGCTCCCGCCACGGTGAGCCCGAGTAGGATGCGCGCCTTCACCGGGCGGCCATCCTAGCGGGACGCGCTTCGATCTGCATCTCCCGCCGGTCGGAATGTGCTCTACGATGCGCGCGGGCCCGTAGCTCAACGGCTAGAGCAGCCGGCTCATAACCGGTCGCATGCAGGTTCGAATCCTGCCGGGCCCACACGCCGAGTGCGGAACTTCGCGCCCGTCCAGGGCGTTGACAGATCGGCGCTCCGAGGTGCACAAGCTTCTCCCCCGAGCGGCGGGGCGTTTGCAGGCGGACGTCAAGAGCGAGGACACGTGTCGCGTGACAAGTTGAGGGCTCTGGAGGAGCTGCAGAAGGTCGATCTCCGCATCCGCGACGTGGCGCAGCAGGCGGAGAAGCATCCCGCGCGGCTGAAGCAGATCGAGACGGAACGCAACCAGGCCCGGGCGGCCCTCGACGCGCAGCGCGGACGGCTGGCCGACAACGAGCGGGCGCGGCGGCAGAACGAGCAGCTGTTGGGGCTGGAGAAGGAGAAGGTGCGCAAGTGGGAGTCGCGCCTCTCCGAGCTGAAGACCCCGCGCGAGTACGCCGCCCTCGCGCGCGAGCTGGACATCGCCAAGAAGACGAATCAGACGGCGGAGGAAGAGGTCCGCCGCCTGGCCGGCGAGTACGACGAGCTCAAGAAGGGCACCGGGGAGCTCGAGCGCGTGCTCGCGGAGAAGGAAGCGGTAGTCCAGAGCGAGGGAAGGCAGATCCAGGAAGTGTTGCAGGGCCTTCAAGCGCAGGTGCAGGAGCTGGAGAAGGAGCGCGACGCCGTCGCGGCGAGCGTCGATCGCTCGATGCTTTCGAAGTACGAGCGGATCCGGAAGCAGCGCGGAGGCGTCGCGGTCGTGCCCGTGGTGGGGACGACGTGCAAAGGATGCCAGCGGAACATCCCGCCGCAGATGGCGAACAACCTGCGCACCGGCAACGAGCTGCTCACCTGCCCGAACTGCCACCGCTTCATCTACCCCGCCGAGGGCGAGGCGGCGGCGGCGCCCGCCTAAGTGTCCGCGTCGCCCGAGCAGCTGCTGCTGGCGTTGGCCGAGCACGACACCCTCGACGCGGCGAGCGCCTCGCTCGGCATCGCCAAGCACGAGGCGCGGCAGATGCTGCGCACGGCGGCGAAGCAACTGGGCGGAACCGAGCCGGAAGCCTCGCCAGCGGCAGTGGCTTCGCCCGGCGAGGCACGGCGCGTGCGCGTCTTCACCGACGGCGCGGCGCGTGGCAACCCCGGACTCGCGGGCGCCGGTGCGGTCATCCTCGATGAAGCGGGCCACGTGCTGGCGCGCCTGGGGCGGTTCCTCGGCAAACAGACGAACAACGTGGCGGAGTACCAGGCGCTGCTGCTCGGGCTCGGCCGGGCGCGGCAGATGGGCGCGCGAGAGGTCGAGGTGCGGGCGGACAGCCAGCTGCTCGTCCGCCAGCTCCTCGGCAAGTACGCGGTGAAGAACGACGTGCTCCGCCGGCTGCACCAGGAGGCGCTCGCGGTCCTCCGCTCCTTCGACAAGTTCGAGCTGATTCACATCCCGCGCGAGCAGAACGCGCTCGCGGACGAGATGTCGAACCGCGCCATCGACGAGCAGATGAACGATTCGTAAGGCGTGAGACCCTCAGCGCCCGTCGGCGGCGTCGTTCTCCGTTCGGGCCGCTGCCTTCGTGGTGCGGGAGCAGCGCGGATTCAGGATGCCCGGCGAAGTGGCGAGATATTCGGGGTAGACGATCGGGGACCCGAGGCCGGGCTGATTCTGCAGCACGAGGAACGAATAGTGCGCCTGCTGGCCGTATTCGGCGGGGAAATTCAGCCGGCCGCTGGGAAGGATCGAGTCCATCTGCAGGGACGCGAGCGCCGCGCGGACCTTCTCGTGGTCGGTGCTGTGCGCCGACTCGATCGAGGTCAAGAGCGCGCGCACCGCCTCGTAGCCGAGCGCCTGATACCACTGCGGCGCGCGGCCGTACTTCTTGCGGAACCGTTCGACGAAGGCGCGGTTGAGCCCCTTGTTGGTGGCGAGTTGCTCGTTCCACCACACCGCCGAGAGGACGTACGCGACGTTGGCCGCGCCCAGTTCATCCGCGGCCTCCTTCTCGGGTCCTCGCGCTCCGTAGCTGGTTACCGCGTGGCAGAGACCGGCAGCGGTGTACAGGCGGTGCAGGGCGATGTAGTCGGGCAGGTGGGCATCGGCCAGGAACACGTCGGCCGAAGCGCCCTTCACGCGAGAGACGAGTGGCCGGAAATCCTTCGCGTTGAGCGGGAACGACTCGTCGAGCGCGACCGTCCAGGCAGCCGGATTGCGTTCGACGAACTTGAGCACGCCGCCGCGGAAGTCCTTGCCGTGCGCCGTCTCCTCCCACACCAGCGCGATGCGGGCCGGCTTCGGGAGATTGCCGGCCTTTTGCTGCTGCTCGATCCACCCCATCTGGGCGTAGGCGAGCATCTTCACGGGAGACTGCAGCCCGAAGAGGTATCGGTGGTTCCTCGCGAACAACCCGGCCGCTGCGCCCGAGCCCGCGATGTACGGAACGCCGTGCTTCTCCGCCACCACGCTCTGCGCCTCGACGTTCGCGCTGTTGAAGGTGCCGAGCAGGAAGTCGACTTCGGCGTTCGCGACGAGCTGCTCTGCGAGCGCGACGGCCTTCGTCTTGTCGTTCGCGTCGTCGCGCACCACGAGCCGCACGGGCAGACGCTTGGCGCCGACGTCGACCCCTCCGCGCTCGTTCGCCTCCTCGACGGCGATCTCGTAGCCTTCGCGATAGTAGGCGCCGCCCGCGGAGTCCGGCCCGCTCAGCGGCAACGTGCCTCCGATGTGCAATTCGTCCGGATGGGCTGCGGCAGCGTGGACGGAAGCGGCGGTCAGACAGGCTGCGAGCGCACCGCGGGCGCACAGCGTGCGGATGACGGGAAGCATTCGATCCCCCTCGAGGTCCACAACGGCGGTAGCGCGTCGCGAGCGGCGGTCGCAAGGACCGGATGTGTGCCCGGCTGGTGCGCAACCGTGTCATGTGCGTTACATTCGGCGCCGGTCGGAGCCGCCCGGGCGGACGCCGGCGCAATCACGCGCGGGAGGAAAGTCCGGGCTCCAAAGGGCAGGGTGCTGGCCAACGGCCAGCCGAGGCGACTCGCGGGACAGCGCCACAGAGAACAGACCGCCGGCCGAAAGGCAGGCAAGGGTGAAACGGTGCGGCAAGAGCGCACCGCGCCGCCGGTGACGGCGGCGGCACGG
>Ga0114129_10011727_pt1 | contig 12472 bp, 11 predicted proteins | sample RhiMetdeltSRZDD1_FD_80071 | JGI IMG/M metagenome (GOLD analysis project Ga0114129, IMG submission 80071) | Populus rhizosphere microbial communities from Tennessee, USA - Rhizosphere MetaG P. deltoides SRZDD1 (version 2) (version 2) | ecosystem: Host-associated > Plants > Roots > Rhizosphere >...
GGATCGCGATCGAGATACGGCCGGCCGATGCCAAACTGTTTGCCGTTGACATCGACCCACTTCCACAGCGCGTCGCTGGACTTCCATCGCTCCACCCGCGTCGCGCCCTTGACGCTGACGAGATCGGCTGCCAGCCCGTGGCCATAGCCGCCGCGCAGGCTTCCCCCGTGGTAGGAGCGGTTATCGGCCGCCTTGTTGCCGCGTGCCAGCGCCTGCCGGTAATCGTCGCGGAACGCGCTTGAGATCGCCGGCTCGAGGCCGGCATCGTCCATCGCCCGGAGCATGCGATAGAGCCTCATCTTGAAGCTCTTATCCATGCCGCCGATGACGTATTGCGCCAACGGTATGCCGAATCTCTGTGCCGCCTTCGGATCTTTCCAGGCGAAGTTCTCGTCCTCGAACTTCGTGACGGTCTTGGTGACGGTCCGGGGCTTCCCCTTTTTCTTCACGGTCACCTTGATCTTCTGCGGAACCTTGATCGTGTCGACTTTCGGCGCGCGCTCGTAGAGCGACCACAGGTAGCCGTCGATGCACCTTTCGTCCGTCCCGCAGTCGACGCGAGGTTGGACAGCGGGCTTCTCGGAATAGCTCTGCACCAGATCCGCCGGGTTCACCGTCGCCATCTGCACGCGGGGTGCTTCGGGCGGCGGCGGCACCGATCGCTCCACTGTTTCCGACGGCGGCATCGTCGTCCGCGTGATTGCGACCGGCTCGACCGAGGCCAGCGCGAAACGCGTTCTGTCTTCGCCGCTCGCCGCGGCAACAGGAGCAGCGACTTCGCCGATCGCCGCACTGAGCGGGGCAATGTCTTCGGCAGTGGCGGATTGATTCAGTGCATTGATCAGCTCGGCACCGGTCGTCATCAGGCTTGCCCGATTCTTGACGACCAGCGCGGGATCCGCGAAGTCGATGGCCGGTGAGCCGAATCCGCCGAAATCGGGCACCAGCCAACCGGCGAGAACCACCGTTCCGCACAGCGCGACAGCAAGTGGACGCAGTACCATGGGGCCCCCCGGCTCTCATCCGGTCTGCACAGCGGCGCGACCGGTCTGATCTTTTGGGTCAAGCGATTGTTGCGCAACAAAGAAAACCGAACGTTATGAACTTTTCCGAATTAGTGTTGCCAGAATGCAACCAAAAGCCGCCGCGGCGTAGACGGCCCGGCGGCTTCCAAGATCCGGAGACCGTTGGGAAAAACGCTCTGTTAACCATTGGCGCAAGTCGAAGGGGCCTGCCCGGGCCTACCGTCGAGAATCGAACGTAGGCCCGAGTCCAGTCAGGAAGGCCGTGCGACAGGAGAGGGGGATCTGCTCTTCACCGGCCGCGCGGGACGCGAACGACCGGCGCGGACATTCATCCGCCGTTCCGATTCTATTGCCAGACGTGCCGGTGATGCAGCCTGGGCCGCTGGAGCGAGGCGCGGCCGGTCGTCGCTGATTTCGTGCGGCCCACCGTCCGGGCGGCGCCTTTGCACATCCGGCAACCTTGCACCGAGCCCGTGAAGCGCGCCGGATCGTTCAGTGGATTGGCCTTCTTCGCGCTTCGGCCTCGCACGGCGGCTACGGCCATGAGAGGCTTTTCCGGCGGCAGCGGCATGCGGGCTCCCGCGGCGACAGGGTCGAGCTCGCGCGGCACCAGCATCGCGACCGTTCCGGCGTGATGGAGACGGCCGGCGATTCGGCCGGCTTCGTCGCCGGCTCCCCAGTAGATGTCCGCGCGCGCGGCACCGACAATGGCGGAACCGGTATCCTGCGCGATCATCAGCCGGTCGAAGCGGCCGGTTCGCTTTGCCATCGGCAACGGCGGGGCGGCCGGGACGAGAAATGGCGTGCCATAGACGTGCAGCGCGCGATCGACGGCGATCGAGCGTCCGGGGGTAAGCGGCACGCCCTGGGCGCCGACCGCTTCACGTTCGTCCGACAGGCCGACGATGCGGAAGAACATGAACGACCGGTTCTGCCGCCGCACCCCCTCAGCCTCCTGCGGGTTGGTGCGCATCCATTCACGGATCCGCTCCAGCGATATCTCCTCGCGCGGAATGAGATTGCCTTCGACGAGAATGCGGCTGAGCGGAACGTAGGGATAGCCGTTGTGAGCATCGTAGTTGATGCGCAATATCGTCCCGTCTTCCAGGCGCACACGCGCCGAGCCCTCGATCTGAATCAGGAGGGCTTCGCCGTGATCCTTGATCCAGCAGATTTCGAGGTGCTGCCCGTCGAGCGCCCCGTCGAGGATTTCGCCGCGATCGTAATAGGGCACCAGCTCGCCGCTGCTCGCCCGCCGCAGCGATTGTCCCCGGTTGGGAAAGCCCGGACCGGTGCTGTTCGGGGGCGGCACCAGATCCGGCGGCCGGCGATAGATCGGTACCTTGAAGATCGGCGTGGGGAAGCGCGAGCCGTCGACCTTCGGTTCGTAATAACCGGTCAGCAATCCGGTGCTCTCGCCCAGCTTGTTGACCCGCAGCGGGCGAAATTGCCGTTCGAAGAAATGGCGTGCCTGATCGTTGCCGAGCCGGCCGGCCGCGAGAGCCTGCTTACAGACGTTGCGAAGCGCGAAGTACATCGGCCGCGTCTCGCGCTCGGACGGAGTCGTGCGCACCAAGGGCCGGCAGCTTGCCCGGAAGGTGGCAAAGGCGGCGGCGTGATCATCGGTCGCCCATCCCTGGAGCAGGTTCCACTCGACGGGCTCGAGTTGGGAATCCGGCAGCTTCAGCGGCTCCGGGACGTCTCGCGATGGTTCGTCTGCCGGCAGGCGATTAGCTGCCGCAACGCTCGCCCGCTGGGCAGCGTAGCCGGATTGGGCAACGAGGCCGGACAGCAACACGAGCCCGGGGATCGCGACCGCGTGCCACCATCGCCGGAAGGCGGGCGCACACCGCCAGGCCGCTACATTGGCCCGATCCGCCCGCGACCAGCGTGAGAGCGCGACGGGAAACCTCGCCAAACGGCACCTCCTCGAACGGACGCGAGAGCCATTTGCATCGGCGGGGCATGCGTGCCCATCGCTCGGCAGCGATCACACCGATCCGGTAAATCGGCACGACCAATTGCCGCGTGTTTCCGCCGTGCTTGCCGTTGCTGTTTCTAGCACGGAACGGGAGGGCCAAAAACTTTCAATGGGAGAATGATAAACGCGGGCACCGACGGCGCCCTGCGTTCAACGCATGGGTGGAGGAAAATTCGCTCGGCGCCTTCAGGCCCGCAGCTCGACGGGGGGACTTTCGGTTTCCGGCCGATATTCCAAGATGTCTCCCGGCTGGCAGTTCAACGCCGCGCAGATGCGCTCGAGCGTGTCGAAACGCACGCCTTTGACCTTTCCCGACTTCAGCAGGGATACGTTCTGCTCGGTGATCCCGATGCGCTCGGCGAGCTCCTTGGAGCGCATTTTCCTCCGTGCCAGCATCACATCGAGATTGACGACAATGGACATGCGGCCTCCTCAGACGATCTGGGCGTGATCTTCGGCCATCTGTGCCGCTGCGATGAAGATGTGGGCGAGCGCGAGCACGAACACGGCAAAGATCAGGTGAAGCAGATCCATGGGCAGGATCAGGAGCCCGCGACGTGAAGCGAACACGAGCTGACCAGTAAAAATGCTGACGGTCGCCAGCCGTGCGAAGATGTCGAACAGGACGGCGGCGACTCCGGCAATGCCGCAACGGCGCAGCCAGGTGACGGCGTCCACCGTGAAGACGCGGCCGGAAAGATAGGTGCCGAACAGGCGCCACAGACAGCCCGCAACCACGGCCGCGAACATCCAATCGATCACGACGATGGCGACGGCGAAAGCATAGCGGGTGTCTGAAACGCCGCTGAGATCCATCGACAGCAGGCGTTGGTAGCCCTCCAGCACCGCCGCCTTGTCGCTCCAGAAGATCGCCACCATGACCAGGATCCAGCCGACCCAGACGACGGCGGCAATGCGCAGACCATGACAGATCCAGGCGATGCGACCGCGCAGATCGAGACGACCCGGCGCGGCCGTCAGACGGGACTGATCGGCGCCGGTCATGGCATGCGACATTGGGGTCCTCCCTCGCGTCGGCGACGCTCGCCGTTCATGTCGTAAAAAGTCTCACATTTAAAAATTATTGTCAAACGATAAAAAATATGAGCAATACTGGAATACATGAACCCTCTCTTCGTCGTGCGCACCGTCCTGATTCTGCTGCTTGCCGGCTGCACGCATGTGCCGGTTTCCTCGATGATCCGGCTGGCGCGGATCGACCCGGCCACCACCGATCCGGCGCAGCTGCGGGCGGCGGTCAAGCTGCCGCTCGTGCTGGAGCCGCGGGAAATGAGCCTGCGGCTGAGCGTCAGGATCAGCGGAGGTTCCGACGAGGCGCAGGACTTCAGGCTGCGCGAAGTGTCCGCGCCAAACGACGTGCTCGCGCTGCACGCCGAGCTCGAGGCGAACACCCGCATCTTCGCCTACATGATCGATCCGACGGAGCTCGGCCGCCTGACTGCTTTTCGCGAGTCATTGAAACAGAACCAGCGGGCGAGGGGCGGCAAGGGCGGGTCGGTGACGATCTCGATCCATCCGCAAGCTTGTCGCACCGACGAGCTGGCGAACGGACCGATCTATTTCACGACCTATCTGCGCACGGCCGAGACCGGCGGCTATGTACCGCTCGCGCGCAACCTCGACCTGCGGACAATGGCGCCGGGGCGCGACATCGCGAAGGAAATTCCGCGCTGCGCTGATGCCGGCCCGCCGGACCCGCGCCGCTAGAGCATGATCCCGAAAAGTGGGAACCGGTTTTCGGAAAAGATCATGCTCCGCCGACGATCCAAAGCGGGATGACGGTTCGAAGAAAAGTCATCACGCTTTAGCGTCCCTCGCGCCGCGTCATGAAGGCGAGGCGCTCGAACAGGTGCACGTCCTGCTCGTTCTTCAGGAGTGCGCCGTGCAGCGGCGGGATAAGCTTTTTGGGATCGCGCTCGCGCAGCGTCTCCGGCGTGATGTCCTCGACCAGGAGAAGCTTGAGCCAATCGAGCAGCTCCGAGGTGGACGGCTTCTTCTTCAGTCCCGGCACTTCACGAATCTCGTAGAAGATCTTGAGCGCCTCGCCGACCAGCCGCTGCTTGATGCCGGGGAAATGCACCTCGACGATGGCGCGCATCGTGTCGGGATCGGGAAAGCGGATGTAATGGAAGAAGCAGCGGCGCAGAAAAGCGTCCGGCAGCTCCTTCTCGTTGTTCGAAGTGATGATCACGATCGGCCGGCGCCGCGCCCGGATCGTCTCGCCGGTCTCGTAGACGAAGAACTCCATCCGGTCGAGCTCCTGCAACAGGTCGTTGGGAAACTCGATGTCGGCCTTGTCGATCTCGTCGATGAGCAGAACCGGACGCTCGTCGGAAACGAAGGCGTCCCACAGCTTGCCGCGCTTGATGTAGTTGCGGATGTCGTGCACGCGCGCGTCGCCGAGCTGGCTGTCGCGCAGCCGCGACACGGCGTCGTATTCGTAGAGTCCCTGCAGCGCCTTGGTGGTCGACTTGATGTGCCATTCGATGAGCGGCACGCCGATCGCCTTGGCGATCTCGATGCCCAGCACGGTCTTGCCGGTGCCCGGCTCGCCTTTGACGAGCAGCGGACGCTCGAGCGTGATGGCGGCGTTCACGGCAACCTTCAGGTCGTCGGTCGCAACGTAAGCGCTGGTCCCTTCGAAACGCATTGGGCACCCGTCTCCGTTAGCGAATGGCGAGTAGCGAGTAGCGAGTAGCGAGTAGCGAATAGCGAATGGGGCGGGGCCGGTCCATTCCCAAATAGTGAACTCCGAGCCTGTGGTAACGTTTTCCCGCGAGACTCTTCCATGTGGTTGAAGGCCCGGAGCACATGGCGCGTGCGGTATAAATAGGGCCTGAAGCGGATCGCCTCGTCGCAATCGCACATCGTTGCAATCCCGGCGGCGATCTAAACATGGCGTGAGGCAAACAGCATGGCTGCCAATCGCCTTTGTGCCTGGACAGGCGTACGATGCGATTGCGGATGCTGATGAATTCGCATTCGCAACTCACCACGGTCTTGACTAAAGCCTGACATTCCGGCTAGGGAACGCATGCCGCGGAAGGAGTGATGTTACGAAAGCTCAAGCGGTTGCTCATGTGGGCTTGCGCCGTCTTCGCTACCATCGCGTTGTTCTTCGGCGCCGTTTTCGTCTGGCCCGATCCATTGTTCGCCTTCTCGCTAGGCAGCGGGCGGATCATCGTCGCATCCGACTATGCCATTCCGTCGGAAGGCGGCGAACGGTTCTTGCGTAGCTGCGAGCGGTTGCTGGAGCGATCACCACTGAAAGCAAAAGCGGCCCGATACAAACTTTACGTAACCAATGCACGTTGGCGACAGAACGTGTTCTTCGTCCTCCTCCCCGAGGCTTGGGGCCGCGCCTTCTTTTATGGTTTAGGAGGTCACGCCTTCCTGAGCGGTGCCAATTTCGACACGGGTCAAGTCGTGCACAACGGATATATCGGTGCGCCGCCGCGGACGCTTGCTTACGTATGCGCACATGAACTCACCCACATCATCGTCGGCGAACACGTCGGCATGTCCCGTTTTTCAGTACCGGAGTGGGTATGGGAAGGCTTTCCCGATTATGTAGGCATCGAGCACCGGCAGTCATTCGAGCAATTGCGAGACGCGCTGGGCGAGCGCCCAGTCGATATCCCGATGATGCAGAAGTATGGAAGCTACCCGCGCTACCGCTTGCTTGTGACGTACTTCCTCGAAAAGAAGGGATGGCGGGTTGATCAGCTCTTGCAAACGAGACTGACGTTTGATGAGGCGGCCGCCGTCATGCGTGCAGACACAGGTCGCTGAGTCGCGAAAGCCTCAAACGAGAAAGGCTCGGACCCGTCAAAGGCGCCGATTGCAGGTCGCCGGTCCGAACGAGGACCGCATGCACTGGACGAGCCGCCCTGTCAGCCCCATTGTTTGGGTACACGCCCCGGCCGCTGTTCGCCAGCTTGCGCTCGCGCGAACGTGACCCCAATTGAATGTTGCGGCGGCCGCATTCCGGGTATCACAGCAGCATAAGACAAGTGGCAAAATCCACGACCCTTCGAGAGGAAAGTCCATGCGGTTCGTCAGCATCGTTACTCTCGCCATTATCGTCGCCGGCGCGGCGATGGCGCAAGCTCCGCAAGAGGCACAAAAGACCGCGATGGCCACTTTCGCCGGCGGCTGCTTCTGGTGCGTGGAGGCCGACTTCGACAAGGTGGCCGGGGTGATCAGCACGACGTCGGGCTACACCGGCGGCAAGGTTGCCAATCCCACCTACCAGCAGGTCTCAGCCGGCGGCACCGGGCATACCGAGGCGGTGCAGGTCGTCTACGACCCGGCCAAGGTCACCTATCAGAAGCTGCTCGATCACTTGTGGCGCAACCATGATCCGTTCGCGCGCGATGCGCAGTTCTGCGACCACGGCCATCAATATCGCGCCGGAATCTTCTATCACGACGAAGAGCAGCATCGGCTCGCCGAGGCCTCGAAACAGGCGGTGCAGGCGCGTTTCAAGCAGTCGGTGCAGACCGAGGTCACCCCGGCCGGACCGTTCTACAAGGCCGAGGACTACCACCAGGACTACTACGTGAAGAATCCAATCCGCTACAAATTCTATCGCTTCAATTGCGGCCGCGATCAGCGCCTGGAGCAGATCTGGGGCAAGGCCGACAAGAGCAGCTGACGGGTGCTGGAGATGATTTCGCGACGCATGATGCTACTGGGCGCCGGCAGCCTGGCAGTGATCGCCGGAACGAGCTGGATGCGCAGTGGTGATGCCACCGCCGCCGGACCATACGAGATCGAGAAGAGCGACGACGAATGGCGCCGCCTGTTGACGGCGCCGCAATTTCGCGTGCTACGGCAGCACGGAACCGAGCGGCCGTTCTCGAGCCCGCTCAACGGGGAAAAGCGCAAGGGTACGTTCGCCTGCGCGGCTTGTGAGCTTTCGCTGTTCTCCTCTGACACCAAGTTCGAGAGCGGCACCGGCTGGCCGAGCTTCTACGCGCCGCTCGCCGGCGCGGTCGGCACGTCGACCGATCGCTCGCTGTTCATCTCGCGCACCGAGGTGCATTGCCGACGCTGCGGCGGCCATCTCGGCCATGTCTTCAAGGACGGTCCGCCGCCCACCGGGCTGCGCTACTGCATGAACGGCGCCGCGCTCGCCTTCGTCGCCGCCGTGGCCTGACCGATCGTGTCGGACCGGCAGGCGCATCGCGGATCGCTCCTGCCGATCAGCGAAATCGCCCGATCTGCAGCTCGATTCGCGACATCTGCGAGATCACCTGGCTCGTGTCCATGACCGCCGTTTTCGGCGGGATCGGCGATGGCCAGGCTTTGTGCAGGCCGGCGAAGGCGGTTTTTGCCGACTGCACCGCGTCCGCATCTTTGGCCGCAAGCTCCTCGGCGACGGTTTCGAGCAGAGTCTCGGCGGCGAGCGCGATGCCGCGGGCATCCTGATATTCGATCGGCCGCACGATGCGGCCGCCGTCGATCGCCTCATCGTACTCGGCCGCCGCGCTGCGCAAGAGCTCCAGAACGGCTTCGACGACCAGAGCAGGCCAATTCGCTTCCGGTGCCTTGAGTGCCGCCTCGGCGGCGTCGAGGTCGTGTTGAAACTTGGCCAGGGAGGCTTCGTAGGCCTTCCTGTTCTGTGACCTTCCGGCCTGGCCGAGCGCTTTGAGCGTACCGGCGAACGGCGGCACGCGACGTGCCTTCAGTCCGCGTCCGAGACCGCCCTGCAGCTCCTCGGCATGGATCCAGTGCGGGCGTGCGGCGGACCAGCGGCCTTCCCGGACAAGCTCGTCCGCCACCCGCAGGTGACCGCGCACCAGGTTCAGGTCGCGGAGCAGACGCAAGCTGGCGGGCAGGTCGGAGTCCTCGGAAGAGGCTCGGCCGCGCTCGCCGCCTTCGCCGCCTTGGCTGCTGGCGGCAAGAAGAACGGGGGCGCTGTCCGAACGAGCGCCGGCCTGCGCCGGTTTCGCATGCACGAGCGGCGCAGCGACCAGCATGGTCGTCCCGAGCGCGAGCCAGATCTTGCGTCTCGACATATCGGCGTGCGCCGCTAGCGCATGTTCCGGCGAAGTGGGAACCGGTTCACCGACAAGAACATGCGCCACCTATGCTCTAGAACTCAAGCACTACGCGCAGCCGCGCCTGATGACGGTCGAAATTGACGAGATCGAGCCTGCGGCCCGGCTCGTCCACCGAATGGCCGGCAACCTGCGCCGAGTACGCCGCCTGCACCAGGAAGTTCGGCAACACGCGCGCCGACACGGTCGGTCCGACGAACCAAGCCTCTCCTTCGAACCGGTTGAGGAAGCTGCCCTGGAACTGGCTGAGATAGCGCACCTCGGCGCCGACAAAGACGCCCGGCACCAACGCGGCGGCGACCGCCCCGGAGACGCCAAACGTCGATTCGTGCTCCCACTTCGTCAGCGGCCCGATGTCCGCGTCGAATTCCTTGACGCGAACGGCTTCCGGCTCGAACAGAAGCGTGCCGGCAACGAACAGCTGGTTGGGGATCAGTTCCTTGTCGGCGTAGAGCTTGAGCTCGACCCCATAGGCGTCCTCACGATTGCCGCTCGTCTCGGAATGGCGGCGCCATTCGGGCTCGGCGGAGATCGCCAGTCCGAAGGGCGCGAGCCTGCGGTCGAGGATGCGGTATTTCATTTCGGCCGACAGGCCATCGAACGCGCCGTTGTTACGGTCGTCGAGACCGGGAACACCCTGGATGCGGTGGTAGGAAAGGAACGAGCCGAACGCGACCATCAGATCCTTGGTGACGCCGTATTCGAACTCGGTCTTGTTCGATACGGCGGTGTAGGATCCGGCCCGCTTGCCGAAACGGCCGATGCTGTCGTTTTCCACCTCGCGCTCGCCGGCGCGCTCGGTGTCGGCACCTTCGGTGAAGCCGAAAATATAGCGCGTGTTGACGCCGCCCTCGCCCCCTTCGCCGCCATACCCGGATCGGGGCTGTGGCCGAAGCTCACCACGTTCGCCGCCACTGCCGCGCCGTCCGCCGCGTTCACCTCCTTCCCCGCCTTCGCCGCCGCTGCCCCTGCGCGATTTCTTCTTGACGCGCTGGGCGCCGGTTGCGGCCGGAACGCCATCGCCGCGCCGGGCTGGGAGAAAGCCGCGCGATCCGCGCGATCCGCGTTCACCTCCTTCTCCGCCTTCGCCGCCTTCACCACCCGCTCCGCGTTGTGCCAGGACCATGGAGGCCGGCACGCCGTCGGCCGGCTGATCGGGTTGTTGCGCCAGTGAAGATACCGTCGAGCCGGCGAGTGCGACTGCGCCTACGCCGAGCCAAAGCTTCGGTCTGAATGTCATCGTGGTCCTCACACGCGGTTCAAGGCCGCGCTCGGGGTTGCGGTACGGCACTGCTTTGTCATAGTAAAACGATGAAGGCAAATAGTAATTCTTGGAACTTATCTAAGTAAAATCTGGAGAGCGGCCCGTGCTTCTTTGCATTGGAAAAATTCTAAACTCGGAAGAGCTGGGTGAAATCTCTGAAAATATCGCGCGGCTGAGTTTCGTCGATGGACGACGAACCGCCGGATGGGCGGCGCGCCTCGTCAAGGACAATGAACAGGCGGAGAGCGATGCGCAGCTCGAGGCAGTCCGCCGCCGGATCGAGGAGCGCATCCTCGACAACGAACTGTTCCAGCTCGCCGCCCGGCCGAAGGCGCTCACGCCGGTCCTGATCAGCCGCTACGCGCCCGGAAAGCAATACGGGACCCATGTGGACGATGCCCTCATGCAGGGCATGCGCACCGACCTGTCTTTCACGCTGTTCCTCGCGGAACCCGAGACCTACGACGGCGGCGAACTCGTCATCGAGTCGACCGCGGGCGAGCAGATGTTCAAGCTCGAAGCGGGCTCGATGATCCTCTATCCGACGACCACCTTGCATCGCGTCGAGCCGGTCACCCGCGGCACGCGGGTCGCGGCCTTCGGGTGGGTGCGGAGCTTCATCCGCAGCGCCGAACAGCGGGAAATCCTCTTCGACCTGGAGAGCGCGCGCCGCATGCTGTTCGAGCGCGAGGGGAAGACTCCGACCTTCGACCTCCTGTCGAAGTGCAGCGCCAATCTCGTACGCATGTGGGCAGAGGATTAAGGGCGCCTCGCCACTTGAACAGCAACCGGTCGGGACCCGGCAGTTCTTGCCGGTCCTAGGCAGATCTGCGCCGTGCGCGGCCAGGAGGTTTCTAAATACCGTACCTAAGTTATTGATATTCCTTGAGAACCATGGTGGCACGGGGCTTGCGACGGAAGCTGCGGCAGTGCGGCTTTCAGCGCTTCCGGCAGCCGCCCGGATCACGGGAGATCGTTATGGGTATTTTCAATGCTCTCACCACCGCCGTCTCCGGCATGCGGGCGCAGTCGTTCGCGCTGCAGAACATCTCCGGCAACATCGCCAACTCGCACACGACCGCGTTCAAGCGCACCGACACGGCCTTCCTCGACCTGATCCAGGACAACGCGCCGCGTTTGCAGACGTCCGGCAGCGTGATGGCCAATTCGCGGCCGACCAACAGCGTCCAGGGCGACATCGAGACCGCCACCATCAGCACCTTCATGGCGATCAACGGCGACGGCTATTTCGTCGTGCAGAAGCCGTCGAGCTTCGTCGATGGCCGGCCGGTATTCGACGGCATCAACATGTACACGCGGCGCGGCGACTTCCAGAAGGACAAGGACGGCTTTCTCGTCAATGGCGCCGGTTACTATCTGCTCGGCATCCCGGTCGACCCGACCACCGGCAACCTGGTCGGCAGCGTTCCGCAGCGCCTGCAGTTCCAGAATGACTTCCTGCCGGCGCAGGCGACCACCCAGGTCGAATATCGCGCCAACCTGGCGAGCTATCCGCTCACGCCGGCGCATGACACCAGCATTCCGCGATCCGAGTTGCTCAATCCGGCGGCGTTTTCCGCCAACCCGGTTGCCGGACCTCCCCAGGCCGCCAAGATCACCGGCTTCGGCGCCAATATCCAGGAGGTGACGGCCAGCGTCACCGGCACGGGCACCTTTGCCAACCCGGCCGTCACCCAGCTCGGCGCCGGCAATGGCGGCCTCCTGCGGATCACGGTCGCCGGCACCGATTACGACGTCAACCTTCTCGACACCGATACGCTCAATTCGACGATCGCCGCGATCAACGCCGTGCCCGGCCTCGGTCCGGGTGGCCTGGTGCAGGCCTTCCTCGATACGACCGGCGGCACCAACAAGCTGCGGCTCGATGCGCGCGACCCCGACGTCGATTTTTCCGTGAACAATGCCTCGGCCGACACCACCACCACGCGGCTCGGCATTGCCGAGCAGGCCTACAATTCGCGCAACCTCCTCGATCTCGGCATGGTCGGGCAGGGCGATACCCTGGCGATCACCATCGGCGCCAGCGTCACCAACGTCACCTTCGGCGTCAACCCCGGCGAAATCTCCACACTTGCCGAGCTCACCGCGGCCCTCA
>Ga0114129_10011729_pt1 | contig 12471 bp, 12 predicted proteins | sample RhiMetdeltSRZDD1_FD_80071 | JGI IMG/M metagenome (GOLD analysis project Ga0114129, IMG submission 80071) | Populus rhizosphere microbial communities from Tennessee, USA - Rhizosphere MetaG P. deltoides SRZDD1 (version 2) (version 2) | ecosystem: Host-associated > Plants > Roots > Rhizosphere >...
CGCGCCGGCATTGTGAGGGTGTCCACCTTCCTTCGCATCCTGGGCCCGCGCGGTCGCCGCACCGTGAAATGAGTGCGGACCCTGCTGCGCGGAGTTTCCGCCTCGCTGAGTCCGCCGGCAAGCATCGTGGCAAGAAACGATCGACTTCCGATCGGTCCGAAGCCCTCGATCGTGCGGGTGCGCGTTGCGAATCCGCTAATCGCGCTGGATTCCTTGCGATTCGTGAGCGCGGCTATCCGCGGCGTTCCGACCTCCGGCCTTTTCGCCGGAGGTCGAATCACCATCTGAACAATGTAAGCAGCTGACTTGCGAGATATTGGCTTGCCAACCGAAGCTCTCGGAAAGTTGTGGCCCACCTTCGCGGCGGAGCCGCTACGGTGGGCAACCTTCGCCTGCATCCGAGAGCGAAGGTTGGCGGGGTCGACGGGACTCGAACCCGCGGCCTCCGGCGTGACAGGCCGGCGTTCTAACCAACTGAACTACGACCCCGAATCTGACGTTTGCGATTGTTGATTGGTGATTGTTGAGTGTTGATTCAAAGCCGAATCAGCAATCAATCTGCAATCAGCAATCTGCAATCAGCAATCTCACCATTGCTGATCTGGGCGGTACAGGATTCGAACCTGTGACAGCCGGCGTGTAAAGCCGGTGCTCTACCACTGAGCTAACCGCCCGCCTCCGGACGAGCGTTCCGGCTGCCCGCCAAAACACGTCATTATACGTTGCGCTTCGCCCGAGTGGCAATCGAGGCTCACGACGCGAACGTCGCCTTCAGCACGAGCAGCAGCGCCGCGATCAGGAATCCGATGATCGCGCGATGCTCGCGGTTGGCGATCGCCTGGGCCGCGCTGAATCGGCGCGGCGGCCGGCGGGCGCTGGCCGCGCGCTTTGCGAGCTGTCCCGCGCGGTAGAGATCGTACTGATCGCCGAACGTGCGCCGGAGGAACGCCTCCTCGCTCTTGATCGCCGCGGTCAGCGTGACGGCGAGATAGACGGCGATGAGGGCGGCCACCGGCACGCTCGCCGCGGCGATCGCCAGGCCGACGCCCATGACGGACGACCCGACGTACAGCGGATGCGGCACCCACCGGTACGGTCCGGACGTGGTCACCTCGCGCGCCTTGTTCAAGTGTCCCGCCGCCCAGACCCGAATCGCTTCGCCGGCAGCCGCGACGCCGAGACCGATGACGAGCGATCGCCTGGTCGGGTGCGCGAGCGCCAGCACGATCGCGCCGGAGAGAAAGCCGAGCGTCACACGCAGACGCGCCAGCGTGTGGACGAGGATGTCGCGCCGGCTGCCGCGTCGATCGTTCCAGGACACCTTAGACACGGCTTTCGCCGGCGGCGAGCCGGCGCTCGACGGCGCCGAGCACCTCGCCGGCCTCGATGTCGAGCAGGCACATGCGATCGCGCACGCAGCGGCGCAGATGATGGCACTCGCACGACGCGTCGCGCGACACGGTGACGTCGTGCGGCGACAGCGGTCCGTTGCGGGCCGGACGCGTGGGTCCGTAGATGCCGACGATCGGCGTGCCGATCGCCGAGGCGATGTGCGTCGGTCCCGTGTCCCCGGAGACCATCAGCGCCGCACCGCGGCTCATCGCCACGATGTCGGCGATGCTCGTCGGCGGCGAGAGCAGCGCCGCGCCGGACGCGCCGGCGACAACCTCGCGTGCCAGCGGCTCTTCACCCGGTCCCCACAGCACCACCGACATCAGATCGTGGCGATCGCGCAGCGCGCTCGCCACTTCGGCAAGTCGCGCCGGCGGCCAGCGCTTGTTCGGCCACGCGGCGCCGGGATTCAGCAGCGCGTAGCGGCCGCCGGTTCGCTCGCGCACCTGCCGCGCCGGCGCCGACGCGACGTCGTCGATCGGAAACTCCGCCCGGACGGCATCGAGGCCGAGCACGGTCAGCAGGCCGAGATTGATGTCGACGACGTGGCGCGTTTCGCGCGGATCGTAGAGGCCGCCGCGCCCGGGATCGTAGACGTCGGTGTAGAAGAGACGCGCGAGCCGCTCGCGCGCATAGCTGGCGGTGAAGCCGGCCACGCGCGGCGCGCCCGAGGCCCGCGCGAGCAGCGCCGATTTGATCAACCCCTGCAGATCGATCGCGACGTCGTAGCGCGCCGCGCGCAGCTCCCGGATCGCCGACAGCAGCGACGACCCGCCGTTGGCGCCGCCTCGATCGTTGATGACGAGACGCCGATCGATCACCGGCACGAGATCCAGGATCTCGCGATGCTTCGCGCTGACCAGCCAGTCGATGCGCGCATCGGGAAACGCGCGCCGCAAGGCCGCCGCCACCGGAATGGCGTGAACGACGTCGCCCAGGGCGCCGAGCCGGACGATGAGGATGCGCGTCATGTTCTCACTCGCGTGGGGCCCCGCCCCCACGCGCAGAGACGCGTGCGATCAGCCCGCGCGTGGCGTGGCGCTTCGGATCGCCGACGATGGCCGTGCGCCCGCCGTACGACGCGACCACGGCACGCTCGGGCACGGTCTCCTCGGTATAGTCGGTCCCCTTGCAGTGCACGTCGGGCTTCAGGAGCATCAGCAGCCGTTCAACCGTCGCATCGCCGAAGATGACGACGTAGTCGACGCCGCGAAGGCCGGCCACGAGCTCCGCGCGGTCGGCCGCTGCCAGGATCGGACGGCCGGGACCTTTGAGCGCGGCGACCGATCGATCGTCGTTGACCGCCACAATCAGCCGGTCGGCTTCGGCGGCCGCGCCTTGCAGGTAGCGCACGTGTCCGACGTGCAGGAGATCGAAGCAGCCGTTGGCGAAGGCGATCGTCCGGCCCGACGCCCGGTCTCGTGCGACGGACTCAATCAGTTGCGGTTCCGTGACTATCATTCTTTACTTGCGCCGGGGCCTTTACTTGCGCCGGAGCCCCACCGCCGGCGTCCTTGCGCGGGGCCTTCCTGGGACCAGTTCTCGACGGTCGTGTCGTGATCGCTGATGACGGCGTCGGACAACTCGCGTGCGGAAACCGTCGCGGTGCCGCGCTTCATGACGACGAGCCCGCCGGCGTAATTCGCGAGGCGCGCCGCCTCGTAGAACGACGCGCCGGCCGCGAGCGCCAGTCCGAACGTCGCGATGACGGTGTCGCCCGCGCCGGTGACGTCCGTCACCTCGTCCGATCCGAAAATCGGAAGATGGCTCGTCGGCTGCTTCGGCTGGAACAGCGCCATCCCGCGGCTGCCGCGCGTGACGAGGACCGCCTGCATCCCGGTGCGCCGCAGCAGCGTCCGCCCGGCGCGCTCGAGCGCCGCTGCATCATCTTTAATAGATGCCCCGAGCACCTGCTCGACCTCCGACTCGTTGGGCGTGCAGGTCGTCAACCCGCGGAAGTCGAGCAGCCGGTACCGCGAATCGAGCAGCACCGGAATGGCGCGGCGGCGGGCGCGCTTCGACACGAGGCGGCGAACGGTGTCGGCCAGCGCAGGCGTCACCAGCCCGGACCCGTAATCCGACAGCAGCACGGCGTCGCACGCATCGAGCGCCGGTCCGATTTTCGCCGCCAGCACGCGGCTGACGCGCTCGTCGAGCGGCCAGCCCGACTCCCGATCGATCCGCACGACCTGCTGCCGCGCCGCATGGACGCCGCCGGCGAGAATGCGCGTCTTGACCGGCGTCCGGTACTCGCGCGCGCGGATGATCGGCGATCGATCGACGCCGCGGTCGAAGCTCGCGAGCAGCCGCCGGCCTTCGGGATCGCCGCCGACCAGTCCGACGAGCCGTGCGCGGCCGCCGAGCGCCGCGACGTTGTTCGCGGCGTTGCCGGCGCCGCCGGCGACGATCTCGGTGGCGTCGTACCTCAGAATCAGGACCGGCGCCTCTCTCGACACGCGCGCGATCTCGCCGTAGATGAACTCGTCGGCGATGAGATCGCCGATGACGAGGACGCGCCGGCTCGAGAAACCGTCGACGAGGGCGAGCAGCCGCCCTTTGCGCTCGGCTTCGCCTGGCAGGGGATGAACCGATCGCGCGATCAACATGTCATGCGTCAGATTTCAGATTCGCAGATGGCTGCCGGACGAGAATCCAGCTGACCGCCGCCGCGAGACTGTCGACGACGGCGTCCGCGTTCAGATCGTCTGGCGGGCGCGATGTCCCGCTCCCGCCGTACATCCGCTGCACCAGAATTCCGCGCGCACCGGCCGCGCGCGCCAGCTCGATGTCGCTCCGCTTGTCGCCGACGACGAACGAGCGCGCCGGATCCAGGCCGAGGTCGTGCGCGGCCCGATCGATCAGCCCGCGCGCCGGCTTCCGACAGTCGCACGACCGCGCATAGCCGGCGACGCGGCCGTCCGGATGGTGCGGGCAATAGTAATACGCATCGATGCGCGCGCCGCCCGCCGCGAGCCGCGCGCTCAACACGCGGTGCGACTCCTCGACGAACGCCTCGGTCACGAAGCCGCGCGCCACACCGGATTGATTGGTGACGACGACGACGGGGAGCTCCGAGCGATTGAGCGCGCGGATCGCGTCGATGGTCCACGGAAAGAGCGCGATGCGATCGATCCGATCGAGGTACGGCACCTCTTCGATCACCACGCCGTCGCGATCGAGGAATACGGCGGGCCGAAGGCTCACAGGTTCCTTCGCGCGGACGCGGCGACGGCGGCGGCGGTGATGCCCCGCATGCACCGATGATCGATGGGACACTCGCGCAGCATGCACGGCCGGCACCACACCGGGTGCGTCAGCACGCGGTGCGCGTCGCCGAGCGGCCGCGTCGCGCGCTCGTCGGTCGGCCCGAACACCGCCGTCACCGCGACGCCGGCGGCCGCGGCCAGATGCATCGCCCCCGAATCGTTCGTCACGAGCGCACGGCAATTCACGAGCACGCCCGCCAGCGTCGGAAGATCGGTCTGGCCGACGAGATCGAGCATGGGCATCGTGCGGCTGACCTCTGCCGCAGCCGGCGCGTCCGCGGCCGCGCCGATCATCACGCATTGGACGCCATCGCCCGCGAGCGTGCGCGCGAGCTCCGCGAACGACTCGGACGGCCATCGCTTCGCGCCGCCGTACGCGGCACCGGGCGCCAGCGCGACGAGCGGCGCGCCGGCTCTCCATCCCGCGCCGGTGAGCAGCCGCGCGCCGATCTCGCGGAGGCTCCGAGGCACTTCGAGCCGCGGCTCCATCGGTCCGTTCGGGATGCCGAGCGCATGCACGAGATGCTGATAGTACTCGGCCTGATGCACGCCTCGCGTCGGCTCGATCGCCCGCGTCAGCAGCGGCGCGCGCCACTGGGTCCGGTAGCCCCAGCGCTCTCTGATGCCGGCGCGCGCGACGAGCAGCGCCGACCGGAACGAGTTCGGCAACAGCAGCGCCGCGTCGAAGCCGCCGTCCAGACGCTCCACGTCGATGACGCCGTTCACCTCCGCCACGATCTGAAAAAGCGGAGCGATCGGCCGCCGCGCGGCGATCGCGATCTCGGCGCGCGGCCATTCACGGCGCACATCGGCCACCGCCGGCAGCGCCATGACGGCATCGCCGAGCCAGTTCGGCGCCAGGATGACCAGACGATTCATGCTGTGGTACCTTGTGCTCTCTTCGTGCGCGACAACTACCGTCTGCTGTCGGTCGTGATGCCCGTGTATAACGAGCGTACCACGATCGAGGAAATCGTCAGGCGCGTGCTCGCCGTTCCGCTGCGCATCGAGCTCATCGTCGTGGACGACGGATCCACCGACGGCACGAGCGAGCTGCTCGATGCGCTGCACCGCGAAATGACGTTCACGCTGCTGCGGCAGTCGAACGCGGGCAAGGGCGCCGCGCTCCGCCGCGGCTTCGCCGCCGTCACGGGCGACCTGGTCGTGATTCAGGACGCGGATCTCGAGTACTCGCCCGAAGAATATCCGGCGCTCATCGAGCTGATCTGCGACGGCAAGGCCGACGTCGTGTACGGATCGCGCTTTCTCGGCCGGCACCGCGTCTTCCTGTTCACGCACTACCTCGGCAACAAAGTCGTGACGCTGGCCACGAACATTCTGTACAACACGATGCTCACGGACATGGAGACCTGCTACAAGGCGATGCGGGTCGAGGTGCTCCGATCGATGACGCTCGACTCGAACGGCTTCGGCATCGAGCCGGAGCTGACCGCGAAGATCTTCAAGCGGGGCTACCGCGTGTACGAAGTGCCCATCACCTATGCCGGGCGGACGTACGATCAGGGCAAGAAGATCACGTGGACGGCCGGGCTCGTCGCGCTGTGGGTGCTGATCAAGTACCGCTTCACGGAGTAACTGTCAGGTCAGATGGGTCGCGTGGATCAGGCGGGTCAAAATACGTCATGCGACCCGACCCACCAGACCTACAGATCCATCGCTATCGTTCCTCCGCTTCCTCCACGGATTCGACGTCGCCGTTGACGTCGTGATCGGCCGACGGGAACATGCCGGGCGCGGCGGCCGCCGCAGGCTCCGTGTCGCGCCACCGGCGGTGCATCCACAGCCACAGATCGGGATGGCGGCGCACGTACATTTCGAGCACGTCGGTGCAGCGTTGCGTGAACTCGCGAATCGATTGTTCGTCGGTCTGCCCTTCGCCAGGCGGCTCGACCGGATGCTCGTAGATCATCCGGTAGCGGCCGCGTCCGAGCGGCAGCGCGAACACCGGCATGACCACGGCGCCGGTGCGCAGCGCGAGCGCGGCGACGGCGGACGTGGTCGCCGCCGGCTGCTCGAAGAAGTCGACGTAGATGGCGTCGCGGCTCATGATGTGCTGATCGATCAAGACGGCGACGCCGTGGTTCGCTTCGAGCGTGCGCAGCACGCGCCGGATGGTGCCTTTGCGATAGAGGACCGTATTGCCGGTGCACTCGCGGATGCGCTCGAGCAGCGTGTTGAGATACGGGTTGTCGAGCGCGCGCCCGAGCACCGCGACCGGTTCGACGCGCAGCGCGTGCACGAGCGCCTGCAGCTCCCAGAATCCGAAATGGCCGGTGACGAACAGCACACCGCGGCCGTGCGCGTACGCCGCGCGCGCGCGATCGTCGCCGTCGAACTCGACGCGCGCGAGCATCTCGTCGCGCGACAGCGTGCTGAACTTCAACAGCTCCATGAGCAGCCGGCCGAAGTGCGCGAAGGCCGCGCGGGCAATCGCGCGCCGCTCCTCGCCCGAGCGGTGCGGAAACGCCGTCGCGAGATTCTGCTGGGCGATGCGCCGGTGCGCGCGGTCGGACGCGTAAAAGGCCAGGCCGATCGCCGTCCCGCACGCGCGCACCAGCGAGTCGGGCACGACGCGCACGACCGCGACGATCAGCCGCACGATCAGATATTCGAGCCTATATCGCACGGAGTTTCTCGACGAGCCACCGCCGGAACGCGTCGGCCGGCTCGACCCCCACGATCAGCGGAACCGAGGCAATCGGCAGATCGCCGAGATCGCACGCCGCCAGCCGCACCGCATCCTTCTCCGTCGTGAGCACGATGGCGGATGCGGCGCTCTTCGCGGCGGCGGCGATGCGCTTCACGTCGCTCGCGCGGAATCGATGATGGTCGCGAAACGTCAGCGTGCCCGACACGTCCCAGCCGGCGCCCACCACGTCGTTGACGAACCGATCGGGGCGAGCGATGCCCGTGACGACGAAGACGCGCGACTGCGGCGGCACGACGACCGATTCGCGCGCGCCGGTAATCATGTGCGGCGCGCCGATCGTGCGCGTGACGCGGAAGGACCTGGAGAGTCCCATCATCCGGCCGATGCGCTCGGCCGCGACGTCGTAGCCGGCCGTCACCAGCGCGGCATCGGCGGTCGCCGCGGTCGTGACCCGCTCGCGCAGCCGGCCTGCCGGCAGCGGGCGATCGGTCAGATCTTCTTCGGCGACGAGCAGCAGATCCACGTCGCGCTCCAGCTCGACGTGCTGAAACCCATCGTCGAGGATGTGTACGGTCGCGCCGAGCACCCGCTCGGCCAGACAGCCGGACAGGTAGCGATTGGAACCGACGAGCACCGCGACGCCGGGCAGGGCGTGGGCGAGCATGAGCGGCTCGTCGCCCGCGGTATCCAGCGTCGCGCGCACGGACGAGCCGTCCGAGACGACGGTGACGCCATCGGGCGCGAGGCGCCGCGCGTATCCGCGTGTGAGGACCGCGGGGCGCTCCCCCTCGTCGCGCAGCAGCCGCGCGATGTACTCGACAATCGGCGTCTTGCCGCTGCCGCCGACACGAAGATTGCCGACGCTGACGACCGGCCGGAGCAGGCGATGCCGCCGCGACGGGTCGCGTGCGTACCAGCGCCGCCGCCAGGCCGCCGCCGCGCCGTAGACCGCGCTCAATGCATCAATCAATGAATCAGTCGGAAGGGGCGCACCACCGAGCCCGAGCCCGACGCCGGCAGGATCTCGCCGATGACGGCGAGCGTCTTGTCTTTCGCGCCGCGATTGGCTTCGACGAGGGCACGCGCCGCGGCGCCGAGCCGCGCGCGGCGAACCGGATCGGTGACCAGCTCGATCAGCACCTCGTCGAGCTCGCGATCGGACTCCACCTGGATCGCCGCGCCGTTCGTCACGAACGCGTCGGCGATTTCCTTGAAGTTCTGCATGTGCGGTCCGAACACGATCGGCTTGCCGAAGACGGCCGGCTCGAGAATGTTGTGGCCGCCGTGGTCGGCGAGGCTGCCGCCGACGAACACGGCGGTCGCCACCTGATACAGCTGCGCGAGCTCGCCGATGGTGTCGAGCACGATGACGTCGGCCCGCGGCTCGGCGTCGATCGGGAGATCGGTACGGCGCACGACCACGAACCCCGCGTCGCGCGCGAGACGCTCGACTTCGCCGAAGCGTTCCGGCTGGCGCGGCGCCAGCACGCACAGCGCGCTCGGCAGCTTCGCTTTGACGCGGACGAAGGCGCGCAGCACCGCCGCCTCCTCGCCTTTGAGCGTGCTGCCCGCGACGACGACCGTGCGGTTGGCCGAGAGGCGGAAGAAACGCAGCACGCGGTCGCGCGGCCTCGCATGCGATGGAAACGACGGCGACGGCAGGGACTGCGGCGCCTGCAGCGAATCGAACTTCAGGCTGCCGGTGACGGTGATGCGCGCCGGATCGGCGCCGAGGGCGATGAGCCGGCGCGCCGACTCCTCGCTCTGCATGCAGAAGCGATCGACGTCGGCGAGGACCCGGCGGAAGAACGGCCGCACCATCCGGTAGCGCGGATAGGAGCGCTGGGAAATGCGTCCGTTGATGAGCGCGGTCTTCACGCCGCGCCGGCGGCACAGCCGCAGCAGGTTCGGCCAGATCTCGGTCTCCATCATCAGGAACAGCCGCGGCTTCACCAGGCTCAGCGTGCGGCGCGCCGTCACGTCCCAGTCGAACGGAAAATAGAACACGCCGTCCATATTGGTGATCTGCCGGCGCGCGACCTGCTGCCCCGCAATCGTCGTGGTCGAGAGAAACAACCGGAGGCGCGGATACCGCGCCTTGAGATCGGCCGCAATCGCGCGCGCGGTCAGCACCTCGCCGACCGAGACCGCATGAATCCAGATCGATTCGTCGCCGTCGATGTTGAACGAAATCGGGAGGAATCCGAGCCGCTGGCGCAGGCTGCCGATGTACTTCTTGTAGCGGATCGCCTGATAGACGAAGTACGGCGAGATGACCACCAGGACGGCGAGCGTCAGCGCGCTGTAGGCGAAATACATGGACCGGCGGCTATTGTAGAATGAAACGTTTGCCGAGGCGCGCCGCGCCGTCGTGATAAAGCCGCGCGCTGAGAGGAGCTGACGTCGATGGCGGTGAGGGTTGGCATCAACGGGTTTGGCCGCATCGGCCGCAACATCATGCGGGCGGCGCTCGGCGACAAGAACATCGATTGGGTCGCCGTCAACGATCTCACGAACGCCCACACGCTCGCGCATCTCCTGAAGTACGACTCGGTGCTCGGCAATCTGAAGGCGACGGTCGAGGCCAGGGAAGACAGCATCGCGGTCGAAGGCGACGAGTTCAAAGTGCTGTCGGTGAAAGATCCGGCGCAGCTTCCGTGGAAGGACCTGGGCGTCGAGGTGGTGTTCGAGTCGACCGGTCTGTTCACCAACCGCGACGCGGCCGCGAAGCATCTCGCCGCCGGCGCGAAGAAAGTCGTCATCACCGCGCCGGCCAAGGGACCGGACATCACGATCGTCCTCGGCGTCAACGACGACAAGTACGATCCGGCGAAGCACCAGATCATCTCCAACGCGTCGTGCACCACCAACTGCCTCGCGCCGCTGGCGAAGGTCATCCATCAGACCTTCGGGATCAGGAAAGGGTGGATGACGACCATCCATTCCTACACCAACGATCAGAATCTCCTCGATCTGCCGCACAAGGATCTCCGCCGCGCGCGCGCGGCGGCGCTGTCGATGATTCCGACGACGACCGGCGCGGCGGTCGCCGTCGGCGAAGTGCTGCCCGAGCTGAAAGGCCGGCTGGATGGCTTCGCGATGCGCGTCCCGACGCCGAACGTGTCGGTCGTGGATCTGAACGCGCTCGTCGACAAGAAGACAACGGCGGAAGAAGTGAATGCCGCGCTGAAGGCGGCGGCGGGCGGCGCGCTGAAGAAGTACCTCGGCTTCTCGACCGAGGAGCTCGTGTCGATCGATTTCAAGGGCAATCCGCTCTCGTCGATCGTCGACGCGCCGTACACGAAGGTGATGGACGGCGATTTCGTGAAGGTCCTCTCGTGGTACGACAACGAATGGGGCTACTCGAATCGCTGCGTCGATCTGCTCCACCTGCTCGTCGCGAAGGGTTTGTAGGGGCGGACCCACGTGTCCGCCCGGGTCGACCCACGCGTCGGCCCCTGCGACCGATGGCAAAACTTTCGATCCGCGATCTCGATCTCGAGCGAAAGCGCGTCTTCATCCGCGTCGACTTCAACGTGCCGATCAAGGACGGCACGATTGGCGACGACACGCGCATCAAGGCGTCGCTGCCGACGATCCGGCATGCGATGGAGCACCGCGCGACGCCGGTGCTCGCGAGCCATCTCGGCCGGCCGAAAGGCAAACGGAATCCGCAGATGAGCCTGAAGCCGGTGGCCGATCGGCTGTCGCAGGTGCTCGGCAAGCCGGTCATGTTCGCCGACGACTGCGTCGGCGACGAGGTGCGGCAGACCGTCGATCGCCTGCACAAGGACGGCGGCGGCGTCGTCCTGCTGGAGAACCTCCGGTTCCATCCCGAGGAAGAGAAAAACGACCCCGGATTCGCCGGGGCGCTGGCCTCGCTGGCCGACGAGTACGTCGATGACGCGTTCGGCGCGGCGCACCGGGCGCATGCGTCGGTCGAAGCCATCACGCACTGTTTCCAACGCGCGGCCGCGGGTTTTCTGATGGAGAAGGAGCTTCGCTATCTCGGCCACGTGCTCGAGGCGCCGGAGCGGCCCTTCGTCACGATTCTTGGCGGCGCAAAAGTGTCGGACAAGATCGAAGTCATCGAGAACATGCTGGGCCGGGTGGACCGGTTGATCATCGGCGGCGCGATGGCGTACACGTTCTTCAAGGCGCGCGGGCTGCCCGTCGGCAAATCGCTGGTGGAGGACGACAAGCTCGATGCCGCTCGCACGATCGAAACTGACGCGGCGGCGGCGCGCGTCCGCCTCGAGCTCCCTCTCGATCATGTCGTGACCGATCGGATCGAAGCGGGCGCCGGGAGCGAGGTTCTGCCGATCGGCGATCCGCGAATCGGCGATCGGATCGGCGTCGACGTCGGCCCGGCGACGATCAAGGCGTACGAAGCCGCGGTCGGCGATGCGAAGACGATCGTGTGGAACGGACCGATGGGCGTCTTCGAAATCGACGCGTTCGCCGCCGGCACGAACGCCATCGCTCGCGCGGTGGCGGCGGTCCATGGCACGACAATCGTCGGCGGCGGCGATTCGATCGCGGCGGTGAACAAGGCCGGCGTCGCCGAACGCATCACGCACATCTCAACCGGCGGCGGCGCATCGCTCGAGTTCCTTGCGGGCCGAGCGCTTCCTGGCGTCGCGGCGCTGACGGAGAAGACATGAAGGCGAGGTAGCCCATCAGAACCTTATGCGCATTCCATTCATCGCCGGCAACTGGAAGATGTACAAGACCGTGCACGACGCGGTGTATTTCATCAAGGAGCTGAGGGTCATCGTCAAGGACGTTTCCAACGTCGAGATCATCGTCGCGCCGCCGTTCACCGCGGTGCACGCGGTGGCCGATGCGGCGCGCAACACGAACATCTACGTCGCCGCGCAGAATCTGTACTGGGAGCGCGAGGGCGCGTTCACCGGCGAAGTCTCGCCGCAGATGATCAAGGAAGCGGGCGCCGAGTACACGATCGTCGGTCACTCGGAGCGCCGCCGGCTGTTCGGCGAGACCGATGCGATGGTGAATCGCAAGGTGACGGCGGCCATCGGCGCGGCCCTGACGCCGATCGTCTGCATCGGCGAAACGCTCGACGAGCGCGAGCGCGACGAGACGCTCGCCGTGCTCGATCGGCAGATCAAGGACGGGCTC
>Ga0114129_10011730_pt1 | contig 12470 bp, 11 predicted proteins | sample RhiMetdeltSRZDD1_FD_80071 | JGI IMG/M metagenome (GOLD analysis project Ga0114129, IMG submission 80071) | Populus rhizosphere microbial communities from Tennessee, USA - Rhizosphere MetaG P. deltoides SRZDD1 (version 2) (version 2) | ecosystem: Host-associated > Plants > Roots > Rhizosphere >...
ATGAGGCCGATCGCGAACGCGGTCGGCAGGGGAAAGAGATGGCAGTTTCTGCTATATCCGACGGGTCCACAAATCACGCGGGCGGCAACGTCACCTGACGCGCCGCCCGTGTGTGGAGTCTTGCGAGTGTCGAGCTACGCGATCAGAAGCGAACTCGTGCGCCAAAGAGGATGGGAAACGACCAGCGCTGGCTGTCGTCATTGATGTCCTTCAGTCCCTCCTCGACAAGCCAGTCTATGTCGGACATCTTGCCAATGTATTGGATCTCCAACTCGCCCATCACTTCGATCGGCCCGACGCCGACGAGGAAGCCAACAGTGGGTCCCAGGCTGAGCGCCCACGACTTTTCGAAGAACTTGCCGTCCTGCTCGGCCAGCCCCGGGGTCAGCTCGATTGGCACGCCCACAAAGTTCCCAGTGATGTCCTGGTACCGGTTGGCACCGACCAGGTAACCCACGTAGGGTGTGAAACGAGCACGCGTAAAGTAGAACCGCTGTCCGCCTTCGATACCCCAATACTTGTAGTCGGAGAACTGTACGGTCAGCGGAACCGTTGCAGCGCTTCCCGCCGTGCCGACCTGCACAACGTCCGCGCCGCTTTTGCCAAACGTGAAATTGAACACGGTTTCACTGCGCGGAGTCATACGCCAGCCGAAGCCGAACTTGAAGACATTGATTTCCCCAAAGACGTCGTCGTAGCTCACGTCCTGCGTGTTAATGGGCACGCCGCGAACCGACTGGCCTGATGCCGCCTTGATCACGTTTCCACTGAACGAATAGTCGGGGCCGTACTGGAATGACACCGTGAACCGGTTTTCGAGCGTGGCTGCCTGCGCGGCAGCTGGCGCAGCGGCAGCGGGGGGCGGGTTTGCCGCGAGCGCGAATTGCATCGTGATCGACGACGCCTCAGTGCGAGTCACGTCCACGCGCTGGCCGACCTTGAGACCCGCGATCACGGTTGGGTCAAGTGAGTCCGACACTCGCCGTGTATAGCTGACCCCCGCAGGGCTGGTGAAGGTCACCACCTTGGTGGCCGGATCCCACGCGGTGACAGTGACCGTCGTCTCCCGCTGGCGGACCGAGTTCCCTCCCGGTAACGCTCCCGCCGCAGGAGTCGTCGACGACTGCACAACCCGATCGACCTCCGGCTCGTTCGCCGGCTTCAGTCGCACGCTCACGCGATCGGAATACGTCGCCGAGATCGTATCGCCGACCTTCACTTGATCGAAACGCGTGACGCTCATAGGAACATCCAAAGTCACGATGTTGCCTTGCGCCCCACGTATTGTCACGGTACGGCCCACGTGATCCACCGACTGGACCGTGCCTTGAAGCGTGACCTGGTTGATCACGGCTTCCTGTGCTCCAGCGTTCCCTTTCATGGGCGTCGCTAACAACAGTCCCACACAACCACACGCGACAAGATGTTTCAGCACGTCAGTCACCTCAAAGTCGTCACGCTCACCCTCGAGTGTGCGATGGGAGACGAATTGCACGGCACATGCCACGCGGAGACACGCGGCGTTGACGTGGTTGAGTTGTCAACATGGACGCACCGTACGCGCGGTTCGACGGGACAGTATGCGAACGCGAGTCGCCTGCGGGTACGCAGCGACGCGGCGGCCGCAGAGCGCGGGCCACGGCCCGTCGCGGCAATCCGTTCATGACTGGCAGGTACGCGAGTGAGGAGCTCTGAAGATTACGCGAGCGGCAACGTCACCTGAAAGCAGGCGCCGCCCGAGGGCGAACTGCCGGCAGTAACGCGGCCGTTGTGCGTGACGACGATCTTCTGGACCAGCGCGAGCCCCAGACCGGTGCCCGTCTTCTTGGTCGTGACGAACGGCAGGAAGATGCGATCGCGTGTGCTCGGATCGAGACCTGGTCCGTTGTCGTGGATGCTGACTCGAGCCTGGTTCTGTGCCGTATCGAGCGCGCCTTCGACGCGCACGTGTGGCGTCACCCCTGAAGGCTGACAGGCCTCAATGGCGTTTCGGAGCAGGTTGCTGAACGCCTGCCGCAGCAGCACATCGTCGGCGTCCACGCGCCCGAACTGGCCGGTGACCACGATCTCCCCGCCAAGCTGTTGGACGTCATGCTTGAGATCATCCGCCGCGCGCTGCACCAGGGCCACGAGATCGTGTGTCGCCAGCGACAGCTGCGTGGGCCGCGCGAAATTCAGGAAGTTCGTCACCACCTGACCAAGCGCCTCGGTCTCCTGCCTGATGCCTTCGATGTAGGGTTTGTACTGAGCGGGCAGTGCGCCCGGATCGATCAGCTTCCCGTAGCCATGGATCGTCGCCAGGCCGTTGCGAAACTCGTGGGCGATCCCCGCGGTCAGCTCACCGAGCTGGGCCAGCGTTTCCTTCAGCCGAAGCTGCTCTTCGAGTGCGATCACCGCCGTGAGATCCGAGAAGAGGCAGATCACACCCCCGGCGGCGTTGCCCTCGCTTTGATCCAGTCGTGTCGCGGTGACGCCAAGATGAGTCACGTCGTTCGCGTGCGGCACTTCAACAGTGCGCCGCACAATCGCCTCACCCGTCGTCAGGCAGTGGTTGACGATCGTGACAAGTGGCGCCGCTGCGGGTGAGAGCGCGCTGATGAGCGCGCCTTCGAGGGACGCGTTGATGCCCAGCATCTTCTGTCCCGAGGGATTGATGATCCGCACGATGCCTTCTCGATCGACCAGGAGCAGGCCGGCGGTGAGGCTGTTGACGATCTGCGTCCCAAGCGCTTCGGAGGCCTCGGCGCGCTCGGTCATCGCCCGTTCTTGCGCGCGCAGTTTCTGAACGGCGTCCTGCAGGGCGACGGCCAGCAACGGGGAATCCCCCGTGTCGCGCAATCGATGACGCGTCTCCCTCGCCGCCGATACGAATCGCAGCAGCGCCCATGCCACCACCGCGACGAGCACGGCGACGAGCGCGGTGATGCCGAGCAGCGCGTACGCCTGGGGGTTCACTGGTAGAAGCCGAAGTACCAGTCCGCGATCGGCTCGCCCCACGTGGCAGCGAACAACGCGCCAACCGCGAGGAAGGTGCCGAACGGCAGCGCGTATTTCATGCTGCCGCGGCCCGAGGCAATGACGAGGCCGCCGGCCAGCGAACCGGTCAAGGACGCAAACACCAACGTGAGCAGGACGAGCTTCCAGCCAAGGAACGCCCCGATCATGGCGAGGAGCTTGACGTCACCCATGCCAAGCCCCTCCTGCCCGCGAAACCGGTAATAGGCTTCGGCCATCGCGAACAGAAATCCGCCGCCGACGATGAGGCCGATGAGCGAACTCACCCATCCGGGCGGCAGGAAGAAGCTGCAGACGAACCCCACCACGATCCCCGGAAGCGTGATGGCGTTGGGCAGAATCTTGTGCTGCAGGTCGGTGATAAACAACACGATCAGTGCACAGGCAAACACCACGCGAACGAGGCTCAGGAGCGTCAGCCCGTACGTCAGATAGGTCAGTACGAACACCAGCGACGTGATGATCTCGACCGAGGGATACATCCATGACACCGGCGCCCGACACGTGCGGCAACGTCCGCCGAGTACCACCCAGCTGAGCACCGGCACGTTGTCGAACCAGCTCAAGGTGCGCCCACACGACGTGCAGCGCGATGCCGGATAGACGATCGACCTACCGAGCGGCAATCGATAGGCGCAGACGTTGAGGAAGCTGCCGATGCAGAGACCGAACACCGCGACCGTGAGCAGCTCGAGCCAGGCGGGCATCAGCCGCGGACTCGACTGCGCAGCGGATAAAGCGGCGAGTCGCGCGCGACGTCGACGGAGCCCGACACCGGGTCGAGGTCGTAGATGTATCCCGCTGGATCGCGCGGCAGGTTCCGCAACATTTTGACCGGGCCACCGGTCAACTCCTGCCAGCCTTTCGGGAACCGCCCATTCATGTCGAAGAACTTGTGGATGAACGGCTCGAGCGACTCGATATCCGCCTCAGCGTCGAGCTGCATCAGACCGCGCTTCGCCGCCTCCCGAATCCAGTGGTGTTCGGCGGTGCTCGCCAGTTGTATCCACAGCGCCCGGGACGCCTCCCGCTCACCGTGTTCCGCGAGCACGCTCGCGGCCAGTGGCTGCAACCAGTTCGGAGCACCCGGGAGCTGTGCGCCTCGCAGGAACCAGTCCGAAGAGGCGCGAGGATCGCGCCGCCACCAGTACTCGACGAACCCTGCATCGTGGTAGTACTGCCACTTGTTCGGCATCTCGCGGATGCCCTTCTCGAGCAGCATGATTGCCTGGTCCGTGTTGCCCGGTCCATTCGGATAGCCTTCGGACAGCAGAATCGAACCGAATCGATAGGCGATGTTGAAGTGCGGGTCAAGTGAGGTCGTGATATCGAGCAGTGGATAGAGCTGGTCGTAGTTCTTCTTCTCGTCGACCGACAGCTTCGTGCTCCCGTAATACTGCACGGCGCGAATCCAGTAAATGTCCGCCCAGATGGCGTTGAATCCGAAGGTCAGGCGGCGCATCAACCCGGGCGATTGAATCCAGTTCACACCCGTCGTCATCACCGGACGCTGGAGCTTGCCTTCGACCACCACCTGCATGGTCGTCGCGCTGACCAGTAACACCACCAGCGCCACCCACAACACCGCCGAATGTTTGGCCGGCCGGGTACCCATCTACTTCAGATCGCGCCGCGAGAAAATCAGGATCGATCCGACCAGCAACGTCGCGATGTACAGCAGACACGACGTGGTCGCCAACATCATGCTGGTGCCGCTCACCGGCAGCCCGTGGACGACAGCCGCCTTGACGTCGAGCGCACTCAGGTTCGGCATCACGTAGTAGACGCCCTTGGTAATGTACGGCAGCACCATCGACTTGACGATCGAGTTGATGTTCTTCAGGTCCTCGCCGAAGTGCCCGATGACATACACCGCGAACGTCATCGCCACCGACAGGAACGGGCTCGAGAATGTCGAGAAGAAGATCGCCGCGGCGGTGATGAGCATCAACTCGACGCCGATCAACGCGAACGCCTTGAGCATGCGCGGATCCATGGCCGGCGCTTCCCAGGCGGCTTTCGCACCCGGCAACGTCGTGAAGTCGAGGTACCACAGCACCGCGTAGAAGGCCACCACCATCACGGACAAGTTGATCAGCAGCGTCAGCACGAGGCCGAGATACTTGCCAATCACGAACTGCGACCTCGTGACCGGCTTCGACAGCAGGCTGTAAATGCTTCGTCGCTCGACTTCCTTCGTCACCAGCCCGATGCCGAAGAATATGGCGATGAAGAGGCCAATCATCGACGCCGACGCCAGACCGAGGTCCTTGATGATCTTCACGTCTTGCCCGGCGGTGAGCTGTGCGAGCAGGAAGGACGAGGCCATCAGCAGGATCGAAAAGAACACCAGGCCGTAGCCGATGCGATCGCGAATCGAATCCCGGAACACGCCGCCGGCAATGATGGCTATCGATCTCAAGACGCCACCTTCTCGCTGAAACGCTCGCCACCGCTCGCGCGAACCTGCTCCACGAAGACGTCTTCGAGCGTACCGCGCAGCGGATTGAGCGAAACGATCCGCGCGCCGCCGAGATCGGCGATCAGCTGCTCGGGGACCGTTGACGCCGGCAGCTCCAGTGAGAACCGGCCATCACCAAGTGACGTGGCGCGGGTGAGGCGCGGATTCACCCGTGCCAGGATATCGGTGCTCAAGCCCGTCACCACCAGCTCCCAGCCGCGAGAACCGACCGAGGTGAGTTCATCGAGCGCACCGATCGCGGCAAGACGCCCCTTCGCGAGAATCGCCACGCGGCTGCACAACGCCTCCGCATCGCTCAACACATGTGAGCTGAAGAACACCGTGCATCCACGATCGCGCAGGCGAAGAATCAGCTCGCGCACCTCTCGGCGTCCAAGCGGATCGAGACCTGACATCGGTTCATCGAGGAATACAAGCTCGGGATCGTTGATGAGGGCCTGGGCGATCCCGACCCGCTGCACCATGCCCTTCGAGAACTTGCGAAGCTGGAACCGGCGCTCGGCACCGATCCCGACGTCGTCCAGGAGGCGAGAGGCGCGCTCCCGGCCCTCCCTGGCGGAGTATCCAAACATCCGCGCGAAGTAGACCAGTAACTCCTCGGCGGTCAGGTTGTCGTAGAAATACGGGTTCTCGGGCAGGTAGCCAATGCGCCGTTTGACCGCCACATCCCCGACCGGACTGCCCAGAATTTCCGCATGGCCGGAGGTGGGGTAAATCAACTGCATCAGCAGCTTGAGGGTGGTGGTCTTGCCGGCCCCGTTGGGGCCCAGGAAGCCGAACACCTCCCCCGTGGCGACTGACAGGCTCAGATTATCGAGAGCGATGTATGGTCGTGGTCTCCAGAAGCCCACCTGGTAGTGCTTCGTGAGGCCTGTGGTCTTGATAGCGTCCATTCCATCATGTTTCTCGGACAGTTTTTCCCCCGTCCTTAGACCCCCCTTAGGAACCCGTGGCAAACCGGCGAACAGCCCAGTCCAACGCGGCATCGAAGTAGGCCGGCCGGAGGCTCGGCAACTTGATGCCGTTCAGGTAAAAGGTCGGTGTCCCCTGTACACCAAGCTTCTGCCCAAGCTGGACGTCGACGCGGACCGCCTCCAGCGTTTTGGCATACTTCGCGTCGAAGTCGGCGCTACTGATTTGCGCCACCTGCTGTAGGGCCGACACGACATCATCGCGCGTCATCGAGGGCGACTGCTTCTCGAACAACGCGGCTTCAAGTTCCTTATCGCGATTTTTCTCGCGCGCCATGCGAACCGCAGCGGCAGCCTCGCACGCGGCCGCGTGCGGGATGCTGAATGCGCCGCACTCAGTCTCGAGCGGGAAGTCTTTGTTCTCGAACACGAAGACACCGGGGTGTGCCTTCTCGTATTTCGCGATGATGTCCTTGTAGAGCACCCACGCGAGACGGCAGGACGGGCACTGATAGTCGTTGAACTTCAGCACCAGGACTTTCGTTGCGCCGGTCGGCATCGCCTCTGGCGCACGTGGCTGCGCGTCGAGCCAGGCTTCCCACTCACTGCGCTGCTCCGGAGACAGCGTCTCTGCCGGGACAGCCGGTGCACTCGATGCACCTGATGCGGAAGTCTGCGTGGCCTGCGGCGGTTTCGGGAATCCGAACACCAGGCCCGCCGACACCGCGAGCCACACCACGGCGAGCGTTGCCGCAATCGGAGTCTGGGCGACCGTCGCGAGATCACGACCGAGACGGGCAGGCAACGCGCCGATTGGCCCCGCGGACGTCGCCGAAATCAGGAACGTCCCGATCACGCTCGCGTACATCGTCAGGCAGATCGGACAAGCGGTCTTCAAGACGAAGAATGAGATGTAGGCGAAGTAGAACACGCTGGCGAGCCCGATGGTCGCGAGGATGAACAAATAGCCGGAGACCCGCGATGCGGTCTCTGACTTCGGGTTCTTCAGCCCGACTGCCGCCAGCATGAACGCGAGCAGCGACCAGATCGCTCCACCCGCGGCGACCGGCACGCCAAACATGCTGCCGTACTCGCTCGTCAACACCTGTTGACAGCTGACCGACTCGCTGACTTCGCAGACACTGACGTAAGTCGGATCGGACTGCAGACGGTAGTGCACGTACATCCCGTACGTCGAGGCGATGAGTCCGAGGGCGGTGAATACCAGCAGAGCCGTACGAACGCGACTACTCATTGCGTCTACCTGTGAGAAAGCCCCGGGGCGTCAGGGCCGCGGTTTTCTGCATTATAGACGGCGCTGCTGTCAGGAGGGCTTTGAGGTCTGACACGAAAGGTCAGAAGACGGAAAAGAGAAAGGCCGGCTGCATCGCATGCAGCCGGCCGATTTTCCAGTTATAGATGAACGGTTACTGGATGACGGTGACCGTCGCGCTCGGCGTGAACGGCTGCGCCGGAGGAGCAACGCTGGCGACGTTCTGCCAAACCGCGCCCGCCGCACTCGTCGCAAACGCCCGGTTACCGGTCGACGCCCAGCTCGTCGGGAACGCCGTCGCGTAGAACGTGACGTTGGTCACTACGCCGTTGCAATCGTTCGGACCAGCCGCGCCACCGAGACCCGCGACGAGGCCGTAGGTGTAGCCGCTCTTCAGTGGCGTCTCACCACCAGCCGCTCGGCTCAGGTCCTCCGACAGGAAGCCCTGGGTGCCTCCGGGAGGGGCATCGCCCAACGTATCGAACAGGACCGCGTAGGACCCGTTCCCGCATCCCGACGAGTAGCTGACCTCGGACGTGTTGATGGCGCGCATGCCGCCAATAGCCGACGTCTCGTTGCCCGACATACGGGCGCGAAGCAACCCAGGAACCGCGATCGCCGCGATGATGCCGATGATCGCCACGACGATCAGCAGCTCGATAAGCGTAAACCCTTCGTTCTTCTGCAGCTTCTTCACAACCATCTCCTTGAGAGCGCTCGGGCCGGAAGGCCCGAAGGTAACAATCTTCGCCGTTCCGACACGGCGCCTCGTGAACGGTTCAGTTGAGAGGCAACGCGGATGCCATACCAGGCCGCTGAATGACGTGTCGGCGTAACCACTTACTTTCTTTACGCTTACGGCTCAGTCTCGGTGACGAGTGACTGTCGGAGTACCTGCCATTCTTCGACGCTCTGACAAGAACTGTCAATGGGCGTTGTCAAGAATTGGCGGCGTCACCCCGCAGGGTGACGCTACCGCAGATTGAACTTCTTGGCGTAGTACCGGAACGAACGGAACGACATTCCCAGCATTTCCGCGGCTCTCGTCTGAACTCCCCCAGTCCGTTCAAGCGCGAGCGCGATGTAATGCCGGTAGAACTCCTCGCCCAGCGCCTCGAGGTCGAATCCCTCTTTCAGCTCCGGCATCCCCACCGACTGCTGCCCAACAGGGGGAACGTCCGAGCCCCCGACACGTTTTGACGATCGAGCCCTGACTTGAGCCGGGAGGCTTTCGGGCAGCACGACCTGGGTCTGCTCCAGGGCGACCGCACGCTCCATGGCGTTCTCGAGCTCCCGGACATTGCCCGGCCAGTCATAGGCAGACAAGACGTCCATGGCCTCGTGCGAAATGGTGCGCACCGGCTTTTCGATGCCTTCAGAGTACTTCGACAGGAAGTGGTCCGCCAGCAGCGGCACGTCCTCGCGCCGCTCGCGGAGCGGCGGGAGGGCGAGGTGGATGACGTTGATGCGGTAATACAGATCTTCACGGAACCGGTTCTCGGCCACCATTTTCTGGAGATCCTGGTTGGTCGCCGCGATCACCCGGATGTCAGCCTGGACCTCCTCCGTCCCGCCCAGGCGGCGGAACCGGCGGTCCTGCAGGACGCGCAGCAACTTCACCTGCATCGTCGGAGACATTTCGCCGATTTCGTCCAGGAAGATGGTGCCGTGCTCGGCGACCTCGACGAGCCCCTTCTTGTTGGCGTCAGCGCCCGTGAATGCCCCGCGCATGTGGCCGAAGAGCTCGGACTCAAGGAGCGTCTCGGGCAGCGCACCGCAATTCAGCGCCACGAATGGATGCTCCCGCCGCAGCGAGTTGTAGTGCACCGCGCGCGCGACCAGATCCTTGCCCGTCCCGGACTCACCGGTGATGATGACCGTGCTGTTCGTCTTCGCGATCGTCTCGATCATCTTGAAGACGGCGAGCATCGATTCGCTGCGGCCGATGATGTTGCAGAACTCGTGGCTGCTGTTCAGCGCGCGCTTGAGCAGGACGTTCTCCTGCTTGATCCGATGCGCTTCGAGATGCTGGCGGACCTTCAGCCGAAGTTCGTCCATGTTGAACGGCTTGGTGAAGTAGTCCACGGCCCCGAGCCGCATCGCTTCGACCGCGCTGTCGGTGGACGCAAATGCCGTCATCATGAACGCGATGATGTCGCGATTCAGTGCTTTGGCCGCGCGCAGCACGTCAACGCCGCCGACGTCCGGCATGCGGATGTCGGACAGGAGCAAATCGACGCGTTCCTTCTCGAGGACGGCGATGGCCTCTTTCCCGTTCGCCGCCAGCAGCACGTCGAAGCCGTCGCGACGAAGGACGATGCGCAGCATGTCGCGCAGCGACGGCTCGTCGTCAACGATCAAGATGCGCGGCTTGGTGCCGCTCTCAGGCACTGGCTCGTCGACACGGGCGGCAGACAGTTGACTCATACGAAGGCCTTCTGCAGCTCGCTATCCCGGGACGTGCTGCCGATCACGGGGCTCGTGCCGCGCATAGGCAGCCGCACGGCGACCAGCGTGCCGACGCCGAGGCGAGACGAGACATTGATGGTGCCGTTGTGATCAGTCACGATGCGATGCACAATCGCCAGCCCCAACCCCGTACCTTTCTCGAACGAGCTGTGAAACGGCTGAAAGATGACGTCCAGATCCTCCGCCGGGATCCCGCGACCCTGATCCTCCACCGTCAGCAGCGTCGCGCTGGAGCCATCGTTCGCGGTCGCCGCTGTCAGCAGGAGGCGGCCTCCCTGCGACATCGCGCGCAGGCCATTGGTCGCCAGGTTCCAGATCACCTGTCGGATCTGATTCTCGTCGGCTTCACACCACACGGGATCGGCAGGCACGTCCACAGCAATCGTGTGGTGCGCCTGCACTTCCGAGCTGTTGCGCAGGAGCAGCGCGGCATCCTGCACGACCCTGCGAATATCGAGCTTCGCCAGCGCGAACCGCTGCGGCCGCGCGTAGGCCAGGAATGACTTGATCGTGTCGTTGAGCCGTTCCGACTCGCGCAGGACGATGTCCATCAGCTGCGCCTGCTCGTCGCTGAGGGTCAGCTCCTGACGAAGCACCTGAATCGAGCCAGACATCGAGGCGAGCGGATTGCGGATCTCGTGGGCGATACCAGCCGCCATCTCGCCGACCGCCGCAAGGCGCTGCTGTAATCGCGCATTCCGCTCCAGCCGGCGCATGTCGGTGACGTCCTGGAACGTGAAGAGAAACCCGGCCCGCCCGTCAGGGAATGTCAGCGGACTCGCAGTCAGACCGAGGTCGATCGAACGGCCGTCACCGGTGCGATGCTGGGTATCGATCCTGAGCGTACGCACATCGCCGAGGCCAGCCAGCCCCGTCCGCGTATCTGCCGGCAGTTGCAGCACGTCGATCGCGTCGTGCCTGATCGCCTGCGTGCTCGGAATGCCGAGGATGACGGACGCCGCGCGGTTGAACGTCAGAATGCGCGCCTCTGCGTCGGTCGTCATCAGGCCGCTGAGAAGACTATTGATGACGTTCTCGTTGTACCTACGGAGGTCACGGATCTCGTGCGACGCGTACTCGAGGCGTGCGCCGGCTGAACGGAGACTCTCGGCCAGTGAGCCAGCGAGCAGAGCGACCGCGAAGAAGCCGCTCAGATTAATCGCAACGGTGTAGCGGGCGACACCGAGCGTCGGCAGTTCCACGACCGGCGTGAACCGCTTGGCCAGCGCGGGGAGGCCGACGTCCACGTACTGCACCAGCACGAGCGCCAGATACAGCATCGCGCTCAGGCTCGCGACCTGCATCGCCACGCGTCGCGAGCGAATCATGCTCGCGGCGATCACCGGCAATACGTACAGCGAGGAGAAGTTGCTGGCGATGCCGCCGGTGACGTGGATGAACGCCGACACAAGCACAGCGTCCAGGCCAAACTGCAGATCGACCAGCCACAGATGACGCTGGGCAAACCTGAGCGTCGCGAGATACACGACGCTCAGCGCATAGGTCAGCCCGATGAGGGTAAAGAAGGGATCGACCGGGAACGCGCCAGGCCGGCTGATTTGAATCAGGATCGCCGAGCCGAGCAGCAGCGTGCCGATGACGACACGCGCGGCAATCAGCGTCGAAAGACGGGATCGAAGTTTCACATCAGCCCGTCAGCTTGCTGATCAGGTCGAAGATCGGCATATACATCGCGATGACGATGCCGCCAACCACGCCGCCGAGGAAGGCGATCATGATCGGTTCGAGCAGCGTCAGGAGTCCGGCGACCGCGACGTCCACTTCCTCCTCGTAGAAGTCGGCAATCTTCTGCAGCATCGTATCGAGAGCGCCCGTGGCCTCGCCGACGCCGATCATCTGCACGACCATCGGTGGAAACACGCCGGTCTCCTTGAGTGGGGCCGCAATCGTGTCGCCGCCCTCGATGCTCTTGCGCGTGAGCATGATGGCATCCTCGACAATGGCGTTGCCGGCGGTACGGGCCGTGATGTCGAGCGCTTCGAGAATGGAGACGCCGGATGCCAGCAGCGTAGACAGCGTGCGGCAGAAGCGCGCCACCGCGATCTTGCGCATCAGGTTGCCAAGCACCGGCATCCGCAGCACCGTCGCGTCCACGATTCTTCGTCCAGATGGCGTGCCATAGAAGGTGCGGAACCCAAAACCCAGTGCGAAGACGGCCGGAATGACGAATGGCACGAACTGGACCATGCCATTGCTCGCGGCGATCACGATGCGTGTCGGCAGCGGCAACGTCGCACCGAGGCCGGCGAACAGGCTCGCGAAGGTCGGGATGACCTTCCACAGAATGACGCCGACCACG
>Ga0114129_10011731_pt1 | contig 12469 bp, 12 predicted proteins | sample RhiMetdeltSRZDD1_FD_80071 | JGI IMG/M metagenome (GOLD analysis project Ga0114129, IMG submission 80071) | Populus rhizosphere microbial communities from Tennessee, USA - Rhizosphere MetaG P. deltoides SRZDD1 (version 2) (version 2) | ecosystem: Host-associated > Plants > Roots > Rhizosphere >...
CGGTGACGTCGTCCTCGACCGGCTCGGCCTGCGCCAGGCGGCCGACCCGCACACGCCGGCGCAGTTCTACCTCCTCGCAAGCCCGCCGGGGCGCTACGCCGTCGCGTTCGTGCCGCCGCTCGGCGAACGGCGCGTGATCGGGCATCTGGCGTTCGTGACGCCCGAGACCGTCACGCAGCGACTGCGCGACCGCCGACGATCCGCCAAGTGAAGTCCTGGTTCGGCTCGTGGGCCTTCAGGAAGGCCGCCACGACGCGCGGATCGAACTGCGTGCCGGACCCGCGGCGAAGCTCCGCGCGCGCGGCGGTGTGGCCGATGCTCGAGCGGTATACGCGATCCGTCGTCATCGCCTCGTAGGCGTCCGCGACGGCGACGATGCGTGCCTCGAGCGGGATCTCATCGCCGGTCAGGCCGAGCGGATAGCCCTTGCCATCCGGGCGCTCGTGATGCGCCAGGACCCAGTCGGCGATGTCCCACAGCTCCGCGCGCTCGAGCATCCGGGCGCCGAACTCCGGGTGCTTCTTCATCTCCGCCCACTCGGCGGCCGTGAGCGGGCCCGCCTTGTTGACGATCGAGTCGGCGACGCTGATCTTGCCGATGTCGTGCAGGACGCCTGCCAGTTGGACGCGCTCGATGAGCTCCTTCGACAGACCGAGCTCGACCGCGATCAGCTTCGTGTAGCGGCCGACCATCTGGGAGTGCTCGGCCGTGTCCATCGAGCTCGCCAGGCCGACAAGGCTTGCGACGCGGCGCTCGGCGGTCGACTCCGTCCGGTGGCTGTCGCCCTGGAGGATCTCAGCGGTCTCCGCGCTGAAGATCACGGAGCAGTCGCGGCCGAACTCCTTGGCCGTGTACAGCGCCTGGTCTGCCGCCTTGAGCAGCGCGGCCGTCGTCGCCCCGTGCGTCGGGTAGGACGCGACGCCGAACGAGATCGTCAGCGGGAAGAGGTCGGCCTCGAAGTTCTGGCGCACCTTCGCGCGCAGGCGCTCCGCCAGCACGTAGCCCTCGTGCTCGTCGGTCTCCGGCAGGATCAGCGCGAATTCCTCGCCGCCCATCCGTCCCACGCGGTCGATCCGCCGCACCCCTGCGGTGAGCGCCTCCCCGAGCAGCTCGAGCGCGCGGTCGCCGGCCGGATGCCCGAGCCGGTCGTTCAGCATCTTGAAGCGGTCGAGGTCGCCAACCAGGAGCGTGAGCGGCGACTCGAGCCGGCGTGCGCGCTCGACCTCGAGCTCGAACGCCTCCTCGAATCCACGCCGGTTGAGCAGGCCGGTCAGCGGGTCGGTCTTCACCGCGTTCGTAAGCCGGTCGATGAGCCCGTCGAGCCGCTCCTTGAGGAGGCCGAAGAGGCCGGTCGCCACGACGAGCGTCCCGAATGCGATCGTCCACTGTGCGGCCGAGTCCTCGACCGCGATCGCGAAATCGCCGATCGAGTGGGCGGTCCAGTGGTGGGCTACAAGGACCGCCGCGTAACAGAAGCCCATGAACAGGACGTGCCGCGCCGCGTCCGTCGCCGTGAAGAAGTAGAGCGCGTAGAGGGCCGCCCAGACGTAGAAGAACGAGTAGGGGCTGGCGCTCTTGCCGCTGTAGTAGATCATCCCGCTGACGATCAGCGTGAACCCGAACAGGAAGGCCTTGAAGCCCCAGTCCGGTATCCGGTCGTAGCCGCCGATCAGGAGAGCGACCATCGCGTAGGACGCTCCGACCATCAGGACCATCGCGCCCGTGTTGACCTGGCCAGAGACCGGCAGGAACAGCCAGATCAGCGCGAGGGTCGCGCCGGAGCCGAACAGATAGGCACCCGAGCGGGCCATCGTCGCGGGATCCGACACGTTGGCGGCGATGCCGTGTGGGTTCTGCCATCGAAGGCGCGCCACACAGGTACGCCAGACCTTGGCAACTTTCGCCATGCAAGGGCTGTCGGGCGCCACGCGTGCGTACTTGCGCCGCGCGCCGCGGGGGCGGACGGATGGACTATGCGCCTGATTGCGCCGTCCAGAAGGAGGCCGATCCGCTAAACGGCGAGCAGGGGTCGGGCCGATAGACAGACCGTGCGCGACCTCGGCTTCGAGATCATCGACTTTTCAGAGGTGAAGTTCCGCCTGCGGATCGCAGGCGTGCGGATCTGGCTCACCTATCTGATCGCTGCAGTCTTTGGCACCTACGCGCTGGGCACGTGGGACGGAACGGAGCGGCTCGCGCTCGTCGCGCTCGCCGCGGGCTATCTCGCCTGGGGAATGCTCGTGCGCCTGCTGCCGCTCGAGAAGATCGTCCACAGCAAGGGGCACGACATCTTCTTCCTCGCTTGGAGCGTCGCCGAGGTCGGCACGATCGCGGGCGCCATGGCGATCGACGGTGGCTCGGACAGCCCGCTCGCCGCGCTCTTGTTCATCCCACTGGTCGTCGTCGCGCTGACCTACCCGCCGATGATGGTGCTCTCCGTGGGCACGCTCGAGCTGCTCGCATACCTCATGCTCGCCATCAACGTCGGCGGCCGCGACGACCTCTCACTCTCTCTATTCGCCGTCAGCCTCGGCATCACCGCGCTCGTGTGCGCCTGGCAGACGCGTATCCGCGACGCCCAGCGCGACGAGCTGAACCGGATCTCGCGTGCAGACGCGCTGACCGGCTGCCTCAACCGTCGCGGCTTCCTCGAGCGCCTCGAGGCCGAGGTCGACGAGGCCGGCCGCACCGGCCGCGCGTTCGCCCTGATCGCTCTCGACCTCGACCGCTTCAAGTCGGTCAACGACAGCAAGGGCCACGCGGCCGGCGACGAGCTGCTCCGCTGGACCGTCGAGAAGCTGAACGAGAACCTGCGTCCGATGGACTCTGTCGGCCGCCTCGGCGGCGACGAGTTCGCGCTGCTCGTGCCGGGTGCGGCGCGGCCCGAGGCCCTGACCCTCGTCGGCCGCCTCAACAACGTCCTCTCGGACCGTGCGCCGAGCTCGCTCGGAATCGCCTGTTACCCGACGGACGGCACCGACAGCGACGAGCTCCAGCGCCACGCCGACTCGGAGCTGTACGCCGCCAAGGACGGCCGCAAGGTCCAGAGCGCCCCCAGCCAGCGCGAGCTGAGCTGGGCGACGGCACTCGCGCAGGCGGTCGACACCCGCATCGCCGTACCCGACGAGCACTCGACCGCCGTCGCGCGCTACGCGGCCGCGATGGCGGAGGAGATGGGCTGGCAGGGCACCGAGCTCGCGTTGCTCCGCATGGCCGCCATGCTGCACGACGTCGGCAAGGTCGGCATCCCGGACGCGATCCTGCGCAAGGGCGGTCCCCTCACCGAGGAGGAGTTCGACCAGATGCGCCTCGCCCCCGTGGCCGGCGCCGAGCTGGTCGGCCGCGTCGAGGGCCTCGGGCCGATCGTGCCGTGGATCTACCACGCGCACGAGCACATGGACGGCTCCGGCTATCCCGAGGGCCTGCGCGGGGACGTGATCCCGCTCGCCTCCCGGATCATCGCGGTTGCCGACGCGTTCGACGCGATGACGAGCAACCGCCCGTACCGGACCGCGCTCTCGCGCGAGGACGCGTTCAGCGAGCTGCACCGCTGCTCCGGCAGCCAGTTCGACCCGCAGTGCGTGGAGGCGCTCGAGCGCTCGATCGACGTGATCGAGGGCGAGCTCGCCGCCGAGGCACTCGAGTCGAACGGCGCTGAAAGTCGCTGGGGTTAAACCTCCGCGGGCATCCCTGCCCGCGTTCTGATGGCGACGAGGCCTCCGGCCTCGGTTGACCGCTCGGCTTCGCCCTAAGGCTCGATCAAGCCCCTGCGGATCGCGTAGCGCACCAGCTCCACTCGGTCCCTCATCCCGAGCTTCGAGAGGACGTTGCCACGGTGCGACTCGACCGTCTTCTCGGACACGTTCAGGATCTGGGCGATCTGCTTGTTGGTGTGCGCCTCGGCGATCAGCTTCACGACCTCGAGTTCGCGCTGCGTGAGCTCGCTCGACCCCGAATCCTCGGCCTGGAGCCAGTTGCGCAGGAGCTCCTCCTCCGCGACCGGCGAGATGAACGGCTCGCCGCGGATCGCGGCGTGGATGGCGTCGACGAGCTGCGTGTCGGCTGAGCGCTTGAGCACGTAGCCAGCCGCGCCCGCCTTCAGGGCCTCGTAGAAGTAGCGCTGGTCGTCGTGCATCGAGAGCAGCACCACCGCGGTGTCGGGTAGGTGCTGCTTGATCTCGTGGGTGGCCTGGATCCCGGTCATGCGCGGCATCGAGACGTCGAGCACGGCGACGTCCGGCTTGTGCTTGATGGCCGCCTCGACGGCGTCCACGCCGTCCTCGGCCTCGGCGACAACGGTGATCCCCTCCTGCTGGTCGAGCAGCATCCGCACACCGGACCGGACGATGCCGTGGTCGTCGGCGAGGAGCGCGTGGATCATCAGGCGGGCACCCGCAGGCGAAGCGTCGTGCCGCGTCCCGGTGCGGCATCGACCTCGAACCGGCCGTCGACCAGGCGCGCTCGCTCGGCCATGCCGTCAATACCCAGGCCGCGCAGCTCCCGTCCCACGTCGAACCCGACGCCGTCGTCGGCCACCTCGAGGTCGACGTGCCCGTCCACGCGAGCGATCTCGATAGCGACGTTGCTGGCGCCCGCGTGGCGGGCGATGTTGTTCAGCGCCTCCTGGGTGACGCGGTAGAGAACGAGCTGCTGGTCGCTGCCGAGGTCGTGAAGGTCGCCCTCGGTAGAAAGCCGCGTCGCGATCCCGTACTGGGCCTTGAACCGCCGCAGCTGCTCCTCGATCGCCGGCACGAAACCGTGGTCGTCGAGTGCGGTCGGGCGGAGCTGGCGCGCCAGCTGAAGCAGCTCCCCCATCGCCTGGTTCGCAAGCCCCTTCGTCTCGGCGAGCTCGTCCCGCAGGCGCGGCGGGGCGACGTGCGTGAGCGCTTCGAGCCGCAGCAGGATCGCGGTGAGAGCCTGGTTGACCTCGTCGTGGAGGTCGCGCGCCACGCGCTTGCGCTCCTCCTCCTGCGCGCGCAGCTGCAGCCGGCCCGCGCGCCGCCGCTCAGCCTCTATCCGCTCGAGCAGCTTGGCGAAGGCAGCGGCGAGACGCTCGACCTCCTCCACCGGGTCCTCCGGCGCCTTGAACGAGGCCGGATTGCTCGGGTCGATCGCCTCGATCTCGCGAATCAGCTGGTCGAGCGGGTTCAGGCGCCGCTGGAGCATGAGGATGTTCAGCAGCAGCGCGAGGATGCCCGTCATCGCGAGCAGGGCGAACTGGAGCCGCTGGTCGTGCAGCTTCAGGTCGAGGCTCGACGCCGCGCTCGCGGCGAACAGCGCCGCCACGACCAGCAGCAGGTTCGCGGCCACGATCTGGCCGCTGAGGGACTCCCGCCTCCTTTTCATGTGATTTCGCAAGTCTTGCGCACCCCCCGGCGTGAAAAACGGGGTTCAGACCCATATCGGCAGGTTCGCGCCTGAGCGCAACGGCCCAAATGGGGTGCCGACCCCATACCACCGGGGACGACGAGCGCCGATCATGTACTCGGACTTTGGAACGAGGGTCGAGTCTCGTTCCGGGGGCTAAACAGCATGGAGGACCTTGAGAGGGGCGCCCGGCGGCGCCCCTCACTCGTTCCGGGTGGTTTCCTTCGGCGGCGTGAACGACGCCCTCCCCACCCTCCGCGGGCGCCTCCACCAGCACACGATCTGGTTCTCGCTCGCGGCCGCCGCGCTGCTGATCGCGTTCGCGCCCGCCGGCACGGCCCGACTGACGGCCGCGATCTACGGGATCGGGCTGAACGCGCTCTTCATCACGAGCGCCGTCTACCACCGCTGGCCGCCTGCGTCGCGCTGGAAGCCGGTGCTGCGGCGTGTCGACCACTGCGTGATCTTCGTGTTCATCGCGGCCAGCTACACCCCGATCGCCGCGATCATCCTCGAGCCTCCGAGCAGCACGATCGTTCTCGTCAGCGTCTGGGGCGGTGCGCTTCTCGGGGTGGTGTTCAGCGTCGCCTGGATCGACGCGCCGCGCCTCGCGGTCGCCCTCGCCTACATCGGCATCGGCTGGGTGATCGTGATCGCACTCCCCCAGGTCTTCGACGAGGCGGGCGCCGTGCCGACGGCACTGTTCCTCGCTGGCGGGCTCCTGTACTCCGCCGGCGCCGTCGTGTACGCCCGCCAACGCCCCGACCCGTGGCCTCGCGTGTTCGGCTTCCATGAGGTGTTCCACGCCCTCGTGATCGGCGCGGCCCTGCTGCACTTCGTCGCGATGGCCGGCTGGGTTATCCCAGCCGCGGCCTAGATCCAGCCCTCGCGGCTCGCGATCAGAACGGCCTGCGCGCGGTCGGCGGCGCCGAGCTTCGCGTAGACGTTGTGCAGGTGGCTGCGCACCGTGCTCGCGGCGATGCCGAGATCGTGTGCGATCTCCTTGTAGACCTTCGACGCGGCCAGGCCCCTGAGGACCTCGCTCTCCTGCTTCGAGAGCGGCGACTTCGCCACCGCGCGCCGGCGCTTCTCGCCACGGTCCGGCAGGCGGTACATGAGGGACTCGAGCCCCGCGGTGTCCAGCCCGACCCGCGCGGCCGCCGCCTCGAGCTCCGCCGGGCGCACGACCTCACCGAGCTCGTACCGGGTCAGCCCGTCCGCGAGCGCGAGGATCGCCGCCTCGCCCTCCGCGTCCGGCGAGTGGTGGCGCTCGACCGCGTGCGCGATGACCTGCGGTAGCCGCCAGCGGCGCAACAGCACGCCACCGATGACCGCGTGGTCGACGCCGTACTCGCGGCGCTCCGCCTTCGTCCGCTCACTCGGCGACATCGTCGGGTCGGAGGCGCGCTCGAGGTAGTCGGGATACGCGTCGGCCATCACGACCTTGCCGAGGTCATGCAGCAGGGCCGCGACGAGCAACTCGTCTGGATCGGGGTGGTCGAGCTCGCGGGCGATCATGTCCGCGGTCCCGGCGACGGCGACGGCGTGAAGGCGGAAGCGCTCGGGCGGCAGCTGCCACCCAGGTATGCGCTCGAAGAAGCCGTACACGCCAATCCGGCGTGCCAATGTCTCCACGCCTTCCGGGGCGAGCACGCGCACAGCTTCCGGCACCGAACCTACGCGACCACGCCGGCGCTTGTCCGCGTTCGCGACGCGCATGACGGCGACGACGAGCGCGACGTCGGACTCGATTGCGGTCACGAGCTCTTCGTCGCGCATGTCCGGGTCAAGCAGGACGCGCAGCACACGGTTGCGCGATTCCGCTAGGGCCGGCATCGCGTCCAGCCGCTCGATTGCCGCGGGCAGGCGGTGGCGAAAGCTGTTCACGAGGAACAGGGTGCCCGATTTCGAGGCCTAAAAGTCCTCGGGCAAGATTGCGCCCGCGTTCAGCGCGGCTGTGAACCGCTCGACGTCGTCGGCCATGTTCTCGTTGCGGAGACGCTTCAGCTCCGCGACGAGAACCGCAGTCCCCTCGTCCAGGCGCTCGTCGAATCGGTCGACGCATTCCTGCGAGAAGACGCCCTCGGTCCAGTAGTCGCAGTTCGGGCAGCTCAGCGCGACGCGCCACCGCTCGGGTCCCGCTGCCTCCCACTCAACCGGCTCGACGAGGTCGGACGAGCAGACCTCGCAGATGCATAGGTCGCGGTCCCGGTCCGCCGTTGCGGTCTTGACACGCGTGTACGGCGCGGCCCCGTCGGCCTTGACGACCTCGAGGACCTTCCCGGATGGAAGATTGATGGTGCTGACGACTTGGGGTGAGCGGCGACTCATGGGAGGTGGGTCCCTTTCGTTCTGCCGGACGCCTCACCCTCTTTGTCTCCTTCGGTAACCCGGCGCGCTCCGTGTCTTGGAGCTCCGTGGCTTTGCGAACCCGCCTCGCGACGGGGGTGCCTTTATCGGGAGAAGCGACCTGTTGTTGTGCTTTCCAGGTGCTCTATCGGCACCGGAGAGCGCGGCTTTAGGGGTCGACGGCGCCGCCCCCGCGCCTCCCGGGGAATCTGCGCGCCATCCGGCCGAACGTGTCGGCCGCCTCGACCAGCGGGACGAGCGCCGCCTGGAGCTCCGCCATGGTCTCCGGGAGCTTGCGCAGGTGCTGCTGCACCTCGACGAGCGTCGGCATCGCCGCCTCGATCGTCTCCATGCGACGCTCGATCTCCGGGATCTTCGCCGCCCCCGCCGCTACCTCGCCGAGCCGCTCGTTGATCTCGGGCAGCGTGCGGGTGGCCTCCGCCATCGCGGCGGTGTTCGCGGCGATCTCAGGCAACGAGCGCAGGGCCCCGAGGACCTCGGGAATGCCGAGGAGGCCATTGAGCGGAGACGTGACCGAGCGGAGGGTTAGACCGATGCGGAGACCCTAGTCTCCGCAGGCTCGGGCTGCTCGGCTACTTCGACGACGCCCTCTGTCGGCTGCAGTGGCGTCTGACGGCTGGCGAGCTCCGAAGCGATCAAGGCACCGCTGGTCCCGGCAGCAAGCGAAGCGAGCGCCCAGCGCAGGCCACTCCGGCGCTCGACGATCGCGAAGATCGCCGCCATCAGGACCGCGTTGTACTCCCAGCCACCCTCGGTGGACCATGGGCCCTTCTCGGCGTGGACGTGCTTGATCGCGGAGGTCATGACGCCGTGGAGCGCGGCGCCGGCGGCAGGGGTCGCCACGCCGGTCGCGAGCAGTGCGCCGCCGCCCGCCTCGGCCGCGCCGGCGGCAATCGCGTTCGCCTTGCCTGGGCGTAGCCCGAGCGATTCGAAGAACTGGCCGGTGCCCTCGAGCCCGTGCCCGCCGAACCAGCCGAAGAGTTTCTGGGTGCCGTGGCCGACGAAGAGGCCGCCTATGAGGATGCGCATCAAGCCATGTCCGATCATGTGTCTGTAGCTGCCCGCGCACCCACGCCCCAAACCCTCGCGACGATCGGCGTCTATGGCTTCGACGCCAAGACCTTTCTGCGCGCGCTGCAGGACGCGGAAGTCCACATCCTGATCGACGTCCGCCAGCGCCGCGGCGTGCGTGGCAGCGAGTACGCGTGGGCGAATGCGGTCCGCCTCCAGGCCGCGCTCGGCGACGCCGGGATCGGATACGTCCATCTCAAGGAGCTTGCGCCGACGACGGAGCTGCGCCAGCTCCAATACGCCGAAGACGCCCGCGCGGGTGTCGGAAAGCGCTCGCGCGAGCGACTCGCGCCCGCGTATGTCGAGCGCTACACGGCCAAGATCCTCGACCCGACCGGCGTCGAGGCCGTGGTCGGCGCGCTACCCGCCGAAGGGAGCGGCGCGCTCTTCTGCGTCGAGCGCGACCCCGAGGCCTGCCACCGCTCGCTGATCGCGGCACGCGTCGCAGACGTGCACGGCATCGCCGTGACCCACCTGCGGCCCTAGAGGATCAGCTTGCGCTCCATGAACTTGATCGCAAGCCGCCAGGCGAGCAGCGCGAACCCGATCAGGAACGTGAGGTGGCCGACGTCGGCCCAGCCCTCGAAGCCGAACACCGCGTGCCGGACGAGCTCGACGCAGTGATACAGGGGATTGACGTTGCCGGCGATCTGCGCCCACGTCGGGAGCTGGTCGAGCGGAAAGAACGTGCCGGCCACAAGGAACATCGGCGTGAGCAGGCCGCTCTGCCAGTACGAGAAGCTCTCGATCGCCTTCGACTTGGCGGCGATGAAAATGCCGAAGAAGGCCCAGCCGAGCCCGGACAGGCCGGCGATGAAGGGCACGAGCAGCATGCCCCAACTCGGGTCGAGCCCGAAGACGGTCGCCACGAGCATCGGGACGCATCCGTAGACGCCGGTCCGCGCCGCGATCCAGAGCCCCTCGCCCGTGACGAGCTCCTCGGTGTCCACGGGCGCAGCGAGGATCGCGTCGTAGGTGTGCTGGAACTCGTACTTGACGAAGGTCGAGTACATGGCGGGGAATGCGCCCGAGAAGAGCACCGTCGTTGCGACGATCCCCGTGCCGACGAAGTCGATGTAGTCGTAGCCGCCGACCGTGCTCACGAGCGAGCCGAAGCCGAAGCCGAACGCGAGCAGGTAGATCGTCGGGTCGACCGTCGACGAGAACGTGGACGATCGCCAGAAGGACGAGTAGTTGACGACCTCGCGCACCATCACTCCCTGGAGCGCGGCACGTTCGAGGCGGCCCAGCCGCCGAGGCTCGGCTGCGGGGGCGAAAGCCATCAGTTGATCTCCTCGCCCGTGAGGAGCACGAAGACATCCTCGAGGTTCGTGATCCGACGTTCGCCCTCGAGCGACGGGTCGCCGCCGTTCGCGTGCAGGATCGACACCGAGGTGCCCGTGCGGCGCGTGCGCCAGCCGCGCGAGCGCGCGATGCCCTCGACCTCGGAGAGGCGCGCCGGCGGCCCGTACACCTCGATCGCCTCGGGGCCGGCGTGTTCGGCGATCAGCTCGCCGGGCGCGCCGACGGCCACGGCCTTGCCGTGCGACATGATCGTGACGTCGTCGCAGAGCCGCTCGGCCTCCTCGATGTAGTGCGTGCTCATCAGGATCGAGACGCCCTCGGAGCGAAGGCGGTCGATCAGCGCCCACAGCTCCTGGCGCACCTGCGGGTCGAGCCCGACCGTCGGCTCGTCGAGCAGCACGAGCCGCGGTTGATGCAGGAGCGCCCGCGTGATCAAGAGTCGTCGGCGCATGCCGCCGCTGAGCTGGTCCACCTTCGCCTCGCGGCGGCCTGTCAGGTTCGCCATCACGAGCGCGCGCTCGATCGCATCCTTGCGCTCGGCAGACGGCACCCGGTACAGGTGCGAGAAGACGAGCAGGTTCTGCTCGACCGTGAGCGACGTGTCGAGGTTGTCGAGCTGCGGCACGACGCCCATCACCGCGCGCGCCTGCTTCGAGTCGCCGGGCAGACGGTGACCGAGGATCTCGATCTCGCCCTCGTCGGCGATCACCTGCGCCGTCAACGCCTTCATGGTCGTCGACTTGCCCGCCCCGTTGGGGCCGAGCAGGCCGACGCAACTGCCGAGCGGCACGTCGAGGTCGAGGCCGTCCACCGCGGTGATCGGGCCGAACCGCTTGACGACCCCGCGAAGCCGGATCGCGGAATCCATGGACTCGATTATGCGGCTTCGGAGTACGCGGGCTCGGACTGCGGAGGCGCTTCGTGCGCCTCCTCACGCTCGGCGTCCGGAGTGAGAACGGTGACCGCGACGACGATCGCCGCCAGCACGAGCGCGGCGCCGATCCAGAACGCGAGGTGGTATCCGCTCGTGAGTGCCTGCTGGGTGGACTCGCCGTCGCCGATCAGGCCATCGCTGTGCTCGGAGGCAAGTGTCGCCAGGACCGCAAGGCCAAGCGCAGCGCCCACCTGTGCCGTGGTGTTGACGAGACCCGACGCCAGCCCGGCCTCGGTTCGGTCGACATCCGACATCGCGAGGCTCATGAGCGCCGGGAACGCCATGCCCGCGCCGAAGCCGAGCAGCAGCATCGGCGGCAGGATGTGCTCGGCCCAGGTGCCACCGACCGGAGCGCGGGTCAAGAGCGCGAGCGAGGCCATGATCAGGACGAGGCCCGGGATCAGCGTGTGGCGGGCGCCGAAGCGCATGACCAGCCGCTCCGAGTAGCGCGCCGACATCAGTCCCATCGCAATCGTGGCCGGCAGGAACGCGAGGCCGATCTCGAGCGCGTCATAGCCCAGAATCCGCTCGAGGTAGAGCGTGCCGAGGAAGAACGTGGCGAACATGCCCGAGATGCTCAGCGCCTGGATCACGTTCGCGCCCGTGATGTTCCGCGAGCGGAAGATGCCAAGCGGGATCAGCGGGTTCTTGGCGGTCGCCTCGCGGGCGATGAACGCCGCGAGAAGCGCCGCCGAGATGCCGCTCAGCAGCAGCGTTTGGCCGTCGCCCCAGCCGTTCTCAGCCGCGGGCTTGACGATCGTGTAGACGCCGAGCATGAGCGAGCTCGTGATCAGGATGGCGCCGGGGACGTCCGCCCCGCCGCCGAAGCCGATGCCCTGGTCGCGCTCGAGCAGCCGCAGGGAGAGCGCCGCGGTCACGATCGCGATCGGCACGTTGATGAAGAAGATCCAGTGCCAGTTGATCGACTCGGTGAGGATCCCGCCGGCGAGGAGGCCGACCGACCCGCCGCCGGAGGCGACGAACGCGTAGATCCCGATCGCCTTCGCCTGTTCCCGTGGCTGCGGGAACATCGTGACGATCATCCCGAGGATCACGGCCGAGGTCATCGCGCCGCCGATGCCCTGGATGAAGCGCGCGCCCACGAGCATCTCCTGGCTCTGGGCCAGGCCGCAGAGAAGCGACGCGACCGTGAACAGCGCCAGGCCGGCCATGAAGACGTCCCGGCGCCCCAGAAGGTCGCCGAACCGGCCCGCCAGAAGCAGCAGGCCCCCGAAGGCGATCAGGTAGGCATTGACCGTCCACGCCAGGCTCGAGTTGGAGAACCCGAGGTCGTCCTGGATATAGGGCAGGGCGACGTTCACGACGGTCATGTCGAGAACGATCATCAGCATGCCCGTGCAGAGCACGTAGAGGGCAAGCCAGCGTTGTCTGTCGGTTTGGGCGGTCATGGGAGTAGGACGA
>Ga0114129_10011733_pt1 | contig 12469 bp, 12 predicted proteins | sample RhiMetdeltSRZDD1_FD_80071 | JGI IMG/M metagenome (GOLD analysis project Ga0114129, IMG submission 80071) | Populus rhizosphere microbial communities from Tennessee, USA - Rhizosphere MetaG P. deltoides SRZDD1 (version 2) (version 2) | ecosystem: Host-associated > Plants > Roots > Rhizosphere >...
GCGGGAAACATCTCCTCGGCACGGATGAGTTCGGCCGCGATCTGCTGAGTCGGATTATCTGGGGTGCCCGGGTCTCCTTGCACGTAGGTCTGGCAGCCGTGGTGGTGGGCTTTGTGCTGGGTGTCCCCTTAGGGATCACGGCGGGATTTCTGGGCGGCAGGGTTGCAATGCTGATCATGCGCCTCACCGATATGCTCATGGCCTTCCCCACGTTGCTCCTGGCCCTGATTATTGTGGCAGCCCTGGGGGGCTCGTTGGTGAACGAGATCGTGGCGATTGGCATGGCGCTCACGCCCAACTTCACGCGCCTGGCGCGCAGCCTGGCGCTGACGATCCGCGCCAACGACTACATCATGGCCGCACGCGCGCTGGGCTGTACCCCGGTGCGCATTATGCTGCGCCATATCCTGCCCAACGCTATTTCTACCCTCGTGGTGATTGCCACCCTCGATATCGCGTCGGCCATCCGCACGGAGGCCGGCTTGAGCTTTTTAGGCCTAGGCGTTCCCCCGCCCACCCCGAGCTGGGGCAATATCCTCAGCGAGGGCCGTCAGTACATCAAGTGCTGCACGTGGCTCACGACCTATTCCGGCCTGGCGATTATGCTGGCGGTGCTGGCGTTCAACCTGATGGGAGATGCGCTGCGTGATCTGCTCGATCCGCGCCTCCGGGGGGAGTGAGGGCGCCGACCGCCCCCCTCCTTAGCGCAGGCGAGTTCATCTAGCAAGGCCCTGGCCTCCTGGAGGTTCGCCGTCGCCAACCCTTCTGTGAACGAAGGTGTTTCAGATCTGTTGATTTCTCTCCGATGCATCGTCCAAACGCATAGCGATTGATGAAGAGACCGAGTACCAGATCATGCCTGGTCGTCGTTTTGGAAAAACCTATCGTGCGGCGTACAAGCCGCTTGTCCGGGTCCGTAGATTGCTATGTTTGCTCTCGATCTTCTGCGTGTGCTGCTTTGTGGTTTGACTGAAATATCATCCTGGCGGATTCCCGCCAGATAATATGGCGCACATCGCTCGCAACCCGCAGTAAACACTACACAAGAGCATAAACGGCCCCGCCACATAACATGGCGAGGCCTTTTTTCAGGTTTTTTGGCCCGTATAGCTCCCGTCTGTCTGCCGCCACGATATGTGGCAGCAAAGGACTGCCAGCTCTCGCACTGGCTTCAACACTGAGGAAAATGATTCTGCCAAATAATATGGCGCCTACTCCTCCTCACATCCGCTCCAACAAGACGCACACGCTTCGAATCGTAGAGTCACCTCATGTGACATGTCCTGCTGCCAAACATCGTGGGCGTAGATGGCGTCTGCCTTGGTATGCCAGAGGCCTCCAGTCGGCCACGATGTGGGGGCTCCCTTAAGCCTTCTGGGGTGATCGCAAAGGATCTTGCACCATCCTACGCGAAGGGAGCAGTGTGCGGTGTCAGCGATGGACGCTGGATGCCCTTTCAGGCCTATATGGGCAGCCCACCTGTGTGGTCATCGCGGCCAATGCTCGTGGCACAGCACCAGGGTAGCCGTAGTGATGGGGTGTCCTCACCGGTCAGCCGCCCCGTATGGGGGTCTCCTTGCGCGCGTGAGCGCCTCTGTTGGGAGGCCATGGAGGTAGAGCGCGCGCAGGGACACCACCAGGACACTCCCGAGCATGAGCACCGCACAGAGCAGACCCGTCCCGCCAAACAGCAGGGGCACCGTCATCCACGGCAGCTCCAGGAGCAGCCCGTTCACGGCATTGAAGCCCCCCATCGCGCCTTGCGTGTGCCAGGTCTGGGCGCTCATGACGCGCCCACGTATGCCGTCCGGCGCGAGCGTCTGGATGAGGCCCTGGGTGAGGGTCATGAAGGCCGATGTACTCGCCCCCACGGCGGCCGCAGCGAGCATGGCCACTGGGAGGCTCGTCGTAGCGCCCAGCAGGATGGGCGTGAGCCCGCTGAGGACGCCCACGCCGAAGAAGAGCTGGCCCCGGCGCTGCGGAGACCACTCGCGGGCGAGCACCACGTTGCCCAGGACCGCGCCGGCGCCGAGACCCATCATCAGATAGGCCGGCCCGGCAAACAGGCCCTTGGCATCCCGCAGGCCCAACTGGGTCCGTGCCACCAAGGGGAAGGCGGATTCATACGCCATAGTGAGTGCACAATGGCACACGATCACCAGCATCAGCACGCGCATCAGGGGCTGTGTGTAGACGTAGCGGATACCCGCCACGAGGTTGCTCAGGAGGCCCTGCTGTGCCACCATCGTCCCGCGCGACGCCGTCCGTATCCGTAAGATCTGCACCCAGCCTATCGCGTACAGGCCCGCCGCTAAGAAAAAGGCGGGCTCTGGGTTGACGAAGCGGATGATGGGTAAGATACATAGCGGGCCAAAGATACGGGCGCCCTGCTGCACGAGCTGGTTTAGCGCCACCGCGTTGAGCAGACACGCGGGCGGCACAAGGTTAGGGAGCAAGGCCTGATTCGTCGGCATCTCGACCGCGCGGAGGATGCCATGCATGAGGGCCAACCCCACAATATGCCAGGCAGTCGTCTGTCGCGTCATGACCAGCATGGCGAGGAGTAGATTGTTGCCCACGTTCAGCCCGTAGGTCAGGGCTAAGAGATGCCGACGCTCACACCGGTCTGCCAGCAAGCCCGCGAAGGGCGTCACGACCAGGCTTGGGAGCTGCGCGGCCATGGCGACTGCTCCCACCCAGGCCGTCGATTGGGTCACCTCATAGACCAGAGCGCCGCGCAGCACCACCAACGCCCAGACCGCGGCCTGGCTGCAGGCCGTGGCACCCCACAGCCGGCGGTAGTCTGGATGCACCAGCGACGCAAACAAGGCGAGTGTGCCCCCAGCCTCTCGTGGTGCTCGACGTCCCATGCGCCTCTCCTACGGTCAACGTCTGCGCTGATGGTGGCCTCTGTCTGTGGTGCACCCCGGCTGGACCAGACGCGCGGCAGCATCCCTGCTGCCTGTGGTATGCGCAGGCAGCACACGACGCGCGTCCTGTACCCGTTACCCAACGCCCAAGAGCCACCCCAGCGCCCCAAGGGCGGCGCCCACCGCCATCAGTGGGACGGGACCCACGCGCCCTAACACCATGGCGCCCACGGTCGCGAGCGCCAGCACGCCGGGGATGAGCCCCGCGATCGCCGTGGGCAGCACCTTCAGTAAGGCGACGGCAATCATGCCGATGATGACGGGGCTGATGCCCTGGCGGGCCGCGTTCAGCCATGCTACTCGTTCGAGATGGTCGAGTAGGGGCAGGAGACTGAGCATCAGCACGAACGATGGGACGAAGATCGCCACCCCCGCCACGACGGCGCCCCCGAGGCCGGCGACCTGATAGCCGATGAAGGCCGCCAGCATGGGAATTGGTCCCGGCGTCAGGCGCCCGAGGGCCAGCCCGTCCAGGAAGGCCTGTGGGGTCAACCACTGCAAGTGCTGCACGACCTGGTCTTGGAGGAAGGCCAACAGCACCAGGCCGCCCCCAAACGTAAAGAGGCCCACTTTCACGAAGAACAACCCGATCTGCCCGAGGCCTGGCGGGTGAGGCGTCGCGCTCACGCTGGACGCCCAGGCCGGCAGCCCCGGCAGGGGCAGCCACGGGGGGCGCCAGAGGAGGATGCCCTGAACCGCCGCGACCACCGTCGTCGCCACCAGCCCCCACGGCCATGACCCATACAGGACGACGCCGAGGGCACCCGCCAGCACCAAGAGCGGGACGAGGCCCACCGGCGTCAGCCCCAAGGCCAGGGCACCCGCCAGCGCCAGTACCCCTTGGGGGACATCGGTGATGGCCGCCCGACTGAGTCGATAGATGGCCACCGCGAAGATGCCCACCACCACCGGGTTGAGCCCCTGGAACACGCCGCGCAGGCCTGGCAACGCGCCATAGTGGGTATAGAGGAGGGTGAGCGTCAACATAACCACAAACGAGGGCAGGAGGAAACAGAGCCCCGCGAGCAGGCCACCCCACCACCCGGCGCGGATGTAGCCGAGGAAGAGACTCAGTTGGGCGCCGCTGGGGCCGGGCAACATGTTGACCAGCGCCATCCCGTCGACAAAGCGCTCTTGCGATAGCCAGCCGCGTTTCTCCTGCACCTCGGTTTGCAGAATGCCCGTGAGGCCGGGCCCACTCGGGCTGAGAGCCCCCAGGGTCAGAAAGACCTGAACAATCTCCCACCACGCCGAGCGACAGACAGGGGGTGCCGTGCGCATGGGGCGGTACTCCTATGCGGCGCGTTTCCAGCCGCGGGCGATGTTGATGACCACGTCCACCGCGATCCCGTCCGCAGTGGCCAGCGCGGCGACTTCGGCGAGATGCTCGGCCTGAAACTGCGCGTGCTGCGCTGGAGACAGCTGCACCAGGGCCAGCCCACTCCGGCTGGTGGCCATCTCTGCCCACCACGCGTCGGCGATGCGGAACGCGTAGGCCACGTGCTCACGCTGCACGTCGATCGGCGCAAAACCCGCCGCGTGCAACACCTGCCGACACGTCGCCAGTTCGGCCAGGCGGAGGTTCCCGGCGCTGTCGGGCGTCGAGGTCGGCCGGACGACCCCATACTGCTGGAGGCACGCGTCCCACAGACCCTGCAACGGCTGCCGGTAGGTTGGGCCCCACGCCGAGAAGCCCACCTGTCCGCCGGGGCGCAGGACGCGCCACCACTCGCGCAGGGCGGCTAGCATGTCGGGCACAAAAAAGAGGGCGGTGGCACAGAGCACCACATCAAACCGCTGATCCGCGAAGTCTAACCGCGCCGCATCGCCGGTCTGAAACGCGACCTGGGGGGCTCAGTCGTGGGTCGCATTGCCTTCCCTCTTCACGCCTTCGGAGCGGCACACCCCAGCCCTGACGGGGTGCCACCATGGAGGAGCACTGGTATCCTGGCGCACGAGGCGCACCTGCACCCCCCCGCACGGGGGACGTGTCCGCCACGCCCCGGCCCGCCGTGACACGCCATCGATCCGCGGCCCGTCGCGGATGTGTCGCATCAGGCGGGGGCATGGGTAAACAGCGCAGACACAGCACTCTCACGCGCACGGTAGTGTTGCGCATGTGCTGCATACGAGTCTCTAGAGAAGACTATAGGCAAGATAGTATATAATGTAAAACAGCGGTTTATTATCTCTATCATAACTTCTCATTATGGAAAAGAGTCATGTACTCCTACCGTCTGCAGGTGTTCCACGCCGTGGCCCGGTATCGCAGCTATTCCCGTGCCGCCCGCGAGGCGCTCCATATCAGCCAACCCGCTGTCAGCAAGCATGTGCAGGCGCTGGAAGCCGAAGTGGGCGTCCCCCTGTTCCAGCGTGTCGGCAAGCGGGTGGACCTGACGGAGGCGGGGCGCCTGGTGCAGCAGTATGCCGAGCAGGTGCTCGCCTTAGCCGACGAGACCCGGCGCGCCGTGCTAGACCTCCAAGGCGTGCAGCGCGGGACCCTCCGTCTGGGGGCGAGTAGCACGCCAGGCTTCTATCTACTCCCCCCGGTGCTGGCGGCGTTTACGCAGGTCTACCCTGGGATCACCCTGGCGGTGGAGATTGCCAATAGTGGCCAGGTGGTGGCCGGGGTGCTGCAGCGGGACTGGGACCTGGGTGTGGTCAGCGGGACACCCGACGAGGCGTCGCTCCACGTGCAGCCCTATTGCCGTGATACGCTCGTCCTCATTATGCCCCCCACGCATCGGCTAGCGACCCAGCCGACGGTCACCCTTGCTGACCTCGTCGGGGAGACGTGGATTCTCCGTGCCGCAGGATCGGCGTCCGGGCAGGAGGTCGAACGGGCGCTCCAGGCGCGCCACGCCCTCCACGGCCATATCCTCCGGCTGCAAGGGAGCGCCGCGGTGAAGCAAGCCGTCATGGCGGGTCTCGGCATTGCCATGGTCTCGCGCGCTGCCATCACGCGAGAGGTGCAGCACGGGTTCCTGCGGGCGCTCCCGGTCGCGGACCTGCAGGTCGAGCGGGAACTCACCGTAATCTGGCGGCACGGCGTCCGGTTGCCTACCGCGGCCGTCGCCTTCCTGGACTTGCTGCATGCGCCAGGACGGCACGTGCCAGAAGCCTCATGACGCCAGCAACGAAGGGCGCGCCGCCGTGGTCGTGGCCAGGGTCGATGGCTCATGGGCACTCCACGGCGAGGCGGTCTGGCCACGCCATCGCGCCATGCGGGCGATGGCCGACGCTGTAGGCATGCCAGGACACGCGTTTGAGGCCTTATATGGCGCGGTATCGCGAATGCCGCTCGCATTCATCGCCATATCGACGATTTGTTGCTTCACCGCAGGCGAGAGACCGGCATAGGTATACACCAAGAGAAACGTCCGTCCACGCCCGCGGCGACACGCACGGCACCGATAGCGGTGCTTGCGTTTCTGGAACACCTTCCTCTTCCGGAAATCACCCGCAGAGCAACGGTGTACCCTGCTCGGGATGCGGCCTGACGTCACGGACAATTGTATGCCGCGCTCACAAGCAGAGCATTCCCTACCTCCGCTCTTCACCAGCCGCCTCGGCACAAAAAAGCCCTTCCTGGTCAACACGACCAGGAAGGGCATCTTTGCAGGCGCGGTCTCTTTACCAGCGGTGCCAGCGATAATAGTGATGTCTCCAGGGCCGGTAATGATAGCCGTAGTATCCGCCAACGATCACCTGGGGACCTCCGTACACCACCGGCGGCGGGGTCACGACCGCAGGCGGGGCAGGATACACGACAGCCGGAGGTAGGGGAGCCACCACGACCGGCAGCCCAAGGCCTACAGAAACCCGGACTCCTGCGTGGGCAGCAAGCGGCAGGGCCAGGGTGGCGATGCCGAAAACGGCACCCATGGCCAGCATGCGTATCAGTGTTTTTGTGTGTTGCATGGTATTTCCTCCAGTATTGTCTCTCTAGAAGAACAAAGGGCAGCCGTATTAGCGTAATCTGTTGAGATTCTGCTGCATGAGTTTTGTACGTGACTGCTCTTGCAGGGATTGCATTTGTTGCTGAAGTTGTAACTCTCTGAGCTGTTCCTGGCGCAGTGGGTTGTGTTCCTGTTCGATGTGGTGCAGTTGTAGCTCCTGCTGCAACCGATTGAGCTGTTGTTCCTGCTGGAGCTGGTTCAATTGCCGTTGCGTCTCGTTGAGCTGCTGCTCGCGGAGCGGTGCTGCGAGATTGGGGTGACTCGGTTCCTGCTGCCGAAGCTGGTCGAGCTGCCTTTGCGTTTGATTGAGTTCCTGATCACGATTGAGATTCTCCAGTTGTTGACGCTGGTAGAGTTCGTTGGTTTGTGCCTGCTGGGTCGCTCGCGTCCGCTCGTGTCGGAGCTGGTCGGCCGCCGCACAGCGGGCGGTAGGAGCAAAAAGTAATGTTGACAGTAGAAGACTTAGAGTAACGGGCTTGAGCAGTTGCACCGGCGCACCTCTTTTTCGTTGTGAACGCCCCTCATAACCATCTCAGGAAGCAGTGCGACATGTCACTGTGCCTGCGTGGGCGGGTTCATCAGCATCTTCCCATTAAAACGCCACCATGAGGCAGATCTTCCCTGCCGGGGGCTGCTTTGCCTCCGGTTCCCCCCAAAGGGGGTTACACTCCGGCAAAGCTCAATCAAGCCATACAACATTGGCACACTGGTAGCACGCGCAAGCGCACAATCGCGTAAGCGCGCAATATCGGAGTTTCCGTGACACCGAGTGTATGAATCTCGTGTGGACCGATTTAACTTGACAATGCTCCCTTGACTGCTTCTGCCTATGAGATGCTTGCGCTCCTGGCAAGGTGACGCGGGCCAGGTGGGTCGCCTGGCCGTGGCGCCGCCACGTACCCCCGGGCGCCACGGCCGGACAGGGAGACGGCGGTCGGCCGCGCGCCTCGAGGCGCGCGGCCGTACCGCGGGAGCAGCCCCAAGGTGACCACCTCATTGGGCCAGAGGCGAGCCTCGGGATATTTCGGGATGGCGCGCATCTGCTCATCGACCTCGTAGAACAATGCAGTGGTCAACTCCTCAGTAGTCATGCGGCTCTCCTCTCCTGGGAAGGATGTCACGCAGACCAGCGTGGAGAAGTCGTCGAACGACTGCAAGCCCACAAACGTGCACCGTGAGTTTCTATAGGTCTATGCTCATTGATGAGGCTTGAAGAGCCTAACACCATCGGTTCGTAGAGACCGTTGCAAGATGCGTCGACTGCTCCTTCAACTTCACTGCACCACGGTTGGGTGTGGAGCTCCCCCGAACCATATGCAGTGTGCAAAGGCCTTCTGCGCATCAAATGGATACTGGGAGGCGCGGTTGTCCAGTACGCCATCGTTGGCGAGATCGTAGCGCATGAATATGCCGTTCCCGGGATCGACTGGGGTGTTGTAGTAACAGAATTGGCTCTTGGGTGTCTCATCCTCGTTGCCGCCGTATTCCCAGCCCGTGATAACGCTGCCCTTGCCCCACTCTACCGTCTTGAACACAATGAAGTCGGTGACCGGTTTGGCACCGGATTGTGGTACGGCCTGTGACCTCAATTGCTGCTCGGTCGGCCGGATGCTTGCGTAAGTGGTATCGAGGTGGGCCGTCGCTCCTTTCGTGTCCAGGCGCAGCGGATCGCTGGTGTCACGCTTGACCGTATTACCATCCTTAGCGAGCTTCACCACGCCCGCGGTCGTGAACGTGGTCTGGTGCAGCGCCGCGACGAGCGCATCGGCAAGATTGCCAGCCGCCGCCCGCTGATCAGTGACGTACGAGTAGCCACATAAGGCGGCGCCCACGCCGATGCCCCCCAGCAACATCCAGACACCAAGGCCGGAGAGCCACCAGAAGGCGTTGGTCGCCTTGATCCGCGTCGCCTCGGCCTTGAGCCGCTCCCGAACGGTTGCCGCCAGCGCGGCGTTGGGCGGTGTGTTGGGGAGGCCAAAACTGGCAACATCGTCACGCATACTTTGCTCCCAGTGCTCACGCATACTTTGCTCCCAGTGCTTCGGCGTCAGTCTTGTGTCTTGCGTAGACCTGCCTGAGCGCTTCCATATAGATCGGATTCAGCAGGTAGTCGGTGCCCTCCGGCGCAAACGGGATCAGCTTCGGCTCGACCAGGTGCACCGCCGTCAACGCCACCAAGGTCGAGGCGAAAGCGACGAAGATCGCCGGGAAGAACACAAAGATACGGAGGAACTGGCTGATCTGTGCGTCGGTCACCTCGGTCGGCGATACGCCGAAGAACATGCCGCTGAACGCATGCAGCTGCGAGTGCAGGATCGCCTCGCGAAACGCCACTTGCGCCTTCGCCACCTCATGATCAGCCCGCGTCCGATCTCCATCGAGCAGCGACCGGGCCGCCACGGCCTTCTCCAACTCCCGTGACGCATCGGCACGAGCGTCGGAGCTGCGCTTGAGATGGTCGCTCAGCGTGACCATGCGAGGATCAGGCTTCGGACACACAGGGTACTGGTACGGTTGGCCTTGCCGGTTCATGCCAGACATTCGTATGCAAGGACCCGGTGCGGGTATCTTCGCAAGCTGCTCCGCATTGCTCGTGTTGCGCTGCTCAGCTGTGGCCAGACCAGCGCTGCGTGTGTGCACTCTGGCATCCGCCTCGGCGATCTGTTGCACGATCGTGGCTTGTGCTGCCTTGACACGCTGCAACTCTTCGGCGGCATGCACGACATCAAACAGGCGCGGACGAAACATGATCTCGCCCAACTGCGACACCGACTTGACCGTGACACCACCCGCACAGAGGACGCCGACGACAGCCAGGGTGCGGACGAACCGGGAACGATGGGTACGCACGGAGAGCGCCAGCGGTACCCGACAAAACTCGATCACCGCGTAGCCGATCGGGGCCAACATCATCATGGCCATCGTGCGGGGATCATCGTGACCGTATGTCGTAGCGAACAGCCATGCGCCAGAGAGCGATGCGGCGATGATGACGATCTCGGCCGCATAGGCGATCACCACGCGCTTCTTATCGACCCTATATCCACGCTGCGCATCACGTTCCTCAACGCAGTCGCGGGCATCCTCTCGGTGTTCGTTCGAAAACCACATGACTCATCCTTACGTCTCGTGTTGTTGAGAAACGGCATAGTCACGTTCATGAAACATTGCTCCCAGACGCCTTCCCCTTGAGGAAAGCTGAGGGGGTGGGAGCCCAAAACTCGCTATGGTCCTCTCTTTACTGCACAGCCGTGCTCTTTTTTGCGTGAACTTGACCATGCCCTCAGTCTGCCTCGCCTCTCCCTGGACTGCTCCTGCCCATGAGATGCTGGTGCCCCTGGCAAGGTGACATGGACCAGGTGGGCCGCTTGGCCGTGGCGCCCGGTCCCTGGGTGGTGCGGCCAGCCGGTCCTGTCACCTCTGGCCGCACGGAGCATCTCATCAAGTGCGAGGACAAACATACGTGGATGTCCTCAGAGATGGCCCCCATGCACCAACGAGCAACCGAGCAGGTTTTCCCCCACTGCTCACCAAGAAGGACGGGCTGACAGATGCGATTGCTTCACGATGTAAGCCCCGAAACGCGCCACTTACTCCAGAGACTGTATAAGGAGAGTCAGCATCATCGTGTACGGCAACGTGCCCATTGTCTTTTACTGAGTTGCCAAGGCTTCACTACGACTGCCCTGATGGCCATCTTCTCCGTGCATCGTCTCACCATCTCTCATTGGTTTGATGCCTGGGAAGCGCATCATTTTGCTGGACTGTATGACCAAAAAAGGTGTGGACGGCCTCCAAAGCTGACAGCAGAAGAACAAGGTCAGGCACAACACTATCTGACACAACATCCGAGCGATATCAGCAAGGTTGTCCATCTCATTGAGCAAGCGACCTCCAAGCGCGTCAGCACCAAAACCATCAAACGCTTGGTAAAAAAATCATTATGTCCGGAAACGCCTCAAAAAAACTCCGGAGAAGTTGAGGCGCCTCGGTGGGGTCGCGGTGGGTGTGAGCATGGCCAGCGGCGGCGCTGGGGGAGGGCGGGGCCGCTCGGATCACGCCGGGAGCGCGTCTGAGGCGGCGAGCTATCCCTGGAGAAGGCGAGGACAACGTCATCACCGCTCGTGGCGAGAGGCACACGGGCGCAGACGGTGACGGCAGTGCGAGAGCACATACTGGGAGGTGCAGATGTCGACAGTGCGGAAATACATGCTCGCCACGGGCACGACGATCGGCGTGCTCGTCAGTGCGCTCCTGATAGCCATGGGGCGCTCCACACCCCAGGAGGTGGCCCAGGCGGTGGCCCCGCCAGAGGTCGAGGTGGTGCCGGTCGCGCAGCGCGATGTGCCGGTCTACGGCGAATGGATCGGCACCCTCGAGGGGATGGTGAATGCCACGATCAAGGCGCAGGTGACGGGCTACCTGCGCCAGCAGCGCTACACAGAAGGGGCCTTGGTCACGCAGGGCCAGGTGTTGTTTGAGATTGATCCGCGCCCGTTCCAGGCGGCGCTTGATCAGGCCAAGGGGGAGCTGGCCAAGGCGCAGGGCCAGCTCGGGCAGGCCCATGCCCAGCTCGTCCAAGCCCACGCGCAGCACGCGCAGGCGGAGGCGAACCAGGGCAAGACCCAACTCGATGTGAACCGCTACATTCCCCTGGCGAAGTCCCAGGCCATCAGCGCCCAGGATCTCGACAACGCCGTCCAGAACAACCTCGCGGCCAAGGCGCAAGTCGCCGCCGCCCAGGCGAGGATTGACGTGGCGCAGGCGGCGATTGTGGCGGCCCAGGCGGCGGTGGAGGCGGCCAAAGCCCAGGTCGCCACCGCCACCCTCAATCTGAGCTTCACCACCATTGTGTCGCCCATCACGGGGATCGCCGGCATCGCCACGGCGCAGGTCGGCGATCTGGTCGGCCCCAATAGTGGCACGCTGACGACCGTATCGACCCTGGATCCCATCAAGGTCTATTACACGGCCAGCGAGCAGGAATACCTCACCTCCGTCAGGCAATATCCCACGGCCACCGCGCGCGCTGCGATGGAGAAGCAGGCGGCACTGGAACTGCTCTTGGCCGATGGCACGACCTATCCGTACAAAGGCAAGTTCTTCGTCGCGGACCGCGAGGTGAATGTGCAAACGGGGGCGATCCGGCTGGCCGGCCTGTTCCCGAACCCTGGGAATGTGCTGCGCCCTGGCCAGTATGGCCGGGTGCGGGCGGTGACCAGCCAGCGCGCGGGTGCGCTCCTCGTGCCGCAGCGCGCCGTCACCGAGCTGCAAGGCCGCTCCCAGGTCGCGGTGGTCACCGAGGCGAACACGATCGACATGCGCACGGTTAAGGTCGGCGAGCGCGTGGGCCCGCTGTGGATCATCGAGGAGGGCGTGCACCCGGGGGAACGCGTGGTCGTCGAGGGGCTGCAGAAGGTGCGGCCCGGCATGCCGGTGCACTCCACGCCGTTTGCTGCCGCGCCCAGCACGACAGGAGACAACTGATGGCCAGCTTCTTCATCAACCGACCCATTGTCGCCATGGTGATCGCGATCCTCACCGTCCTCGGTGGTCTCATCGCGCTGCGGGTTTTGCCCC
>Ga0114129_10011734_pt1 | contig 12468 bp, 16 predicted proteins | sample RhiMetdeltSRZDD1_FD_80071 | JGI IMG/M metagenome (GOLD analysis project Ga0114129, IMG submission 80071) | Populus rhizosphere microbial communities from Tennessee, USA - Rhizosphere MetaG P. deltoides SRZDD1 (version 2) (version 2) | ecosystem: Host-associated > Plants > Roots > Rhizosphere >...
ACGTGGGCGGCGGGCTCCCCGGCACCGGCGACCGCGCCACCCAGGGCAGCCCGGCCAAGATCGCCTACTGCGTGGCCGAGAACGCGGAAGCGAATCCGTGGGAGCCCCTCCACGTCGAGCACGGCTTCCCGGCCGATACGAGCGTGGTCACCGCGATCGCGTGCGAGGGCCCGCACAATATCCAGGACCACTTCAGCTACACGGGTCTCGGCATCTTGAAGGTGGTCGCGGGCGCCATGGGCCAGGCCGGCAGCAACAATATCCTGGCCGGCGGCCACCCCCTGCTCTCGCTCGGGCCCGAGCACGCGGCCACCATCGCGCGCGACGGCTACACCAAGCGGCAGGTCAAGGAGTTCCTCTTCGAGCACGCGCGCTTCCCGCTGGCCCGCCTGGGCGACGAGTATCGCGCGCACCTGATCCAGCGCGGGGCCAAGGACGCGCCGGACACCATGGTGCCCGCGGTGCGCTCCGCCGCCGACGTGACCGTGATCGTGACCGGAGGCGCGGGCAAGCACTCCTGCTGGCAGCCCACCTTCGGCGACCAGACCTCACCCGCGCGGCGGCAGATCGCGAGGATAGACGGCACCCCGCTGAAGTCGGTCGCCGAGCTAACCGCGCGCTAGCCGGCGGCGCGGCGGGAATCGTTCAGCGGTCCGCGGAGAACCGGGCCTCCGCTAGCGCTTACTTCCCCTTCGCCGTGCGCGGGTCCACCGTATCGGGGAAGCATTGCCACGCGACCCCGCCGTTGCTGGCATCACGGCCGTAGAGCTGGAAGAGATCGGTCTCGGCGCGTCGGTCAGCGATGCCGTTGATCTTGCGACCGTCCTCGGTGACGTAGGTCGCCTTCTTGGCTTCCTTCTCCCGCGCGTCGAGGGCCCTCGCGCAGGCCTTCATGCCGGGATACGCGGTTTGCAGCGTCCACGGCCCAGGATTCGGATTGTGCACCTGGGACCACAGGACCCATGCGCACTCCGCGGAGGCCGACGCGGCGACCGCGAGCAGACCGGAAAGAGCGACGACCGAGGCGCACGACCAGCGACCCATCATCGAGGTGTCTCCTCTCGCATCCGCCTCGGCTGCATCCGATGTGCCAGAAGCGAAAGCGGCCGCACTCTCGGGGGTTGGCGGCCCGGGGGGACCGCCCAGTCGGGAAAGAACGTCCCCGCGACCGTGTAAAATCTCTCCGCCGCGGCTCGCGTCCCACCGGCGACGACTCGGTGCTACGATGGGGAGCCGTAACGTCCTATTCGCTGGCCAAGGAGCGCTGAGCGTGAGCACACCCGATCGCATCAGGGGCGTCCTCTCCCCCGTCGTCACCCCGTTCAAGGCCGACTTGTCCCCCGACCCGGCGCGCTTCGTGCGCCAGTGCCGATGGCTCCTGTCGCAGGACGTCGGGCTCGCGGTGTTCGGAACGAACTCGGAGGCCAACTCCCTGTCGACCGAGGAGAAGATCGACCTGCTCGACCGCGTGGTGGCGGGCGGCATCGATCCGGCGCGGCTGATGCCGGGCACCGGCTGCTGCGCGCTCACCGACTCGGTGCGGCTCACTGCGCACGCCATGAAGCTCGGCGCGGGCGGGGTGCTGATGCTGCCGCCCTTCTACTACAAGGTCGTCTCAGATGAAGGCCTCTTCAAGAGCTTCGCGGAGGTGATCGAGCGCGTGGGCGACCGGCGACTGCGCCTGTACGTCTACCACATCCCCCCGGTCTCGCAGGTGCCGATCACGCTCGGGCTGATCGAGCGGCTGCTCAAGGCCTACCCGGGCATCGTGGCCGGCGTGAAGGACAGCTCGGGCGACTGGAACAATACTAAGGCGATGCTCGATGCCTTCGCGGCCGGGGGCTTCGACGTGTTCGCGGGCAGCGAGACCTTCCTGCTCGCCAACATGCGCAATGGGGGCGCCGGCTGCATCAGCGCCACCGCCAACGTGAACCCGGCCGCCATCGCGCGCCTGTTTCGCGAGTGGCAGACCCCGGAGGCCGACGCTCAGCAGGCGCGGCTCGACGAGATCCGCGGCATCATGCAGCGCTATCCGATGATCCCCGCGCTCAAGGCGGTCATCGCCCGCTACGGCGGCGACGGCGCCTGGGTCACGGTGCGCCCGCCCCTGATCGCGCTCACGCCCGAGCAGCGCGCGGCGCTCGCGGCCGAGCTCGGCCGCGCCGCCTTCACTATGCCGGGCCTGGGGGAGTGACGTCATGAAAGAGCTGACCGGTCTTCTCAACGCCCTCTGCGACGCCCTCCCGTTCCAGACGAGCTGGTACCTGAAGGACTGGGCGAGCGGGCAACGCGCCGATCGCCTGGGCGACGTGCCGGTGCCTTCGGCAAGCACGCGCAAGATCTCGATCCTGCTGGCCGCGCTCAAGGCCGTGCACGACGGCAAGCTCGCGCTGGACCAGAAGGTCACCATCGAGGCCAGGTACCAGGACAACGACTCGGGCACCTTCCAGCACCTGACGCCCGGCTTCTCGATCACCTTCCGCGACGCGCTGGTCATGATGATCATCGTCAGCGACAACACCTGCACCGGGCTCGTGGTGGACCTGGTCGGCCTCGGCGAGATCCAGCGGCTCTGCGAAGCGGTCGGCATGACGCGCACCATCCACCGCTTCGGCATTCCGCGCCGCCTGGGCCCCGACCACGCGCTCGATCAGGTCACCAGCACGACGCCCAGCGACCAGGGGCTGTTGCTGGAGCTCATCCTCAAGGGCGCGGAGGATGAGGCCGCCGCGACGCGCATGGGGGTGACCCCTGCGCTCTGCCGGCTGGCGCTCGACATCCTCTCCTGGCAAAAGCTCAAGGCGCGCCTCCCCTCGCAGCTCCCCCTCGGCACGAAGATCGCGCACAAGACCGGCACCGGGTCGCGCGGGTTCATGGACGCGGGCATCGTTTACCAGGGCGACCGGCCACTCTTCATCCTCACCGCGTACACCGACCGCGTGCCGGCCGCCCTGCCCGACGGTACCCCCGGCTTCACCGCGGCCAACGGCGTGATCGGCCGCATGGCGCGCGTCTGCTGGGACGCGCTCGCGCGCTAGTCCGGATCCCACACCGTGCCCGCCAAGAAGCCGAGCGAGCCACCCGCGCCGAAGCGGGCGATGAGCATCCACGCGCATCCGGACGACCAGGAGTTCACGGTTGGCGGCACGCTGGCCAAGTGGGCGCGCGCCGGCTGCGAGATCGTCACGGTCTGCATCACCCGGGGGGGCGCCGGCTCCAACAAGTACACCCCGCTCGACATGACGCGCGAAGCGCTGGTGTCGATCCGGGAAGACGAGCAGCGCGAGGCCTCCCGGATCCTGGGCGTGAAGGAGACGATCTTCCTCGACTACGAGGACGGCATGCTGGAGCCGTCGATCGCCATGCGCCGCGACCTGACGCGTCTGATCCGCCGCCACCGCCCCGAGGTGGTGCTGACCGGCGATCCCACCGTGCGCTTCTACGGCACCACCTACATGAACCACCCGGATCATCGCGTGGCCTCCGATGTCGCGCTCGACGCGGTGTTCCCGTCCGCGGGCACCCGTCTGATCTTCCCCGAGCTGCTGGCCGAGGATCTCGAGCCGCACGAGGTGCGGCAGGTCTACATCCACGGGGCGGAGCGGCCGGATACCTACGTGGACATCGCGGAGACCCTCGACGTGAAGCTGGCCGCGCTGCGCGCCCACAAGAGCCAGATGGGCCATTGGGATCCCGCCGAGATGATCACCCAGTGGGCCGCCGAGCAGGGCCGGCGCCGCAAACTGAAGGCGGCGGAGTCCTACCGCCGCATGATCCTGCAGGACCCCTGATCCGGCGGCCTACTCGGAGCGCGGCGGGACCTGGACCCAGCCGCCCGGGCACTGCTGAACGTCCGGATAGTACCCGGCCGGCGCCTGGCAGTAGTGCCAGTACTGGCTGGCCGGCTCGCGCTCGACATACGAGGTCGGTGGCGGCGTGACGACGACCGGCGGTGGAGTCACGACGACGGGGGGCACATATCCGTAGTAGGAGTAGCCCCCGTAATAGTAGGGCGAGTAGTAGGGATACACGCGCGGCCCCACGTGGAACCGCGGTCCGACGAATGCGCGCGGGCCGTGGAAGTGCCTGCCGTGGAAACCGTGATGATGGTGATGGGGCCGCCCGCGTCGTCCCCGATCGGCCTCCGCTTCGTCCCAGGCCCCACCCACGGCCAGCAGCAGCACCCCCAGCCCCGCCGTCACCACCCCGTGCCCGATCGCGCGCCTCGTCATGGACCGCCCTCCCCCGGCTCCAGTCAGACCCGCGAGGCCCCGCGTCTATTCAGCCGACGTAGCCCTTCCGGTGGAAGTAGTTCGCGTTGTAGAACTCGAGGACGAGATCGCCGTAGACCGCGGGTGGGTAGCGCGGGGGATCGTCGGGCCCGGTGCAGCTCGGCAGGCACTCGATGCGCGTGGCGATGTTCGGGCTGTAGAAGAAGGCGATCGAGTAGCGGTCGCCCCCGGACTCGTTCAGCACCGCGTGGGGCGTCGAGAGGAAACGGTCGTTGGACCACCGCTTCATCATATTGCCCAGGTTGACCAGGAAGGTGCCCGGGATCAGCGGCGGCGCCAGCCACTCGCCGGAAGGCAGCCGCACCGCCAGCCCCGGCACCTCGGTGCGCGCCAGGATCGTGATGAATGAGTTGTCGGTGTGCGGGCCCTGGCCGAACTGCTCGTCGTCGCTCACGTCCTGCGGCGGGTAGTAGAGGAACCGCAGATTGATGTGCGCCTCGTCGGCGAAGAACGGGGCGAAGTGCTCCGCGGGCATGCCGAGGGCCCGGGCCAGCACCGGCAGCATGCGCTCCCCCACCCCTTCCAGGGTCTTGAAGTAGGTCACCATCGCGGCCCGCATGCGCTCGTGTCCCTCGGGCCACTGGTTGCGACCGCGCAGCGGGACCCCGGCCACCACGTCGGGATGATCGGCACCGCGATCGTGGCTGATGAAGAAGCTCTCGTTGTAATTGGGGCGGGTGGCCTTGTGGATCGTCGAGGCCCCCTGGATGGACTGGTTCACCGGCAGGTAGCCGATATTGTTCTCGTTGAGCTTGAGACGAAACCGCTCCGGCTCCGGAAGCGCGTGCAGCTCGCGTGAGGCGGCGAAGGCCGCGTCCACTACCGCGTCGGGGACGCCGTGGCCGGCCAGGTAGAAGAAGCCGACGGACTCGCTGGCGCGCTTGACGTGGCGCGCGACGGCCTCGAGACCGCCAAGGGCTCCGGAGAAGGCCGGCGAGAAGTCGATGACCGGGATATCCCGCGTGGCCTCCTCGACGTTCTTCACCGCCAGCGACTTGAGGATGTTCATGACCGGGTCTCCCTCCGACCCGGATCGTAGCGCACCGCGGCGCGTTACGGCAAACGACGCCGGCGGGGCCATGCGACAGCCCCGCCGGCCTATAAACCGATCAGCAGCTCGGAAGCGAGCTGAGATTGGCCTCGATCTTGTCCCCGACCTTGAGATCCTGGAGCGTCTCCTTCGAGGCCTGGAACTCGTGTGTCTTGCCGTCCGCCTCCACCACCGCGATCTTCCCGCCCTTGGCGTCCACCCGGACCACTCGGCCCTCCACCTTCTGGGGCGCGGCGGCCTTCTGCTGATCGCATGAGGGCTTGCTCTGCCCGGCCGCGAACCCCGCCCAGAGCGGGATCGTGGCCATCACCCCGACCGCCAGTATCTTGTACGGCTTCATGAGCTCCTCCGCTTACCGCTTCTTGGTGATGTCGTAGATGGCGCCGGCGGCAGCGCCCACGCCCGTCCCGATCAGCGCGCCCTTGCCGGCCCCGTACCCGGTTCCGGCACCGACCGCGGCTCCCGCACCGGCGCCAACCGCGGCACCGCCCAGCGTTCCACACGCCGTCGTGGCGAACGTGACCAGCGACAGGCCGATCACGGCAGATGCGATCCTAGTCTTCACGGATTTTGTTGTCATGGTTCACCTCCTGCATGTTCCCTTTCAACCCGCGTGCCAGTCCGGCCGGGCACGACGCCGCGCGCAAATCCCAGCGGTTGGGGTCGCAGACGTTCCCGATTCGCGCCGGCAGAGAAAAAGGTACACTCCCGGCGGCGTAAGAATTACCCGAGGACGGAGAAACGACCCATGGGACAGCTCGACGGCAAGGTGGCGCTCATCACCGGCGCCAGCAAGGGCATCGGCCGAGTGATGAGCCGCCTGTTCTCGAAGGAAGGCGCCGCGGTGGTCTGCGCGGCCCGCAGCCGCGACCTGGTGGAGGAAACTGCCGCGCTGATCAAGGGCGACGGCGGGCGCGCGGTGGCGGTGACCGGGGACGCGGCCACGGAAGCCGACGCGCATAAGATGGTCGCAGCGGGCGTCACAGCGTTCGGCAAGCTCGACGTCCTCGTGAACAATGCGGGGGACGGCGGCCCGACCAAGCGCGTGCAGGAGTACACGACCGACGACTGGTTCTACACGATCAACTCCTGCCTCACCACCTCCTACATGTGCACCCGCTTCGCGGTCCCGGAGATGATCAAGGCGGGCGGCGGGGTGATCATCAATGTCTCGTCCACCGCGGGCCGGCGCGGGCTGCCGTTCCGTATCGGCTACTGCTCGGCCAAGGCCGGCCAGGTCGGCATGACCTACGGCCTGGCGCTCGAGCTGGCCCCGCTCAATATCCGGGTGAACGCGATCGCCCCGGGCGCCGTCGAGGGCGACCGCATCGACCGCGTCATCGCCGGACAGGCCGAGGTGCGCGGGGTGGCGGTCGAGGACATGCGCCGCAGCTTCGTCGAGCGCTCGCCGCTCAAGCGCATGACGACCGCGGACGACATCGCCACCCTCGCGGTCTATCTCTGCAGCGACGCGGCCAAGAACCTCTCCGGCCAGTGCATCGCGGTCACCGCGGGCGAGCCCGCGGTCTGAACGCGCTCCGCGTCACGGCGACTATCCTCGCGAGGTCGCCGGTGGTAGGCTGCGCGCGATGAAGCGCCCTCGCACGCACGCCTTCTGGGTGGTGGCGCTGGCCATGGGCCTGGTCGTCCTGCTCCGGCTCGCCGCCCACGCGTGCCCGGCCGATCCGTCCTGGATCTTCGCTCTCTCCGACGACGTCGATCTCGACGACGTGATCCACCACGCCCTCACCGGCACCGCCGACGCTTCCGCGGTGCCGAAGATCAGGACACCTCGGCCGCACTTCCTGCGCCTCATCGCCGCGGACACCGCCGACGGTCCCGCCGCGGCGGCCCGCGCAACGCTCCCGACTCGCGCTCCTCCGGTCCGGCTCGCTCCCTCCATCTGATCGAGCTGATCGAAGTTGACCCCAACGACGGCGGCGCGCCTTCGCGTGCGTCGACCGGAGGAGATCGTCATGATGCGCTCATTGCTCTACGTCCTGCTCACTCTCTCCGCTCTGGGTGTCGCCAATGCCACCGTCAGCGCGGCCGAGCTCACCGGCTCGACCGAGGCCCAGAGCTCCGACCCGACCGCGGCCCAGAGTTCCGACGCAAAGATGCCCGCCGGCGCCGACTTCAGCAATGGGCCGGCGGGCGGCGGCGCCCAGCTCATCGGGACCGATCACGTACCGACCGGCGGCGAGTTCAGCAACGGGCCCTCCGGCGGGGCCAGGGTGGATCAGACCCCGCGCCGCATGCCGAGCGGGGCCGAGTTCAGCAACGGGCCGACCGGCATCAGCCAGGAATAGCCGGCCCGCACCACCAGGCGGCGGCGCGTCCTCCGGGGCGCGCCGCCGCCTTCGTTGACACCCCCCCGTCGCCCGCGTACAGTCTCAACGGTTTGTGATCACTCCGTCGCGAGAGAGGAGCCTCATGGACGTCGATCGCCCGCTACCCACGCCGATCACCCCGGAAGCCAAGCCGTTCTGGGACGGCTGCAAGGCGGAGAAGCTCATGCTCCCCCGCTGCGAGGAGTGCCGGCACGTCTTCTTCTACCCGCGGATCCTGTGCCCGCGCTGCCACTCGCGACGCGTCGGCTGGATGCAGGCGAGCGGGCGCGGGACGCTCCACTCCTTCGAGATCGCCCACCAGGCCTTCCAGAAGGCATGGAAGATCAAGCCACCCTACGTCCTCGCCATGGTGCAGCTCGAAGAGGGGCCGCGCATGATGTCGAACCTGATCAACGTGGAGCCGTCCCCGAAGACGATCAAGTGCGACATGCCGGTGGAGGTCGTCTTCACCAAGGTGAGCGACGACGTGACCCTGCCGCTGTTCCAGCCGAGGCGGTGAGCGCCATGGCCACCGTGTCCGAGCGCCAGCGGGAACTGCGCAACGTCGCGTGCATCGTGGGCGTGGACGAGAGCGACCAGATCGGCACCCTGCCGAACACGAGCCAGCTCTCCCTGCACCTGGAAGCGATCTCGAACGCGGTCCGCGACGCGGGCCTCAAGGTCAAGGATGTGGACGGCATCTTCACCGCGGGCCAGCACTCCCCCGCGACGCTGGGAGAAGCGCTCGGCGTAAAGCCACGCTACGTGGACGGGACCACGGTCGGCGGCTGCTCCTTCATCATCATGGTGGGCCACGCGGTGGCCGCCCTGCAACACGGCCTCTGCGACGTGGCCGTCGTCTCTCATGGAGAATCCGGCCGCTCGGGCACCGGCGTCACGCGCAGCCGAGACACCGCGCTCAGCGGGCAGTTCGAGTTCCCCTACGGCTTCGGCGGGGCCACCAGCTACTTCGGGATGATCACCACGCGCCACATGCACGAGCACGGCACGACGCTCGAGCAGTGGGCGCAGGTCGCGGTGTCCACCCGGAAGTGGGCCGCGCTCAATCCGAAGGCACGCTTCCGCGATCCGATCACGGTGGCCGACGTGCTCAGCTCGCGCCCGGTCTCATATCCCTTCAACCTGCTCAACATCTGCCTCGTCACCGACGCGGGCGGCGCGGTGGTGCTCACGCGTGCCGATCGCGCGAAGGACTGCGCCAAGCCCCCGGTCTACGTGCGCGGCTTCGGCGAGGCCACCGAGCACGTGATGGTCACGCAGATGGAGGATCTGGCCTCGAGCGCGGCCACTCGGCTGGCCGGCGAGCGCGCCTTCTCGATGGCCGGCGTCTCCGCCAAGGACTTCAACCACGTCATGCTCTACGACGCCTTCACCTCGGGGCCGCCGATCATGCTGGAATCGCTCGGCATGGCCAAGCCCGGCGAGGGGGTGGAGTTCTTCTCGGAGGGACGCTCCACCCCGGGCGGCAGCTTGCCCATCAACACCAACGGGGGTGGGCTCTCCTACACCCACTCGGGCATGTACGGCATCTTCCCGATCATCGAGGCCACCCGCCAGCTCCGCGGCGAGTGCGGTGCGCGCCAGGTGCCCAACACGAGCTGCTCGCTGGTCAACGGCATGGGCGGCATGCTCTCCGCCGCCGGCACGCTGGTGCTGGCCAACCGGACCTGATCAGGTGCGAAATCCGGGCGCCGGCGGGCGAGAAAGGTCCAGCTGCGAGGCGGCGCCCGAAGACCGCACGCGAGGCGTACTCTCTGCGCGAGGCGTACTCTCTGTACGTTGAGCGTGCGGCCGAGGGCGCCAACGAAGCAGATGGGCCTTTATCGCCCGCCGGCTATTCGATGGGGACGAAGATGCAGTGCCGCAGCTTGCCGTCGAGCGCCTTGGACAGGTGACCCTTGCCCCAGGTGTCCTCCACCAGGATCACCTCGCCGGCGCCGATCTTGCGCGACTGGCCGTCGCTCGCAGTGATCTGCACGCCCGCGTCGAGATTGATGATGTACTGCCGCCGCGGCGCCGGGTGCCAGTCGAGATCGTAGTCCGGCGCGACTTCCCGGAAGATGATGCCCGTCGCGGGGAGGCGCGCCGAGAGCTTCCCGGCCTTGCCCGTCTCGATATACGGGATCTCCATGTCCTCGAAGTGCGACTCGCCCTGCTTGTCCACGAAGAGATGATGGATTTTCATGGCCCCGAAGGTAGCACATGAAGCCCGCCCCGTTCCGCTATGCGCGCGCGGGTAGCCTGGCCGAAGCGGTCGCGCTCCTCGCGGCGGCGCCCGGCGACACCAAGCTCCTGGCCGGCGGCCAGAGCCTGGTCCCGATGCTGAACATGCGGCTGGTGCGGCCCGCGGTGCTGGTGGACGTCAACGGCCTCCGCGACCTCACCGGCATCACCCCGACGCCCGACGGCGGCCTTCGCATCGGAGCGCTGACGCGGCACGCCGAGCTGACCGCCTCGCCCGAGGTGATGGAGCGCGCGCCGCTGCTGGCCGAAGCCGCGCGCCATGTGGGCCACGCGGCGATCCGGAACCAGGGCACGCTCGGAGGCAGCCTCGCGCACGCCGATCCCGCTGCGGAGCTGCCCGCGGCGCTGCTGGCCCTCGACGCGCGCGTTCACGTCACGGGCCCGCGCGGGGCACGCGAGATCGCGGCGGACGCGTTCTTCCTCGGCCTGCTCACCACCGCGCTCGAGGCCGACGAGATCCTGACCACAATCGAGGTGCCCGCGCAGCCGCCGGGGTGGGGATTTGTCGAGATCGCGCGGCGCCCGGGTGACTTCGCGCTGGCCGGGGTGGCCGCGGTGGTGGGCGTCGGACGCCCCCTCACCCTGCCCTCTCCCCCTCGCAGGGGAGAGGGAGTGTCTGGGCGGCGCGAGGCGGTACGCCTGGTGGGCTTCGGGATCGGCGATCGCCCGCTCCGGCTCACCGGCGCGGAACGGCTGCTGACCGGCGCGCCCCTCGACGCCGGGAGCGCGGCGCGGGCCGGCGCCGCGGCGGGCCCCGACTGCGATCCGCCGAGCGACGTGCACGGGTCCGCCGAGTATCGCCGGCACCTGGCCACGGTGCTCACCGAGCGCGCCCTGCTCCAGGCGCTCGCCCGTCTCCGACCGGGTCCCCGATGACGACGCCGAGCGAGCGCGTCGCGGTACGCTTCACCGTCAACGACCGCCCGGTCGAGCAGATGGTCGAGGCGCGCCGCTCCCTCGCCGATTTCCTCCGGGACGACCTCGGGCTCACCGGCACCCACGTGGGCTGCGAGCACGGCGTCTGCGGCGCCTGCACGGTGCTGGTGGATGGCCGGAGCGCACGGAGCTGCCTGCTCTTCGCGGCCCAGCTCGAGGGCCACGCCGTCACCACGATCGAAGGCCTCACGCCGGCCGAGGGCCTGAGCCCGCTCCAGGAGGCCTTCCGCGTCCGCCATGCCATGCAGTGCGGCTTCTGCACGTCGGGCATGATCGTCACCACCACCGAGCTGCTGGCCCAGGAGCACACGCCTACGACCGAGGCCATCCGCGAGGCGATCTCCGGCAACCTCTGCATGTGCACGGGCTACGTCAATATCGTCCGCGCGGTGGAGCAGGCGGTCGCCGCGCGCGCCGCCGGAGCCCGCCCGTGAGCCACGAGCCCGTGCCGGGCGCGGGATGGGTCGGCCGGCCGGTGCCGCTCAAGGAAGACGCACGCCTGGTGGCCGGCCGCGGCCGCTTCGTGGACGATCTCGGCCGCCCGCGCATGCTCCACGCGGCCATGCTGCGCAGCCCGCACGCCCACGCGGGGATCGTCTCGATCGACACGCGCGAGGCGGAGGCGCTACCCGGCGTCTTCGCGGTCCTGACCGGCGCGGAGGCGGCGGCGCGCTCCGGCCCGATCCGCCCACTCATCCCCTCCACCGCGGCGGTGCCCGACTACTGCCTGGCGGTGGACCGCGCGCGCTACGTGGGCGAGCCGGTGGCCGCGGTGGCCGCGGTCGATCGCGCCACCGCCGAGGACGCGCTCGAGCGCATCCGCGTCGAATACGAGCCGTTGCCGGCGGTCGTGGATCCCGAGGCCGCCATCGCACCCGACGGCCCGCTCCTCTACCCGCAGCTCGGCACCAACGTGATCTGGCACGACACGCTCACCTACGGCGCGGTGGACGAGGCGATGGCGCGCGCGGACGGCGTCCTCCGCGAGCGCTTCACGATCCAGCGCTACGCCTCCACCCCGCTCGAGACCTTCGGCGCCATCGCGGAGTACGACCCGGGCACCGACGTCTTCGAGTTCTGGACGAACGACCAGCGGCCGGGCCTGACCATCTCGGTCCTGGCCGCGTCGCTCGGCGTGCCGCAGGCGCGGGTGCGGCTCTCGTGCCCGGACATCGGCGGCGGCTTCGGCAACAAGCGCCGCCCGGCCTACCTGCTGATCTGCGCGCTCCTCGCGCGCCAGACCGGGCGGGCCGTGAAGTGGATCGAGGACCGGATCGAGAACCTCACCGCGCTCATGCACGCGTGCAACGGGATCATGGACGTGGAGCTCGGCTATCGGGCCGACGGTACCGTGCTCGCGCTCGCGGTCCGCGACATCGCGGACGAGGGCAAGAACCTCATCACCCCCACCCAGCACAACCTGATCAAGCTCGGGAACATCGCCAACGGTTACCGGATCCCCGCGGTGCGCTACGAGGCCTGGTCGGTGCTGACCAACAAGTGCCCGAGCGGGGCCAACCGCGGCATCGGCAAGCCGTTCATGTGCTTCGCCATCGAGCGCGCGATGGCGCTGCTGGCCCGGCGCCTCGGGATG
>Ga0114129_10011737_pt1 | contig 12466 bp, 11 predicted proteins | sample RhiMetdeltSRZDD1_FD_80071 | JGI IMG/M metagenome (GOLD analysis project Ga0114129, IMG submission 80071) | Populus rhizosphere microbial communities from Tennessee, USA - Rhizosphere MetaG P. deltoides SRZDD1 (version 2) (version 2) | ecosystem: Host-associated > Plants > Roots > Rhizosphere >...
CGGCGTCATCACTCGGACCTCGGTGGCGCCGCGGCTGATTCAGTTTGGATTGAAGTACCTTTTTTGAGTGCGCACTGAGCATCAGACTTCGGAAAATCGGGACAAGAGATCCGCGGCCTCACGAACCCCAAGCACGCTGGCCACGTCCACCAGAATCGGGCTTAGATCGCCGGCTCCTACTCGCCACGCCCATTCCGATAGGGCTCGATGCTGAGCTTGGTTGACGACCTCATCCCAGGACCGATTGTTGCGCGGAGCGGGCGTCCCTCCTCCCGCCGTTACAAGAATGTCTGTCGCGTCGTCTCCTTTTCCGAGTTTCACTAATCCTTCGAGCGCGGTCAGGCGCACTCTGCCGGGCGCCTCAGAATCAGTTGCGACTGCACCGAGAGTCCCGGCCACTTCCTCGGCCGGCAGCATTTGCAGCCGCCATGCAATTACATCCCGCGCACGAGAATCGGTCGCTGGATCGCGAACCATGGAGAGTAGATCCGTCGTCGGCTTCCCCGCAGCAATTGCTCTAAAGGCGAGGGCTCGCGCCATGTTCCGAACAGCCGGCAACAGAGTGAACTGGCTTGCCAGCACCAGCAACAACTCTGCCTCCTCGTGGGCGGTGGGCTGGAATAGAACCTTGAATGTCTTCAGGCTCGAGACGCGGCGAAGTTCATCCTCTGGGTCCTTCAAGAAGGCGTCGCCCAGTTCGTCGCCGGACATCAGACGCGACAGCGCGAGGAATAGACGAATGGCGCCGTCCGGTCCAAGCGCCGGGACAACGTGCTCGACGATCGCCGCCAGCAGCTCCATGTCGCGCTTGCGGAGGCACTCCAGCAGGCTTGAAAGCGATTGTTCCGCTTGCCCAATCAAGAGAAGCGCTTCGAGCGCAATGCCCGCCGTATCCGAATCGCAGTCTCGCGCCAGCGCCTCCAAACCTTCCGCCGCCTCACGAGCCTGGGGATTCGAGCTCTGCAGGCCGAGCCGAAACACGGCGCCGCCTCGAACCGCCGCCACCTGTTTCGTATCGCGCGCTATCTCCAGCAGTACGCCGACATCGTTCGCATTGATTTGAAGCGTCTCGAACGCGCGATCGGACCCAACGACGCGCAAGGTCCATTCCTGCTGGTAGTCGCATGCATACCCGAGCAGACGTACGGCATCATCCGTCGTTGGTTCGTCCGGCTGATATTGGACGACGTCGACCGCGGCGTGTCGGCGGAGTCCCGGCGGTACGAACCGATCGTTCGCGATCGCGAGTAGCGCGGACTCGCCCTCCTCTTGACAGCCGCTCTCGATCAGCATCCTTGCTGTAAGCAGTCGCGTTGACGTCCGTGTCTTCGAATCAGCGAGAATCGAGCGGATTCCAGGCAGCAGCGCCTCGGCCGGCCGGATCTCCTTAATCAGCTGCAACGCCTCTTTCCGCTCGCCCGGATCGACCGCCGGATTCACGCTGAGCTCGAGGATCGTGGAGACCACGTCCGGAGCGAAGCGTTTCGGCCAACTCCACTCAATGTCTTTCACCGCCGCAGCCATCCGTACCTCGGCATTCACCGAGGGATTCGCGGCAAGCGCAGCCAGCACGCCGGCGTCGGCGGCCTCTCGCAGTAGGTATCCGGCCTGATCGGTTTGCCAGAAACCCTCAGGTTTGCTGTTCACGATTTCGGCGAGTACCTCGGGCGCTTCGGACGTCTGGCGCTTCACCAGTTCGGCGGTCGCCTGGAAGCGGATGCGCTCCGGCACACTGCCATCGCGAGCTAGGTCGAGCAGATCCGCCTTCACAGCTGGCCGGTCTGCAAGTCTGCCCAGCACCTTGAGCGGGTGAAAACGCTCCGAACCCACAAACCAGTCCTTCCGCGCTGCGGCCAATAGGCCGCCAACGATGCGCCGCTCCAGGTCTTGGCCGACAGGCGCGCCATCGGCCAAGGCCTCGCCGGCGACCAGCAGCCCAAGTTCTTTTTCAACCTTTGGTTCAAGGAATAACGAGACGTCCTCCCTTCGATCGCTCCAGACGCCGATCAGGAAGAGAACCACTTCGAACCAACGCACGGCGTCCCAATCATCCGGGAGGTTTTGCGCTGCCGTCGAATCGGGGAGGTGTAGATCCGCAAAACCAACCGCGGCGAGATATTCGCGGAAGCTCGGATGAACCATTTCGCAGATGCCGCCGCGTTCAACAAGCACTCCGCTGCGGCGCGCCATAACGTCAACGAATCTCCGGCCGTAGGCGCGTGCATGAACCTGCGAAAACCGCTCGTCATCGCGCAGATACTCAGCCATTATCTGGCCGAGCTGATCAGACGAATCAGCGCCGCGCTCCTCGGTCATGCGCAGAGCGAGACGCGCCAGCCGCGCGATTTGCAGGTCGCGCGGCCCGGCAAGAGGCTCGCCGAGTTCGCGGTCAAGCCCGGCGCGCTCGGCCTGATCGAGCCAGATGTCGACACAGGAGCGATACAGCCGCGCGCGGCTGCCCGGCAAGGATCCCGTCTTCAAATAGACCTGCGCGGCGATGGTCAGGAGCAGGGCTGTGCTTCCCAGTTCGCCTGCCCTCAAACGATCGATCTCGTTCAAGAACAGTTTGGCGTCGTCGCCAAACCAGTTGGCCGCGAGTTTCTGTGCCTGGTCCGGCGAAAACGGCAGCAGTGTGTACGTCGTGAATTGCTCGGGATCGACATCGCTCGCTTTGTGTCCGCTGATTCGGGAACTCATCACGACGCGGCTCTCTCCAACGAACTTCACAACGCCTGCGATCCACTGCAGAAGCGCATCGCGCTCAGTAGCCGAAATCTCATCTGCGGCATCCAGAAGAATCAACCACGGCGCGCCGGCAGCGAGCTGCCAATCTTCGAAGAACCCGCGCGGCAAACTCTTCGACAGAGCGAGTTCGGCGCCCAGTGCGGCATGCAGGCGTTCCTCAAGTGAGCCCTCGATCGCGGCGAGCCGCCGCATCGGAACCAACAAGGGGAGATAGCGCCGATCGAGACCGATCGACTCCGGATCATGAAAGCAACGTTCCGCGAGCCGGCGTAGGAGCGTGGACTTGCCGCTGCCGGGCTCGCCCAGCATCAACACGTGCGGCGGGTTCCGCGCCTTCAACACCTCGGAGATCGAAAGCTCGACTGCCGCGGAGACTCCGCCCTGCTGAATCATCTCGGCGACGTTAGGCCGGACCTTCAGCGGCACGTAGATCTCTCCGAGCGACTTACGCGACCGAAGCTCGCGTAAATCCACGTATGGAAACCCGGCGCAGTAATCGCGGACGGCCTCGAGGTACAGATCCACCGCCGAGGGCCCTGCGGGCGCTAGCCCCAGCGCACTGGCCAGATGTTCCAACTGGGCGGAAAATTCGTCTTCGTAGGGCAGAGCCTGCATGCGGCCGATGAAGTCGCTACCTTCAAAGTCGCCAAGCTTACCAGTAACGATCGAAAGCACACGGAACGATCGATCGCGCTCATATCGCTCCCGAGCCAGCCGGATTTCTTCAATCACCCACTCTGCTTCAATCGACGCCCTGGAGAGGATGACGAGAAAATGCGTAGATTTCGCGAGAATCGCCGATACCAAGTGAGGCTGCCACTCCGTACCTACAGGAATGCTTTCGGGCGCTATCCAAACCTTCGCTCCGCGCTTTTCCAGCGATTCCGCGAGGCGATGCGCGAGGCTAAGGTCGCGGCGGTCGCGCGTCGTGTGAGACACGAAGATAGTCGCGGCTGTGCTTTGATTGGTGGCGTCTTCTTCCAGACAGCGCCTCCCCGAGTTGCTCCAGGTTGAGGCAACCCTTTTTGCGATTACTGTATCCCAAGACCTCCGCGACTTCATCCTGTGAGGCCATGACAAAAACTTTGCAACGTCGAGACATCGCCGTGAGGATCGCCCACCCGTCGCGCCTTATCGTAGTTCATTCTTCTCCAATCAGCCGATGGGGGACAGGGAGCTACGATCAAATATCGCGACATGCTGGTGATTATCCGGGATCGCGTTCAGGCAATGATAAAATCGGGCACCACTCTGGAACAGGTAAAAGCAGCAAGACCGACGCCGGATTACGACGTTCGATTCGGTGCGACGACAGGTCCATTGAGAACGGCCATGTTCGTCGAAGCCGTGCATCGAAGCTTGATCGCAAAGAAATAGTTCGAAAGGAGGAGGGAATATGACCCGCAATTCCAGACGCGACTTTCTCAAGGCTCTTGCCGCGACCGGATTCTACGCAAGCACTGTCTTCACTCAGGAAAAATTAAATAAGGTCAACGTGCGGGGCGGTGCCATCGACGTCCATCACCATCACCAGCCGCCGGCTTTAGGCCCGGGCGCTGGAGGCCGCGGAGGCCGTGGTCCATGGACCCCGGAAAAGACGCTCGAGCAGATGGACAAGTTCGGGATCAGCGTCGCCGTTCTCTCGATGACGCAGATGGGTGACGTCCTTTACACAGGTGATGAGACTGGCAGAAAGAACGTTCGCCTCGGCAATGATTATGGGGCAAAGCTGATGCACGACCATCCCAAACAGTTCGGCTTGTTCGGAGGCGTTCCGCTACCCGATATCGGCGGCGTCATGAAGGAAATTGAATACTGCTACGACACGCTTAAAGTCGACGGCATCGGTATCTACACCAACGACAACAAAGGCCGATGGCCTGGCGACAAATTTTTCGAGCCGATGTGGCAGGAATTGAACCGCCGCAACGCGATCGTTTATATGCATCCGCTGGCGCCGACCTGTTGCAGCAATCTTCAGTATGGACCCGCGGCGTCCATGCTGGAATACGACTTCGATGTCGGGCGCGCTGTCGCGAGCATTGTGGTGAACGGCGTCATGTTCCGTTACCCGAACATCCGCTTCATCACGGTTCACTCGGGAGGAACCGTTCCGATGCTCGTGGGGCGCATGAAGGATCGAATTCCTAATGGCGCGGAAAAATATCTGCCGAACGGGTTATATGCCGAAGTGAGGAAGTGGTATTTTGACGTCGCGCATGCCACATTCCCGTGGCCTATGGCGGCCCTGCGCGCTTTCATGCCGGAATCCCAGATTCTGTTCGGAACGGATTATTCTCCGGAACCCATCGAATCCACGGTGAACGAAATTCCCGGTCTGAAGTTATCTGCGGAATTTATGCAAAAGATGGGCCGCGGGAACGCGGAACGGTTATTACCGCGATTCAAGATCTAGGCGCGGTTTGCTCACTCGTCAGCCATATTACGTCTCTCGAAAATCGCCACCACGCGAAGCTACCGCGATCTGGCTGTTCAAAGTTCCGTAGCCGCTTTCAGGAGGTGCAACGATGCTCCCCAATGAGCGTATCGCGTATTCCGCGATCAAGGACCGGCGCCAGCTGTCTTTACCGGCAGGTGGTCGCCTGATCGTGTGGGTCATTGTTAATGTCGAGGAATGGAATCCACGCGAGCCGATGCCGCGCACGGTCTTGACGCCGCCAGCGGGCGGTTTGCCGGAACCGGACATTCCGAATTGGGCATGGCATGAATACGGGAACCGGGTCGGCTTTTGGAGGATATTGGAAATCCTGGATCGGTTTGAGATTCGTGCAGTCCTGGCGATCAACGGCTCAGCAATAAGCGCTTATGAACCTATCGCACGCGCAGCGCAGCAGCGGGGATGGGAATTCATCGGGCATGGCTTCGGCCAGAAGAATATGCAAAAAGTTCCAGATGAACGTGTAGATATTCTGAAAACCACGAACGTCATCCGCGAATTTACAGGCCGGCCGCCACGCGGATGGCTCGGTCCCGGACTGACAGAAACCTGGGACACGCCGGACATCTTAGCCGAGGCAGGCTATGAATATGTCTGTGACTGGGTCCTCGATGACCAGCCCGTTCTTCTGAAGACTCGCACACGCCCGCTCGTGAGCCTGCCCTACACACAGGAGTGCAACGATGTGGCCATGATGCTGATCCAGCATCACAAAGCAACAGAATACAAGGACCGCGCCATCGATCAATTTGAACAGCTCTATGCGGACGCGCAGCAATCCGCGCGCGTGATGGCGCTCGTTGCGCATCCTTATATCATGGGGGCTCCTCATCGGCTGCGGTACTTTCGAGAAGCGCTCGAACATATTCAAGGTCGCCCCGGCGTGGTCTTTTGGACCGGCGAACAGATTCTCGATTGGTATCGGACTCAAATCCAGAACCAGACGACATCAGCAGCCCAGCCGCCTCGCTAATCAGTGGTGCGTAGGGAGGAACGATGCAGACGAGAATCATCGGGATTGTACCGTTCCGATGTTCGCCAACAATCATTTATGCGTGGGATCTTCGCAATAATAGTCTTTACGGGGTTCGCCACGACCGCGACGGCACAGGAACAGGCGCAGTAGGTAGCAAGGCCGCCCATCCCTGCTCCGAGGATGGTGATCATCCTCGGAGCTTCATACAACGCAGGACTATTTCGCGGCGAGAGCCGGCCCGATGTCAGATTGTTTAGCCACTGTGCCATGGCCGCCGGCAATCGTGGCGCTGCTGATGCTGTATTTCCTCAGGGCTTCACCTACGGCAGCTGTGCCTTCCGAACGGTCGATCGGACCACGGGGTGAGATGAGATCAGTGACATACAGGATGTTACCCGTCACGATGTGAGCGAGGAGAAAGCCTTTGGCGTGAGGATTGGGGATATTGTAAAGGCGAATTTCGGCGGTCTCGTCCTTGAATGTCATCTGGTCCTTTACCTCGATGATCTCGGTGGACCGAGGCTTCTTCTGAAGCTCGTCGGGAACGACGGTGTGAGGCGCCTTGATATCCTTTTCGAAATAAGCTTTGTCCGGAGTTGGAACGATCACTTTCGCGCCTTCGGCCACATACGTTCGCATCCCTCCGGTGTGGTCCATGTGGTGATGCGTCAAGACCAGATACCGAACCGGTTTCCCGGGATACTTCATTTTGGCGGCGTCGATAACCCAGCGCGACTGCAACTCACCATAAGGCGCATCGAAGATGACCAGGTGGTCTTTCATCGCAATGATCAGGTTGTTGGCATTGCCACCCTGGACATGCTGCACGTTTGGCGCGAGCTCGACCAGTTTAAGGCCCGCGCCGTTTGCGAAAATGATGTTGTCGCTGTCCGTGAATCGAGTCAGAAAGAGCCGGCGCAATACCCATTGATAAGGTACGTTGCCGGTTGCCGGCGGCTTGGCTGACGCCTTTACGGCATCAGGGACTGCAAACGTGTCGGCTGCGATTGTCGGATTGGCGCTGACTTCCCGATATGTGAGCTTCGCGACCTCGACATCGTTGATGCGGTAGGACAGGGAATGCGCGATCTGCACGGGACCGACAGGTTTCCAGTCCGCCAGCATTAGATCAAAATTCGAATCGCCGCTGATGTTGTCGTCATCGCGCGTCCGGATGGCAGCGGGCAGATGAGTTTTGGGATCGAAGAGAATGGTGAATGTCGTTGGGCCGTCAGCATACGCGACCGCCGGCAGCGACTGTTGGCCGAGCCGTTGGGATCCCGCGGCGCGGACTTTTCCCGGTTCGTCCATAGCCTTCACGAGGAGCCACGGCGACGCTCGTTCGAGCTCACGTTGGTGCGCGGCGACGCGGATGCCCGACATTGCCTGGCTGCTCTTTTCATCCGTGACCAAACCGAGCGTCGGCAGCACGGTCTCTGTGTATTTCAATTTCACTGGCGGGTCGGGATACTTCTGATCGCGGTCCCACGCAGTCCGTGCCCTGCTGTTGGCGAGATCCCAAGTTACCGTGAACGTCGCATCTCCGAGGAAGCGAGGCTCTGCACCGGCTACGAACGACTGCCCCGGTTCCCAGAACTTGGCATCGCCCTTGATGGCCAGGCTCTTCATTGCGCGCAGTTCTGCGCCACCTTCTGCAGCAACTGCCTGCTTGACGAGATCGTCGGCGCCTTGAGCCAACGTTGTCCGCTGTTGGCTTACCACCAACACTAATGCCGCAATTGACAAAGCGTATTTCATGGCACTTCTCCTTTGCTTTTTTCGGGTTACGCTACCACGCTTCTGAGAACACTGCGAAGAGAAAGCAGGTGTGCCTGCAGTGAAGTGCGAGACTGACTTCGCCGGAGCCCGGTCGCAGCGTCGATTCCGTTCGGCCAAACGCTGCGGCAGATTTCTATCGCTTGAAGTTAAAGGCTCTAGCGAAGAAACCGGCTGAGGCCAAACACCGCGCGCCGTTACTTTTCGCCGATAACCGCGATGCCCTGGACCTCCACGAGGAGGCCGGGAACAGCCAGACCGCTGACGGTGATCAGCGCGCTGGCGGGAAAGCACTCCTTGAAAATCTCCTTGCGGATGGCCACGAAGCGGTCGCCGTTGCGGGCATCGGTGATGAACACTGTCATTGTTACCATGTCTTTCAGGCTGCCACCCTGGACCTTCAACGTCTTCTCGATGGACGCGAAGACATCACGGACCTGCGCTTCAAAATCGGCGACCGGGGGCAGTGACGCAGTCTGCCCGCCTAGCCAGATCGTCTTTCCTCCCTCGGTAGTCACGGCGCGTGAGAATGCGCGTTCCTGGGCCCGTGCGTCGGGCGCGTAACACTGCTTGGCATCGAGCGGCATCGTCCACACGCCGATGCACACTGCTGCCGCGATTCCAACGTAGCTTATGCTTGGAGTTGTAATAGATGCCTCCTTTGAAATTGGACGATTCCTGCATCTCAGATCCGAAATCCAAAAACTCAAATTGAACGGTCCGTAATTGCGGCGGTCCAATCATGAGACTTCAAAATGTCGGATTTGAGATGCAGGAATCGTCCAATTTAAATGCTGTTCCTTGGTGTCTTCCTGCCCACACGTATGAACCTTACGACCTTCAACGCGACGCGGCCACCGGGCTGACGACCGGATTCCCCAGCGTTCCGATACCTTCATAGCTGCACGACAGCGAATCGCCGGCCTTGAAGTACATGGGCGGCTTCTTGGCCGAACCGACTCCGGGCGGCGTACCCGTGGCAATCACATCGCCTGGCCGCAGTGTCATGATGTTAGATGCGTATTCGACCTGCTCGTAGACATCATGAATCATGTCGGCAGACGTGCCCTCCTGGAACAGTTTGCCGTTCAACAGGACTTTGATGGACAGCTTCTGAGGATTGGCGACGAATTCACGGGGTACGATGAACGGCCCCATTGGCGCAAACGTATCGTGTGACTTTCCAATCAACCAATCGGAGCCCGAGAACCGCGTGTCGCCCCGTCCTCCGCGATCGGAAACGTCGTTTTCGAGCGTGTAGCCAAAGATGTAATCCTTGGCGCCGGCGGCCGGTATGCGCGATCCTCGCCGGCCGATGACGACGCCAAGCTCACACTCCCAATCGATCTCGGTTCGGCCAACGGGAAGTTGAATCGATTCGCCGTTGGCAATCACAGCCGTGGGCGATTTCAAGAACATGTAAGGATTCCAGCGAGTATCGTTCGGCTTCCGCTCCCAAATGCCCGGGGCACTCTTCGTACCGGGCAAGGCGCTCCCCTGTGGCGTTTCGGCTGCTCGGCTGCCGTCACGTGCGGCCATTTCGGCGCCGTGCTCGGTGTAGTTCACTGCGACATTGAGCATCGTTGTCGGATACATGATGGGCGGCATGGTCTTGAGCGCCGCGAGATCATACATGTAAGCGCGACGGGCGCCGGTCTGAGCATTCACGCTGCGTACCACCTGGATAATGCGATCGCGCAACCCAGAGTCGTAGCGGGCAATGAGGTCCTTCATATCGGCCGGAAGTGCCACGTTGGATACGGGCGTGATGTCTCGACTGGCGGCGGCAAAATCCACCACAACCGAATCGCGCAGAACGATTCCTACGAACGTGCGAGCCTGGGTTTGGAAAGTGCCCAGCTTAAAAGGGGTCACAGCTTGAGCTTGAACCAGCAGGGTTGAGACGATACCCGAGACGAAAAACAGGACGATCACGCGCTTCATGTTGATTCTCCTTTTCGACCACACATGTCAAAAGTCGCTCGGTACCGTTGCGCTATTGCCGTCCCAATCTTTGACGGTTCCGTCCTTCGCTTTCAGGAACCCAAGGAGACAACCGTTGGAGCCGTCTCTGAGCTTATGGCACCGCGCTTTGACCGTGTCGCCCGGTTTGACGTAATCGCGCGTAACTCCGATCCTTTCGAGCCCGGTGCGACCGGTGGCTTCCAGGGCCCATACCTCCGGTTCGCCCTTTGCGTCTTTGACTTCCAGGTAGACCCAGGAATGCGGGACAACGAGGTGCACTTCCTTGACCACACCTTCGAGATCGATAAACGTGTCGGTGATGTAGTTGCCGTGAGAATGATGCGCCCACGACGGAAAACTAACAGCAACCGCAAGAATTGCCGCAAGACCAAACCCCAGACCTAATTTGAATCGCATGCTTCCCCTCCCGAGCAGCTAATACAAGAAAAGTTTCACGATCAAACACCGATTCGGCCAGCAGTCATCTCGGCAACCGCGGTGGAGCTGGATATGCATTAGAATAAGTCGTCGTATACCGAATTCTTTTTCCTTCCTTGTCGATGAATCCCAGAGATTGTTGAAACAGCGCCGGCTGTGGAGCGCCCTTGGGCACGGTTCCCTCCACGATGTAGAGACGGTTTTCGTGCATATGCATCGCTGCGAAAGTGCGGGTTCCATCGGAGTTGGTGAGTTGCAGCTGGTGTCCTTCAACTAAGTCCAGGTTGTAGTAGGCATAAAACGTTACCTTGGCGTCTCGTTGAAGAAAATGAAACGTCGCCCACACGATCGCTCCTCGCAAGTCATTCCTTGAGCGGTCGCCGCATACATCCGGATACGGGTCAGTAGCCTTACACTGCGTGTTTCGCTCAGCGTGTTTTTTTTCCGCTTCCGTATAGTCGGCCACAGTGACGGAGTAGCGGCTTGGGCCATCCGCTGAACTGTAGACGCGCCCCGGTAAGGTGAGGCCGTATTCCGTGGTATAGGTGATGTCCTGCACCTTAGGTTCACTCGGGAAATTGATGGTGAAGAAATCTCTCTGACTGGCGTACTCGATCCATTCCTGAGCAAAGCAAGGCCCCGAAATAAACAAGCTCAAAGCTGCCGCAATAAATGGAATCCGGCGCATGGTTGAACCTCCCGATTGAATGAATGCGTTGCATGACCCGGCTCATTATGCCGAGCAGCAGCAAGGGAACACGATCCTGTTGGGATGCGCTTTGCGCACCAATCACGTACTACTTCGGCGGAGGCGGATCGTATCTTTTATTGCTGATGCTCACCGGATGCGTCTCGCCGCGATGGCACGTCCAACAGGTGACCTTCTGCTCACCAACAGGGAAAACTCCTGCACCGGTAAATTGCGAATTGATCTGCCGCACTAGCAGGATCATTTTGCGCGCAATATCCTTACGCGGATTGAGGTCCCATTCCTGAGGCTTCCCGCCGCCGTGACAATAGTTACAATCCACGCTCAGCGCGTCACGGAACTCGCCCATCAGGGAATCCGCACCGTGTACATGGGTGTCGGGCGGCAGCAACTTCAAACTGACTCCCGGTGTCTGCGCTGGCGGCGGGTTACCTAACGAGTTACCCCGGTTGTAGAACTTCCTGGGCGCTGTGACCTCAGGCTTCACATTTCCACGATGACATGTCATGCAGTCCACTTCGTGATAGCCATCGGGAAAAACACCAGTACTGCTGGGAAAGCTGGTATCGATCAGCCGCACCATCGCGATCATCTTGCGCGCAATTTCCTTCTTTGGCATGTCCGCTGCGAAATCGCCCTGCACATGACAATATGTGCACTCCACTCCCAGCGCCTCCTTGAAATTTTGCATAACGAAAGAAATTTCAGTGTTAGGCGCGAGGAGTTTCAGGTTCTTCGGCGCGGGTGCGGGAGTCCCGCCACGACCACCCTGTTGCTGGGCGAACAGCGACACTGGTACCAAAAGCAAAAAAATGAGTTTTCGCATACGCGGATTCTATGACTGCGAGGTGTCTAGTTCAATGAATTCCATGTTTGTTGAATTTCGGCCGTGGTCGCGACAATTAAGGTAACGTTGTGGCCCGCATCATATATAGTCCGGTAACTCTCGATGGCGAGGTCAGAGCGCGGGCTTAGCGCCAATAGCGCTGCCTCCAGAACTTCGCTGTGGGACGTCGAGCGTAGTCCTAAACTGAGCCGCGAAAGAATTGAGGGAATCGGTCGGGCCCGCGTGATCTGTGTAAAGCCGACAGAAAGGAGCCAAGCGATGGCTTCGCCGTGTGAGACGTTACTTGTCACGACTCACGATTCCCCAATCATTCGTCGTAGTTCCCTGCGGCTTTGTCTCCCGCTATTGTTTTCGGCGTTCTGCTGGGCGCAGCAAGACCGCCCCAGTTGAAATCGCCGGGCGCAATCGCATGACCCGGATCATGGCCATCCAGGCGATTAAGAATGATCCCGACTGGAAGAACGGCGAATACACTACACAGCCGCGCGGCCTGATCGCCGCACGCAATATTCGTTCGATCATGACGGGTAGCGCCTTGCAATTTCAGAAGGA
>Ga0114129_10011738_pt1 | contig 12466 bp, 10 predicted proteins | sample RhiMetdeltSRZDD1_FD_80071 | JGI IMG/M metagenome (GOLD analysis project Ga0114129, IMG submission 80071) | Populus rhizosphere microbial communities from Tennessee, USA - Rhizosphere MetaG P. deltoides SRZDD1 (version 2) (version 2) | ecosystem: Host-associated > Plants > Roots > Rhizosphere >...
AGGGCTTTGGCCTGGAAGACATCTCGCAGGGGATCGACTGCCACGTCGTGCGCCAGCCCCTCGGCGTCTGCGCCGCCATCGCGCCCTTCAACTTTCCGGCGATGGTGCCGATGTGGTTTCTGCCGTTTGCGATTGCCACCGGCAACACCTTCGTCCTGAAGCCATCGGAGCAGGTCCCGCTCTCGCAGCGCAAGATGGTGGACCTGCTGAGCCGCTGCGACCTGCCATCCGGCGTCGTCAACATCGTCAACGGCGGCCGCGACGTCGTCAATGCCATCTGCGATCACCCGGGTATTCGCGCCGTGTCGTTCGTCGGCTCGACTCCCGTCGCGAAACACGTCTACCAGCGCGGGACGCACGCGGGTAAGCGGGTTCAGGCTCTCGGCGGCGCGAAAAACTTCGTGGTCGTCATGCCGGACGCGAACTTCGATCGGTCGATCGGCATCATCGCCGAATCGTTCTACGGGTGCGCGGGCGAGCGATGCCTGGCGGGCAGCATGCTCGTACCGGTTGGCGACGCACATCTCGAGGCGCGCGATCGATTGGTGGCCAGCGCGCGGGCGCTCAAAGTCGGCGACGGCGCGCAGCCCGGCGTGACGATGGGACCGGTGATCAGCGCGGGGCACAAGGATCGTGTGCTCGGCTACATCGACAAAGGCGTCGCCGAAGGTGCAAAGCTGCTGGTTGACGGTCGAGGAACGCGCGTCGCCGATCGTCCGAACGGATACTTTGTCGGTCCGACGGTCTTCGACGAAGTATCGCTGAAGATGACGATCGGACACGACGAGATCTTCGGACCGGTGGCGTCGATCTCTCCAGTAAAGACCCTTGACGAGGCGATTGCGCTGATGAAAGCGCATCCCAATGCGAACGCCACGTCGATCTTCACGTCGAGCGGCAAGGCGGCTCGCGAGTTCGCGAAGCACGCCACGGCGTCGATGGTCGGCGTCAATATCGGTGTCGCGGCGCCGATGGCGTATTTCCCGTTCGGCGGCGCCAAAGACAGCTTCTTCGGCGATCTCAAGGCGCATGGCCGCGACGGGATTGAGTTCTATACCGACAAGAAGGTCACGATCAGCCGCTGGTTCTAGGGCAGGAAGGGCAGGACGGGCGGGATGGGCAGGACCCTAATCAAGAACGGCACGGTCGTGACGGCGACCGATCAATACAAGGGCGACATCCTGGTCGAGGACGAGACGATCAGCGTCATTGGCACCACCCTCGACATGCACGCCGACAAGGTGGTCGACGCGGCCGGCAAGTACGTGCTGCCGGGCGGCATCGACGTGCACACCCACCTCGATATGCCGTTTGGCGGCGCCACGTCGGCTGACGACTTCGAGACCGGTACGCGAGCCGCCGCTTTTGGCGGCACGACTTCCATCGTCGACTTCGCGATTCAGTACAAGGGCCAGACCCTTCATCACGCCTGGGAAACGTGGATGAAGAAGGCCGAGGGCAAGGCCGTCGTGGACTACGGCTTCCACATGATCATGACCGACATGAATGATCAGGTGGAGCAGGAGATGGACGCGCTCGTCCGCCAGGGCGTCACCTCCTTCAAGCTGTTCATGGCCTATCGCGGCATCTTCATGCTCGACGACGGCAGCATTTTCAAGGCGCTGCTTCGAACAGGACGAAACGGCGGCACGATCTGCATGCACGCGGAGAACGGCGACGTCATCGACGTGCTCGTCCAGCGCGCGCTCGCGGCGGGCCACACCGCTCCGAAATACCATGCGCTCACCCGCCCGGCACGCGCGGAAGCCGAGGCGACGCATCGGGCGATTGCGCTGGCGGAAATCGCGGACGTACCTATCTACATCGTCCACCTGTCGGCGGCCGAGGCGCTCGAGAAAGTCACGGAGGCGCGCGACCGGGGCCTGCACGCGTACGCGGAGACGTGCCCGCAGTATCTGTTCCTGTCGTATGACAACTACGAGGAGCCGGACTTCGGCGGATCGAAGTACGTCATGAGCCCGCCGCTCCGCGACAAGGCCAAGCAGGATCAGTTGTGGCGCGGCCTCAGGTTCAACGACCTGCAGTGTGTCTCGACCGACCACTGTCCGTTCTGTATGAAGGAGAAGCGGCTCGGCGAGAACGATTTCTCGAAGATCCCAAATGGTGCGCCAGGCATCGAGACGCGCATGAGCCTGGTTTACGACGGCGGTGTGCGCGCGGGCCGAATCTCGCTGAACCGCTTCGTCGAGCTCACGTCGACCTCTCCGGCCAAGATCTTCGGCCTCTTTCCACGCAAAGGGACGATTGCTCCGGGCTCCGACGCCGACATCGTCGTGTTCGATCCCAATCGGACCATCACGCTCTCGGCGAAGACGCTCCACATGAACGTCGACTACAACCCGTACGAGGGACGTCAGGTGACCGGCGCCACCGATACCGTGCTGTCGCGCGGCCGTGTCGTCATCGAGGACGGGAAGTTCGTCGGGCGCGCGGGCGCGGGGTCGTTCCTGAAACGCGGGACGCGTTAGCGACGTGAACGCGATGAACCAGAATAGCCTCGGATCGCCACGAAGGCACGAAGGCACGAAAGAAGACCATTTGTTCTTCGTGTTTTCGTGTCTTCGTGGCCACCCAGAACGCGCCTGAACCGTGCGGACAGCTCGCCGGTGATCGTCCGAAGCCACCGCGTCGTCCTGCCGGATGGCGTCCGCCCCGCCACCATCCACATCCAGGACGGCAGAATCACGCACATCGGACCATACGAAGACTGGCGCGACGTTGACGACAGCTGGAGCGCTTCAGCCGAGCGATACGACGCCAGCGATCTCGTCGTCTCGCCCGGCATCCTCGATACGCACGTCCACGTCAACGAGCCGGGTCGAACGGATTGGGAGGGGTTTGATACGGCGGCTCGGGCGGCTGCGAAAGGAGGCGTGACGACGATTGTGGACATGCCGCTGAACAGCGTGCCCGCGACCACCACGGCGTCGGCACTCGAGGCAAAGCGATCGGCGGCGCGTGGGCAATGTCACGTGGACGTCGCGTTCTGGGGCGGTGTCGTGCCCGGGAACGCCTCCGACCTGGACGCACTCGTCGATGCCGGCGTCCGCGGCTTCAAGTGCTTTCTTGTGCCGTCCGGCGTCGAGGAGTTTCCGGCCGTCGACGAGCGCGATCTTCGCGCTGCACTACCAATCATCGCGCGCCGAGACGTGCCCCTCCTCGTGCACGCCGAATCACCCAGCCTCATCAATCCGCCCGAACGAGCTTCGGCCCTTCGACAAGCTCAGGGCCGTCCCCAGCATCGTCGAGGGACGGCGAGGCAGGCTGAGGCGACTTATCAGACGTATCTAGCCACGCGTCCGCCTGAGGCGGAAGTCGACGCGATTCGGATGATCGCGCGCCTTGCGCAGGAGTTCTCGGCACGGGTGCACATCGTCCATGTCGCGTCGGCCGAAGCGGCCGGCGAAGTCGCGCGCGCGAAGGCAGACGGCGTCGCCATCACCGCCGAAACCTGTCCGCACTACCTGACATTTGCGGCCGAAGACGTGCCGGAAGGCGCAACCGAGTTCAAGTGCGCGCCGCCGATCCGGGAGGCGCGTCACCGCGACGCGCTGTGGAGCGCCCTGTCGCGCGGCACGCTGGACCTGATCGCGACCGACCATTCGCCGGCGCCGCCCGTACTAAAATGTCCAGGCGATTTCATGAAGTCGTGGGGCGGCATCGCTTCGCTCGAGCTCTCGCTCGCGGCGGTCTGGACCGCTCACCAAGCCCTGAGCGTTGAGCCTTCAGAGTTGAGCCTTGATTTGGGTGCTGTCGCTCGCTGGATGAGCGAAGCGCCGGCTAAACTCGCGGGGCTCGCCGATCGCAAAGGCCGCATCGCCGCCGGCTACGACGCCGATCTCATCGTTTGGGATCCCGATGTCGAGTGGACGGTCGAGCCGGCGGAGCTGCAACAGCGTCACAAGCTGACGCCGTACGCCGGCCACCGCCTGCGGGGCCGGGTGCGGACGACGTTCGTTCGCGGAGTGGGCGTGTGGCGGGACGAGCGGCTCGTCGCCGCCGGATTGGGTCGATTCTTATGACGGCGACGTTTCTCGAGCTCGTCGATCTGGCCTCGGAGCGCCTGGGCGGCGCGGTCGTCGCCGCCAACGACGAGTTCTTCGCGCCGAAGGAAGGCCTCATCAACCCGGCCGCGCCGGTCTGGATCGAGGGCAAGTACACCGAGCGCGGCAAGTGGATGGACGGCTGGGAGACGCGCCGTCGGCGCGACCCCGGCCCTTCGACGGGCTCAGGGCCGTCCCGAGCAGAGTCGAGGGACGGCGATCACGATTGGTGCATCGTCCGCCTCGGCGTGCCTGGCATCGTTCGAGGCCTCGACGTCGAGACGACGTTCTTCAGAGGGAACTATCCCGAGGCGTGCGCGATCGATGCGTCCGATGCGAGTCCAGTGGCGACGATCGACGAGCTCTCGCGCGCCGCATGGCGCGAGATCGTGCCGAGAACACCGCTCGCGGGCGACTCGCACAACCTGATCGCGGCGACGGGGGAGGGACGAGCGACGCACGTGCGGCTACGCATCTATCCCGACGGCGGCGTCGCCAGACTTCGGGTGCACGGCGACGTCGCGCCCGATTGGGATCGGCTCCGGCGGCGCGGCGACGTCGACCTTGGCGCCGTCGAGCACGGCGGCCTGGTTGCCGCCTGCAGCGACATGTTCTTCGGCTCGCGCCACAACCTGATCATGCCGGGCGACGCGACCCATATGGGGGACGGCTGGGAAACGAAACGCCGGCGCGGACCGGGCCACGACTGGACCATCGTTCGGCTTGGTACGGCCGGCGCCATACGCCGCGTGGAGGTCGACACGCGCCACTTCAAGGGGAACGCACCCGGCGCCTGCAGTCTGGAAGGCGCGGTGCTTGGGCAAGGGCAGAACCTGCAGGAACTCGACTGGCGCGAGCTGCTCCCGCGCACCGCGCTTCTGCCCCATACTCGGCACGTGTTCGAGGACGATCTGCGGTCGATCGGCGACGTCACGCACGTGCGGTTCAACATCTATCCGGACGGCGGAGTGGGACGTCTGCGTCTCTTCGGCCGGCCACGCTAAGAAACAACCGCAGAGAACGCATGCACCTCGACGCCTTGAACGCCCTCGATGAGGAATCGGCCGCGCGTGCCATGCACCGGTGCTGCGGATCGTCCCGATGGGTCCAGGCGATGGTGCGCGCACGGCCATTTCCGAGCGCTGAGGCGATGATGGACCTTGGCGATGCCGTCTGGGTGTCGCTGAACGCCGCCGACTGGTTCGAAGCGTTCGCGGCCCACCCGCGGATTGGCGAGATTGGCGCGGGTGAGACCGGCGAGTCCGGTGGGCCCGGCCGCCCAGGCCTGCCCGCCGAAGCGCAACGCGCGAAGGCGGGTTGGGAGGCGGACGAGCAGTCGGGCGCCCGTCGGGCCGACGCTGACGCGCGCCGGCGGCTGGCCGAGGGAAATCGCCACTACGAGGCGCGGTTCGGCTACATTTTCATAGTCTGCGCGACAGGCAAGACGGTCGAGGAGATGCTCGAGATTCTCGAAGCACGACTGGCGAACGATCCCCACGAGGAGCTGCGGATCGCGGCGGAAGAGCAGCGGCAGATCACCAGGTTGCGGCTCGGAAAGCTTCTCGACGAGGTGACAGGTGCCCGCCACATGATCACGACGCACGTGCTCGACACCGCCCGCGGAGGGCCGGCTGTAGGCATCACGGTCATTCTCGAGCTGCGGCATGCCAGCGAGTGGAGCCCGATCGGCCGCGGGACGACCGACGAGAGTGGGCGGGTCACGACGCTCACTGCCGGGCACGACCTCCTGCCAGGCACGTATCGCCTCACGTTCGACACGGGCACGTATCACCGCGACCAGGGGATCGGCATGCCGTTTTTTCCGGAGGCGAAGATTACGTTCAACGTTCGCGACACGGGCGAGCACTATCACGTGCCGCTGCTGTTGAGCCCCTTCGGGTACAGCACGTACCGTGGTACCTAAACCTCGCCACCACGGAGGACACTGGGGACACGGTGGAAATGCCTTGTACGATTCAATCTCGGTGTCCTCCGTGTCCTGTGTGGTGGCGAGCTTGATGCCATGCCTGAACTGACCTGGAATCGCTACGGCAAATCGCGGGTGCGGCTGGTCAAGGTGCGCCGCCCGCCGCGAGATGCGCCGCACGAGCTGGTCGATCTCACCATCGATGTACAGCTCGAGGGCGCGTTTGACGCGGTGTACGTCGACGGCGACAACGCACCCTGCCTTGCCACCGATACGATGAAGAATACGGTGTATGCGCTGGCGCGGCAGGATCCTCTTGCACACGTGGAGGCGTTCGCCAGCCGGCTCGCGGATCACTTCATTGCCAAGCCGGCGGTGTCGCGCGTCAGGATCAGCGCGATGGAGCATCGGTGGGATCGTCTCGCCGCGCACGCGTTCGTGCAGCCGGGCGGCGAGCAGTGGACGGCCGTCGTGACGCGTGACGCGGCGGGGTCTTCGGTGGTGTCGGGCCTCACGAATCTCGTCGTCCTCAAGACGACCGATTCCGCGTTTTCAGGATTTCCGCGGGACGCGTACACGACGCTGCCGGAAACCGAAGACCGCATTTTCGCGACGTCCGTCACCGCGTCGTGGACGTACCGCGGGGGCGCGGCCGGTTTTTCGGTGCGCGAGCGTATTCGGGGAGCCCTCGTCGATACGTTTGCCGTCCACGAGAGCCGGTCGGTACAGCACACGCTGTATGCGATGGCCGAGGCAGCCCTCGCGTCCTGCACCGAGGTCGCCGACATCACGCTCACGATGCCGAATCGCCATCATCTACTCGTCGATCTCACGCCGTTCGGGCTCGATAACCCGAACGAGATCTTCGTGGCGACCGACCAACCGTTCGGATTGATAGAGGCGACTGTGAGACGCGGCCCTTAAAGGGCCCGCCGGAGAGACATCATGGGTGCGGACCTTTCGACGACGTTCACCGGGATCAGATTCCAGAACCCGTTTCTGCTGTCGTCGGCGCCGCCGACTGAATCCGAATCGAACATCCTGCGCGCGTTCGACGCCGGCTGGGGCGGTGTCGTGACGAAGACCATCGGGCTCCATCCCGTGGTCAACGTGCTGGGGCCGAAGACGAAATTCCTGCGCGCCGACGCCGATTCGCCGCGGCTGTCGATGAAGAAGCGTCCCGGCGCCGCGCTCCACTCGTCGTGGAACTGGGAGCTCATCTCCGACAAGACGCTCGACTGGTGGGTGCCGCGGCTCGGCCGCATCAAGAAGGCCTACCCGAACCACGTCCTGGTGGCGTCGATCATGGCCGGGTCGGGCAACGACACCGAGCTCCGCCACTGGCAGGAGCTGGCGATCGCCTGTCAGGAGCAGGGCTGCGACGCGCTCGAGCTCAACTTGTCCTGCCCGCACATGGATCGTCCCGACATGGGGTCGAATGTCGGCAAGGACAAAGAGCTCGTGTCGATCGTCACGAAGGCCGTCAAGGAAGTCGCGAAGATTCCGGCCTGGGCCAAGCTCACACCATCGACGACTGATATCGTCGTCGAAGCGCGCGGCGCGTTTCTCGGCGGCGCCGACGCGATCGTCTCGTCGAACACCTTCACGTCACTCCCGCTCATCGATGCCGAGACGCTCGACTTCGAGGTGCACGTCGACGGGTTCGTCTCGACGGGTGGACTCGGCGGGCCGGCCATCCTGCCGCTCTCGCTCGCGAAGATGTCGCAACTCACGCAGGCGTTTCCGAACCGGAGCTTCTCCGGCATCGGCGGCATCTCGACGTTCGAGCATGCGTTGAACTACTTCCTGCTGGGGTGTGGGACGGTCCAGGTGTGCACGGCCGCGATGCTCGACCACGCCATCGGACCGAACGTCATCAAGGAACTGAATCAAGGGCTGAGACGCTTCCTCGAGACGCATGCCGATCGCGGCTGGAAACGCTCGGACGACTTCGTCGGCTTGCGGCGCGACCGCGTCGTCTCGCAGTCGAAGATCCGCAGGCCCGACGAGAAGGACTACCGCGGCGGGTATGAAGCAGAAGGGTACGCAGAGCCGGTGACAACGTAGGGGACTGAAGCGCTTTTCACATCGAGATCGCGCGGACGAGGTCCGGCTGAAGCCGGACGCTCCATAGATGTGGAAGCGGCTCCAGGGGACTGGGGACTACGTCGGTCCAGTCCCCAGGTCCTCAGTCCCCATGTCCTCTCTCTACGTCTCCGTATACGCCCACGCTCCCGCGACACCGGCGATGAGCATTTCCCCGAGTCCCCACACCACGCTAACAATCATCGCGTTGGCCGGGAAGACGTGCATGACCAGGAAGAAGAGCGTCGGATAGAGATAGGCGAGCAGCCACACGACGAGCGCCGTATACGTCGCCGTCGGCACGCCCGGACCGAAGCGCGGCCGGATTGCGGCGTACAGCCAGACCGTCGTGATACCAAGGAGGAAGCCAAAGACGACGAAGAACGGGATTTGGCCGGCATCCATGGGCGGCAGACTCATCGCCTTGAATGCCGCCTCCATATCCTTCCCGATCACGTACGTGTTCAGGACGAACTCGCTGCAGTTGATCAGCAAGCCGGCGAGGAGTCCGCCGACGATCACGCGACCCATGTTGATCCGGCCCATCCGAGACCTCCTTTGTTTGACTGATCCTGACGTGACCTATTTCCGAATGCCCGCGAGCTAGTTGACCGCGACGCTGGCGATGGAACGGCAGCGATCCGGTCGAGCCGCGTGTCGCGCGCTTCCACACCTCGCCCGTCCCGCCTGCGCCGATGGCGGCGAGGATCTCGTACGGCCCAAGGGCGGTGCCGGCTTGGAGTGTCAAGAATTGAGCGCGTCGATTATACCCAGACTCGCCAGACTAGCCGACGCCGATCGGCAACCTCTCAGGTTTCTGGCCCACTCTCCGGAACCCTCGCAATCTCCATTCGATCAGCGCGAACCAGATTGCAGATTCTGCAGTGGGGCCACGTCGCCCCCGTTGCAATAGATGCCAACGCTTCTCGCGCATAGTGCGGATAGGCGCGAAGTCCATGCCGGATCGCATCGTGCAGACGATGCTAGAATGCCGAACGAAACAGGCGACTCGGACAACATGCTCGATCAGGATCTTGATCAATCGACCACACGTCGCGATCTCCTTGCGCTGGAAACGGCGACGCACCGGGATCTCGTCGCGCTGGAGGCGCGTGTCGACGAGCGGTTCAATCAGGTCGACGAGCGGTTCAATCAGGTCGACGAGCGGTTCAATCAGGTCGACGAGCGGTTCAATCAGGTCGACCAGCGGTTCAATCAGGTCGACCAGCGATTCGATCAAGTCGACCACCGGTTCACTCAAGTCGACCAGCGATTCGATCAGCTCGAAAGGCGAATGGAGGATCTCCGGCGCCATTTCGACGTGGTGGCCGAAAGCTTCAATGCGCAATTCGGCCAGCTGTTCGATTGGACGCAGACCACCACGTCAACGCTCGGCGCACGCGTCGATCGGCTCGAAGAGAATCATGAGACGCGAGTCGGTTCGCTCGAATTGCGTGTGACACGGCTCGAGCGACGGCGGAAGCGTCGCTGATTTCTCGCCGTCAGGGACTATGCTCCCGTGCGGCCCTTGAGAATCTTCACAAAGGAACGACTGCGCAGCTCGTCGAGCGTGAGTCTGCTCTTCTCGACGGCCTCTTCTTCGGTAATCGCGCCGCAGTTCATCGCGCGCAGGAAGTAGTTCAGCAAACCCTGGCCGGTCGCGGCGTCGTCGAACACGTCGCCGACGAGCGTCGCCTGCGCCGCCTTCTGCACGAAGTTGCGCAGCCGCTCCGATGCCGCGTCGAGCCCCTCCAGGAAAAACGAGTAGACCGCGGCGTAGCGGGTCGGCAGCTGCGCCGGATGCAGATCCCAGCCCTGGTAGAAGCCGGTGACGAGCGAGTGCCGGATATGCTCGTAATGCAGCCGCCACGCGCGATGCACAACGTCGCGCGGCCCGATCGGCATCACGTTGGTCGCGCCGTCCGACAGCCAGAGGCCGGTGCCCGCGAGCGCGACCTGCATGACGTGCTTCGCGAAGTCGCACACCGGGTGCAGCATGTGCTGGTGCGCAGCGGTGATACCGCATGCGGCGGTGTAGTCGTAGGTGCCGAAATGGGCCGCGACGATGCGCCCGCGCCCCTCGCTGACGAATCGCGGCAACGCGATACTTCCATCCGCGCCGAACACCGACTGTGTCGTCTCGACCATCAGCTCGAAACGCAGCGTGCCAGCGGGCAGCTCCCGCCAATACTCGAACGCGTCGCAGGCCGAGCTCAGCGCCGCCACCTGTTCGGGCGACGTGATCTTGGGAAGCGTGACGACGAAGTTGCGCGGCACGGTGCCATTGGTGCGCTCGACGAGCCTCGTGAGAAACAGATCGAACGTGCGCAGACTGCGGCGTTTCAACTCTTCGTTCAGCGGCTTGATCCGGATGCCGATCCCTGGCGGCAGCCGCGCAGAGGCCACCGCGTCCGAGACTTCGTCGGCGGCCGATCGGGCGACGCGGTCCTCTTCATCGTCAGGACGGTTGCCGAATCCGTCCTCGAAATCGATGCGGAAATCCTCCACCGGCTCGCGCGTCAGCTTGTCGATGATGCGGAGGTACACCCGATCGGCCAGCGCGCGATCCAGGTCGAGCACCTCGGCGAGCGTGGCCGCATCGGGCGCGTGCTCCTGGAGCGCGCGCAGCGCCAGCGCCCCGAGCTTCTGCGGGGCATCCGCCTTGAAGAGATGCGCACCGCCATAGACCGTGTGGACCGGCTGCCGCAGAGGGGAATCGCCCGGAAACTGCTCGGCGACGCGCAGGTTCGCCTTGTCGAGCGCGTCGAGAAACGTGGTCAGCGCTGCTTCCGGAATCGACGTGTCTGTCATGGGTTCGGCTTTTCGCGGTTCGGGTTGTCGCTGCCGCCCTCAAGACGAGGAGAGCCGCCGGTACGAGACGCGAATCCCGACGCTCGGCCGCGCGACGCCAACTTCGACTGCCGGTGAACCGTCGCTGTTCGTCTCGAACTCGACGTCGTACCACTGACGCATTTCCCTGGCATCGCCGGCGACCTGCTCGCCGAGCATCTTCAACTTGTCCGGCAGCCCGTTCGCGGTGTTCATGTAGTCGAACCGCCCGCCCGCCGTCTGGACGACGTGCTGTGCCACCAGATCGGGAATGCCGCCACCGCGGTATTTCAGCGCGAACGCATGGGCTGTCATGCCGCGCGCCGGCAGGTCGTTCAGCCACTTGTTGAACGGCGTTTCGTTCGCGGGGGCGCTGCTCTCGGCGCTGTCGCCGGTGACAATGACGAAGACCGGCCAGCGGTTCTCGACTTTCTTGAAGTATCGACCGTCTATTTCCAGAAGCGCGTCGCGGAGCGGCGTGGCGCCGCCGTCCGAAAACAGGCCGCCGGCGAAGTCGAGCGCCTTCTTGCGATCGGTCGTCGGCTGCAGGCGTACACGAACTTGACGGCCGGTGCTGATGAACATCACCTCCGCATCCGGCGGCAAGGCCGCGAGAAACCCGGTCAGGCCCGTTCGGATCTGACTGATGGCGGTTGCCGTGCCGTCGCTCGTATCGACGAAGATGGCGATTCGCATTGGCGTCGTCGCAAGATCGCTGTTGAGGACCGTGCGCAGCCGTCCGGCTTCCTTCACCTCGAAGTCGGCCGGGGTGAGGTTGGTCACCGGCGCGCCGCCCGGATCCGTGACGCTCACGAACACGTGGCGCGAATGACCGACGGCCGGGGTGCGCTTCTGCGCGGGCGCGGCCGCGATCACGACGAAGGAGAATGCCAGGAGGCACAAGCCGCGAAGGCACGCACGCATGAATCCTCCGGTATAGTCTGCAGATTCTATGACGGTTGCCACCGAACGTCAGCTGGCCGATGGCCGTGTGGAGCTGCGGGACGCGCGCACCGTCGAGTCGAGTCCACTGTACAACCACGATCTCGCGCCGGTCCCCGTCGCACGACGCAACTGGACGACCTACAACTACGCCGCGCTCTGGGTGAGCATGGCGCACTGCATCCCGACCTACATGCTGGCCTCCGGGCTGATGGCGTCCGGCATGAGCTGGAAGCAGGCGCTGTTCACGATCCTTCTCGGCAACACCATCGTCCTCGTGCCCATCCTCCTTAACTCGCATCCCGGCACCAAGTACGGCATCCCGTTTCCAGTCTTTGCTCGCGCCGCGTACGGCACGCTCGGGTCGAACGTGCCGGCGCTGATGCGCGCGCTGGTCGCCTGCGGCTGGTTCGGCATCCAGGCCTGGATCGGCGGGGAAGCGCTCCACACGTTCTTCAAGACGGTGATTCCCGGCTGGCCGACCCTGCTCGGCGCAGGCGCCGGCGGACACACCACCACGGAATGGGTGTCGTTCCTGCTGTTCTGGGGCCTGAACGTCTTCATCATCTATCGCGGCATGGATCTCGTACGCGAGGTGGAGAACTGGGCCGCGCCCTTC
>Ga0114129_10011739_pt1 | contig 12466 bp, 6 predicted proteins | sample RhiMetdeltSRZDD1_FD_80071 | JGI IMG/M metagenome (GOLD analysis project Ga0114129, IMG submission 80071) | Populus rhizosphere microbial communities from Tennessee, USA - Rhizosphere MetaG P. deltoides SRZDD1 (version 2) (version 2) | ecosystem: Host-associated > Plants > Roots > Rhizosphere >...
CCAGCTCGCCCGCATCGTGCACGGTCAGAATGTGGGGATGGTTGAGCGACGACGCCGTGCGCGCTTCCCGCTGAAAGCGGCGGCGCGCGGCCGCGTCGGCCAGCTCGTCGGAGAGGAACTTGATCGCGACCGAGCGATCGAGATTGGTGTCGAGCGCCCGATAGACGACGCCCATGCCGCCTTCGCCGAGCTTTTCGAGCACGCGATAAGGGCCGACCGCCGTGCCAATCATGCCTGGCCTCGCCCGCGCGGGTATTCTACTCGTCCACCTGCATCGCGGCGACCCATCCCTGGCGGCGGACGACGACCGGGCCCGGCCCCGCCGGCCCGCGGGGTTTATTGGTCCGACCATTGTTCTTGCGTGCGCCCGGGTGGCGTGGCAGACTACGCGGCGTAAAGAGATCGTTAGTGCGATCTCGTCGGGAGTCGGGATTCGGGAACCGGGACTCGGGATTAGGGATTCGGAGCCGTCTATGCGACGCATCTTCCTGTCGATGGCCGCCGCGGCCGTTCTCGTGCTCGTCACGGGCGTGCAGACACCGCGCGCGACGGAACCAGGCGAGGCTGCCAACGCGCGCGTCTCGATCGATGAGCTGACCGCCGAGGACTGTCTCGGGGACGCCGAGATGATGGCCGAGCTGCAGCAGCAGTTCGTCGAGGGCGGCGTCATCGGCGGCGACTGGCCCAAGGGCGCGATCGGCGGCGTGCTGCCGCCGCTGCGGTCCGTGTACGACCCGTTCCCGACCTTCGACGGGATCGCGCTCGACACCGACAACGATCGCGTGATCATGAGCGACGAGAACCGGCACGCGCTCCTCGTCTACGACCGCGCCGCCGGCAGCTTCTCGAACGACGTCACCGAGCCGGTGCAGTACATCTTCGGCCCGAAGGCGCTGCTCGGCTACATCGCCGGCGTCGAGGTCGATCCGCCGCGGAAAGAGTTTTACACGGTGAACAACGACGGCGGCGACCGGCTGGTCGTCTTCGACTACGGCATGGGCTCGGGCAACCTCCAGCCCAGGCGCACGCTGTCGCTGCCCCACCAGTCGTGGGACGTCTCGCTCGCGCGGACGCGCGACGAGATCGCCGTCAGCGTCCAGCAGTCCAACGCGATCTCGATCTTCAAGCGCGCCGCCACCAATCGCGACGCGCCCATTCGCACCATCCGCGGCCTCGCGACCGAGCTCGAGGATCCGCATGGCGTCTTCTTCGACGAGAAGCACAACGAGATCATCACCGCGAACCACGGCAACTGGACGCAGATTCGCCCCTACACGCCGTTCGACCCGCTCGTGACCGACGTCGGCGAGTACAAGTCCGGCGCGTTCCATCCGTCCTCGATCACCTTCCACGGCGCCGACGCGAACGGCAACGTTCCGCCGGTGCGGACGATCGAAGGCAACCTGACCGGCCTGAACTGGCCGATGGGCATCGACGTCGACCTGACGCACGACGAGATCGCGGTGGCGAACTACGGCGACAGCTCGGTGCGCGTCTTCGCGCGCGCGGGCAGGGGCAACGAGCAGCCCACGCGCGTCATCCGTGGCGCGGCCACGCAGATCGTCGGCCCGGTCTCGGTCGCCGTCGACGTGAAGAACGACGAGATCTGGGTCGCCAACTACGGCGATCACACGGCCGTCGTCTTCCCGCGCACGGCGAACGGCAACGTCCGGCCGAAGCGCATCGTGCGCAACGCGCCGGTCAACACGCCGACCTGCGGGTTCACCAACGCATCCGCCGCCGCCTACGACTCCAAGCGCGACGCGATCCTGGTGCCGAATTGAGTCAGCGTGCCGAGAATCTCGGTGTTTGCCAGGCTGGCAAACGGAAACGTCGCCCCCAACCGCGTGATCGAAGGCCAGGCCACCAACCTCTCGCGGACGATGCACGGCATCGCGTACGACGATGTCAACGACGAGATCGTCATCCCGGTCGCGCTGTCGGGCGCCATCCTCACGTTCAAGGGCGATGCGAAGGGCGAGGTGCCACCGATCCGCGCCATTCAGGGGACCCGCACGCGTCTCGTCCGGCCGCATACCGTCGCCGTCGACAACGTCAATAACGAGATTCTCACCGCCGATCCGAGCAGCCGCGCGGTCATGATCTTCGACCGCCGCGCCAACGGCAACGTCGCGCCCAAGCGCGTCATCTCGGGCGAGAACACGGGCCTGCTCGACATCGTCGGCGTCGCGGCCGATCCGCTGCGCAACGTCATCGTCGCGGCGAGCCGCAAGGGCGCCGAAGGGCCGACCGGCATCTTCGTGTTCGACCGGCTCGCGAACGGCGACGTCAAGCCGAAGGCGTACATCGGCGGGCCGAATTCGAAGCTCGCGCACTTCCGTCAGGTCACGATCGATCCGGAGACGGGCAACATCTTCCTCGCGCAGCAGAACACGCGCATGAAGCGGCCGGAGGCCTACGTCCTCGACAAGCCGCGCGAGGGCGCCGGCGGCCGCAACCTGAACGACGACGAGGACAGCGACGAGGCGGGCGACCGGATGGACCGGATGGGATTCATCGCGGTCTACGCGCCGGACGACAACGGCGACATCCCGCCGCGCGCGATCATCAAAGGGCCGGGCGTCCGCCTCGCGGGCGCGGCCGGCGTCGCGCTCGTGCCGAAGAAGAAGGAGATCGTCGCCGTCGGCGGAAACGGCTTCCAGACGTTCCTGCTGCCCGACTTCTTCCAGGTGTTCAAGCGTCCGCCGACGTCGAGCGCGAGCAAGCAGAAATAGATCGCGACTGTAGCGCGAGCACTTTAGCCGAGCGCCCGGGAGGTACATGCGGATCACCACATCACGTTTGATCTCGGGAATTGGCGTCGCCATCGCCGTGGCCGCACTGCAGAACGCGCTCTCGCCGCTCGCGGCGCCGTCCGCGGCGGGCGCCTATCCCGATCCGCGCTATCCGAAGTATCTCCGGACGGTGACAACGGTCGATCCGCTGATGCCGCCGGCGCGTCTCGCGGCGCGCCAGATCGGAGGCCGCACGCCGCTCGGCCTGATCAAGTCGGGCGAGCTCGTGCTGCTCGTCGTGCCCGATAACCAGGACGCGCTCGTGCTGCAGGCGGTCCGCCGCGCGCTCGAAGAGCGCGGCGTGAAGGTCTCGGTCATCTACAACTACCAGCTGCAGGGGCTGACGGCGCAGCAGGCGAAGGAGAATCGCGAGGCGCTCAAGAGCTGGATGACGTTCGGCGATCAGGGCTGGAAGGAGCTCGGCACGTTCCAGGGCCGCGTGGCCCGCTTCCTCCCCGAGGACGTGCGCAAGGCGATCACGCCGCCGGATCCGCCCAACAAGGCGAGCAAGGACGAGCTCGACACGGTGCCGGGCTATGTCGCCAAGCACCCGGAGCTCAATCGCGTCGTGTTCGGCGGCGGCGGCCGCGCGCGGCAGCAGCGATCGCTCGGGCCGAACGCGGCCAAGTTCCTCGGCAACTGGACCTACGTCACGCAGACGGATCTGCTGTCGAAGATTCCGGAGTTCCCCGGCGACGTCTGGAAGCTCGAAGAGGAGAAGATCCTCGACGCCGTCCCGTTCATCGAGCGGGTGCACGCGACCGATCCGGAAGGCACCGACGTGACGTGGTTGGTCACGCAGGAGCAGGCCGAGCGCTGGGCCAAGGCGGCGTATCTGCAGGGGCACATCTTCATGTATCCGCTCCAGGGCTCGCGCGGCATCCTGGAAGCGGCCTACGCCAGCCAGGTCTTCCCCGACTCGAACGGCGTCATCGCGGGCTGCTCGAACCACACGGCGTACTACCCGTGCATCAAGGCGTTCATCGAGCACGGCATGATCGCGCGGATCGAGGGCGGCGGCCGCTACGGCGACCTCGCGCGGATGCTGCTCGACAGTCCGGAGCTGAAGAACGCGAAGTATCCGACCGCGCCGCGGCCCGGCTACTGGTACTGGTTCGAGATGGCGCTCGGCACCAACCCGAAGTACTTCCGTCCGATTCGCGCGCTCGTCGACGGCGGGTTCGGCACGGTCAACACGCCCGAGCGCAACCGCTCGGGCGTGTTCCACTTCGGCATGGGATTCGAGACGCTCGATCCCGCCGCGCGCAAGTACTGCGACGAGAGGAACCTGCCCTGCGATCACGCGTGGCACATCCACAACTACTTCATCACCTACGATGCGAAGCTGCGCGACGAGGATCAGAGCGTCAAGATCCAGGACAAGGGCCACCTTGGGGCGCTCGACAACGCCGAAGTGAAAGCGCTCGCGAGCCGCTACGGCGATCCCGGCCTGATCCTCCGCGAGGAGTGGGTGCCGGGCATTCCCGGCGTCAACGAGCCGGGCAACTACCAGAAGGACTACGCGCCTGATCCGTGGAAGTACATCCGCGCGCAGTTCGACCAGATCGAGAAAGGCACCTACAAGTACCTGCTCGAGGGGTATCCCACGCCGCAGGGGCTGTCGCGGATCTCGTCGGATCGGTAAAGCCGTGCGCCGCCTGCGTCACCTCTTTCCGATCCTTGGCACGCGGGCGGGCTGGACGTTCGGCGCGGTCGCGTTCCTCGTCGGCGCGCTGCTCGCAACCGTCCATCTGACGTCGCGCTACGCGCTCAAGCTGTACGTCGACGACCAGCTGCGGCGCGTGCAGTGGGACGCGGCGGTCTACCAGAAGGGGCCCGTCGGCGACACGCTCGGACGCGTGCCCGCGCTGCTGCGCGCCGTCGACGGCGTCACGCGCGTCGAGACGCTCGCCTTCCTGCGCGCGCAATTCCCCGAGCACGGCGAGGTCGTCACGCTGGTCGACGGCCGGCCGATCGCTCCGCCCTGGGTCTCGCTCCTGGCGGCGTCCGATCTCTCGCTCCTGCCGCCGGAGTTGCGATTCGCACTGAGCCGCCGCTCCGCCGAGGGCGCCGCCGCCGATCCGAAGACGCCGGCGGCGGTGCTCGCGCTCGTCGGTCCGGAGCGCGACATCGGCAGCTCGTTCCTCAGCCTCCAGTCCGCCCGCCGGTTCATCGTCGCCCTGCACCTGGGCGCGCTCGAGCGCGTGCTCTTCGAGACCGACGTCAAGCAGGTCATTCGCCTCGAGCGCGACGAGCTGAATCGCTGGGTGATGGATCAGACCGGATCGATCACCTTCGTGCCGCACATCGGCCTCATCGTGCTGATGCCGTTCGAGCCGGAGGTACTGGCGCGCTTCGACTCGGTGGCGGCCGGTCTCGTGCCGACCGACATGCGGCAGCCCGACGATCTGGGCGGCGGGCACGTCCAGGAAGCCGAGTACGAGCCGGAGCTCGCGTATCTGGCGCGCGTCGACCGGGCGCGGCTGATTTCAGGCTGGGACATCGGCCGCTCGCTCGCGCGCGTGTCGGCCCTCAATCGCCGGCTGCGCGACGCCGCGCGCGCGAGCGAAACGCTCGCCGCCCGGATGGACGGCGAGCTGGACGGGCCAGCCGCGGATGCGGGCTACCGGCTCGCTCCCGCGGCGTACACCTTTAATAATGTCGGACCGCGGCGCGGCGGCCCGCGGCTGCGCCTCGTCGACGATCCGCCCGGCTCCGACGAGCGCCGCAGCCTGCCGTCGAAGTTCATCGTCGACAGCACGACCGAAGTGCTGCTGCTGCGCATGGAGCGGCTGTCACGGATCGTTGGAATCGTGACGGTCCTCGTCGCGCTGCCGCTCCTCTGCGTCGCCTGGCTGCTGGCCGCGAACCTCGCGGGGCTGCTGATGCTGAACGAGCGGCGGCTGCTCGGCCTGATGCGGCTGCGGGGCATTCCGGGCGACGACCTCGGACGCACGCTGCTCGTCGCGATCATCGCGGGCGGCACGATCGGCGGGTCGGCGGGGCTCGTCGCCGGGTCGGCGGGATCGCTCGCGGTGTACGAGCACGGCCGCGTTCCGCTGTCGGTCCTGCTGACGCCCGGCCAGCTGCTGTCCGCGCTCGAGCTCGTCGCGGTCAGCGTCGCGATGTCGTACTTCGTGAGCCGCCGTCTCGTCCGGTATGCGACGACGATCTCGCCGCTCGAGGCGTCGCGGCGGGTCGAAGCGTCGGAGGCGACGCGGGGCCCGATCGCGTTCGGCCGGCTGCACCTCGCGGCTCTCGCCGTCGGCGCCTACGTCCTCGTGAGCTGGATCGTGCCGCGCGCGGCCGTGCTGCGCGCGGTGCCCGGGCTCGCTCGCCTGCTCGACTTCGTCGGCCTCCCGCTGTTCGTGTTCGGCGTCGCGGCGCTCCTGACGTCGCGGCGGCGCGAGATGCACGCGGCGATGGCGCCGATGACGCGCGTGACCGCGGGCACGCTCGGGCGGTTCGCCGAGCAGCACATCGACGCGAAGCCGCACCGGACGCTCGCGTTCCTGCTGATCGTCGCGCTGATGGTCAGCGTCAGCCTCTACCCGCTCATCACGAGCCGCTCGTTCGAGGAGAAGGCGGCGCGCGGCGCGCGCGTCCAGATCGGCGCCGACTGGCAGCTGCTGTTCAATTCGCCCGACCTGGTCGCCGCGGATCGGCTCGAGGGCGGGCTCGGCCGGCAGCGCGCAGCGCTGCAGCCGTCGATCGACGCCTTGCAGGCGAAGCTGTCGGGCGTCGCCGGCGTGCAGCGCGTCACGCCGCTCATCGAAGCGGTGCTGCCGAACATCTACCTGCCCGATTACGGCCTGCGCGGCGTCCCGGCGTACTTGCTCACGGACACGTCGGGATACCTCAGCACCGTGTACAGCGAGCCGGAGCTCGGCGTCACCGATCGGTTCGACCGCCTGGCCGGGCGCCTCGCCGCCGGCGACGTCCTCGTGTCCCCCGCGGTCGCGCAGTTCAAGAAGCTCGAGCCGGGACGGCCGCTGCGCCTGGGCGTCGACGGCAGCAAGCGCAGCATCACGGCGACGAGCGCCGGCACGATTGCGATCCTGCCGGGCATTCCCGCGCGGACAGTCACCGACCGCCAGGGTTACGTGCAGGCGCGGATCGACTATCTGAATCATCTCTTCAGCAACAACGCCTACGTCGTCGCCGCGGCCGACAACCCGAAGCTCGAGACGCTGCGGGTCTTGATCCCGCGCGTCATCATGCTGGTACGCGCCGCGCCCGGCGCGCCCGCGGACGCGATGCGGCAGCAGCTGCTCGGCGCGCTGCCGTACCCGCCGCTCGAAGTGCACACCCTCGACGAGGAGATGTCGAAGGTGGCGAGCGACATGTACATCTCGCTCGCGCTCGCGAACATGCACATCTTCCTCATCGGCGGCATTGCGCTCGCGCTGATCGCGATCCTGTCGGTGGCGGCGACCAACTACGTGGAGGATCGGCGGACGCTGGCGCTCATCCGCATCCGCGGCGCGTCGCCGCGGCAGTTGTGGCGGTTCATGCTCGCCCTGCTGCTGTCGCCGGCACTCGTCGGGCTCGCGATCGGCGCGCTGGTCGCGCTCGTCACCGGGTACGGGCTCGCGAATCACGTCTGGGATCTGCGCGAGGTGAAGACGGTGGTGCAGCTGCTGCAGACGCGGCTCGTGCTGCCGCCGACGATCGGATCGGTGGCGAGCGCGCTCGTCGCGATGCTCGTCGCGGTCGTGTCGTCGTTCAGCTGGTGGGTGTTCAGACGGACGGCGCTCGATGCCATCTAGGAGGAACTGGGCGATGGCGGCGGCCGCGGGCGTCGCCCTCGTTGGCGCGCTGGCCGATGGTCCATCACCATCGGCCGCGGAAGGCTATCCCGAGCCGCGATTTCCCAAGTACCTGCGCACGGTGACCACGGTCGATCCATTGCTGCCGTCGGCGCGGCTGGCGGCGCGGCAGATCGGCGGTCGGACGCCGCTCGGCCTGCTGAAGGCGGGACAGCTGGTGCTGCTCGCGGTGCCCGATCGCCAGGACCGTCTCGTCTCTGAGGCGATCAAGCGCGCGCTGGAGGAGCGCGGCGTCAAGGTGTCGGTCGTCTACAACTACCAGCTCCAGGGATTCACCGAGGCGCAGGCACGCGCGAACCGCCAGGCGGAGCAGAAGTGGCTGACCTTCGGCGATCAGGGCTGGAAGGAGCTCGGCACGTTCCGCCCGGAGCTGCAGCGCTTCCTCACCGCCGAGCAGCGCGGCGCCATCGTGCCGCCGCCGCTGCCGCACCCGCAAAAGAGCGAGCTCGACGTCGTGCCCGCGTGGGTCGCGACGCATCCGGAGATCGACCGCGTCGTCTACGGCATCGGCGGCCGGCCGTTCCAGATCCGCGCGCTCGGGCCCAATTCGGGCCGGTTCCTCGGCAACTGGACCTACATCCACCAGGGCGATCTGCTGTCGAAGATCACCGAGTTCCCCGGCGACGTCTGGAAGCTCGAAGAAGAGAAAGTCCTCGACTCGATTCCGTTCGTCGAGTCAGTGCACGCAACCGATCCCGAAGGCACCGACGTGACGTGGACCGTCACCGAGGAAAGCGCGGTGAAATGGGCGAAGGCCGCGTACCTGCAGGGACATCTGTTCCTGTACCCGCTGCAGGGATCGCGCGGCGTGCTCGAGGCCGCGTACCCGACGCAGGTCTTTCCCGACTCGAACGGCGTGCTGGCCGGCTGCTCGAACCACACGGCGTTCTTTCCCTGCGTCCGCGTCACGATCGAGCACGGGCAGCTGACGAAGATCGAGGGCGGCGGCCGCATGGGCGATGTCGCGCGCACGCTGCTCGCCGATCGCACGCTGCGCGACGCGCGGTATCCGACCGCGCCGAAGCCGGGCTACTGGTACTGGTTCGAGATGGCGCTCGGCACCAACCCGAAATATTTCCGGCCGGTCCGCGAGCTCTTCGACGGCGACTACGGCGCGGTGAACCTTCCCGAGCGCAACCGCTCGGGCATCATCCACCTCGGCATGGGGCTCGAGACGCTCGATCCGGCTGCGCGGAAGTTCTGCGCCGACAACCGGCTCCCGTGCGACCACGCGTGGCACATCCACAACTACTTCACCACCTACGCCGCCAAGCTGCGCGATGAAGCGCAGGACGTGAAGATCCTGAACAAAGGCCGGCTCGCCTCGCTCGACGATGCGGAGGTGAGGGCGCTGGCGAGCCGGTACGGCGATCCCGCGCTCATCCTGCGCGAGGAATGGGTGCCGGGCATCCCGGGCATCAACGAGCCCGGCGACTACCGCCGCGACTACGCGGCGGATCCGTGGGCGTACATCAAGCGGCAGTTCGAAGCGATCGAAAAAGGCACGTATCGCTATCTGCTCGAGGGCTATCCGACGCCCGCCGGCTTGAGCCGATCGTCGGGCGCGGGACCAGAGAGGTAACCGACATGAGCTGGCGGATGAGCACGGCGATCGTTCTGTTGTTCTGCGCACTCATAGCCGGCGCTGCGCCCGCATCGGCGCAGCTGACGACCGGCACCATCGAAGGCACGGTCGCGGATCAGACGGGTGGATTCCTGCCGGGCACGGAAATCACGATCAAGAACGTCGAGACCGGCATCAGCCGGACGCTGTTCTCGAACGAGCGCGGCCGCTACGAGGCGCCCAACCTGCCGGTCGGCCAGTACGAGGTCACCGCGGCGCTGTCCGGCTTCACGACGAGCGTCCGGCGCGGCCTGACGCTGGCGGTCGGCCGCACGGCCGTCGTCAATTTCACGCTCGAGATCGGCGCGCTCGCGCAGGAGCTCGTCGTGACCGGCGACGCGGCGCTCATCGAAACCACGTCGGCGACCGTCTCGAACCTCATCGATCAGAAGAGAGTCGAGGACCTGCCGCTCGTCAACCGCGATCTCACGCAGCTCACCTTCCTGCAGCCGGGCGTCGTCAAGATCCCGAGCTCGGGCAGCCAGGGCATCTTCAGCGGGATGGGCGACAAGTTCACGGTCGCCGGCGCGCGCGGCACGCAGAACCTCTATCTGCTCGACGGCGTCTCGAACGCGGATCTGTCCGGCAACGCGCAGGGGTCGTCGGGCAGCTACATGGGATCCGAGACGGTCAAGGAAATCCAGATCGTCACCAACAACTATTCGGCCGAATACCGCAGCGCCGCCGGCGGCATCGTCAGCGCGGTGACCAAATCGGGGACCAACACGGTGCACGGGTCCGCGTTCGAGTTCTTTCGCAACGACGCGCTGAACGCCGCGAATTACTTCGACAAGGCCTTCAACAACCCGAAGCCGAACTACGATCGCAACCAGTACGGCGGATCGCTCGGCGGACCGATCAAACGCAACAGGCTGTTCTTCTTCGCGAGCTACGAGGGGCTGGACGAGACGCTGGGACGGACCGACACGGCGACGGTGCCGAGCGCGAACGCGCGCGCCGGGCGCCTGGCGAACGGCGCGACGGTCACCGTCAACCAGAAAGTGGCGCCGTACCTGGCGCTCTATCCGGTCCCCGGACAGGGGAACTCGATCGTGCAGGACTTCGGCGACACGGTGCTGATCGCGGGCTCGCTGTCGCAGCCGACGACGAACAACTTCGCCGTCGGCAAGATCGACTATCAGGCAACGGCAACGAACGCCGTCTCGGCGACCTATAACTTCGACAAGGGCGAGCGATCGCCGTTCGGACTGCTCGGCGAGCTGAACGGCGCTGGCAACCGGAGCAACAAGCACGTCGTGTCGACCAAGTGGACGAGCGTGCTGTCGAGCGCGTCGCTCAACGAGTTCCACTTCGGATACAGCGACAGCGAGCCGCAGGGCGACGTCCCGCTGAGCGGCCTCGACTTCAAGGGCAAGGGACTGGTCTTCCGCGAGAACCGGGCGCGCATGGGCGAGATCACGGTCCCGGGGATCCTGAACAGCATCGGCTACCGCGTCGACCAATCGAACTACCGGCAGCGCGCCTACACGCTGAAGGACGGCTACTCGCTGGTCAAGGGCGACCACTCGATGCGCACCGGCGGCGAGTGGACGTACTACCGCTACAACGTGTCGTCGTGCAGCCGCGGCTGCAACGGCGTGTTCGAGTTCCGCAGCGTCGCGAACCTGCTGGCCGGCACGGTCCGCCGCTTCGACGTGATGCTGCCGGGCGGCGACGTGATCGATCGCGACATGCACCAACACCTGCTCGGCGCGTATTTCCAGGACAACTGGCGGATGCGCAGCACGCTCACGCTCAATCTCGGCATGCGGTACGAGTTCGCCAGCACGATTCAGGAGAAGGACGGCAAGGTCTCGAACCTGCTCAACTTCACCGACGCCAGCGTCACCACCGGCGTGCTCTACAAGAACCCGACGGCGAAGTCCTTCAGCCCCCGCGTCGGCTTCGTGTGGGCGCCTCAGGACGGCAAGTCGTCGCTGCGCGGCGGCTTCGGGATGTTCTACGAGCACCCGATGCTCTACAACGTGCGCACGTCGCTGCAGGAGCTGCCGCCGTTCACGCTCGTCGGCCGCATCGAGCAGGCCGGCATCGATTTCCCGAACGCCTACTTCACGCAGCTCGGATCGGTGAGCGCGCGGCCGAACATCCGGACGTTCACCTACAATCTCGATCAGACGCACATCTATCGCTGGAGCGTCACGGCGCAGCGGCAGTTCCGGAACCGCTGGGTCGCCACGCTCGACTACACCGGTTCGCGCGGCCACAACCTGTGGCAGCAGTCGCTGCCGAACATCCGCCGCTGGGACGGCTGGCCGAACCAGCCGGCCGACCCGACGCTGAAGTTCTTCCCGGCGGGCGCGCAGCTGATCAACCCCAACTTCGGCGAGATGCGGCTCCAGTACGCGAACGCGCGCAGCTGGTACGACGGCGCGTCGGCATCGCTGCAGCATCGCCTCTCGGCCGGGTTCCAGGTCGGCGCGACCTTCAACTACTCGAAGGCGATCGATGAAGGCTCCGGCGTGACGAGCGGCGGCGACGAGCTGCCGCAGGATCAGCGCGGCATCTACGCGTGGGACCTCCAGATGAAGCACGGGCTCTCGTCGTACGACACGCGGAAGGTCTTCTCCGCGAACGCGTCGTACGAGCTGCCCTTCGGGAAAAACGCGAGCGGCGCCGCCGCGGTGCTCGCGCGCGGATGGCAGGTCAACACCGTCATCACGCTGTCCGACGGCTATCCGCTGTCGGTGCTCGAGGACAGCGACGCCCAGACGACCCGCATCGGCGACGACGAGATGCTGCGGCCCGATCTGATCGCGGGCGGCAACAACAACCCGGTCACCGGGAACCCGGATCGGTGGTTCGACGTCTCGCAGTTCACGGCAGCGCGCATCGGCTACTTCGGCAACCTCGGACGCAACACCGTCACGTCGCCGGGGCTGGCGACGGTCGACGTGTCGCTCTTCAAGAACGTCTCGCTCAAAGCGGATCGCCGCCTACAGTTCCGCGTCGAGGTCTTCAACCTGTTCGACCGCGCGAACTTCGGCACGCCCGACATGACGGCGTTCGTCAACGAGGCGCCGAATCCGAACGCGGGCCGCATCACGCGCACGCGGACGCCCGCGCGCCAGGCGCAGCTCGGAGTCAGGCTCGTCTTTTAGTCGTTGGTCGTTAGTCGTTGGTCGTTAGTCGTTGGTCGTTAGTCGTTGGTCGTTAGTCGTCGGTCGTTGGTCGTCGGTCGCCGTGGAGGACGAACGACG
>Ga0114129_10011740_pt1 | contig 12464 bp, 5 predicted proteins | sample RhiMetdeltSRZDD1_FD_80071 | JGI IMG/M metagenome (GOLD analysis project Ga0114129, IMG submission 80071) | Populus rhizosphere microbial communities from Tennessee, USA - Rhizosphere MetaG P. deltoides SRZDD1 (version 2) (version 2) | ecosystem: Host-associated > Plants > Roots > Rhizosphere >...
AGGCGCTCGAAGACGACGCGCGGATGCGCCTCGGAAGGAAGCGGAGTCGTTGGCGACGACCATGAGAGGCAATTCTGATAGACGCATGCGTAGCCGTTGTTGCACACACCTGCGAGCGGATTCAGATCCATCGCGAGCTGAAGCGACGCCAGCTGCGTCTCACGGCCGATCTCCTTGGCCGCGACCTGGTCGACCGTGGTCCCACAAAAATAATCCGAGCTGTCGGTGTGCTTGGAGAAAGCCGCGCTCAGAAACGCAGCGTTGGATGTGTCGTGCGTGCCGGGATACGCGTTCTGTAGCCGCGTATTAGTGATGACCGTCACCTGATCTTTCACCGCCTCGAGCGGCGAGAGGATCGGAGAAAGCTCGCGGAGCTCTGCCTGGCCAGCCGGGATCCATCGCGCATGATCGCATCCCATCGGGATGAACACGAATCCGAGCCTCGGAACCGGTTTCGCGGGCGTCCTCGCCCATGCTGTGGCTGCGGGAATCATGGCATCGAGCAGCGGCAGCGCCAGAGTAGCGCCTGCTCCCTTCAGGAACGTTCGCCTGGGAATAGCTCTCTTCGTGATAAACATCACGCTCTCCTTTTATTTAGCGTCGGGCCCACTGTCCAGTTCATTGACCTATTTGCTTGCCACAGATGACTCATCAATCCGAGCAGTCCTCATTTGGAATGGAACGCTCTTAACGATTCCGAGAATCAGGGACGAAAACTTGTATCCGTCTTTCTCGGCGTCGCGCACGATCTTGCGAACGGCAGGCGCGTCGTAATACTCGACGCCTCGTCCGAGCGCGAACGTCAGAAGTTGCTCCGTCAGAGTTGCCGCAAACAGTTCTGGACGGCTCAGTAGCGCGTCTTCCAGTCCTTCAATTCCCCGGAATTCGCCTGCGCCGGGCAAAGCCGCGGAGGAATCGACGGCTTGACCATCTGCGTCCGCCTCTCGCCATTGTCCCACCGCATTGAAGTTCTCGAATGAGAAGCCCACTGGATCAATCGTGCGGTGACAGCTCGCGCAAACGGGGTTACTCCGGTGCGCAGCCATGCGCTCGCGCATGGAAAGATTGGCGGCCACGTTGCTCTCATCCAGTGCCGGCACGTTCGGAGGTGGAGGAGGCGGCGGCGCGCCGAAGACGTTCTTCAGCACGAAGACCCCGCGAAGTACCGGCGATGTGCGTGTCGCGTATGACGTGACCGCCAGCACGCTACCCTGCCGCAGCAGACCGCCGCGGTGCGTTCCCGGTGGAAGCGTCACGCGGCGGAATCGCGTTCCGTAAACGTCGGCAATTCCATAGTGCTTCGCCAGGCGTTCATTGAGGAATGTGTAGTCCGCCCGGATCAAATTGAGCACGCTGCGATCCTCGCGCAGCACGCTGTCGAGGAAGAGTTCGGTTTCCTGCCGGAAGGCTTGTCGCAGGTTGTCATCGAAGTCCCGGAAAAGAGCAGCGTTCGGAGTGATGGCTTCGACATTGCGCAGCCGCAACCACTGTCCAGCGAAATTCGAAGCAAGGTTGAACGAGCGTTGATCGGCAAGCATCCGGCGCGCCTGCTTCTCGAGTTCGCCGGGCTGACTCAACTTGCCACGAATGGCGGCATCCAGCAGCTCATCATCTGGGATGCTGCTCCACAGGAAAAACGAAAGTCGCGATGCCAGTTCGAGATCGCTGATCCTGTAGACACTGTTCGCTGCAACTTTTTTGGGGTCGCTTTCGACGCGGAACAGAAAGTCCGGGTTGATGAGCACAGCACTCAGTGCCCTTTCGATTCCAGCTTCGAAATCGCCTTCTGCACGCCCTTCCCGATAGAACGCCATCGGCTCATCAACTTCAGCTTTGGCAACCGGCCGCCGATATGCACGCCGCATCAGTGTCGACAGAATCTCTCTTGCACACTTTTCTTGCTGTTCTTTGTCTTGTCCGGCTGGCCGGCATACAAACAACCGTCGATGGCTCGGTGTGTCTTCGGCGCCTTTTGCCGAATAAGGTCCGGTCACCGAAAACTGGCTGATGGCGGGTGCCGTTCGCGGATGCCGCCTCTCGTTGAAGCGAGATTGTGTTGGCTGCCTTGCAGTTTCGATCAGCGATGAGCCGTCTTTGACGAAGGTGACGCCAAGATTGTGCGGACCTGCATGCACGGCCACGCGCATCTTCAGATTCTTGTCGAGTGTTGTGTCGTCGTCGGGGTTGGCCGGCTTCCGGATTGTAAAGCTCCCGACCTGCTCCCGGTCGAGCAGCACCAGCAGTTCGTGCGTCCGGGCCTCACGCAACCCGCCAACGCTTCCGGCCAGATCACGCATGAGCCAGATCTGAATGTCGTACTCGCCGTCCTGAGGAAACGTATAGGACATCGACACGCCACCGCGCGTGCCCATCGGGAGCCCGGGCACATGTTCTTCCTGTGTGAGGTCCGCCGGCAGCCGAATAATGTCGTTCTGTAAAGAGGACTCCATTCTGCCAACCGCCAGCCGGCTGATTTTCTGGGCGGCTGAGATGTAACGATCGAGGAGGGTCGGCGACAGATCGCCGACGATGACGTTGTCGAAGCCATGACCGCTCTCGTCCGCCGGCAGAAGCGACGCGGCGTCGATGTCGAGCGCCAGCAGATCTCTGATCGCGTTCTGATACTCGGTTCGATTCAGACGTCGCAGAGTTTCGGTGCGGCCGGGATTCGGTTTCGCAGCCGACGCCGTATCGAGCGATGTCTCCAGCCACGTCAACATCGCGAGGCGATCCGCTTTAGGAGGCTGCAGCATGTTGGGAGGCGGCATGACGCCTGTATGCAGCTTGCGCACAACCTTCTCCCATGTTTCGGGCTGCCCGCCAGGTCGAGACACGTCGAGCCGTTCCAGACTCAGTCCGGCAGTTTTCAGACGATCGTTATGGCAGGTCGCACAATAACGATCGAGGAATTGACGCTGGCTGGATGTGGCCGTAGATTGACCTGAAGATGCTGCATCGTTCTGCTGTGCAGACATCCTTACTTGTACAGAAAGGAAAAGCGTCGCTGCCAGTCCGGCAAGCCCTATTCTCAGTACCTTAGGGAACGAACCTGGCTCCCTCATCTGCTGCCTCCCCCGATTGATTTTGCGGCGATTACGGCCCAGTGCGGCATTCGGACATTTTGCGCTGAGTCTATCTGCCGGCATTCGCAGCTGTCAAGGAATATCCTCAATCGGCTCAATAGGATTCTCGCTACGAACAGGCACAAAAATCACAAAAGTTTCATATGATTCTTGTACCTGTTAGGGCTAATGCTCCTAGAACGCCAGGCGCAGCTGTAACTGAATGATGCGCGCCCCGTTGGTAGCGGTGACCTGCCCGAAATTCACCGAGTTCAAGCTCGTCGAAACACTCGCGTATTGCGTCTGGTTCAGTGCGTTTTGCATGTCGGCTTTGAACTCGAGGGTCCGCTGTTCCCCAAGGGAAAAACTCTTTCCAAGGGAAAGGTTTAAATTGCTGTATCCCGGCAATCGCAATGGGGTATTGCTTTCGTGTCCACGCCGCGCAGTCCGGTTGGAGGCGGTAACGACGGGCAACTGCACGAACGCTGCCCGGTTCAGATATTGCAGATTTCCAAAACTGCAACAGTTTTTGTTCACCGCTCCTTCGATATCGATCAGATCCGGACGACCGCCGGTCTGCGTGACTTTCAATGGTTCTCCGGTTGTGGCCTTCACGATTCCTGCGATTTGCCAACCCCCGAGAACCTGCTTGGCAATAACCGAATTGCGGAAGGGCGTCGGGATGTCGTACAGAACGTCCATCGAAAAATCGTGGGCGACATCACCGACAGAAAGGCTGCGTTCGATCTTCACATTAAAAAAGTCTTCGATTCCGCCTGCCGTATCGCCGCCCGCCACCAAAGCCGTTCCGCCGCCCGTGTAGGAAAGAGCTTTGCCCCAGGTGTAGTTGGCGCCGAATAGCAAGCCATGCGAAAACCGCTGCCGGAGCGACGTCTGCCATGAGTGGAACACGGTTTGCTGACTGTTATCCGTATAGGCTCCCTCACCCATCGCGGGGTTCGGCCGAATTCCAGTCAAACGGTCTACCTGATTGTAAGTGCGGCCCATCGGAAATTTCACTCCGCGAGTGCCGACATAAGATGTATCGAGCATCAAAGTAGACGTGAGGGCTTTCTGGAATCCCAGCGTGTAGTTCATCGCATACGCCGGCCTCAAGTTCGGATTAATTAAAGCGCCAACAACCGTATTGGGGAGAGAAGCAAAGTACAACAGCATGTCTTCCTGATAAATGGGGAACTTCCATCCCAATTGGGCTGCTTCCAGTCTGCTGATCGGCCGGTTATTTGGAATATTGGAGGATCGTCCCAGCCGGTCTTCAAAAGTCTGGGCATCATACCCCTGAAAGTTGATTCCGTAACCGCCCCGCAATACAAAGTCGCCTTTACTATCGAGCGTGTACGCGAAGCCAAAACGTGGGGCCATGCTGAAATTGTCGCTGTTGAATGGATTGTCCGTTGGCCGCAAGCCGCCGGTCCAAACGAAATCCGGGCATCCGCAGAATCCGTCGAGATTGAAAACCCCGATGGTCTCGTATTGATTTTCAGGATGCAACGCCTTCGGGACAAAGTGGCCGAAACGATCGTAACGAACCCCCATGTTCAGGACCAGCCTGCGGTTGACGCGCCAGTCGTCCTGCGCAAAGAAACCGAAGTTGACGAACCGCCACGTGTGGTCCGGTCTGCCGGAATCGAAGCTGATGCCGGCTGGCGTGTTGTTCATGACATCGGCGATAGTGTTATAGGCCACGTTTCCTGCGTCCGTGTCTGGGTTTCCACCCGACGGCAGATAAAGCGTCCCCCCGAATTTAAATGAGTGAGTCCCGTGCAAATAACCGACGTGCTGTTCCGCCATGTATGTCGGGTGGCGGCTGCGCACGTGGCTTTCTCCCCGAACTGCCGTGAGGCCGGGGTACGAGATGTACTTGATGTTGCGCATCCCGTTAATAAGCGGAGCCTTGTTGGGATCGTTCTGATACCACCAATCCTGGACGCGCCACAGTCGGGCGATGTTGTATCCCGCTCGCGTTGAGAAGGTCCATGGACCTCGTCCAAGGACATAGTTAACGCTCATGCGCCGCCACTTGCTCGTGAAGGCTCTTGGATTCGTCGGCAGGTCAACAGGCACCGAAAGGTCCGGATGGGACGCTGCGAGCGTCACCGAGAGATTGCCTCCGCCCACCAGGTAATCGATCTTTGCATCGAAGTGATCGTCGTTGGCAGATTTGGCTCCCGGACCGATCCAGATGCCGAGCGGCGCATCCGGTGCGGTCAAGGGCTGGTTCGGGAGCGGATAGTATTTCATCCAAATCTGTGTTTCCTGGAAAGGCAGCGACGTCGTCAAAATGTCTCGAAAACTTTGAGTGGGCACGCTGGCATTCATCGCAACGACGCCGCGTTGCCGGTAGCCTTCATAAGCGAAAAAGAAAAACGCCTTATTTCTCTTGATCGGGCCGCCGATCGACCCCCCGAACTGGTTCCACACGGAATTGTTCTCTTTGGTCAGGAACTGCGGTCGCGCTGATAAGGCGGAACCTTCATAGCGATGGAACAAGCTGCCATGCCATGAATTCGTGCCGGATTTGGTGATGACGCTCATCTGCCCGCCCATCGCCATTCCGTATTCCGCCGGAGTGACGCCCTTGACAATCTGCATTTCGCCGACGGCTTCCGAACTCATCACATTGATCTTCGTGTACCCGTAATATCCGGAGATCGTCGGCGAGCCTGGATTGCCGTTGGCATCGGTTCCATTTGCCGTGACTGCCATGGCCGTGCTGCCGAGACCGTTGAGGCGGAATTTCGAAGCCTGAGTGCCTTCCACCGATGGCCGCGTCGTCAAGCCGGTGCCGATATTGAGAATGCTTGTGATGTCGCGGTTGATCATCGGCATTGTTCTCACTTCGAGAGTGTCCATACCAACTCGCTGCTCGGGAGAAAGTGTGTTGACCAGCGGAGTTTCTCCAGTGACCGTAACGCTGTCGGTGACTGCGCCAACCTCCAGCGTGTACGTTCGTCGTAGGTTTTGCGCAGCGCCGAGTGGAATGGCCCGGCTTTCGTAAGTCCTGAAGCCCGCCAAAGAAATTTTCAACGTATAGGTGCCCACCGGCACATAGTCGAACAGGAACTCGCCGGTTTCGCTCGTGACCTTTTCGGTTACCGCATTCGTGCCTTCGTTAATAAGCTGCACGCTTGCTCCAGGCAATAACGCATTGCTCGGATCCGTAACTATTCCCGCGAACGTGGCCGTCGTTCGTTGCGCAAGACCGAGACTCGTAATGCCGATCACAGCCACCATTACCAGGACAACGTTGCGAAGATTCGTATGCATCCCTTCCTCCTCCCCGTTAGAAGTCAACACGTTCAAACGCGACACGCGCGCCAAAACAAAACAAGTTGTAAGCGGTAAATTTATCGGACCTTCTATCACAGTTACGTGAGCGGAACAACAGCGCGCCGCTGCAGACTACAAAACGTGATCAGTTTGAGGGCTTCTTTGTGCGGATATTGGGCGCGAACGATAGCTAATCGATCTGGAGAAAAGGACAGCGCACGACTATATCGACAGCCGACCGGGCCAGCGATCTGTTGCTTTCGGTCCAGCCCGGGTGTACATAAGGCTTCAGGAAATACACCAACCAAGCGCGTATTTGAGGAGGCCTATGAAACGTCACCTGTCCATCGTGGGGCTCATTCTATTTGCTGTACCCCTATTCGCTCAGGATCCCGAGGAGTCGGTTCTTCGGGAACTTGGAATGGGCGCGATCTTTGCCGACGGCAACCTTGCCCTGCGACAGCTTCAGCGCGGTGACGATCCGGTTCAACAGCTGAAGCGATTCTTCATGGAAGCCAGGTTGCCGCTGACCTCCCAACAGGAACGACGTCTGAAGTCCATCGTCGATGCGCAAATCAAGGCACTGCAGGCCGCAGGACACAATGAGGAAGCCGTTCGACAAGCCAATCAGGAGTTCACAAGAAGATCAAACGAAGTGTTCACGACGGAACAGCGCGCTGAACTGCGAAGATATCGGACCGAGCAGATCATGATGCGAGGCGGCTTTCCGGCACTTAGACTCACTCTCGAGAATGCCCAAACCCCGCTTACTCCCGAACAAGAAAAAGAGGCTCAGGCACTTTATGCTGAGTTCAATCGACAAGTGGCTCAACTCGGGCGTGACAGCAGCGGCATTCCTGATCGCGCTGACTTGGACAAACTCGAAAGCGAGGCGTTAAGCAAGGTCGTTCGGCTTCTGACGCCTGCGCAGCGACAAGCACTTGCAGCCTCGCGGCAGGGTCGCCTAGTTTCTAAAGTGCGCCCATAAAAATTCCCGCATGAAAATTGATGAGTGATTAATGCTCTTGAAAAATCTAAACATTTCGCCGGGGGTATTAATCATTAAAACGATCCACTGATCGCAACGGCATTTTGCCGTTCACGTTCTGGCCAAGGGAGACAGGCAGAAGAATTCCAACAAATCAATCGTCGGATGAAGCCGGTCCGCGAAGCGCGCTTCGCGGACCGGCTTAGAGGACACGCACCGATTTCAGAACATCAGCTTCAGCGCGAACTGGATTTGCCGGGAGCTCGTCGCAGTTGTGCTGATGACGCCAGCCGAGGAACTGTAACCGCTCCCAGAAAACACAATCTGATTCGGGTACGAGAAATTTGCGTGATTGAAGACGTTGAAGGCCTCCGTCCGGAACTGCAGATTCAATTGCTCGTTGATTTTAATTCTCTTGAATAACGAGGTATCGAACGTAACTAGGCCCGGGCCACGCAGCGATCCGCGCGACACGTTCCCAAAGGTTCCGGCGGTCGGCATCGCGAAGGCCTTTGGATCGTACCATTGGTCCGGTTTGCCCAAAATCACAGGGCCCGTGAAATTCGGATTCCAGTTCGGTACGTCGGATTGGTTGGCGTCACCGGTTCCGGAACTATTCGATCCCACTAGAGGAGTGAATGGGAACCCGCTCTGAGCGGTGACGATTCCATTCCACTGCCAGCCGCCGATCAGATGCTCCACCACTCCATTGGCGCCACTTCCGAAACGTTTCCCGCTTCCAAACGGCAACTGATAGCTGAAGTTTCCGTTGAACTGATGAAGCAAGCTGAAGGATGCAACGCCACGATTCAGGTGCCGATAGAACGGACTGAAAAGGGCCGGTGGCTCATTCATCGCGGAAGGCGCCAATATCGCTGAGTTTAGGTCGATGATTCTTCCCCACGTGTAATTTGTTTTGAACGTCAGCCCGTGGGACGCGCGCTTCACCAGCGAGACATTTAATGAGTGGTAGCTGCTGGTACCCTGATCGAACCAGGTCTGGCCATTGCCAACGTAAGGATTCGGGCGCGTCCCCGGCGGATGGTAGAGCGTGCCCTGTTGGACTCTGGCATACGGGGGCCTCGGCACTGTCCCTTGCAGAGTTGTTCCACCACTGTCGCATCCCTGCGGATCCTGGCAGATGAGAGGGAACGGCGAATTCGCGTTTAGATTGAGCGGAGTGTGGTATCCCTGATTCCCGACATAACCGACCTGCAGCATGATGTCGTTCGTGATTCCTCGTTCGATCGCAAGGTTCCATTGCTGCATGGTTGGTGTGAACAGTTCTGGATCAACTCCGCCTGGAGAATAGATCGAGCACGGTTGAGGCACCGAAGGACCGCACGTGGGTGGAAGCGGTGCGTACTTATCGAGCGGAGTCAAAGACAGCAATGACCCCGTCAATTGCTCGCGCGCATTGAACGGTGGATTCGCGTAAGTCCGGTTCGCAAGGCTGTCCTGCAAATCGTGGTGAATTCCAAATCCGGCACGGACGGCCCACCTGCCCGTCCCGTTGGGATCCCAAGCGATTCCAACGCGCGGCTGCAACAACACTTTGGCATTGTTTTTAGTGAGGCATGATTTGCCGATGACCGGATTCGTGGAGATGACAAAATTATTATCAAACGCATAGTTTGAACAGCGGCCGGAAACTTCATGCCATCCGTCAGTCATCTCGTGGCGTAATCCCAGACGCACAGTGAGATTCGACGCAGCCTTGAATTCATCCTGGAAGTACCATGCGCCTTCCCATTGCCGGTAGCCAAGGCCAACAGGATTCCGATTCAAATTGAATTGACTCGGAACATCCTGAAGAAATGCGAGCATGGTCGGATAACTGACCCCGCCGGCCGAAAACTGAGCGGCGCCCATCTCATTCTGGTGTATCCGCTGAGCCCATGCGCCCAAGCTGAAAGAGTGCTTGCCTTTCGTGAAGTGCAGATCGTCGGAAAAGGTGTAGTACTCTCGGATACCCCGAACAGGGTTAATTCCCTCCGCCGGAGATATCGCCGAGGGAGCAACGGTGGTCGCGCCGCCTCCAATCGTAATCGATCCGGGATTGCCGCCGGGAAGAAACACTAAGCTTGCGGGTATGGAAACAGCGGGTGCCCTTACCAGAGTCGAGAATGTGCGTGCATACCCGAGCGTCGCGGAATTCACGACACTGTTGGAGAAAATATGCGTCTCCTGTATTCCGACTGTTTGCGTCCTTAGTTCCTCGATATTTGTAAAAATCGCGTTTGTCCGCGGAATTCGCCTTTCCCCATCATCCATTGTGTAGTTCGCAAACAAAGAATCTTTTTGCGAGATGGTGTAATCAAACCGAACGAGGCCGAAATCTTCGTGAGATCTCTGCAAAGCACTGTTGTAGTTGTACGCGGTTCCGCTGGGCAGCCCATTGGTGAGTACTTCAGGGCCGTTCGGTGCGGGCCAGAAGTAGTTAGCATACGGCAGCATACCGTCCTTCAGGTTCGGGACAGGAGCGAAGCCGGAAGCCGGACATGGATTGGGAGCGGGTGTGATCACGTTGCAAGGTAACATACCTTGCCGTGCTTGCAGATCGGGCACAATCGCGCGGCTACTCAGCGCTAACCGTTGCCGGAAGCCCTCGTAATTTCCGAACAGGAACATCTTGTCCTTCTTGAGCGGACCTCCCAACGAACCACCGAATTGATTCCGCTGAAACGGCGGAGCGCCGATAGTTTGATCGAAGAAGTTGCGCGCGTCGAAAACGCTGTTTCGCAAATATTCGAAAACCGTTCCGTGAAACTGGTTGCTTCCTGAGGAAGTCACGATACTGATTTGCCCTCCGGCCCGTTTGCCGTATTCGGCGCCATAAGTGTGTTCGAGAACGTTGTATTCCCGTACCGCTTCCACGCCCAGCAACTGTCCGCTAGCCCCAGACGGCGTAATGTACTGGCCAGTGGAGTTACCGCCGACCCAGTCGACTCCGTTGATCAAGAATCGGTTCGTTTCCTGCCGCTTGCCCGCAACGGAGAAACCGGTCCACCCGTTGCCCTGCCCTACGTTCGAGCTGTTGTTCGCAATGCCGACGTTTAGTGTCAACAGTTGATCGAAACTGCGCCCATTCAGCGGCAGGTCTTTTACTTGTTGCTCGGAGATCAAGCCTGAGGTCGAGCTGAGTGTGGTGTTCACGAGCGGGACCTCCTCGGTTACAGTTACCTGTTCTGCCGGAGTTCCTACCTCGAGCGTAATATCGACTGTGGCTTCCTGCGCCACGGCCAGGGTTATCCCCCGCCGCACCTGCTTCTTGAAGCCAAGCAAGTCAGTTGCCAGTTCATATGGCCCGACCGGCAGAAACTGGAATCTGTAACCGCCGCTCTCGTTGCTAATCCCTGTACGCGTCAACCCACTGTCGATATGTTTGACAGTAATGCCCACTCCGGGCACCAGAGCTCCCGATGTATCCCGGATTACACCGGACATGGTTGCTGTGGATCCTTGGCCAAGACCTACCGAACTCCCAACGATAATCAATCCCACTATCGCTGCCCCCACTCTGACGAGCGCGTGCATGCGCGTACGTGTCCTGCTCGACATAACTCCCTCCTTTAATGGAATTCGTAGACAGACGGATGTCGCCGATGCGGCCTCGCCTTTTTAAGGGCACGTGGGATAGTCGTACATGACCCACGGTTGGCGTAGGCACTAGAGCGTGAGGACAGTAATTTCCGCTCAAAATTGCGATATGTAGATCGAAACGATACGAACTAGCTACGCCGGTTTTAAGAGATTGTCAAGAAACGTTCCAGGCGCTTGGTCGAGCGCGACTATGCATCGCGTCGATCAGGCCAGGGGCTTGGAAAAGAACGGCTCTGAGCCGCATCGGCATAGTGCAGCATCATCCCACCACGCTTCCAACTCACCGACGCTAAGCAATGTTCACCTAATTGAGCGATGCCAGTAGCCTGGCTTCACGCTCGAATCTCGCAACGCTCCGGATCTTGAGCAAAGATCTCCGGCAGTATCTTTACCGCGACGTCGCGTTCAAGCTTCGTGTCGCGAGCCTGATAGACTTCACCCATTCCCCCAGCCCCGAGCCGAGCTTGGATGTGTTCCAGACCCTGACTCCGAATCACCGCCGACTGCTTGACACCGCATTGGGGCGACTGTAGGATCGGTCTACTTATCCGGAATCAATTCAGAAAAATGCGGTGATCGCAAAGAGACCGTTTATGCGGAATCAATCAAGAAGTGCGATGATCGCAAGCTCGCGTATATGATTTGACACAGAATCACTTCACTACTCGGCCAAAAAAGGCTCTTTCGGGAGTGGACAAAATGCGTACGTGTTTTGTCAGAGTCGCCACTGGACTCGCAATTATCGGCCTGATCGTCGCCGCGTTAGCCAGGGCGCAAACGGCGTCACAAGAAAAAACCCTGCTAGCGGAACAGGTCTTCAAGAACGTCCAGGTGCTCCGTGGAATTCCGGTTGATGACTTCCTAGGAACGATGGGAATCATGGCGGCAGCGCTTCAATTCGACTGCTCGGATTGCCACGTCGGGGCGGGCACAGACAAAGTGGATTGGGCGGCGGATACTCCGAGAAAGCGGATGGCGCGCTCGATGGTCAATATGGTGGCCACGATTAATAAGACCAACTTCGGCGGACGCCAGATGGTGACGTGCTGGACCTGCCATCGCAACCGCGATAAACCATTGGTGACCCCGACCATGGCGATTATGTATGGCACGCCGGCGTATGAGCCTGATGATGTGATCGTGCAGGCCCCCGGAGCGTCTTCCGCCGAGTCGATACTGGATCGATACATTCAAGCGGTTGGCGGCGCCCAACGCCTGGCCGGCCTAACGAGTTTTACCGGCAAGGGAACCAGCGTGGGGTTCGGCGGCTTCGGCGGCGGCGGCGATGTCGAAATGATTGCGAAAGCCCCAGATAAGCTCGCCACGATCATCTTATTCAAGCAGGAGACTGGCCGAGGAGATCAGGTCCGGACGTATGATGGCCGTGCGGGTTGGGTCAGAACGCCGCTCAACGTGTTAGGAGAGTTTCAGCTAACGGGGACCGATCTGGACGGCGCCCGAGTCGACGCCCAGCTGTCTTTTCCAGGGCAGATCAAAGAGATTCTCACCAATTTGAAAAC